>Ga0209287_10000041_pt1 | contig 78234 bp, 68 predicted proteins | sample PPLLak3cmMay2015_2_FD_187255 | JGI IMG/M metagenome (GOLD analysis project Ga0209287, IMG submission 187255) | Freshwater sediment microbial communities from Prairie Pothole Lake near Jamestown, North Dakota, USA - PPLs Lake P8 Core (1) Depth... | ecosystem: Environmental > Aquatic > Freshwater... | reverse complement strand
ACAGCTGCTAAAAACCATTGGGGCAGATGGTTAGATAAGTTTGTTTTTAGTATATTACATTTATTTTAACGTGGGATAAGATTGCTGCTTCGAACTCCCCAACGTTTTTTAGCAGCAAACGTTATAGGCAAGCGTATTTTGACACACTAACAATAGAATATTCTATGTATTATAAATTCAGGGCAGAAATCGAATTGAAAGAAAAGTTTGAAACTCCCTTAGTGAATCGGTCGATTAGAAAAGTCCTCAAAGAATTTAAAACAGACAATTTTGAAACAAATGACAATATTGTAAGTTTTAAGAATTCAAATTATAGTGGAAAATGCCGTTCGACAGTAAGTTATATGACAATTGTTGATAAAGGGAATTTCGAGGTTGAATACAGAGACGGTAAAACAAGAATTAACTACATTTCATATTCTTCGATTTGGGGATATATCTTTATGTTTTTATTTATTTGTGTCGCAGGATTATTGAGTAAAAGTGTAGGTTTTTTTCTTGCAGGTTGTGTGTTTTTAGGATTTGGAATTCTTCTGACATATTTGACAATAAAGAACGGAACTCTAGCGATACTCAGTAAAGTGAAAGAGAATCTTGAAAACCAAAAGAGAGACGAATAGAACGCCAGCCTATAACAGCCGCTAAACCCAATCAGGGCTGATTTGCAGATAAGAAAGTATTTCCTAACTTAGCATTGCTGTTAACGAGGGACAAGGAAACGGTTTTTAACTCCCAAACACTACAAATACGCAAACCGTTGTGGTGCATTTTGACAGAAACTCGAAACTTTCTTGGTTAACTCGAAACAAATACTTACCTTTGACGTTACTAATGTAAATAGAAAGCAATGATTATTTCATTTGGTTCTAAAGACACAGAGAAAATTTGGAATGGGGAAAGAGTCAAGAATCTTCCGCAAGAGATACAGCAAATAGGAAGACGCAAACTTAGAATGCTTAATAACTCTCAGTCTATCGCTGATTTGAAAATCCCTCCATCCAATCGGCTTGAGAAGTTGTCAGGTAATCTGAAAAATTTTTATAGCATAAGAATCAATGACCAATGGAGAATAATATTTAAATGGGAAAGTAATCATGCAGAGGAAGTAGAAATAATTGATTATCACTAATGAAAGGAGTAAATATGGAGAGGCTAGAAAACGTACACCCAGGAGAAATTCTTAATGAAGAATTCCTGATACCAATGAATATAACTGCATACAGACTATCAAAAGACACTGAAATTCCTCAAACAAGAATTTCCCAAATATTGAAAGGGAAAAGAAGTATAACAGCAGATACTGCGCTAAGACTGAGCTTATACTTTGGAACAAACCCTAAATTTTGGCTTGGACTTCAAGATGACTATGACATTGAAGAAGAAAATAAGAGCAAGAAAGAAGTTTTTAAAAGAATAAAACGAATGAGAAAAAACGCAACACAACACGTGGCATAAATTATTAGGGTTGATGATACAATGGTAAGTTTCTTGCTCGCTACAAAGTTCATTAACGATGGATACAAAAGCAGCCGTTAACTCCCCAACACTTCATGCCACGGGAACGTTATGGTGCATTTGGAAAAAACCAATATCTAGATTATGTCGAGTTGTTCTAAAATTTCAATTATTAGATGAAAAGGTTATATTTGCTTATGAACAATCATTGTAATCATGAGTAATATAAAACTATTCGAAAGCAAGCAAATTCGCACAGAATGGAATGAGGTAAATCAAAAGTGGTATTTTGCAATAATCGATGTTGTTGAAACGCTTACCGAAAGCAATAATCCTCGAAGATACTGGAGCGACCTTAAAAGAAAACTGAATTCCGAGGGTTTTTCTCAGTTGTACGAAATTATCGTACAACTGAAAATGATTTCATCAGACGGAAAAAAATACCTTACAGATTGTGCTGATGCTAAAGGACTTTTAAGAATTATTCAATCAATACCATCACCTAAAGCAGAACCTTTTAAGCAATGGTTGGCACAAGTGGGTTCCGACCGGTTAGATGAAATAGAAAACCCTGAAATAGCAACACAGCGAACACGGGAATTGTACAAACTTAAAGGCTATCCTGATAACTGGATTGAAAAACGAATGCGAAGCATTGCCATTCGTGAGGAATTAACTGAGGAATGGAAAAATAGGGGCATCAAGGAGCATGCTGAATATGCTATCCTTACTGCTGAAATTTCAAAAGCAACATTTGGGCTGACTCCTTCTGAATACAAGAGATTAAAAGCTTTGAAGAGTCAAAACCTACGAGACCATATGACCGACCTTGAACTTATTTTCTCAATGCTAGGAGAAGCATCAACGACAAAAGTAACCAGAGCGAAAAATGCAAAAGGTTTTATTGAAAATAGAGTAGCAGCAAGAATTGGAGGCAAAATAGCAGGGAATGCGTTGAAAGAATTGGAGAAAGAAAGTGGTGAAAAAGTAATAACATCCGAAAACTACTTACCAGAAAATGAAAAAACTAAAGAATTAAAAAAGGGAAGAAATAACAAAGTATAATTTTATGAAGAAACCATAAATCGCCAGTGCATAACAGCTGCTAAAAATCATTGGGGCAGATGGTTAGACAGGTTTTATTTTTGTATATTACATTTATTTTAACGTGGGACAAGAATGCCCGCCTGAATGACGCAGTCGGGCAGGCTGCTTCGAACTCCCCAACGGTTTTTAGCAGCAAACGTTACAAGCCATTTGAACAAAGAACAAGCATATCACTTGAAACATGAGATTAAGTCGGAATAAGCAGAAAATAGACTTTAAACAGAAGTAGGCAAAAAATTAAATTGTAGAATTATGATTGTATGGTCAGGTCGTGGAATCCTTTCATTTTTGGTTTTCCTTATTGTTCTTATTGTCAGTGGACTTTGTTTACCAAAGGAATATGCATATTATGGATATGTAATTGCATCTTTTTTGGCAGGAATTTTCAGTTGGTTTATAGGAATAAAATGGAACAATCAGGAAGCGAGACCATTTATAGATGAGAAAACAGGACAAAGAGTAATACTAAAACCTAATCATGCATTATTCTGGATAAGAATGCAATATTGGGGTCCAATATTTTGGATATTCGGCTCTTTATTTCTAGCATATAAATCCATACTGGCTTCAATTATTTCAGTTGTTATCCTAATAGCATATATTATATTCGAGCACACCAAACAGAATCGTAGTGAAGAACAAAATACGACAAAAGTAAAAATAAAGAAAGTAGTTGCTGAAAAGGAAAAAGAAAAAGTAGAAAGAGAAGAAAGAGAAAGAAAAGAAGCTGAAGAAGAAAGATTAAAACGCAGATTAGAAAAAGAAGACCCAAGTAGATTTATGCCTAAATAACTACCACTAACAGCTGCTAAAAATCATCGGTGCTGATGCGCAGATAAGCAAAGTTTTTCGTACTTAGTAAAAGTTTAACGTGGGATAGAGGTGCCCGCCTGAATGACGCAGTCGGGCAGGCGGCTTCGAACTCCCCAACGGTTTTTAGCAGCAACCGTTGGCGGTCATTTTACCGAAGACGCAAGATTGTAGCTGATTTTAATGATTAAGATAGTTATCAGACATAATCAATACTAAGACATGAAAAAAGTAATACGTTTAATTTTTGACATTATACTTGTTATTATTGCCTTTTCATTCATTCTTTTATTCTTAATACAAAGAACAGGATTTAAAAAAATGAATAAAATAAATATGGAGTTAACTAGGGAAGCAATATCAATTTCAGACACTTCAATAAATGGACAGAAACTTTTGAATTATGTAAAAGAAGCGAAAGAACTACAAAGACAAATCGAGAAAAAGGATAGTGTAATAAAAAGTCTCTCTAAAAAGTAACAATAAGTTCACATGAAAAACAAAATACAACTCATTAAATATTTAGTTATTGCTTCAATTATTCTAACTTTTGTTTTCCTTTCAACAAACGAAAGAAGAAAATATTTGACTATACAAGAAAACAATATAGCCTTAAGGCGTTCTATTATAACTCTTTCTAATCCAAATGAGTTAAATAAAATAATTGAAGAGTATAAAGAATTTGTTGACACACTCAAAAGAGAAGTCTATGAAAAGGATAGTATTATTGCTGCCTTGACAAAATAATACATGAAGACAGATTGAATAAATAAATTATAAAAAACGTGCCATAACACGTGGTTAAAAATATTGGGGCTGATGCGCGGATAAGCAGGTTTTTAGTACTTTAGTAAAAGTTTAACGTGGGACAGATGTTCGGTTCTTAAATCCCCAACATTTCTTGCCACGGAAACGTTAGGTGCAAGCATTCGTCTAGGTCAATTACTTTATTTTAAATGAAATGACAATTAGCAAAAGATATTTTTGGATAGGAATTATTAGTTCATTATTAATTTCAATTTTGCATTTACTGAATGCATTCTATGAATATTCGGGAGTTATTGACGAAACATACAACATTGCGAGGAATTTGATTTATACTATTGCCTTTTCTTACTTTTTTACTTCAATCTTATTTTTACTAAATAGCGTTTTGATTGACTATTATAAACAAGAATCCTTAAGAAATAACTTGGCTTGGATTATTAGATTATATATTGTTATTTCGGTTTTAGCAATCTTGACTATTCTTGGCTTTAGCAAATTCATATTTATTTTATCAGTGATTCTGCTGATTATAAATTTAATTTTTTTCATATTATTTCTCAGAGGTGTAATGTCCTTAGATGAAACAGACGTTCCGACAATCGGACAATTGAAGAATTTCATATTATCCTTGATGATAGTAATTTTATTAAGGTTTATTCTTGGATTTATTATTGAATTCGGAATGAAACATGAATTGAAATATCTGAATCAAATATTTATGTCAGTGCCATTCATTTTTATGAGTTTATTCTTTTATAAAACCATGAAGACGATATATAAATAAAACGCCAGCTGCCAGCAGCTGCTAAAAATCATTGGGGCAGATGGTTAGATAATTTTTAATTTAGTATATTGCATTTATTTTAACGTGGGACAAGATTGCCCGCCTGAATGACGCAGTCGGGCAGGCTGCTTCGAACTCCCCAACGCTTTTTAGCAGCAACCGTTATGGTGCATAAGGTGCCTTAACGAACAGACCAGCACCACAGACTGAGTCCAAAAATCAGAACCAAACCTAAAAAAGTTGTATGAGAATCGTCTTAATATTTTTGATTTTTATTACAAGTATTTTGTCTATTTTCTCTCAGACAACATATATAAATGGATTCGTTTATGATTTCAAAAATGATTCCATATTAAAAGAAAGCAATGTACTATTAAAGAAAAATGGAAAATTTGGATTAACAGATTCTTTGGGTGCTTTCTCAATCTCAATGAAATGTGATTGTATTGATACTTTAATAATTGAAAAAGAGGGTTATTGCCCTTTAATGATAACTAAAGTTGATCCGAGCCTGATTTCCAGTAAGAATGAGTTAATCTTTTACTTGAACAGAGCCACAACTTCTATAATAATTCATGAAGTTTACAATAAGAAGTTTTTGGGGATTACATTTAAACACATTTACATGAGTGAAACTCAAAAAACATCAACTTGTTGTACTTCCAAAGACTCATCATACTATAAAGGTTGGATATCATATAAAGTAGAAGATTCAATATGGTACAATAAAATTAGATGTTATCATTCTACAACCCTTAATGAAGTTTTCAGGAAAACACACATTTATAATGATAAACATAAGGTTATATGTACATTTAATCCTAATGAAGAATATGTTGAAAAGACACACGACGACTTTGACAGTATAAGTTCTTGTTATATAATTAAAGAAAAAGATATAGATTCATATCGGATTAGGGGTTTAGGACAATTTGAGATAGGATACACTCAATATATTAAAGAGAAAATTAAAGAACTAAAAATTAAGCATGAAACCATAATAACGATTCAATTTGTACTTGAGTATAATGATAGATATAGTAATTTTAAAATTACTGGGATTAGTGAATGTGACAAAGAAAAAGTAGTTAAAATAGTAATAGATGGTCCACATTGGCCACTTGGACGCTCTCGTGTTAAACCTTTGAGATTCGAGAAAAAAATTCTAATTGATATGGTTGATACAAAAAGTAAGAATAATTGAACATTAATTATAATGCCCAGCTGCCAACAACTGCTAAAAGTCATTGAGGCAGATAGTTAGATAAGTTTGTTTTTAGTATATTGCATTTATTTTAACGTGGGACAACGATGCCCGCCCGGACGAGCCGTTCGGACGGGAATGACGCAGTCGGGCAGGCTGCTTCGAACCGAACCGGCAACTGCCGGTGAGCTCGCCGAAGGCAACTCCCCGCCGTTTTTTAGCTGCAACCTTAATTGGCAACCTTGACAAACGACAGTGCAAACATATACGAATAGAAAATAGAACAGGATGAAAAGATTATTGACAATAATTTCGCTTGTTACACTTCTTGCAAGCTGTGATTCGACAACTAAAAAGACAAATAATATGGAAGACCAAAAAAATCAAACTGACAACTCAGCTTCACCCGTTGACACAATGCCAAAGGTGACAGGAATTGGCGGCATTTTCTTTTTTTCGGACAATCCGCAGGAAACGAAAGAATGGTATGCCAAAAATTTAGGGCTTGAAATCAATGATTGGGGTTCGTCGAGTTTTGAATCCAGAAACATTAACAGACCTGACGAGATAAACTCTCTTCAATGGAAACCTTTCAAAAAAGGTGATGAATATTTTTTCCCATCCAAAAAAAATTTTATGATTAATTACCGAGTTCAGAATATTGAAGGACTTGTAAACAAGCTCAAAGAAAATGGAGTAACCATACTTGACAGCATTGCGTCTTATGATGATATTGGAAAATTTGTACATATTATGGACGCAGAAGGCAACAAGATTGAACTATGGGAACCTGTTGACTGAAAGAGCAGGTTTTGAAATCCATGACCGAACATCAAAAAACAAACCTATGGTTCACTGTTATGTTGACACTTCACTTTAACAAGACTTCGAACGATAGGAAAAGCAGCCCTAACAAATACGCAAACTGTTGACGGAAATGCAAAGGCGACTGTGCTTACTTGTGACAGACTAAAGGAAATTAACTTTAATAATTAATGACAAGTAAAATGGATAATTCAAGAATATTTAAAACCCCTTTTGCGAGTATATATCCGTTGTATATACAAAAAGCGGAGAAAAAGGGACGCACAAAAGCAGAACTAGATGTTATTATTTTCTGGCTTACAGGATATGACCAGCTAACAATGCAGCAGCAAATCGACAAGAAAAGCGATTTTCAAACTTTTTTTGCCCAAGCACCACGCATTAATCCAAATGTTTCAATGATTACAGGCGTTATTTGTGGTTATCGTGTGGAGGAAATTGAGGACGAACTTATGCAAAAGATTCGTTACTTAGACAAGTTGGTAGATGAATTGGCAAAAGGAAAGGCAATAGAGAAGATCTTAAGGAAGTAAGAGGTATTAAAATAGATAACAGAAAAAGGAATGAGTAAAGTCTAACCTACAGACAAAGAATTGGTAACTCTACACATTGAGAAACTACCTAAAGATATTCAATCGTCAGCTGAATATTTACGACAACTCATTTTATCTGTAAACAAAGAAATTGTAGAACAAATGAAAAAGAACTCACCAACTTTGAATTATTAAACAGGCTCTAAAGGCTGTTCCAAGAATTATTGGTTTTTACATATCTTGATATAACAATTACTTTATGATTGCTTTAAAGAAAATGATTTTAACCCTTAAATGATTTAAGAAATATAAGTAGTAGTTTGTAATCGTGTCGTTAAGGAACGAAAAGTTAACGATTGTTGTTAATCCTTATTAATTAAACATTCCCATTGTTTTTTTGTTAGATGTATTATTAAAAAACTACGAAACCGAATTATGATTATTGAATGTATATTACTAATGAACTATTTTTCGATTGGATATAACATGAACATGTCTAAAGGGAAAAATTAAGCATAAAAGCATATGAATTTTAATTGGTTACTCGAATACAATCCTATATTACTTGCATTAGGAGCAACTTTATTCACTTGGCTAGTCACAGCCTTGGGGTCATCGATGGTTTTCTTCTTTAAATCGATTAATAAAAAAATACTCAATTCAATGCTGGGTTTTGCTGCAGGAGTTATGATCGCAGCCAGTTTCTGGTCGCTGCTAAAACCAGCCATTGAAATGGCTGAAGAAAGCGGTTCAATTCCATGGGTACCCGCATTGGTTGGCTTTTTAACCGGTGGTGCATTTTTATTATTGATAGACAAGATTCTTCCCCATTTGCATATGGGATTGGCTGTTGATAAAGCTGAGGGTATAAAAACCCAATGGCAAAGAAGTGTTTTATTGGTTCTTGCCATAACGCTTCACAATATCCCTGAAGGATTGGCAGTAGGTGTTGCATTTGGTGCTTTGGCCAACAATCCGGATACAGGTATGCTTGCAGGTGCTGTTGCCCTCGCAATTGGGATCGGGATACAGAATTTTCCTGAAGGAGCAGCTGTCTCAATCCCACTTAGAAGAGAAGGATTCTCGAGGTTAAAAGCTTTTAACTATGGACAATTATCGGGTATTGTTGAACCTATTGCTGGTGTCTTAGGTGCGTATCTGGTTTTAACGGTAACGCCACTATTACCTTATGCCCTATCGTTTGCTGCTGGGGCAATGATTTTTGTGGTAGTGGAAGAGTTAATTCCTGAGTCACAAACAGGAAATGAAACTGACTTATCGACCATTGGAGCTATGTTAGGTTTTGCAACTATGATGCTACTTGATGTTGCATTAGGATAACTTTATAAACCGAAAACATAAAAGCACAACACGAAATGCAGAAAAGTATCATTGGAATTTTTGAGGTTATTCAAACTTTCTTTTACACATTAATTTTACGAAGCAGGTTAGTAAAATAGCTCGCAATCCCAAACGATTTCATACTTCCACTCTTTAATATTTATTATGTACACAATTCAACGAACATACGTAAAACATGAAATGAAGATGGCTGGGCTGATATTTGAAAACCCAACCCTACTTCTGATGATGGAGCATTTTGATTTGGGAATCTCGTCCATTCAAGATAAATCTATTCAGCAGATTTGCACCGATAATGGTATTAGTCTTCAGGTTTATATCTCTTTCGCCAACCTTTACAATGGCTTTATCCCAACAGGCGATGAGTTCAAATCAAAGGATGAGTTATTAAGCATAATAAAATTCCTAAGTAGAAGTCATCAGTATTACAAAAATGAGAAGTATCCCGAGATACGTGGCTATATAAGTCAACTCTATGCAAACAACGAGGCTGAGATAATCAAGCTAATCGAGAAATTTTTTGATGAATATTTTTCAGAGGTACTGGAGCACCTTGGTTATGAGGATTCTATTGCATTCCCATATTTCAATGCTATAATTGAAAGCAGTATTAGGGTAAGTACAGCCGATAATCCTTTTTCAGCCAACGATTATAGGGAGCATCACACCGATATTGAATCGAAACTATTTGAGTTGAAGAACTTATTTATTAAGCATTTATCGCTGAAAGGCGATCGTTCAATTCATCGCAAGCTGCTTTATAGCCTATTTGAGCTTGAGCACGATTTGAATATTCATTCGTTGATTGAGGATACAATCCTTGTGCCTTTGGTTCGTGAAATTGAAAGGAGTCGAGGCATTGTCTAGGAGCAGTTCAAATATCGCCATTGTTGAGTCATCCCAAATTGTTTACGAGGGGTTGGTTAATATTCTCATTAAATCGCATCAGCACTACCAGCTATATCGGTTCGATAGTATAGAGGAGATAAGCGCAACACGTATCAATTGTAAGATAGATGTTATTATTGTTAACCCATCGCTTATTCAATTTAACTCAAAGGATTGTAATACTTTAAAACGTATAAACAGTTCTGTTCATTGGGTTGCTTTGGTTTATTCCTTCTATGGAAAAGATATTCTATCACAGTTTGATGAAATTATTCAAATCTCTGATACTTCAGAGTCTATCAATCAAAACTTATCAAAGTTAATCAATTCAACACCGGTTGAAATAGAGTCTAGTCAGAAGGAACAGCTAAGCGAAAGGGAGACCGATGTACTTGTTCAGCTCGTCCATGGGTTGTCGAACAAGGAGATTGCCGATAAACTGAACATCAGTATTCATACCGTAATGAGCCATCGTAAAAATATCTCTCAGAAAACAGGTATTAAAAGCCAATCGGGGCTGACTATCTATGCCATTTCAAACAAGATAATATCGTTGGATAGCCTTGCTTTGTAAGTTCTTGCATTCTTTCATCATTCCAAAAACTCCACCATTCCATTCTCATTTTCTCCCATTCTCCCATTCTCTTTCTATCCCCATAACCAGTGATAGCATATTCAAAATTTCACTCTTTTTAGTGATTGTTGTTCTTTTTAATCTCGCGCACCTTTGTATTATTAAAACAATAGATTACTGATATGAAAAAAATAGTTCTACTCAACCTTTTTATTGCAATTTTTGCTTTGGTTAATGCGCAGGATACAATTGATAACCCTTTAAGAGACTCTTCCAAATCAATCACTTTTGAAGCATCCTATTTGGGCGATTTGTGTAGTAACGTTAAAGGTGGCATAAAAAGGGGAGTAGGTTACTTGGGAATGGCGAATCTAAAATTTGGTTTCAACACCGAATCGGCAAATCTTTGGAAAGGTGGTAATTTCTTCATCAATGGGGCAGCAACCCATGGTGACACTCCATCGTCAAAGTATATTGGCGATTTTCAGGTGGCATCGAATATCGAAGCGGGAAATCATATTTACCTTCATGAGTTTTGGTATAAACAAGCTTTTTCGAAGTTTGAGTTTACGGTTGGGTTGCAGGATCTAAACGTTGATTATATAGCAAGCGAGAATGGTGGACTGTTTCTCAACAGCTCATTTGGAATACCTGCTCTTATTTCGAGTAACATTCCTGTCCCCATTTTTCCTTTAACAAACTTAGGAATATCAACTAAAGTGAATATTAATAATGCCTTTGCACTTCAAGCAGCTCTTTTCGATGGTTGTCCAACCGATTTCACTAAAAATACCTATAACACAAATTGGGATTTGAATAGCAAGGATGGTGCTTTTGTTATAACAGAATTACAATTCACAACTAGTTTAAAGAAGCTTGTCGGTAATTATAAAGCAGGTTATTATTATCATACCGGTCATGTTCAACTGGATGAAAATGGTGTAGAAGATGAGGTTTTCAAGCAGAACTATGGGCTTTATGCAATAGCCGACCAGCAGATTTGGCAAAGAAGTAGCTCAAGTAAATCGATGAGCATTTTTGGACAGTTTGCTCTAAGTCCAAAGCATATTAACAATTTGCACTACTATTTTGGTGGTGGGCTAATTTTCACAGGACTAATCAATAGAATTGATAATACGCTTGGATTAGCCGTTGCACATTCAAGGTTTCATACTCCTACTGTACTTAATGAAACAGCAATTGAACTCTTTTACAAAATGCAAATAACCCAAAACATCTCCATACAGCCCGATTTTCAATACATCATCAATCCAATGGGGCTTGAACAGAAGTTAGATAATGCGTTGGTTGCAATAATGAGAGTGGGTTTAAACTTCTAAAATAATTATAATGCAATTAGTCGATATACAAACAAAAAAGCTTTCGGAGTTAACCAACGGCACTTCAGCAATAATTACGAAAGTAAAAGGGCATGGTGCGTTCAGAAAGCGCATCACCGAAATGGGCTTTGTTTCGGGTACTAAGGTAACTGTGATTAAAAAGGCTCCATTACAAGATCCTGTTGAGTACGAGCTGATGGGTTACCGCGTATCGCTCCGTTTGAGCGAAGCTCATATGATTGAAACAATTGATGAGTCGGACGCCATGGAATTTACCGATAAACCATTTAATGGGACTTTGGAGTTCGACTCAATTGCTAAAACGGTAAAGGAGAAGAGCAAAACAATCAATATTGCGCTGGTTGGCAATCCCAATAGCGGAAAAACAACGCTGTTTAACTATGCAACCGGAAAGCATGAGCGGGTTGGGAACTATGGCGGTGTAACGGTTGAGCTGAATACTGCGCATCTGTCGAAAAATGGTTATTCATTCAATGTAACCGATTTGCCCGGAACTTACTCAATTTCGGAATACTCACCTGAGGAGCTATTTGTTCGAAAACATCTGGTTAACGATATGCCCGATGTGGTTGTTAATGTTGTGGATGCTTCAAATATTGAGCGAAACCTTTATCTTACAACGCAGCTCATCGATATGAATATCAAGGTGGTAATTGCTTTGAATATGTTCGATGAGCTCGAAAAATCAGGCGATGAGTTTGATTATATCATGCTTGGAAAGATGATTGGAATTCCAATTATTCCTACCATTGCATCAAAAGGTAAAGGAATTGATAAATTGCTCGAAAAGATAATTGAGGTTTATGAGGAGAAAGAGCAAACCCTAAGGCATATCCATGTCAGCTATGGCGAAACAATAAATAGTTCACTTGAGCGCATAAAAGTTGAGGTTAAAAAGAACCCAATCCTAACCGATAAATACCACTCGCAGTACGCAGCAATAAAATTACTCGAAAAGGATAAGGCCTTTATCGACGAGGTTATGCAGATGCCAAAAAGAGTTGCAATTCTAGAACTTGCCCATAAAGAAAGAGTCAGTTTGGAGAGTGAATTTAACGAAAAAACTGAAACTATAATTGCAGATGCAAAGTATGGTTTTATTAAAGGTGCATTAAAGGAAACCTATAAAATTTCGGACAATAGTAAAAAGGCTGCAAAACTTGATACCGATTATTTTTTAACCCATAAATGGCTTGGTTTCCCAATCTTTTTCTTGATGATGTGGGCTACTTTTCAGCTAACATTTTCGTTGGGTAGCTATCCAATGGATTGGATTGATGCAGGAGTTGGGTATTTAAGCGATTTTATTAAAACAGGCTTACCCGTTGGTGCTTTAAACGATTTGTTAGTCGATGGCATAATTGGCGGAGTTGGCGGTGTAATTGTATTTCTTCCAAACATTATTATCCTCTTCTTTTGCATTTCGTTGATGGAAGATACAGGTTACATGGCACGCGCAGCGTTTATCATGGATAAGCTGATGCATAAAATTGGATTGCACGGAAAATCGTTTATCCCACTGTTAATGGGTTTTGGGTGTAATGTTCCAGCTATCATGGCAACCCGAACGCTCGAAAATCGAAAAGATCGAATACTTACAATGCTCATAATTCCGTTCATGAGCTGTAGCGCTCGCTTACCCGTTTATGTTCTACTTATTTCAGCATTCTTCCCTGCAAAGCAAGGGCTAGTACTGCTATTGATATACATTGCGGGAATAGTTTTATCGATTTTAATGGCGTTGGTATTCAAAAGGATATTTTTTAAGAAAAAGGATATTCCTTTCGTGATGGAGCTCCCACCATATCGCATTCCTACAATTAGAAGTACATCGAACCATATGTGGAATAAGAGCGTTCAATATATCACAAAGATGGGAACCATTATCCTTGGCGCATCAATATTGATATGGGCTTTAGGATATTTTCCAAGAGAGGTTAACTACTCGGTAAACTACAATAAAACAATTGAAACTATAACCAGCAACTCTTCGCTTACCGAAGAGGCAAAGCAGGAGCAGGTTAACTTTTTATTGATTGAGAAGGAATCGGAACGCTTGGAGAACTCTTACATTGGGCGACTTGGTCATTTCGTTGAGCCGATAATTTCACCATTAGGTTTCGATTGGAAAATTGGAGTGAGCATTATAACCGGTTTAGCTGCAAAAGAGATAGTAATTGGCTCAATGGGCGTATTATACCAATCGGATTTAGAGGCCAATGAAACATCGGTTGGGCTTCAAACCAAATTGCAGCAGCAAGAGTTTAAAAGTGGCCCAAAGAAAGGGGAGAAGGTTTTCACACCATTAGTTGCCCTAACCCTGATGCTATTTGTACTTATCTATTTTCCTTGCGTTGCGGTAATTGCTGCAATTAAACGAGAATCAAATGCTAAGTGGGCTGTATTTACAATGGTTTACACCACTGCTCTTGCCTGGTTGGTTGCATTTGGGGTTTATCAGATAGGAAGTTTAATTATTTGAAGACTTTAGCTCTGGGAGGTAAGTCTTCGTGTTTTCTTGGCGACTTAGTGGCTAAAAAATAATTGCCACCAAGGCGCAAAGGCACTAAGAGTCACAAAAATGGATTGTTTAGTTAATTGATATTTCAGTATTTTAAAATGATAAAGTTATGATTCAGAATATTATAGTAGTACTTATAGTTGCTTTAACGCTGTTTTATGTGGGTTATTCTGTGTTCAAATCGTTAAAGCCACAAAAGAGTAAGCATGGATGTGGAGGTTGCTCGGGTTGTGGGGTTTCGAAATAGGTTTATAGCGTTTTCATTAGTGAGGATAGTAGTTTTTACTATTATACCTATTTTGTTTCACGTAAAGCTCGCTAAGACAAAACGCAAAGCATGAAGACATTGATTAATCTTTGTGTACTTTGCGAAAACCTTTGCGACCTTTGCGAGAACTCTTCAATACTCAACGAAGTAAAATCTTTTTAAGGCATCATTCTTTGAGCATAACGTCTTTTTACTACCTTCGAGACTTTAAAATGACTAAGTTTTTTTTAAAGAAATTGTAGTTAATGCTAGGTTTTTATCTCGTTTTACCCTTTCTGCTCTTTGCGCTGTACCGATTATTCGTGGTACTCTATAATTACTTTACAAGACCTTTTTTGCCATCAGGAATACCTGCTGACAATCCTTTGGCATCGATAATAGTTTATGTGCAGAACTCAGATAAAAGTATAGGAAAACTAATACAAGGGATTAAGGAGCAAACCCATCAAAATTTTGAAGTATTAATTTATAACGACCAATCGAACGATAAAACAGTAGAAGTTATTACTGAAATATCTGCAGGCGATAAGCGCTTCCGACTTTTCAATGGAGGCGAGCTCAATACTGGGTGGCAGAATAAGAATTATGCCTACGATAAATTAGTGCAAATAGCTAAAGGTCAATATTATATATTTGTTGATTCTGACAACTTTATTGATAGTCAATTTGTTGCGAATGCTATATCGCACATGCAACGGAAAAGCCTTTCGCTATTGATGCTTTACCCAAAACTATATTCACATAGATTTTGGACGAGAATGCAAATTTCAGCAACTCAATGGGTGTTTTTAACCTTGGTGTACGCTAAATCATTTCTAATAAAAAGGGCAGGAGAGAATTCGATTTTTGCAAATCCACTTTTAATTGCTGAGGCAACAAGCTACCAATCGAACAGATTGCACGAGAAATTTAAGGATGTTCCAAACCCTGAAATCAAAATTGCTGATGCTGCAAGAAGTTTAAATCTAAAATGCGATTCTCTTTTAGGAGACAATAGTTTAACCCAAAAAATATTGAATTTCAATAACGAATTAGCAGATTTTTCTTCCGATTTAATTAAAAGCAGAAATGGACTAATCGCTTATACTATCGCCACTACTTTAGGTTTGTTTTTAGCCATATCCCTTTTGCCATTCCCATTGGTTTTCCTATACCTATTGGCATTGATTTATTCACAAATGCTGATTGCAATGATAAATCAGCAGTCGATAATTCTAAGCCTTTTAATTATGCCTATTCAGTATTTTGTTTTGGTTAAAAGCTTGATTATAGCAATAAAAAAAAGTGATAAGTAATAATCTCACCACTCCTTTTTAAAGTCAAAAATTCAAGGAAAAAGTCAGAAGTCAGAAGTCGGAAGTCAGAACTCACAACCCATCTCTGGATGCTGAGCCTGTCGAAGCATCATCTCTCTACTTACTCTCTTTCTTTTTCTCCTCAGTTTTTAGGATTTTCACCTCATAGCCTAGTTTCTTAATAGCATCCGCTAACTTCTCATCGGTGTTTTTCGATGCATCATACTTAATGGTAACGGTTTTCTCCTCAAGGTTAGTTGTAACCGATTTAACACCTTTTTCGAATGCAATCTCACGTTCAACTTTCTTTTGACACGATTTACAGTGCAGCGTAGCAGAAATCGTTACTTCTTTTACTTCGTCCTTTTTCTGAGCCTGAATGGCTTTAGGCATTCCAACTATTAATGAACATGCAATAAAGCCTGCTAACAAATATCCAAATACTTTCATATTGTAGTTTTTTAGTTTTTACTATTAAGAATCTGTTTTAATTTTCAAAAAAATAATGGTTACAAATTGCCGTTGGCTTTAGCCAACGGGATTATTTCAATTATTAAAGTTGGCTTTAGCCACATTTTTGAATGTTTATGGGGCTAAAGCCCATCAAAGGTTATACTTTATAACCGTTGGCTAAAGTCAACGGCAACTTTTATTTTTGACCCAAATGATATTTTCAATAAATTTAGTCAGTTTCTAAGCCTTAACTGGATAACCAATATTTCCTAACTTCCTAGCTATATCAGTGTATGATAATTTGTCAGATAGATAGTTAATGGTTACCTCCGATTTCATTTGGTCAATATACACCTCCGAAATGCCATCAGTTTGGCTTAGCTCATTTTTTATGATGTTTACACATCCCATACATTTCATGTTCTCAACAATAAATCGATCTGTTTTCATAGTTTTAACTATTTTTTAAAATTAAGTTATTTACCTCGGAGACACTGACCTGCCTGCCGCCTGCCTGCCGGTAGGCAGGGTAGGCAGGGATTACAGAGTTTTTCTCAGTGTAGAATTAACATCAATAATTATCTAATAATTTGCCTTTATCTCTGATTAAGGTTTCTTGCTAATATCTTTTGTCTTTGATCTTATATTCTCTCTGTGGTCTTCGTGTTCCCCGCCTGCCTGAGCTCGGCGGGCAGGTCTGTGGTTTGTTTTTTCTTCCCCATTAACTATTTCGAAATGGCCATTCTAAACCCAAAATAGATTTTTCTTCCTGTTATTGGGCCCCAAACCATCGAGGCATCAAAGAATGAGCCGTAAGGAGTCTCAGGCGAAATAATTGGATTCTTCTGCATAAAACCTGTTAGGTTTTCGCCTCCAATATAAACCTCAAATTTACGGAAATACTTAGTGATTTGAGCATTCATTATAGCATACGAAGGAAATGTTGATTCGCGTTGTAAGGCAATTGGATAACCGCCCATATCAGGTAATTGCCCTCCTCCATTAAGCTGAATTGAGTAGTCGAATTGCCACTTTTTTAATGGAGTTTTATAACCAAGGGTTAGTAAGCCTTTATACTTGCTTATCATGGGTTTTTGTTCGAGTTTTCCGTTAATAGTCGTATTTACATCGTTTAAACGCCATGCTGCCGTAACATCAAACCTATCGAATGGTTGATAGCTAATTTCAACCTGAACGCTATTTGAATAGGATTTGCCTTTCAGATTATAGAAGTATATCGAATTAACATCCTGATTCATATCAACCACCACCTGATTATCAAATTCGGTTCGATAGTAATCGGTACTAATGGTTAACTCCTTATCAAATAACTTATAGCGTTGAGTAATATTTAGCCCGTAGTTTGTAGCCTCTTCCATTTTTAGATTTTCAGAAAAAATGAAGTTACGCGAACTGGCAAGTAGATAGCTATTCTCGCTTAAAACATTAGGAGACCTAAAGCCTTTTCCAATACTTCCTCTCAGAGTTAACTGTTCAACAGGTTGATACCTTAAATGCGCACGAGGAGTAATAAAACCTTTGAATTGGTTATGATAATCGTATCGCACTCCACTCATAAACGTTAGCTTTTCGAGCCATTTATAGGCATACTCAAAGTAAGCCCCTGGTACATTCTCATTTCTATCGAGGTTTATGGCATTAAGCCTCTCTTTGTATTTATCGTAGTTAAAGCTTAGCCCAGTTTTAATATTGTGATTATTATTACCGATATAGGTAACAAAAATTAAATTCGAAAATAGACTTTGTTGGTCGGCATCATAATTCTTTAGTCCAAAAATGGAGGTCTGATAATGGTTTGATGCTGAAAGGATAAGACCAAGACTAGTCTGTTGTCGGTCAAAAATATAGCCAACCTTACCGAATGCTTCGATTCTGGATATATCAATGTCGATTCCATAGGGACTACCTATGGCATTTATATCTCCGATTCTGAATTTAGAATCCCCTGCAATGCGCCGCTCTGTAAGATATTTAACACCGAACTGAGATTCAACATGCTCCCCTTGATAGTGCCAACGATTAAATATATTATACTGCCTAACCAACGGATGGTCAAGGAACGAATCCATATTATGGTCTACCCTTGTTTGGGAGTATTCAGCATGTGCAAGTATCATTGTTGATAGAGTTTTTGATACATCAAAGCTATAATTGGCATTAACCTCCGACATTCCCTCACTGTTGGAGTAAATATTGGTAAAGAATTTTTCTTCGCCCTGAGGTTTTTTATGCTCAATGTTGATTTGACCCGTAATGCTTTCGTAACCATTCGCAACGGAGGCTGTACCCTTTGATATTTGGATTGATTCCATCCACGCTCCTGGTACAAAGTTCAATCCAAATGTTGAACCTAGACCTCTTAGGATAGGAATATTCTCTGCTTGAAGCTGAGTATAAGTTCCTGCCAATCCAAGTAGTTGAATCTGCTTTGCGCCAGTAACAGCATCACTATATGATACATCAACTGAGGCATTGGTAACAAAACTTTCAGATAGATTGCAGCATGCTGCCTTTTGGAGTTCACTTTTTGTTACAATCTGAGCAGAAAGTGGGCTTAGTCGGTCAAAGTGGGCACCCTTGGAGTAGCCTTGTATTGTAACATTTTCGAGATAAACCTCTTGGCTTAAAGTATGGGTAATTTCTGTTTGTTCTTGAGATATATCTAGCGTATCGGTTCTATATCCAACAAAGCTGATTATCAGTTTTAGGTTAGGTTGATTGGGCTTCGCAAGTTTAAATTCACCCTGCGAGTTGGTGTTTGTTCCTTGATTCGCTCCAACCCAATATACATTGGCTCCAGTAAGGGGAGTAACTTCGTTTTTGTCGTTCTTCTCTATAATTCTACCTTTCAAATCCTGAGCATTTAGTGAGATAGAGGTTAGAACGATTGTCAATATAAATAGACTATTTAGTGTTTTCACAGCAATATAATTAATGAAAAATAAAAGAGAGTTTGAGGACTTAAGTATATTATTGTATCAACAATAATATATTATCCCTCTAGAGATTGCTATGAAAGGAGTGCAGGGGTTTTGCTCTGATGCAGAAGATAAACTAGGATTCGTCCGACAGGTTTTATAGGCGGAGAATCATCGGGGATATAAAGATTGGTATTTGCACCAAAAATTTGACTGTTATTTGAATTATTCTCTTGATAGATAAATAGATATGTTGCAACTATTTCTACCTTTTGATTAATTACAATTGGATTTGAAGCGTTGAATAACTCATTCACTTTAATAGTAATATGCTCCGACTTACAACCACAGCTAGTATCTGCATTAGAGCAGTATGCTGCTTTCTCTGTTTTTACGCTGCAGCATGATGAAACTTGCTCCTCGTGGCATTTGTGCTCCACAAAAAGGGTTGCAATGATACGCTGTTCACAAACACATTTGTGAATGTAAATACTAAGTCCTGTTGATGCTGCCAAAAATGGAATCAGCATGAACATTGCTATAATCTTATATGTGACCTTTTTTAGCATTTATATTAATATGCGGAATATCTGTTTGCAAAGCTATATTGTTCTACAGTGTGAAACAACGAAAAGGTGTTATAGTTTTGTTAAATAAATTTAGCTGAAATTATTTTGTAGAAAAAATATTATCAGTAACTTTGCAGTACAAAGAACTTTAATATTTAACAAAATGGACCAAAAGAACGAGCATTTACAAGACCTACAGGAAATAAGGTCAATCATGGAACGTTCATCGCGATTTATTTCGCTAAGCGGACTTTCGGGCATATTTGCTGGTTTTTGCGCTTTGCTTGGAGCCTTAGCGGTATTTGTATATCAGCAAGATTTCTTTTACGGTCGGTATTATAATCATGGTATTTTTTTAAAAGAGGATTTAATCAGTGGTGTGGAGTTTTCTAAGTTTATTACTTTTATATTTTTTGTTGGTTTTCTAACGCTTTTATTGGCTTTATTCTTCGGAGTATTTTTCACAACTCGTAATGCAAAAAAGAAAGGTTTGCCTTTCTGGGATAGTTTAGCCAAACGAATGATTATTAATCTATTTATACCACTAATAACTGGAGGATTATTCTGTTTGGTTTTACTCTACCACAGGCAGATATATTTAATTGCACCTGCTACCTTAATATTTTACGGATTAGCGCTTATCAATGCAAGTAAGTATACCATTGACGATATTCGTTATTTAGGGATTTCGGAGATTGTTTTAGGCTTAATCGCTTCCATTTTCGTTGGATACGGATTGCTTTTCTGGGCTTTCGGGTTCGGAATATTACATATTATTTACGGTTCAAAAATGTACTGGAAGTATGAAAGATTTGATAACAAATCTAAATAAGCATTTTGAGAACCGAATCCGCCTTGGCATCATGTCGATGCTGATGGTTAATGATTGGGTTGATTTTAATGCTTTAAAGGAGACTCTAAATATTACCGATGGTAATCTGGCTAGCCATATGAAAGCGCTTGAAGGTGAAGTCTATGTTGAGGTGAAAAAGCAATTCCTAAATAAGAAGTCAAATACTAGCTATAGAGCTACAATCGGCGGTAGGAAGGCTTTCAACGAGCATCTATCAGCTCTAGAAAAACTTATAAAATCAGGTCGTTAATTTTTTTTATAAATATACTTTGAAATACAAAGCACTTTTAAATATTAAATTTAAATTATAAATTATGACACAAGAAAATCTATCATTCATTGAAAGAAATGCGGTTCTAATAAAGGTAACAGCCATTTCTTTTTTATCTCTTTTGCTTCTAATTCCTATGGCAATGATTATGTCGCTTGTTTCGGAGCGACAGTCAAGGCAAACGGAGGCAACAACAGAGATTAGCTCAAAGTGGGGCTTTCAGCAGCGGTTAACAGGCCCAATCCTTACCGTTCCTTATGAAACATACGATTTGGACAAGGATAATAAACGGGTAAATATAGATAGGCATATGGCCTATTTCTTGCCCGAGAATCTTAATGTAACAGGCGAAATGAATCCCGAAATTAGAAAACGGGGAATTTTTGAAGTGGCAGTCTATAGTTCTAGTTTAAAGGTTGATGGGGTTTTTAAAGCGCCTCAGCTTGATATTAGCGATAGGCACTATGAGGTAAAATGGGCTGATGCCTTTATTACCATTGGGATATCCGATTTGCGTGGTATAAAGGAGGATATCAAATTCAAATGGAACGATGCTGAGATGGTTTGTGAACCTGGAGTAAAGATTGTAAGAAAAACTCAATCTAGAGTTAACGAAATGTATTATGATTCAGGGGAAAGAAAGGAGATAATGATAGAATCGGGCGTTACCATTAATAAGCCCTTGAAGGAGGAGTCATTGGCTAAGGAGTATCGTTTCTCATTCGGCCTATCGCTTAATGGTTCTAAAAGCATCAGCTTTGTACCAATTGGGAAGGAAACTATTGTCAAACTTACCTCCGCATGGCCAAACCCTAGCTTCGATGGCTCTTTTCTTCCTGAAAATAGAAATGTTTCTTCGAGAGGATTTACTGCCGATTGGAAAGTGTTGGAGCTGAATAGGAACTTCCCGCAGAAATGGAATGATACTGAGATTGAATTTCAATCATCGGCTTTTGGGGTTAGCTTGCTCTTGCCCATAGAAACCTATCAAATTACCGAACGCTCGATGAAGTATGCCATTTTATTCATTGTTCTCACTTTTACGGTTTTCTTCTTTGTTGAGATAATGAGAAAGTTAAAGGTACACCCAATTCAGTATGTGCTAGTCGGATTCAGCTTATGCTTATTCTATTTATTGCTGCTATCGTTGTCGGAGCAGATTGGTTTTGGGATTGCTTACCTAGTTGCAAGTGCAGGAATAGTTATCATGATAGCGAGCTATTCCAAAAGCATTTTCCATAATAATCGGCTAACGCTAATATTATCTTCGATACTCGTTCTGCTCTATGGATTTCTGTACATTTTAATTCAGATGCAGGATTTTGCCCTATTAATGGGCAGTGTAGGTCTATTTATAATACTAGCCTCGGTTATGTACCTATCAAGAAAAATCGATTGGTACTCAATAGGAGGAAAGACTAAGGATGGAGTTGAGTAGTACCTCAGGTTAATTCAAATTAATGTTTCAGAACTCTCTTAAAGTTTAGACTTTAAGAGAGTTTTTGTTTGTTGACTATAATTAAGAATGCTTATTCAAAACATATTGATTTTGGATTCAAATCCAAAAAATACATATTGAATTTGGATTGAATTTGAAAAAGAACCATGGATTTGATTACTTAGTGTCTGTCTACAATGTGACATTATTTTGATTTAAGAACAAGGAACATCGATTTATGATTTCTGATGTTTATATAATCACTTTGTTTTCATGAATCTTCTAAAATCTAAAATCGTTAACCGAGCTTGCGAGTTCAGCGAAGTTAATCCTTGTTCATTATTCAATTTGAATTAGATTTTTTGACTTTATGGACAGACTCTACTTTGGCGCAATACTGCACCCTCCCGAAGAGCATCCTGCACAGGAATGCCCTTTTGCTTTTCCATTTTTGGGTACAAAGGTCCGATACATTGAATATGCGAAATATCCAAATGCTCCGGAAACAATAGTTATTGTTAATATTTCCTGTATCATGATTTGAAAATCAATCTAATTCAAATGGTATTATTTTACTTGGAATGATGGAATGATGGAATATTGGAAAGGAACTTACAAACCGATGGTAGTAAGTTCAGTGGAGTTAATTTGCTTAAGGCTATAATGAAGTTGCTTCCAATATTTTCTTCCATCATTCCATTCTTCCATTCTTCCATCATTCCATTTATACTTAAATGATTAACACTTAATTCACTTCTATATCTTTTGTTGACATTATTAAAACATACTTCCAACTTGATAAACAATAAAGGCCACAAGCCACGCTAAAGATGTTGTTGAAACAATTGTGAATGCTGCCCATTTCCAACTTCCCGATTCCTTTTTAATGGCCGCAATTACTGCCACACATGGAAAATAGATAAGAATAAATAGTAAGAATGAGAATGCCGTTAAAGGTGTAAAAACCTTTTCGCCAACTTTTGGGCCTGATTTGTAGGATTCCTTTTGGAGTTTACCAATTAATGTAGATGAGTGCTCATCGGCATCTTTCTCAGCTTGGTATAGAACTCCTAGAGTGCTTACAACAATCTCCTTTGCCGTAACTCCAGCTAAAAGGCTAACGCCCATTTTCCAATCGAAACCTAAAGGAGCAATGGCAGGTTCAATAAATTTACCAACTCGACCTAAGTATGATTGTTCCTGTCTTTCCGATTCTTTCTCAGTTTCAAGGATTTTTATCTGCTCATGTAATTTGACGGATGTAATAGAATCTGTACTACTGATTGTCAATCTTGAAGTTGAAGTTGCAATTAAACCATTGTAATCCTTTGAAAATTTAGTGTCTCGCGGATAATATCCCAACGCCCAAACAAAAATAACGGCAATAAGAATTACACCTCCCATTTTACGAAGATACTGTGAACCTTTATACCACATATGCTTCAAAGTAGAACGTACAGTGGGGATTCTATAGGGTGGAAGTTCCATTACAAAAGGAACATCATTAGATTTAAAGAAGGTACGCTTAAAGATTAATGCGGTTCCTATGGCCATAAGAATCCCAAGCATGTAAATTGTAAATAGCATTGAACTTGCATGGGTGGGGAAGAAAGCCCCAATTATAAGAATGTAAATGGGTAATCGTGCGCTACAGCTCATGAATGGTGTGATGAGCATAGTGAGCAACCTATTGTTCCGATTCTCTATGGTGCGTGTAGCCATTATGGCAGGTACATTGCAGCCAAATCCCATAACCAACGGAATGAACGATTTGCCATGTAAACCAATTTTGTGCATCAGCTTATCCATAATAAACGCTGCACGAGCCATATATCCTGTATCCTCAAGAACTGATATAAAGAAAAACAGAATTAGAATATTTGGAAGAAATACAATAACGCTTCCGACACCATTAACAATTCCATTGATTAAAAGGTCTTTGAATGGACCATCAACCATTAAATTGCTAAGCAGATTGCTTATTTGGTGAACTCCGCTATCAATCCAGTGCATTGGGTATGAACCCAACGTAAAGGTTGTGTAGAATGTGAGCCACATGAAAAAAATAAAGATTGGGAACCCAAAAAGCTGATGAGTCATCAGCGTATCCACAATCTCGGTTGTCTTATGCTTGCTATGGTCTCCCTCATGAAGGGTTTCCTTTAATGCACCTGCAATAAAGCCATATTTAGCATCGGTGATAAGGGTTTCGGAATCTTCCTTAAATATCAGCTCAAGCTTCTTTATCTCCTGCTCGGTAATTTTCTTAATTTCATCGTAATTATCCGATTTTGACAGCAGCTTATGAACCAATCTATCTTTTTCAAGGAGTTTTATTGAGAGGTATCGGCTCGAATAATCGATGGTGATGTTGCAGTTCAGCTTAACTTTTTGTTGAATCTCCCAAATCGATTGTTCTATATACTCACCATAGTTTATGTGTATATGCCTGATTGTTTTATCCTTATCGGCATAAACATTTATAACTGTATCAAAAATGCTCGTAATCCCTTTCCCTTTGGAACTGACAGTGGGTACAAATGGAATACCGATCATCTTTCCCAACGATTTAAAATCGAATTTATCCCCTTTGTGTAGCAGCTCATCGTACATGTTCAGCGCAACTACCACCTTGATATCCATATCGATAAGCTGCGTGGTTAGGTATAAATTGCGCTCGAGGTTCGATGCATCTACAACGTTTACAACGACATCAGGGGTGTTTTCGTGGATATATCTTCTGACGTAAATCTCTTCGGGTGAGTAGGCTGTTAGCGAGTAGGTACCTGGTAAATCGGTAATATTAAAGGTGTAACCCTTGTATTTGAATTTTGCATTTTTCGAATCGACAGTCACTCCACCATAATTTCCAACATGCTCGTGCGAACCCGATGCGTAGTTAAAAAGGGTTGTCTTTCCTGCATTTGGATTACCAACCAAAGCAATATTAATTACCTTGCTTTGCTCCTTAGCGCTAGTTTCGAGAATAATCGATTCGGGCTCAGATGAATGAACACCGCTATAGTTTTCTTTTATCAGCTCTTTCGCTTCGTTGGGTGTAACTACATCAACCAGAGCGGCCTCGCTTCTTCGAAGTGAAACCTCGTAACCCATTATGGTATATTCGATTGGGTCGTTTAATGGTGCATTCTTTATTACCGTTACTTTCTTCCCTTTAACAAATCCCATTTCGGTGATTCGCTTCCGAAAAGCTCCGCGTCCCTTAACCTTTGATATTATTCCAAATTCTCCGTTCTGTAGCTCCGATAACCTCATCTTATTTTAACTTGACTTACTTTATTAACCCTTACGGTTGGTAATTGTTTTAAAGGGAACAAAAATAATGTTATTAAGATTAATTAAACAGTAACTACTAATAATTTAATTTTACAAAAAGCCACAAATTCACAGATTGAATTAAAAACGGAAACTATTCTAAAAAAGATTATTAGTAACCGACAAAAATATGCTAGTAAATGTTGAGAATTGCTAAAACAACCATCCTCAAGAACCTGAATTTGTTGGGCTAAAGCCCAAAAGCGAATCTTTATAACTAACCCCAGACTTACCGCGTGTCGCCTTAGCTTTAGCGGTGGCACAAGCCTGGGGTTAGTCAATCCGCACTTGTACTGGGCTTTAGCCCTTTACTTTCTGCTTTTCTCGATTAGTAGTGAAAAAATATTTTTCAAATCCAACTTGGCAATTGATAAATACTATCCATAAAACTTGTGAATCTGTAGCAATTTCTAGTTTATCAACCACTGATTTGATACAATAAATGCAATTGAATTACATTTATTCACATCGCATCTATCTGATATACCGATTATCATGTTAAAATACTATGGTTCAGTTAATATCCTTTAATTTGAGGTGTTAACCATTTGTTTTATATTTGTTTGGTTAATTGTGGCAAAAAAGGAAGTTTGGAAAATCAGGATAGCATATTCGAAAAGATTCAGGAGATTCTTGGGAATTTCAGCGGAAACTTCAGTATCCTTGAGCATCAGGTGGATGTTAGGGTGCAAATGGATTATTTCGATTTTTCGCGGAATCTTAAACGAGACTTTGATCCTGAACTAATTTTAAAGCAAGAAGATAACCTCTATAACCCTGAAATTACTGTTGAATCGAAAAAAGAGTTGCTAGTATCACTTGCATCGATTGATAAACCTGAGGCGTATAGGATTATTGAACGTTATGTTCAAAAAGCTCCTGATGAGCTTAAGGATTGGGCAATACTTTCGTTACAAGAGAGCCGGTTGTTCTTAGAAAGTAAACTATTGGATGAGAATCAGGTTTATATCTCTACGGGTTTAGGTGGATTACGTGGAAAGTTAAGATATTTTATAGCTTTATTCCCTGAGACGAGGAGTGAGTTTTCCGAAATTCAACGAAACCTAATCAAAAGCGAATTCAGTTTTATTTTCCCCAAGTACGATGCCGAGATTGAAGCGGTTGAGTTCTTTACGAACTACGCAACGATTGTTGCTTTAATACCGTTAAGCATTCCAGTACTGGATCCTATCAAGAGCGTTATTGGTGAATGTAACGATCTTGGACATTTTATTAAAAAAGGTTTCCTGATTACCAATGTTAAAATTCTTTCTGCTATTGAAATTGAGAATCTTTTAAATAATGTGCCACCTGAGGATTTGTTTTTAAAGGAATAAAAAAACCGGTCTAAAACCGGTTCTCTTATTGGATATAATGTCAGTCATCTATTTATCAAGGTCATCGAATTCAATGCTTGTGAATTCATTGCTTGTAACGCCAATCTCTTCGGCAACAAGTTCATGCTGTTCCTCTAGCTCAGGTTGGTTCGCTCTAATGTACTCAACAACATCATTTAAGCCTTCAGCAAATTTTTCAAAATCCTCCTTGTACAGGAATATCTTGTGCTTCTCGAAATAAAACTTACCATCGCGACCAATACGCTTTTTGCTTTCGGTAATGGTTAAATAGAAATCGTTCCGACGAGTAGCCTTTACATCAAAAAAGTAAGTTCTTTTACCTGCTCTTACCACTTTAGAGTAAATATCCTCTTTGTCAATTTTTTCAACATCTTCAATGCTATCGAATCCTTCTGTCATCATTTCTAAAGATTATAAGGTTAAAACATTGTACGCATCTCAAAAATAGAAAAATAATTTAAGAACCGCTGTCTTTTTTGAATAAATTCAAATACTAGGGAAAATCTATAAATTTTTATTTTATATCGATGTATCTGTAAGTATCATATATATAAATAATTACGAAATGAAGATAGAACATAAGCTGAAAACGATAAGTGAAAGGCGACAAGCGGCAAGTGAATACCTATAATCAACAGTTTTACTGCCATACAGCAATACTACATCACTGCGACACACTTTTAGTGTTTTTTAATTTTTCTATTCTAAAAATGCCTTGTATCTTTGCAACCTCTGATAAACCATTTAATTGTTCGAATCCGTTCTTAAACACGATGATAAGCAGACGATTACTCCGAGTTAAGATTTTACAAATCCTTTTTGCTTACTATAAAAGCGAAAACGAATCGCTCAGCAATGTTGAAAATGAATTGCTGCGAAGTATTAGAAAAGCCTACGAGCTATACCATTATCTTCTGCTTCTACCCATCGAACTTGTCGATTTTGCTGAAGGCAAGGTTCAGCTAGCCAAGCAAAAGCTCGTTCCTACCCACGAGGATTTGAATCCGAATACAAAATTTATCGATAATGCCTTCGTTAAGCTTATTCGTGATAATGAAGCTTTAATCGAATACGTTGAGAAGCAGAAGATCGGGTGGGGGCAATACCCTGAAATTATAAGGAATCTTTATCAGAAAATTTCTATATCCGATTACTTTCAGGCTTATATGGATTCCGATAGTTCTTCAATCAATGATGATAAACAGCTGATTATCAATATTATCTCAAAAGAATTGGAGGATTTTGATGAACTCTATCAATTCCTCGAGGAGCAGAGCATCTACTGGAACGATGATTTAGAGTTTATGCTGAGCATGGTGGTTAAAACCCTTAAGAAATTCTGCGAAGGTCAGCCTACAGGTACACCCTTGTTTCCTATGTACCGAAGCGATGATGATGAAGACTATATAAAGCGTTTGCTACGTAAAGTAATTCAGTATCACGAGGAGAATGTTAAGCTGATTGAGGAGTACACCAAGAATTGGGAGGTTGATCGAATTGCCAGTATGGATATACTTATCATGGAGCTTGCGCTAACCGAGATTAAAGAATTTCCATCGATACCCATTAAGGTAAGTTTTAACGAGTATATCGAGATAGCGAAATACTATAGCACCGATCAGAGTAGTACGTTCATCAACGGCGTACTCGATAAGATTATCCAAACACTTCGTAAGAAGAACCTTGTAGCCAAGCAGGGACGGGGTTTGATAGGCGAGGAGGATGATCGTTTGGTGATTTCGGATGACGAAATAGAATAAATATTTATTTTTGTCATCAAATTCGAGTGGTATGTATAGATTTTCTTTAGCAATATCAACGCTTGTTCTTTTCATTCTTTTTTCATGTAGTAGCCAACCGAAGGTTGAACCAGGTGTTAACGCTTCATCCGAGGATAGTGGGGTTAAAAAATATCCTGACCTAAAGCTTGTTGAAGATTTTTATGATTTTGGCACTATCATTCAGGGCGAGGTGGTATCGCATACATTCCATTTCCGTAATGCAGGGAATGATGTTCTGATTGTTAAGGATTTGATACCCGACTGCGGATGCACAAAGCCAAAAATCGATAAAAGAACATTAAACCCAGGCGAGGAGAGTACCGTTGAGGTTATATTTGATAGCAGGGGTTGGTATGGTTCTCAATATAAATCAGTAGCTTTGCGAACGAATTCGCCCATTCGCGATAAATCGGTTACCATAAAGGCGAATGTTATTGAGCCGAAGGAATAATGAATTAAGAAGTTAGAGACGTTCACGATGTTAAATAATATACGATTATTGAATTCTTTTAACCGTTAACAATTAACTGAATAATAATAAACCATAAAAACAATTTAAGATGAAAAGTTTGATTATTTTACAAGCAGCAACTCCTAATGCTAATGCAGGTTATATGCAGATTTTTATGTTAGTTGCTATCGTTTTTGTTTTTTACTTTTTCATGATTCGACCACAGATGAAGCGTCAGAAAGAGCTTCGTAAGTTTCATGAATCACTCCAAAAGGGCGATAAAGTGATTATTGCGGGTGGTGTTTACGGAAAACTATTAGAGGTTAAGGATGAGTACGTTGTGGTTGAAATCGACGAAAATGTTAAGGTGAAAGTGGTTAAGAGTACTATTATCCGTGACTCGTCCGATATACAGCCTCAGAAGTAGTAGAAAATTTATATCTTTACAGGGTTTAGGGCGATAGAACAAATTGCTTTAGGCTCTGTTTTCTTTTAACCTAATTCATAAACGTTGGATTCATCGTTAATACGACAGTTCGGACAAATTTTTAACAAAGGCAGGGCAAAATTCAATCAACGCCTTGTGATCTTTCTTTTCTTCTTAATTGTATCAACAATAATTTGGTATTTAAGTAAGCTGAGCCATGAGTATTCAACCACTATGGCTTACCCCATCCGTTACGAGAACTTACCAAAAGGAAAGGTTCTTGTTGGCGAACCACCCCGCAGGATACAGCTAAGGGTTAAGGCGTTTGGATATACTCTTCTCAAGGAGAAGATGAGCGCAGCTCTTTCTCCTATCGAGTTGGATTTAGGTAAGCATTTGAGTCAATCATTCGAAGGCTCTAAGGTAAAGCAATTCATTTTAACCTATCGACTTCGAAACAGCATCGTTAAGCAGTTTGGAAGCGAGATTCTGCTTGAGGGTATTGAGCCCGATACGCTTTACGTTGAATTGTCCGACATGGTTAATAAGATGGTTCGAATTCACCCACAGGTTGAGGTTGACTATGAACAGCAGTACATGGCGAGCGGAGATTTAACGCTAGAACCCGATAGTATTGCCATTAGCGGTCCAAAATCAGTAATTGACACCATTAAACTTGTTAATACAAAGCAGGTTAAGTTTAAAAATCTTAACCAGAGGGTTTTAGAAAGAATTCAGATAATCCCTATAAATCAGGTAACCTTTTCAACTCGCAGCGTAACGCTTTCAATTCCTGTTGAAAAATATACAGAGATTACTATAAAAGTACCCGTGGACATAGAAAATCAGCCCGATAGCGTTAAGCTAATGTTTATCCCAAAGACTATCGATGTAAAATGTAACGTGGTTTTAAGCAAATATTTTATATTAAAACCTATTATGTTTAGAGCGGTTGTTAACTATAACCTAATCAGCAATTCACTGACAAAGAAAATGAAAGTTAGGATAGTTGCTGTCCCTGATTTTGTCAATTTAGTAGATTTTAGCCCTAAATACGTTGAGTATATTATTGAGAAGCGCAAATGATAAACCTTGGAGTAACCGGAGGGATTGGTAGCGGCAAATCAATGGTTTGTTCTATTATCTCGGCAATGGGCTATCCTGTTTACAATGCCGACCTTGAAGCTCGCCAATTGGTTGATTCCGATCCGGATTTGATTTTGTCAATAAAAGAGCTATTTGGTGAGGATATTTATACCAAAAACCAGCTCGATCGGAAAAGGGTTGCCGAAGTTGTTTTTTCAAATCAAAACATGCTTGAGGGGTTAAATGCCATCGTTCACCCCGCCGTGACTAAGCATTATAAAACTTGGGTTGATAGCCATAAAACAAGGGGGTTGATTGTAAAGGAGGCCGCAATTCTATTCGAAAGCGGAGCGAATATTGGGCTTGAAAAAATAGTTGTTGTAACAGCACCGCTCGAGGTAAGGATTCAACGGGTTGTGAAACGTGATGGATTAAGCGAAGAATCAGCTATGAAAAGGATGAATAATCAGCTTCCACAGGATGAACTAGTCAAAAGAGGCGATTACATTATAGAAAACGATGGGGTTAAGCTAATTCTTCCCCAAGTGGTCAGAGTGATAAACAATTTAGTTAAAGATTTTTAGAGCAATGGGAAAATATGGAAAGTGGATTACCGGAGGTTTAGGTTGGGCTATATTTGGTCCAATTGGGGGTATCCTTGGATTTGCAATAGGTTCAATTTTTGATAGCGCCGAAATACAAACAAAGGTATATACCGGCGAATCGAGCCGAAATGGCTTTATTGTTAGCCTTTTAGTCCTTGTTTCAGCAGTAATGAAAGCCGATGGCAAGGTATTAAAATCGGAGTTAGATTTTGTAAAAAAGTATTTCTTTGACAACTTTGGAGCGGATGCTTCGAGAGAGGCAATGATTCTTCTTCGGGATATTCTCAAGCAGCAAGTTCCGCTGAGGGATGTTTGCACCCAGATTCGCGATAATGTTGATTACCCTTCACGGCTACAGCTGATTCACCTGCTTTTCGGGGTAGCATACGCCGATGGCGTTGTTAGCAGCGAGGAGCAACGTGTTATCAATGATATTGCTAGTTTTCTCGGAATCTCATCGCAGGATTATGAGTCCATTAAAGCAATGTTTGTTGTTAATATCAATAGCTACTATACTATTCTTGAGGTTGAACCCACAGCTAGCAACGATGAGATAAAGAAGGCTTATCGCAGCCTTGCTGTAAAGCATCACCCCGATAAGGTTGGGTATTTAGGCGATGATGTTAGGCGTAACGCTGAGCAGAAATTCCAAAAAATTACTGAGGCGTACGATAAGATAAAGAAGGAGAGAGGGTTTAATTAAAAAAATGTAAGAGATAGTTGTCTTGCTGTATTGCAGTGATGCTGTTTGAAGATAGGTGCACAACAAAAACAGCAACATTGATAAACAGCAGAACAGCAACACAACAATCAGACATTTGATACTTAGTATTTGTATTTTATTAACTTTGCAATCATAATTGAAGAAAAAAAAGTATGGAATTAAAAGACATAATGGCAATTTCGGGGCATTCAGGCCTTTTTAAATTTATCTCACAGGGTCGTCATGGGATTATTGTTGAATCGTTAACCGATGGTAAGCGAGCTAACATATCAGCATCATCGAAGGTAAGCTCCTTAACGGATATCGCTATTTTTACAAACGATGGCGAGATTGCATTTAAGGATGTTCTTAAAAAGATTAAAGAGGCTGAGAGCGGTGGTCTAGCAATTAACCAAAAATCGGATGATAAGGAGCTTAAGAAATATTTCGAGAAGATTTTACCCGATTACGACCGCGAAAGGGTTTACACAAGCCATATTCAAAAAGTTATTGCGTGGTACAATCAGCTTCAGGCGTTGAACTTGCTTGATATTATTGATAAAGAGGAGGCTCCTGCCGCAGAAGCAGAACCTGTAAAGGAGGAGGAACCGAAGTAATTCGTATTCTATATCTGTAAAGTCGAACCCTATGGTTCGGCTTTTTTTTTAGCTTGCAGCATCAATAAAGTGATTATGGATTTGAAAAACTATAGTACAACCATTAGTAAACTGTGGACAGGTCGAATTGATGATCCCGATGATATTGATTCATTCAGGATGCATCAAATAGTTCGATTAATTGACTTAACAAGGCTTTCATCGATTGTGATTGAACCTTCAAAATTAAATATATGCTTCATTGGATTTAATTGCGATGAGGGTGTAGCTAGAAATTTGGGTCGTAAAGGAGCAAGGGATGGAGCTGAATACATAAGGCGTGAGCTAGCCAATTTGCCCGTAACCTTTGGGAACGATGTTATAATATTCGATGCTGGTGATATAAGTTGTGTCGATGGCAATATGGAGGAGGCTCAGGTTCATCTTAAAATAGCCGTTAAGGTAATATTGGATAAAAACCTTTTCCCAATTGTTTTAGGTGGTGGACATGAGCTAGCATTCGGCCATTATAATGGAATAATCGATCACCTTGCTATAAAGGCAAAAGATGCATTATCGCTAGGGATTATTAATTTCGATGCTCATTTCGATCTCCGCCCCTATAAGAATGGTGGCTCGTCGGGGACAATGTTTGCTCAAATAGCCGATAGCTGCGTTGAGCAATTGCGCCCATTTTCATACATGTGCTTAGGGATTCAGGCAAGTAGTAACACCATCAGCCTATTCAAAAAAGCCGATGCGCTTGGGGTTAGGTATATCCTTGGGAAAGATTTTGTTGAGCCCAATTTTGAAAGTATTAGCAAATCCATTGATGACTTTATTTATAGGCATGATCACATCTATTTTACGCTATGCAGCGATGTTATTAACGCATCGTTTGCCCCGGGGGTATCGGCAATTCAACCCTTTGGGATGAATGCCGAGGTGGTGTTAGCTTTTATCAAGCAGATATTTAAGTCAAAAAGGGTGGTCAGCTTTGATGTAGCTGAGGTTTCACCCCGATTCGATCAGGATAACCGAACGGCTAAGCTGATTGCAATTATTATTTTTGCAATAATCAATACCTTGAATGAGAATAAACGAGCGAAATAGAACGTAATCATCATGAACAATAATTCTTTCTTACCATCAGATTTTTTTATAATCGATTGGAACTCCATTGAACCCTACTTTATTCAGCTCGATGCTATGCCGTTGAGCTCGGAGGATGAGCTGAATCGATTCCTTCAATGCAAGACAGAGCTCGAAATGACCATTGATGAGGATCAGGCATGGCGATACATCCGCTTTAATATCGATACCCGAAATGAGGCGGCGAAAAAGGCTTTCGAGTACTTTATCGATGAGGTTGAACCCAAGGTGGAGAGCTGGTTCAATAGAATTGATAGAAAATTGGCTGATTCAGAATCATTCAGAATGTTTGAGCAACTGCATGTTATTCCTGCACGATTGCTTAAAAAGAATATCGAAATATTTAGAGAAGAAAATCTTCAAATCTTTGCTGAACTTCAGAAGGAGGAGCAGGAGTATGGTGCGATAATGTCCGAGATTGCGATTGAGATTAACGATAATAGATATACGCTTCAGCAGGCAGCAGAGCTGCTTCAGGAGAACGATAGGTCGTTTCGTGAGTTGGTTTATTGGCAGATATTCGAGAAAAGGGTTGAGAAGTCAGAGGTTCTAAACGAACTCCTTTCGAAATTGCTTCGAAAGCGATATAAAATTGCAATCAATGCAGGGTATAAGAACTTTAGGGACTACCAGCATTTCAACCTTGGCCGATTCGATTACACCGTTGAGGATATTCAATCGTTTCACAACGTCATTGCCAGTGAGGTAAATCCAATTGTGGAAGATATTATGCAGGCTCGAAAGGATGCCTTAGGAGTTGAGAGGCTAAAACCTTGGGACTTACAGGTTGACATTGAAGGAAAAAAACCGTTAAGGCCTTTTTCCTCTAACGAAATATTAACCCAAAAAGCTATTGAATGCTTTACGGCGGTTAACCCCGATTTTGCTAATATATTTACTCAATTAGATGCAGAAAAACTCCTTGACCTTGATTCAAGGTTTGGTAAGGCCCCAGGTGGCTTTAACTATCCGCTACATAAGAGTAATCGTTCATTCATTTTTATGAACGCAACGGGTAGCATGAACGATTTTGAAACCTTGATGCACGAGGGTGGCCATGCATTTCATGCATACTACTATAATCATTGGCCGTTAATCGATTATATGAATACTCCTTCGGAGATAGCGGAGCTTGCCTCCATGTCGATGGAGCTGATTTCGATGGAGCATTGGGGTATGGTATTGACAGATACCTCAGAGTTGAAAAGGGCCAAGCGAAAACAATTGGAGGGTTCGATAATTATATTGGCATGGATTGCTGCTGTTGATAAGTTCCAACATTGGCTATATATGAACCCTGAGCATTCACATCACGAACGTGATTTGGCTTGGACCAATATTTATAGGGAGTTTTCGAGTCATACAATAGATTGGGAGGGTGCTGAATCGGCATTCGTTTTTGCTTGGCAGCGCCAGCTGCATATCTTCGAGATGCCCTTCTACTACATCGAGTACGCCTTTGCTCAGCTCGGGGCAATAGCCATTTGGAAGAATTACCGTCAGAATCCAAAGGAAACCCTCGATAAACACATCAAGATGATGAAACTTGGCTACTCAAGGCCATTGCCAGAGCTATACAAAGAGGCTGGCATTGAGTTTTCCTTTACCAAAGAGTACTTAAGTGAGCTAATGTTCTTTGCTAAGAATGAGCTTAGTAAGTTGTACTGATGAGCGTAATGCGCAGGCTTTACCTGCAAGAACAAATCGATATAGGTACACTTTGTTAACCTATACCGAACCAGGTGATTGCTACTATTTGATTGTAACCTTGGCTAACGGGAAGTTCATTCAATTAAAATTTGGCCGAGCCTAATAGAATATAAGGACTTAGGCACAGCTTAAGTCCAACGGAGTCATAGTTTTTTATCGTGGACCTAAAAATTTGTCACCATTGAAATGTATCATATGGTCAGGAACTTCCATTAACCATACTTCTGTTTCCCATGCAATATTTGTTGAATGTTTCTTGAATTCAGCCATATCTGGAAATGCTGAAACATATATCTTACCTAATTTACAATCCTTTAAAAACTTTTCAAGTTCAACTATTCTTTTCGGTGAAACAGGACCATGAGAAGTAACGGCTTCAATCAAAAATAACCAATTTCGTTTTTGGTCATAAATTACAACATCAGGTAATTTACTGTGTTGATTAATAGGAATTCCTAATTCTTTCAGTTTCTCTTCGTCAAAGTGTAGTATTTTATTTGCAGTATCTCCCAAGTAAAGTAATAATCCATCTTTAGCAAATCTCGGTGCAAATTGTTCAACTATTGCCGCTTGAACTTCATTATGTTTACCTGCTGAAAGCTTTAAAACTTTTCCTGAAGAGAGTGTAACCGGAATTTGATTTAACTCTCTTTCTTTTAGATATATTTCAGACAATTTACCAACAGATGAAACAAACTGTTTAACTGAATCTTTCCATTTTTTGGTTTTATATGTTTTTACCAATTCAAGAACATCAGTAGTAATTGCATAATGTGCATTTGGACTATTGACAGGTAGGCTTGGGTTGTCAGGGTTATAATCTACTATTCGAGCTTGAATAAACTGATGTAAAACATGTCTTCTAAAAGTTTCTCTTGAATTAGGTGCATAATCTTTTTCATAGTTATCGTTTACAAACGACATTACACCTTTTGTAAGTCCCAAACTTTGTCTCGTAGCTTTGCTCCATTTATCAGTCTCTTTGATATTACACAAGGCTAAAAAAGTAAGTGCTGCTAATTCATTATATTGGGCAGTAGGAAGACCTAATGCTTTTAATATTTCTTTTGCTTCATCTGTTTTGCTCATGATTATCTAAAGATTTCTTTAAGTTCAAAATATTCGTTCACTATTAGATTTACATTTTCCATTGAGTAGTCGTTTGAAAGTATGATTTTGTTTCCCATTTCATTAATATCATACAATGAAGGAAATTTCATCTCTCTTAATTCTGTTGCACTAACATTTACATTTCCATTGAAAATCTGGAAATATGTATCAAACAACTCACTATTCAATAAAGCGCAAAGCCCTGCAACTTCACTCCTTTCTAAATGACCATCTTTTCTGTAGAGGTAATTAACTTTATTTTCTACCCCTATGTAATTTGATTTTGTATCATTGCAAAAGTAGGGTGCTGCTATTAATCTGCTTTTATCGTCTTTAGTGCTGAAACGTCTTAAAAATATATAGTTTTTATTTGGTAAGAGTAGTGACTTAGAACTCAGTTCGACTCTAATAAATTGACCTTTGTTTTTTAAATAAATAGGCCACTCTAAGTACATTTTATTAACGTTGTGTAACCAAAATAGAGGTGCTAACAAAACTGTTCCGTTTTCATAAATTTCTTTAATGAACCTCAAGGAGCGAAATGCTACTACAGGACCTGTCGAAATCTGAATATTATAGTTTTTTAATTTATTCTCCCAAGTTGAGATTAAGTTTAAAATTGTTTCTTCCTTATCGTTTGTTGGTAGATGTAGTATCTTTTCTTTAGATTTTAAATCAATTAGTTCAGACGAACGGAAAAACTTTATAGATGGTTCATAAATATCCTTAATTCCAATGCTTGAAGAAACAGTAACCGTTTTATTAACGTCTATTTTTTCTTTAATTGCTTTTATAATTACAGTTTCTTGTAAAACATTATCTCTATTGAAGGTGTCTTTGCGAGAATTAAATAAATGAATTCTATCGATTTGGACAGTGTTAAAAAAGAATTCACGAAATGCTTTGAAATAATTACCTGATGCAAAACTTCTTGGCGTAATAAATACAAGTTCTCCATTTTCATTTAATAGTTTAGAGGCAATACCCATAAATATAGAATAAATATTAGGTTGCCCACTTATAAGTTCTTTTGCTGCAATGGTCTTTTCGTCGGTTTTGGAAAGTTTGAAATATGGAGGATTAGAAATTATAATATCATAATTATCACCTTTTTTATTGTAATGTCTAAGAACTCTTGCATTATCTAATATAAAATCATGAACATGTAAAATATATTGAAAATCTATCCCTTTTTTGGTTAACCATGTTCTCAAATATTCAAATGTCTTTTTAGCATACGAGATTAAATCAGGGTCTGTTTCATATGCTACTAAATCAATAAACTCAATATGTTCATTTTTACTTGTTATATGCTCTATTAAAGCACAAGTTAAAACAGCTGTTCCGCAACCTGGGTCTAATATCTTTAAACGATTACCTGTAGTGTTAATAAGGGAAGCCATTAATTTGGCAATGGGAATAGGTGTAAAATACTGTCCACTGTCTTTTTTGTGCTTTAAAGACACTTGTTTAGAGTAAAAAACACCTAACCTGTCAGCGTAATCACTGGGTAGGTCACTTATGATAGGTTCTATGTTTATTATTTCTGTCATTGGTTACAAAGTTAACAAAAAACAGTTCTATGTATAGAGTCGTTTTGGATTAAAGAGGTTATTGGCAAAAGAGGTAATTGCTTTCGGATAAAAGAATTGCCTTAGTCAAGACCGCTCATTTTCGTGTTTTCAGAGGCGGTTTGGTGAGAGAGCGGGGGAAAGGAAAACGGATTTTCTCATATTGTTTATTACGTAGGCAAAGCCTGCGAAAATAAACCAACGTAGGTGGTAGGCTCGCTAACCTATGCCAAACATAGTGATTGTTAATACTGGATTATAACCTAGGGCTAACGGGTAGTCTTTAAGCAGTTTACCTATAGCATAGTAACCTTTGTTAGGAGTTTCTTATAGAACATGGGTTGTCTCCGACAAGATAGCTTAAGCTTTGTATCGTCTTTTAATGTAATCGTTTTTTCTTTTAGCCTATTCAATTCCTTCACGTAGTCAAGGTTAATCAGGTAGGATTTATGGATTCGGTAAAAGATATCTAAAGGCAAAACTAGCTCTATGTCTTTTAATAATTTAGAAACAACAATGTGTTTGTTGTTATTTAAATAGATAAAAGTGTACCTGCCTTCGCCCTTACAATATATAATAGTGTTTATATTTAGTACGTTTATTCCTGTTTGTGTGCGAACGGCTATGCGTTGGTTGTTAGTGTTTGTTTCCACTCTATAAATATTACAGTAAAATTACATTTATTATAAAATATAAATCTCGGAAATAAATTTATTCATTTAGGGAATGGATCAGGTAAACTTATCAACAGGACATTGTTGATAAGTTGTTAATAACTTTGCTTTGCGAACGCTTACTCCCTGCTATTCAGGTATGATAGGGGAGTGCTAGAAAGGAAGAGCATTAGCTGAAAGAATGAATTATTTGAGTAAAAAAAAGAGGGTGCTGGGTCAAATCGGTTGACAACCCTGTCAGAGTCTGAAACCCTGACAGGGTTTTATTCTGATCATCAGCTATTTCGACCCATGACCAAAAAGTGGATGGTTATTTAAAAGTAGGGAAACTTAAATTCACTAGCAGGGATATAGTTTAAGCCCTTGACGTTCTCTTTCTCAAATGCCGATTTTAGCGTTTCATCAATAAGAATATCTGTTATCAGCTCATAAAATCTACAAATTCTTCTACCTTCAAGTTTTGATGAGTCAACAACCATTTTATTGATTTGACCAATATAACGTTCTTTCTCCATACCTTCATAATCTGAATTCTTATAATCGAAAAATGAAACTACCTCAGGAATAAATAAAAAATAGTCATTGTAATTTCTTGTTTTTGAAGTATTAGATAATTTGATAGGATATGCGTGATAATTTGAGACTGATAATGAGTTTAGCACATTAAGAAATTTGTTGGAGACTACTATTATTTTAGCTGAACCCATAAAATCTTTCAAATCTTTTCCTTTGATGAAAAGTTCAATATCTTTTTGTTGGATTTCACTTAATGGTTTGCCTGCAGATATTTTGTTTAGTAAATCTTTTTTAAAATTAGGCAGTAGAAGATATGCCTTTTCTTTTTTGAATGTTTCCTCTAGAATATAGTACTGGTTCATATTATTATTCTTTTAAGGTAAATCTATAGTTCCATTTTTTAAACTATCCGTAAGGTTATCAATATACTTTTTAAAGTCTGCCTCAATTAATGCTTTTAATTGTGGAGAAGCAGTTTTGTACTGCGTTGCAAAACCTGTTATCATTTTCTCAACTTTTGTTGAATATGCTGTATGATAACCTGCATGAACAGAACTGCTTTCAAAAGTTTTCAACTCTTTCAATATTTTATCCAACTCATCAATATTTAAGTTGAGACCATGTTTTTCTTTAATGAATGCCAACGCTTCCTGAACCTTGCTTTCCTTAGCAGCTTTAAGAGCTTCATCGGCTGAGGATAAACTCTTAAGTTTTTTCAGTTCTTCGAGTTTTTCGATAGATTGACGCAGACTTTTAACATCAACTGTAGGTAATCCTATTGCATTTTGGAGCTCATCAATATTGTATTTCATGTCTTTAAGAAAACCTTTGGCTTCTTTGGATCCTTTTAAGAAATTTGGAATTTTATGGTGAACATTTATTAATTGTTTTGCCTCTTCGGATAGCTTAATGCCTTGTTTTTCTAAGAATTCAAAATAGTTACTTCGGAACTTTGGATTGCGGGGAACGCCGTAATTATCAGTGATATGTTTATAACGTTTTTTCTTACTCCTTAATTTTTTTAGCTCACCATAAAGCTTTCGATCTGTCTTTTTTAACTTCTTTAAGTCTTTAACAACTGTACTAGTGCTTCCTTTTGTTGTTTTTTCGCCAATTACAAAAGCTTTTTGCCCTTTATATAAAACCTCATCACCAAGCCTTCCCGCTTTTTTACCTCCAAGGTCTTTTTGTTTCACTTTCTTTATTGTACCATCAGCTAGAAGTATGTATGGATTAATCAACCCGAATAGCCTAAATCTTAGTCCTTTAATTTGCAGCTTAAATTTCTTAAATCTTAGCTTTTTACCCATGAATTTTGCCAGATCATCAAGCGATTTAGCACCTTTTGTAGCAACGGATTTAATTCCTTCTAGTACAAATTTTCCATTTTTTATTGTATTCTGAAAACCCTTTTTAGCAACCTTACCGAGCTGTTTAACCGCTTTAATATTTGCCTTTACCATCCCTTTGGCACTTGTTTTTACGGCTTTTGCTGTCGTTTTTGCAAGACCTTTTACACCACCTTTTGCAGCAGCCTTAACTCCAGCTTTAACCCCCTTAACAACGGCTTTTCCTCCAAACAGCAGTGCGAAAACAAGTTCAATGGCTCCAATGGCAATTGCTCTTGCAAAATTTTTAGCCCCAATAACAATTTCTCCGGGCCAAGCAGCGCCAAGGTATTTTCCAAAATAAGCACCCATTTTGACAATTGCTTCGGCTGCAAAATAGACGCTTACAAGCTGGAGCAGTAAAGGTAGGGCAGCCATAACGGCTCCTCCAGTTACTATATTCGCGAGAATTAGACCGAGAATTCCAGCAATTACTGCAATTAAGATTATTGGCCAGTTCTTTGCAAACCACTCTTTAACCGCTTTTCCCATCTGTTTTGCGGTGTACCAAGCCCTTTGCATGGGTGTAAATGGACCAACCAGACCATCGGGTCCTGGTTCATAAATATCAACAGGTTGAGAGATTGGTGTGGTAGATTCTTGAGCCTGAGATGTGCTATCAGAGGTTGTTGTGGTTTCTTCCTGATTTTCAGTAGGTGAACCGATGATTTCCGATTTTATTTTTTCTATTCCAGATGGATCCCCATACTCCTCACCAAATTCATACTCGCCATCCCCTTTTTCTGCAATTGACTCTTGCAGCTCATCGCTGAGCTCAGGGTTATTTGCAACAGGTACATCAAAATCGTTTTCGCTATACTCTGATTTATTTATTAAGGCTGATTCCGATTCATCTATAGCACCCTTCTGCTCCATATCTTCTGCAACCTGACTAATTACTGAAGCGCCTTCGCTGATTGCTGGAATAGCTGGCCTTTCATTCTGTAATGGTTTTGTTGCATCCTGACCCAGAAGCTCTTCGGATAGCTGCCCCATAAAATGATCACCCATATCGGTTGCCGCAGAAACCAGATTCGCTATTCCTTTCATTATCTTAATTATTCCAACCGTAATGAACTCTAATACATCTAGAATAGCATTAATAATCTTTTCGTAAACAGAAAGTACAAAATCGATTGCTTTTCCAATTGAGTCTAGGATGAAATCACAAACCTTTTTAAGACCTTCGGCGAGTTTATTTATTACATTAACTGTTTTCTCAACCGCCTTATCGATTGCTTTACAGATTTTCTCGGCCAATTTTGGGAATGCCGCTAGGGCAAGCTTTACAAATCCCTTTAGGACTTCGGCAAATGCTTTGATTAGCCCAACAACAAACTTTCTTGCTAGCTCAATAAGGCCTTTAACAAGCGTTTTAGCCGCTTCAATTATTACTTTAACGGCTTTGCGCAGAACATCGAATATGGCGGAAACGGCTTTTTTAAGGGCATTGAAGAAGTCAGATATTGCATCGGTAACTTTATCCCACCAGCTCTTTTCCTTCTCTTTCTCTTTTGCCTCTTTTTTCTTGTCTTCTACATCCTGCTTGGCTTTATCCTCTTCTTCAACAGATTTCTTTTCAGCGCTGGAATACTCTTGATCGACCTTTTGATCGGTTTCTTTTACTTTACTGTCAATATCCTTTTCAACTTTACTCTTTTCTACCTCTGATTTATCGGAAAATTCCTGTTTTATCTTTTTATTCTCCTCTTTCCAATTCTCCCTTTCATCATTAACTTGATCTTTACCCTTCTTCTGCTCTTCGAGTTGAGTTTCTCTCGTTTTCTTTGTTTCCTCATCTATTTTTTCTAATCCACTTTTTTTCTCATTTTCAACTTTAGAGCTGTAATCCGACTCTCCTGCCTTTTGTTTAATAACTTCTGCCTCTATTTCGCCTCCTTTGGCCTCTTTAATTTTTTGATCCAATGCTAATTTGGTATCGGCGCTAATCTGAGGTAAAGTTTCTTTCTCCGATTGCCATCCTTCGGTTTCACTGAATGTATATTGAGATTTAAGAGTTTCTTTTTTGATATTTGGGTACATATTGTTTTCGCCAAAATCCTGCAGGGTGGCTTTATCAGATTCTTCTTTCTGCTTCTCGACCTCAGAATCAGATTCCTTTAGATTGCTACTGTTTTGTTCAGGACTTGCCTCGCCCGAAAGGTCAACGGGAGGTTTCTCTCCAGGAGAGGTTTCAAGTGATTCGTCGGTTGTTGGGAACTGATTTATTCTAAACGCAAAATGCTCTGGGCTCCATGGTTCATTCAATGAAGCTGATTTTATTTTTTCTGAGGGTACGGGTGTTGACGGTAACGTTACTTTGGTATCGATAATATCCGGTTGCCCCGATTCTTTTATACCAATTTCAGGGCTTTTTCCTTCGGGAGGGATTGTTGCTTTTTCGGTTAGTTTATCGGTGTCATTTAGCCCTGTTGGTTGTTCTATAATAGGTAAACTCTCTTCGGCTTTTTTCTTCTCCGTTTGCTTTGCTTTTGAAACGGCAGAATCGGCTATTTGCATTCCCTGTGCAAAATTGGTAGGATTTGCTGATGCCAAAGAGGTAATTACTGAGCCAGAGCTACTGGAATCTATTGCAGGCGCTTCAACCTCAGCGGCTTCTTGCTTGGCACTTTTCGATTCGATTTCTTGCCCTTCTAATGGATTCTCTTTGGGAGCAGCCTTTTTATCTAACTCGGTTTTCTCTTTCTCAACGCCTTTAGTTTTCCCTTTATGTTCTTGAGGCTTATTCTTTATATCTTTTTCTTTCTTTCCCTTTTGATCCTTAGCTTCAGTTTCTTGCTTTTTTTCTTCCGATTTGCTTTTCTCTTTATCATCATCCTTAGGGGGAGTTGCGAAATCGGCTGTTTTTTCACCAACTACCTTTTCCTCAAGTTTATCCTCTTCTTTTTCCTTTTTATTCTCCTTCTCTGTTTTAGATGTATTCGTTTCCTTTGGTGTAGGACTCATTTTGGGTGTTACAACCTTTGGTTGTAGCTGAACATTAAAGCTATTTTGGGATGGTTTAACTTTAGAGTCGGGTTGTGATGGGGTTATCTTGGTAAAACTTAAATCCTGTGATTTGCCTTTTTGATTCAGGCTTTCTTTTTCATGATTCTCTTTTATTGGTTCTTCAACGGCAATATCGGGTTGACCCCAGTTGTTGGGGCTTGCGTTATCTTTTTGTTTTATTTCTTTAGTATTTTGGGGCATCTATTATAAATCATTTAATTTTACTCATACAGATAAGAAATAGCCTTTTAGCCTTTCATTTTTGACAATAAACAATTATTCAGCTATATATTGTCTGAGCCACGATGCTACTTCAGCTCTATTATTGAATTCATTATTTTTGATTAATTCACCAAGCACCCATCCTATAATACTAAGCCGTAAATCTTGTTCACTACAGCCCTGATAACCAGAGTTGATTCCAACTGAATCGACGAAATCTTCAATTAGCACAAAATCTTCTGGTGTAATATTTTTCTTTAGAATTATGGCTCGTAATGCTTTAAATCTCTCAACATCTTCATCGGTTGCTGAATTAAATTGTTTTTTGAAGTTTTCTAGCATGATCCATGGTGCTTGTCCCATACAACTCATTCCGGGCACTTCATCATAGTATGCGCTTTGACTACTTTCTAATATACATTCTCCAACTGCACCAAAGAAGCTAGGATCTGGCGATTTTTCGTGCCCAATCATTAGGCGGATTGCAACATCTTCATCGCTCATGGTTGATGGTGCATCGAGCCAGTCTCTAAGCGGAGATCCCATAAAACTTCGATTTACAACAGCGGGGTCAAAAGCAAAACCTACGGCAGTTAAAAAATGCCCAACCTGATTTCTGCTTGATTCCCAGGGGTCTTTATACTCCTGCTTAAACCCTACGTCAGATGTATCAAAAGGGCCACCGGTTTGAAGCCCTGGAATAACATTATGCTCTGTTATTTCAAGTATTGTTGCCAATCTCCCACTCACTGTGTTATCATCATCGATCTCGTTGTTTTCAAATAATTGAGCAAGTGCCTCTATATTGTTACCCCCATTTTGGTCTTTAATTTCTTCTGCAATATCTTCATTTGATTTACCAAAAATAGATTCTAAAAAAGAGAGCTGTATCCCTTGACTCTGTTGTAAAGTATGTGTTAACTCATGAGCCAATAAATGTTTTCCCGAAGAACTTTCGGGGTTGTATTTACCGCTATTAAAGTATATATCATTACCATGCGTAAACGCTTTTGCACCTAACTCTTTACTCATTTGGATTGCATTGGAATCGGTATGCACCCGTACGTTATTGAAATCGCTACCAATATTTTTCCCCATCTCTTTGCTTACACCATCAGACAATGGATTACCTTTTCCCTTTGTTGAATTAAGCCGTGAAGTTAATCCTGACGATACTTGAGGCACGTTTTGACCCTCTGAGCTGGATGGGCTCATCTGTATTTTATCCTCTTCATCTTCGGGTTTCATGCTTATCGTCTCCTCCTCTTCGGTTGGCTGCATCTGGATTTTATTCTCCTCATCCTCTTTGGATGACATTTGAAGATTCTCAGAAGCATTACTGGGCATGCGGGAAATTCTATCGGCTACATTGTCAGCTTCCTTTTCGTATTTATCATTAGGAGGATTTACCTCCAACTTGGGTTGAATCTTCTTGCTGGGAAGATTCATTGACATTATAGTTTTTTTGCGAAATAATTTTGTAACCATTTACAATACAAATAAATAATAATGATACTAGAGAAGTTTTTCACTTGAAAATATGAAAGTTTTACATTTTTAAGCATGTCTGTTTAACTCACTTTACTACTCGTTCAAAACAAGTTTTATTCAAAACTTTCTTTCAATTTCATTCCTTTTGATATTCTATGAATTGTTTATTGCTAGATTAATCTTAGTCCATTACAGTATGCTTCAATTATTTTTTCATATTTCGGAGATTCTGATAAAAAACTTGATTCATATATAGTTATCCAATCTTTACAGTAAAATTCCTGATCATATTTATTATTTTTATTGGATATTGGGAGAAAATTAGACCAATTTAAAAAAGTGCCAGTAAATGGATATCCTTTCTTGAATAAACCATAGCTAATTAACTTGCCCTTACTATTATACCATTCACAGTGGCCATGTAGGACTCCATCTTCTATTCCTATAAGCCCTACGGTTTCATTTCTTTTATTCCTTACGATAATATTCTTTCTTTCCATAATTATATCAATTTTACTTAGCATAAATTTATAAAATCAGAGTATAACTTGATTCCAAAATCTGAAACTCTATTTTCTCGAAATGAAAAAAACTATCGGTGTAAATACAATCAAAATCAATAAGTTAATTATGGTAGAGTAGCGTTACTGTAGCACTGTTCATCTACATTTGTAATATTCCAAGTATAGCCAGGCATTGGATTTCCATTTTGATCAATTGTTGTACCGGTAACTGGCATCCAATCGACAGCAGGTTTTGGACCTTCAAGGGGTCTTTCCCCATTTTTTGACATAACTTCAGCTGGATCTTCTCCGTTTCGTCCTGTTCGACCACCAACAATGTGAAAATCTCTACTCGTACCTGTGGTTCGACCAGTAGGTGTAGTCATGCTGACATCCAACTCCCAAAACCAGAATTTGTAATCGCGCGGATTACACTGGGTGGATCTGTCGGCAAGGTGTGTCATAGTTGCTAGAATTACCTTAGTAGGATCCAGATCATGCCAGGTAAAAGTTTTAAATGCAAAACCAGCACAATTATAGCCTCTTCGAGGAGCAGTAGGACCTAAACCCTGAACAGCAAATAAAAGATGCGCAGCATCGGTGAGAGGGCCCCACTTACCATCTATATCACCAGTATATAAACCATTATTTTTTAATTCTTGTTGATATACCTTTACGGCTTCTCGAGTATTGGGACCGTATATTCCATCGGTAGTTGTAGCAACAATCCCTTGGATTTCAACAATTGACCGTGTAACAGTAGCGGGTGGTGTATAGCGCCAACCAGTATCTGGTATCCAAGCACGTTGTATGTTCGCATTAACCTTTCCCTGCTGAATTGTATGCGTTAACTCGTGTGCCAGTAAATGTTTTCCCGAAGAGTTTTCTGGGCTATATTGACCATTGTTAAAATAAATATCGTTCCCGTGTGTAAATGCTTTCGCCCCCAATTCCTTGCTCATTTGGATTGCGTTAGAGTCGGTATGCACCCGTACGTTACTGAAATCGCCACCAATATTTTGCCCCATCTCTTTGCTTACATCGTCAGACAATGGATTACCTTGACCTTTTGTTGAGTTAAGCTGTGAGGTTAATTCTGATGAAACCTGAGGTACATTTTGACCCTCTGATGGGCTCATCTGTATTTTATCCTCTTCATCTTCGGGTTTCATGCTTATTGACTCATCCTCATCGGCAGGTTTCATCTGAATTTTATTCTCCTCATCCTCTTTGGGTGACATCTGAAGATTCTCAGAAGCATTACTGGGCATGCGTGATACCTTATCGGCTACATTGTCCGCTTCCTTTTCGTATATATCATTAGGAGGATTTACCTCCAGTTTAGGTTGAATCTTCTTTTCGGGAACAATTGCCGGATTAACAGTTTTCGGATTAAAGTATTTTGTTTCCATTTTTTACTCTAATTAAATGTTAGATCGTCATCCCTTTTTTAGTGAATTCACGTTTTATCCCTTCAATGATATCCTTACGTAAAATGATATTTGAATCTCGGCTAAGGGCCATTAATGAGCAGAAATGGATAACATTGATAATGGAGCCACCTGCAAGCTCGTAATCGGAGGCAATTTTGTTTAGCTCTACCTTTTCCTCCAAAAGACATCTTTCAGAAAATCCTTTTTTCCATAATTGCATTCTCTCCTCTGGTTTAGGGATTGGGAAATGGATCATCGATTGAAATCGTCGCATAAATGCATCATCGAGATTGCTCTTATAATTCGATGCCAGAATTACCAAACCATCATAATCTTCGATACGCTGTAGTAAGTAGGATACCTCCTGATTGGCATACCTGTCGTGGGCATCATTTATATTGGTTCGTTTTCCGAATAGGGCATCGGCTTCGTCAAAGAAGAGTATCCAGTTTTTACTTTCGGCCCTATCGAATATTTTAGCCAAATTTTTTTCCGTTTCGCCGATGTATTTCGATACCACTTTTGAAAGGTCGATCCTGAAAACATCAGTTCCAGTTTTCTGCCCAAGTAAGGATGCTGTCAGCGTTTTTCCAGTGCCAGGAGGGCCGTGAAAAAGCGTTTTATATCCGGGTTTTAGTTTTTTTTCCATACCCCATTCATTCATTAATGTTGCATGGTACTTAAGCCAGGTTTCAATTTCAAAGAGCTGTAGCTTGGTGTAGGCGGGGAGAACTAAGTCGTTCCAGCTCATCTTTGTGACAAGTAGTTTTGCCGGAAATTCGGTGCTGAACCTCGGTTTACGAATTTCGCCGAAAGATATCAAGTCCAATACATCCTGCGATACCGTTAAGGCGCCGTTGAGCTTAGGTTCTCCATTTTCAACCTCTTCAAGGCTCAAAATATTTTCTTTATAGAAAATATGGTCATTATCGAAGAACCGTTGGAGATAAAACCGTTGCTCAAGGCTATTGCCCGCAAGGATAAACATTACTGTTTCACCTGTTGGTAAAAAACCATTGTGCCCTTTACCTTTTCTACCTCCGAATTCAGTATATATTTGCTGCGTGTTACTATTAATGCTAATGAATACATCCAATAATTCGGGCTTAATATAAGGTGTAAGGGCAAGAATAAGTATAAACCTCTCTTCAAAACCAAGATTGTGCTTTTTTATGAACTCAGCATAGGACGATAAACTTCCATTAAGCTGCGGTTCTTTAATTTCGAATACGTCTTCGCAATCGCAGGGTTTATTGCAATTAAGCAACGATCGAGTTTTAAGAATTTCCTTGAACCATTCAAGTTCTTTCTTAATATCATCCGCATTATTTTTGATTGTCTCTTTTACCATTCTACATAAATCATTTCGTTGCTCCACGGGAGGGCTATCATGGAGATACTCCAGGGAAGCCTATCGAGTAGTACGTCAATGGTTGTTCTTTCAATAGCTAATTTCCATCCGTTGGGCTGTTTACTTAATATCCCTTCTTTTTGTAGGAAAGTAATCCTTAGGGCATGTATTGAGGTGTTTTTCAGTACAGTCCAATTATCGATTACAGATTGTAATAGTGCATTACATTCTTCCTTCTCATTCTCGGTTATTTTAAACCCTAATGGTATGGGCTCGTATATGTCAATACCGCAGAGGAGCTTGTTGAATAGCAGCTCATGCTCAGGTGTTTCTTCTTTCTCTGTTACTAAATATTGTATCAGATGCACAGCCTTTTGAGCCGCTTCATTGCTTACGAATTTCTTGTCCTTAACAATATTTAGTCTCACGAAAAAGATATTTAAGAAAGGCCATAGCAGGGCTAGCCCTGCATTAATTATATGTTTCGATTCAATTTCGGGTTGAGGATGATAGGTTTTGTCATATGCATAATCCTTTTCATCAGATTCCGTTGTTTTACTGCTTTGTAGTAGATTGTTCTCTATAACAACGTCCATTTTTTCGATGGAATTTGCCGTATTGCAGTTGGTGTTATTCTGAAAATTAATTTCATCGATATCATCTAATTTTTCATTCTTTTTAAGAAATTCGATCTTATCCTGAAATTCATTAAAGCTGATATTCCCATTACTAATTTTAACGAAATGATTGATTATGGTTTGACGGATTATATTATTGTTATAAATAGATTGTTGATTATTAATAATTTGAGTCAGGATTAAATTCCAAATATCCTCTCTGAATTTAGCTCTTGGAATGTTATTATAGGGATGAGATAATTGAATTTTATTAATGGTTTTGATTAGTTCGACTGTTGCGCTTGCTGCAGAAGGTATTAGAGTTTCTAATGTTTTAAAAATAAATTCATCCGAGAATTGATGAATAAAACGTTTTCGGACAGCTATATCGGTGAGCTGGTTTAAAAGTAGAATTCTTATATTTTCAGGGGAGTTCTCCAATAATTCTTCGGCTATTAGTTGAATAGTTGAATCGGAATATTTACCATCATTAAATGGTATTTTACCTGTTTGAAGAAAATATGTGAATAGTTCAATTTGAGCCTTATCGGATTTGGAATGGGTTACCGAATTTGCCATTAAATCCGCAGAAATTTCAGCTTCTCTTAACTTATTAAGTAGAGTCTTAATATTTGAGTCGAACTTTGCAAGACTTTGAATCTGTTGTTTTGATAAAGTAATACTATCGGATATTTTAGAAAGAAAATTGAATAAATCTTTTGGGTTTACACTTTCATTACTTGTTTGAGTAATGAGTTTTGAAAAAATCTGATTTATTAATTCAATCTCATTCAGCTGATTTGTATTTAAAAAAGCGTGATTTTCAGTTGTATATGTTAAAATCGAATTCCAAATCTCTTCCTTGAATGTGTTTTGCGATAGATTTATGAATGGATGAATGGCCTGAACTGCGGTAAACTTTTCGATAAGGTCTAATAAAAATGGAGTTGCATTGGGTGTTAAAACAAATAATGATTTATTAATGGTCTTTTCGGTAAACTGATAGACAAAGCGTTTTCTGATGGATTGATTTTTAAGTAGTTTTAGTAATAATATTTTTACCCTATCAGGTGATTTTTCCAATAATTCTTCGGCTATTGCATGAATATTTCTGCTGCTCCACCAGGGTAGGGTGCCAGTTCGCAAAAAATTATTCAAAATCTCCAGGCTGTTTTCTACATCCGTTTTAATACGTACAGTTTTTTTACTTTCCTTATGAAAATCAAAACCATTAGGGTCTGTAGAAATATTTTCGAGTTCTAGCTCTCTATTATGTAATTTCTCAATTAATAATTCCTCCAAGTTTTTTGCAAATCTTTGCGGAAGATCATTGTAAAGACTATCAATGCTAATTCCACCAACATCTACTTCGAGTTTATCAATAATAATAATTTCACCGTTACGGGTAAATCGATCGGCAATTCTTTCGATAACAGGGATAATTTTATTTCTGTACGCTTTGCTAAAAGCATCTTGTATTAGATGGGCATCTTTTTTGGAGCTAAGCTTAACCTCTAATACCTGTTTATTGATGATATGTTTTTGGTCAATCACCTAAAATATTTTACTTTGTTTTTATGTCTGAAATTAGCCTTTTAAGCACCTTATATTCACTCTTTACAATATCAATCTCACTTTTCATCTTTTTATATGCAATAGCTCTTTCATCGTTTTCGGAGCCTGATTCAGACAGCCAATCGAGATAATCTTTGGTAATTTTCATTTCATTGCCATAGGAATACTTTTCAAAAATCTTTCTTTCAATCTCATCATTTATCATAGATACTGCTATTTCGCATTGCATCTTGGTTTTAAGCAGTTTTTTTTCAACAAGTTCATTTATAGTATATCTTTTGATCTCATTCCCATCGATGTACTCAAAAGGTTCATTAATCTTAATAATCCCCTCTTTTACCTGTTCCGAGATTGATTTATCAACTATTTCGTTTCCTTTAATCTTTTGGTTCGGTGATAGCTTAATAATTCCTTCATCAACCTGTTCTTTTAATGATTTTGTAACAATCTTATCTTTATCAACTTTTTGGCTGGGTTGTAGTATAAGTAGATTCTCTGCTACTAGTTCAGAAACTGATTTATCAATAATTTGGTTCTTTTCAACTTTCTGGTGTTTCTCAAGTTTAACCTTGCCTTTTTTAACAAGATCGGATAGGCTAATCCCAACTATTTCCCCTTTCTTATTAATATCGAAGTATTCTGGTGGTAATTCATCAGTTCTGCCGATTTCCATCTTTTTGGGATCGAACTTGTAGTAAACTTCCTTGCCATTCAGATTTTGAGCTACTGGGGCAGGGTTAATATGAACTACCTTTTTTGTTTTTTTATCTCGTACGATATACATGGTTTTACGCTTTAATATTTAATACAAAATAGAACGGCCATATTTTGGGGTCTGGTTTCTGTTCCATAACGAGGTGTACCTGCTCCTGAATCAACGGGGTCACCAAGATTACTATAGCTTGCAAGAATATTTGCGCTAGAAGGCTGAATAGCTGCAACCCCTCGTTCATTACTACCCCAAAATCCCCAAGCACCAGAAGCGGTTAACTCCGCACCATTGGTAACGGCATATCTTGAGCTATTTAAATGGAAACTATAATGATAATGTCCAGCATCGGTATGATTATGCCCCATATCATTATGAGTGTGACTTGGATCAGAATGCTTATGCCTTTGGAATTGATCATCCTGTTTTGTTTTTATACCTAAGTTACGCCGCGATTCCCAACCACGTATAAACTGGCTCCTTAAATCGGGTACATTAAATGTTTCTTGGCCATTACCCTCTCCATAGATAGTATCAACCCTTTTAAATAGCCTTTCATATCGTTTCCTATCATATGTACTCCCATCACAAATAAGCCAACCATTCTGAATAAACCAATCTTGAATTTCAACTATTGCACCTGCTTCAATTAGCTTATCACTTATAGATTTAGCGTCTTTAATTGAAAGCCCTTTTTTAATTATAACGGGGGTGGAGTCCACAAATGCTTTTGCATCTTCCTCTTTAATGTCTAATAATGAGACTAGCATTTTTACTACCCTTAACTCATTTTTATTTGCAGATACTAGCATAACATCATTCGGGTTGCTCAAAGTTGGATCGAAAGCGAATGACATAATAGAGCCAGCCATTACATTATTGAAGAACTCAATATATGGTTTATCTCTCTCAATTGAATTTAATAAATGTACAGTACCTTTTACGGGTTCATCGTTTAGGTTTAAAAGTAAATAGCTAAAGCTTAACGAATTACTATTGGTGAATAATTTACTGGGGACAAAATTTATAATGGGTTTTGCTGAATCATATGATAATGAACCCATACCCTTGGGCAATGAAGAAACATTATAAATTTTCCAACCGTTAGGCATATCGATATAAATCTCGTTATTCTCCATGCTTTTTACCTGATAAACAATATCTGTTAGGGTTAATTCGCTTTTAACAACAAATACGCTAACCGTTGCTTCGGATAGTTCATTCCTTTTTTCGTCTATCAGCTGGTACTTAAAGCTATCTTTTCCCGCTCTTTTTGATATATATTTTATTACATCTTTTACAATCTCGATTTTCCCATCAAGCGGTGTTGTATGAGTAGAAAGTTTTAATTTAGTAGTATCGTATAGTATATCATTACTAAGGACATCAATTAAAAGCTCCTCGTGCTGAGTGACAATTTCGATATCATCATTAGCCTGAATATGCGGTGTATATTTATTATGAATTAGAACTTTTACATTTGCGCTTGATAGGGTCTCTGCATGATAATCTTCTGCATTAAAATATATTTTTGTCTTTTTTGCAGCTTTAGGCTGTTCTTTTTCAACTTCTTTTACAGATCTTCTATCTAATGAGTAAGTAAAAGTGTCTAAGCCAATAAAATCATCGTCTCGTTTGTATATGATGATCTTTTTTTGCTGATCACACTTTACCAATGGACTTTTTGACGATAAAACTAAATCTTTACCCGAAAGGATATAATCGTTGTTTAACACCTCAATTTCAACAGGAAGATTGGTTTCGCATAAAACTCCATCGGGCAGCGCTAAATAGGGTAGCTGGCTGTACTCAATCTCATCCTCAGCGCAAGGGATATCATTGCATTCGCAGCAGCACAAATAGGGGAGGGTAAAGTCGGCAAAAACCTTAAACTTCTTATCTGTTTCATCAAACTCGCTGACAAGGACTATTGTACCGTCATCTTTTGTTCCCCCCTCATGGTTCAAACCGGGATTGACCTTAAGGAAATTCGCAAATATTGATGGGTGGTTTTCTTTCAAATGTTTTTTTCTGTTTTCTAGCCGATTAAAAAGAAGGTATAGCTCTTTATAAACTCCAAAATCCAGAACTCTTTGAATGAACGATAGGCTTGTATTGATCTGAATTATACCTTTTTGAAAATCATCTTTTGAAATTACATTGATAAGTTCATGTATTAGCCTTCCTTGGTAATGAAGTATATTGATTTTATACTCTTGCAACAGCTCTAGCAATAGGCAGTAGCTTTTGAAGAAATCTTGAAAGATAAAATCATTAATCTTTTCAGGAAGATTCTTTATAGCATCATCAATAAGTTTTTGTGTATCATCAACATCGATTGAAGTGAATTTTAATGGTAAAGAATAGCTCCAAATCGTTTTAATATCATAGCTAAGCTTTTGAAAAACATCCAAATAAGCAAGTCGAGCATTGAAGTATAAAACGTCCAAATCGCACCATAAGCAAGGATCTAGTATTAATTCATCCGCAGAGGGGTTGAGCTGTAGCGTTACTATTTTAAACGAGAGATTATAATCCTTTTTTTGTTTTTCTAAAGTATTTTTTACGAACTCAACCTCTTTTCCTAGCAATCCTTCAGTTCGGAGAAAAGAGTATTTATCGATATCATACTTTAAAGCATTTCTGACTTCCAGAGGATAAGGGCTTTTTAGATGATGGTATGACAAAATATAATCGGATAGCTTTCTTTTTTCAATATCGAAGTTCCAAAAGTCAATTAAAGGAATATCCTTATTATCTGGATAGTAATAGAATGGGATTGATCGTTCGCTAAGCTTTGATAGCTTTTCGTGGCTTGGAATTATATATAAATCCTTAATTTTAGTATCAGTCTTTGAAATGTATTCAAGGTTAAAGCTAATGATCATTGACACCATGCGCTGGTGTAGCGATCGGGTTTTTAGTGTAAGATATTTTTGAATGGAGTATGCTGGTGAATGTATAAACCTGTTTCGATAAGGCGTTGAATCGATATTATAGTCCTTATCGGGAATGGCAAGACCTAGCATTAAATGCAATGGAAACCTTTCCATATCGACTAAGCATTCGTTGCACAGCTCAAAGGCGGTGTTCTTGAACTCGTCGTATGCAAGGGTTAAGTCCTTAATAAAGTCGTGAAAGTATTGTATGCCATCTAAATCTCCGTCTAAATAGGTTTCCCATTCAAGTATTTTTTTATCAATTATTTTTCCTGCTCCGAAGTAATCCTTTTCATATAAATCTTTTAGAACAGGGTTATAAGTTTTGTAGGTCAGCTTAATTGCGTCAAATAAATCTTTCTTAACTTCATCAATAGAATCATTATACTTCTTAAGTAGAAGTTTTTTATCCATTGCAGCAGCCTCATCGTATTTTATGTTAACCCTAGGAATGGTAATAACTGGAAGTTCGAATTTATCAGGAAAGGTAGGGTCGTAGCTATCAATATAAAGCTTTTGTAAGACTTTATCCATGTCCTTAATGCTGATCAATAGCTTTCGAACTGTAAAGATTCTTGTTTGACCTATTTCATCGCAGCTTTTAGCCAGGCATGTTTTCAGATCCTGATCGAATATTTCGAGAAAAAGAAGAACGACTTTATCGCTTAGAAATTTCTCGGATAGCTTAAATTCATTAGCCGGATCGGTTGTTGTTGATAATAGCTCAAACAATTCCACATCCAGAGTGTGGTTCTTATCCGTAATGTCTTCGAATGGCGGATAGCTTATTTTAGACTTTGTATAATCATAACTTCTATACCATCTGGTTGAGCAATCACCTAGTTCTAACAAGAAACCGTCGGATGTTATGCCAACCCCTTTAGTTATGGTCAACGCATTTTCGGTAGTATCATATTTGATATGAAACCCGCATATATTTCCTATTCCGATAAGCTGAGCCCTGGTTAGCCGATTCTGCTGATCGAGGTATTTTACTAGGTTGTTTAACTGGTCACTGGTTAAAACCTGGTTGTTTTCAAAAACTGGATAGCTATCTAAGATGTTCATTGTTTTAAGGTTTAAGCGTTACCAATCATAGTATTGTTAAGTATAATTGTATTCTGCAGAGTATCATGTTCTTCCTCATCGTAAAGTGTTCCGACAGGATAGACATTTCTTAGCTGGTACAATGTTTCTATCAGCTCTTTAAGCGCATCGCTGATTGCCATCTCATTAGCAACCTTTCTAGAGTTTTCAATTATCCAACGTTTATATTTTTCCTCCAGAATTTGCATATGATGGTTATTCACCCAGCATATTCTAAGGAAGATATGAGCCGGAGTTTCCATGCGGAGCGTTTTCTCAAATAGTTTTCTAAAGTCGTTGTTACTGAATCGTTCAGGCCAGTATGGAAGCACAACAGAGGCAATGCATGAATATGGGTCTTTCATCTGATTTGAACAATCATTATCAAGGATTACGGGCATAAGTGCATCGCTAACGAGAACAATCTTGTTAAGCTCCGATTTAACCACAAAGTAGAACCCATCATTAATACTGTTGGACGACCCTTTTATTTCAACCTTTCCCGATACTTTTGGATAGTAACCATCCTTCCTGGTAGCTAGGGTTAAGGTTCCTTCTTTATTAATACTTTCGATTTGAATTTTTACTTGATAGGATAAAGCTCCATCTATATCCTTATCGCTGATCTCCGTGAAAGATTTATCGGATAGCTTAAACTCTGATTTATTCTCCGATTTATGGTATTTTGCTGATTCAATGCTTATCGATAAGTTATTCTGCTCGGTCTTAAACCTGTAACCTGCTATGATATTCGCTTTGCTTCTAGCTTTGAATTCAGTGGTATGATCATCTTCAACAAAGATTTTACCTGATAATGATTTGGCTTCAACCACAGGCGTTTCAATACTAAAAAATAAATCACCAAAGTTCTTTATATCAACCTGTATTGTTCTATGCTTTGGCCTGAGCAAGGGATGTTCAATTACATGAAAACCTTCCCTGTTGATAAATTTGCTCTTTATAAATTTTATTGTATTTTCTCTAGTTTCTTCGTTATCCCATCCCACAATTGTGAATGAAAGATTCGATTCGGAGAATGATTTTATGCTATCAATATTGACTAATAGGCCAAGTATTTTCTGCTGTACATCCACTTTCTCGGTATCCAAGTCGGATGCTTTAACAGCAACCTTTCCGCTAATGATTAAATTTTCAGTAGTGAAATTGAATGGTTTGGAGTACAATGAAAATGTATAAACCTGATACCCATCGTTTACTACACCTATTTTTTCAAAAGTTAGATAGTTTTCGAATGGGCAGGTTATGTTATTTCGATTCGATTCTTGATTATTATTAAATTCATTCTCAAGGATTATTATTAATTCTTCGATATCATCTATTGCATCCTCCTTTGAAGTATAATAATCAATCTCACTTGTACCAATTATTCTGCTTTCGTTTTCTTTATTCAGGCAATCGATGTAGAAATAGTAATTAGAGCCATTTATTGAAACATAGTAGTTCTCTTTAATGAGCCCTTTAACTATTGCAATCTCAATATCTTTCTTTAAATCATCAATCGAATTATATTCAGAATAGCTTTTAAGCAGTACTTTGTTTCCTTTAACTATTTTAAATGAATACAGCCCATCATTCTCGGTTATAACAAAATCATCACTATAGGTTAGTAATTCAGCACTTTTTGGGGGTATTCCCATTAGCAAGGAGGTTCTTTTTTCTAACCCCGATACATTATCGACATGCCATACAATATCGGGATGTTTATAGTTAAAGGCTTTCCCTCGATTTGAGCTGATTTCGGGGTAAGAGTTGATGAAGATCAGCTTATCATCTATTAGATCGGTTGATTTATTTTTATCGGAATGCCAATACCTCGATAATGCATAGTCCGAGAATTGTTCTGAAAAGCGGGCTAAGAGGTGATCGAGGAATTTGTTTCTTCTGTTCGAAAAGATTAACTCATCCTCTGTAATGGCATAAAGCTTTTCGGGATGGTTATTTTTATCCAGATATAATGCATCGGCATCCGGAACTATCTCAAATAGTGGTTGAGTGTAGTAGGTTCTGCCAATTTTATATCTACCATTCTCATCTTTCTCGGCATTCATTGAGAAGAGATTTTTGACATGGGCCAGTTGGGATAAATAGTTAGCAAGGAGTTGATCGAAAAACATAAGGTAACCCTTAAGCTGTTTCGCTTGTGCTTCTCTTTTATTTTTCGATGAGGTGGATACTCTTGATTGATTGGGTATTCCTTCGCTTCCAATTCCATATATTAAAGGGAAATCTTCCTGAATACTTGTATAATCCTCAATATTTCTGACCTCTCCACGAGGAATATTGATGTCAAGCTTCGGGGAGATAAGCTTATTGTCCCTTTCGTTCGACTCTAGTTCGTTGAGCAAATCTTCAACCTCTTCAGCGTTTGCCTTAAATGGTATATTATCCTTATAGAACCTGAATTTACAAAGATCAACGCTTAGCCTTGGAACATAGTTCTGCTTCATGGCTAGTTTTAGGCACCATTTTACATTTTTTGATAAAATTTTATTATCCTCATTATCCTGTGGAACATTAGCGATTTGAATATCTTTAACTGCTATCACCCCAGGAATATCCATAATAATTTGTATCAAGTCGGATACATTGATTACTTCTTTTCGGTTAGCATTTTCGAGCTCAATATCGTAGATAAAACCATGCTCTAGGCGAGGTCCCTCAAAAATTGTGTCAATGGTTAAACAATCACCAACATTTTTATGGGTTACAGATACAATACCACCATCAACAAGTATTTCGGATGGAATATCTTCATTTACAGTGATGTCGGTATAGCTTGAGTTATAAGAATTAATCGAAACCGAAGCAACCGTGTAATCTCCATCGTTGCTAACAGAATTCTTTACTGTTACCGTAGCGCTCTTCGGTAATATCTCGGTTATATCCTTATAAACTGTAAAGATTCTCGATGCCTTATCAATACTTTTAATGTAATACCCATCAGTAGTTTTACACTTATCAAGCATTTCCTGAATAGTGTAGAATTTAACCGATGGAGATATGAATTTATCGATGCTATGGTATATTTGCGCCTGAACCTTTTCAATATTTGCATTATTATCAAGTTCAATATCAGCACACACAGCAATTTCCTCAACCTTTAATGCTCTGATTTTAAAGAAGTCCTCACAAAGATTACGGTTATCGTAAAGCTTAGATTTTATTTTTTTTAGTATTTGCTGTATTATCCTAACCTTTTCCTGATACCTTCTGATTGGACCAGCTTCGGAATCAAAAATAAACTCATTGATTTTGCTATCGATAAACCCTAATCCATCAACCTCATTATCATCCGATTCATCTTTTATCACAATATGTAGGGCTTTATCACCAACTATTGTAAAGGCTTCATAGTAGTAATTATCGGGTAGGTTATTTATTTGAAAGTTGATCTTACGCTTATTTATAGCGCTCGTAATGCTTTCAAGTTTGTCCCAATCAATATTCTCATCCCATCTTGGGCACTCAACTTTAACATCAATTACTAAACCATTTAACTCTTCGTTATCGGGATTATCTGCTACTGAAAGCTCTCCTTTTATTGTATTCTCATTCAAATCGCCGTAGCTCTCGCTTCGATCAAATTCAAGTAGAATATCGTAGAGTATCCCAACTCTAATTACCTCCTGATCCGATTCATCTACAGGTTTTGTATAGCTTAGCTTGCTATTTTTAACATCGGCATAGAAAAAGGTTTCGGCTTCATTCGATCTGTCAATCCACGCATTTTTAACACCTAGTAATTCTTTATCACTATTTACATAAATGGCTGTATCAATTAGCAGCTTTCGATAGTCTTTCTTGGTTAAAGGGGCATTGTGGAGTATTTGCCGAGCGGTATAAAAATTCTTAATGTCTTCAGTATTGGAACCATTCTGTTTAACCGCAATAATATCGTTAATGGGGTATGATGCTCTATAACCCAAGTCGGTGATTGCAAAGCATAATGCTTCGAGGATTGTAATGCCAGGATCGTGAAGGTTATAATCACTCCATATTTTCCCAGCCATCTCCTGAATATATTTTATCCCTTCCTCACGAAGGAATTGATAATCCTGACTCTTCTGTTCTGGTGCCTCTTTCGATATTTTTATATTGTCCGCCATACTGTGTATGGAATAAGATTAAGTTTTTTGTAAATTCGTTTTATTTACCGCAAGAGCAATCGTCCCTTGAGGGTATTGTAATGTCATGCTGCTCGTTATCGGAGCACTTACATGGTTTAGGATCATTAGGATCATCAGATTCAATAACCTCTATTTTATGTGCTTTTGCTGAGGTTAGGATAGATGCTGATGTTGTTGTTTCAGCATATTCAATGTCCATTGATTCAACCCCATCATTAGCTATTAAACTCATTTTGAAACAGGTAACATAATCAACATAGTCACGTTCTTCGATAAAGTTGAGAATTCTTGATTTGTGGATTTTGCCACCAAAAACTACATCCGATTCTGCATCGAATGCCCAAGGGGCAAGGAACGAAACGATATCGGAGTTTAGCTGATTATGATAGAAACCAGCATCTTTAAATTTTTGAAATTTCACCTTGAAATCAACCTTAATTTCTTCGAAAATGGGATTCATCACGAACAGGTTTACATTCTCAGAGCATAGGCTTTGAGAATATTCGTCCCCTTTGATAAATTTTATAATCTCGTTTAAGGTGTTTAAGCTTGTTTTAGGCTTCAGTAGATCAACAGCATTTGTATTTCGAACGTTTGAGATAACGATAAGGGTAACATTCCCTGGTGCCATTTCAACAAACGATCCGTTGCTATACTTTGTATGATTCAGGCATTTAACCTTATAGATTGATGAGAACGCTCCTAGAACAAGCCTTTCATAATCCCAAATTGTTATTGCCCTTGATTTATGCCTTAATCTTTCGCTTACACGTGTATAAAAATCGCTATACTGCTCTTTGATCTCCCCTCCAAAAGAAGAGTATGGTTGTGCAATTTTACTAATTGATGCTTTACTATCCTTGAATTTCTTAATGGTTCCCTCTGCAAGCGGTTTCTTTAGATAGTTTGGATCGTTACCATTATCAACAAAACTAGCGGTTACAGCTTGTGTATTTAAACCTATTAGATCCGCTATTGCTTTGGAGTATTGGTTTACCGATGCTTTTATCCAGAATAAATCTGGCGTTAATACTGTATTATCAGAATTAATTGCTTTAGGTAGGTTTAAGCATACAATCCCTGAGGTTATTAGCCCATTCGTTGTATCGAAAAGTATATCATTTTTATCAATTGGCTTCCATTCATTCTTTTCAAGGTATGACCAATTAACGGTTTGGGTTGTTAAGTCAGGATCAGGGCTTCCCTCAGAAACCTTGAATAGAATCGATACGCTTTGCGGTGGTACTAAGTCGCTTAATCCGATATACAAGGAACCTTCGTCATCATAATGTGGAAGTAGATAGTTCTTGGATTTTGTAGTCAAAATCTCTTCCGCACCAAAAGGATGAATATGGAAGAATTGTTCTACTCTATCCTCAAAGTCATTATCCGTTAAATCAACTAAAGAAATATTCTCAATCGAGGTATAGTTGAGGGAAAGCTCTTTTAAGGTGGGCGTATAGGGTTCCTTTGGAAGAGTGGGGGTATAATCTTTTTCTCCAGAATTAATACCTAAAAGAATAGCGCTTGTAAAGCTGGTTTGATAGCCCGAATGCCCAAAATCAGCGTTATTAAGTTCCAAATTTAAAAAACCACGCTGTGTTGTTTCGTCGTAAACCTTGCTTTCTAATAGTTTTTCATCTCTAGCTATGCCTAGATTTGAATCCTTTGTTATTGCATTAATCTTAACCTGTTTATCGGCTGGAAGTGCTTGATTATCTTGTATGCCAACTCCACTTTCATCAGTAAGTAAGGCGGTTTGTTTGTTAACCGTTATCCACTCCTTACTATCTAAATATGAGATTTTTATCTTAAACTTTGAATTTGTCCTTTTTTCTCCATTGGGTAAATCGGTGTATTTACTATAATGATCGTCAAAAGTATTTGGTAGCTTGTGCCACAAAATATTAAGGTCGAGGGTTTCGGCTTTCTTTTGGAATACTTCCCAGCTGCCTATATAGAAGCTAGAGCAAATAGCTGGTTTATTGGTGAATGGGAGGAATGGTTTTGATGGTTTTAGCTCAGAGAAATCGTTCTGAATAGCTAAATTTTTGACGCCAGTAACCTCTACCCTAATTTCTGCTTTTACAATCTCAATATCTTTTAAATCCTTATATATGTATGTGTTTTTAACCCCTTCGGTGTTAATAATAATTTTCTCTACTGGCCAATTGGTACTAATTGTATCGAGCAGAACCTCTTTATTGTACTTTACAACGGCTTTTTTATCCTTGAATAGGGTTCTCTTGATTATCAGTTGCTTTTTCTCTACATCGATCGTTGTGCTATGGTAATCCTTACGAAAGGTGTACTTTATATCGTTCAGCTTGTCAATGCCAAACCCATAAATCTTCAGCAGTTCCGATGTACTCGTAAATTTTTTACCGGGCAGTTTCTCTCTCTCTACAATGATTCTCCTGGCAACCTTTAGTCCAATATCATAGTCGTTAAACTGATCTCCATAACCAGTATTAGGATCTTCAATAATTGGTCCCACCTGAGGTTCAATCCCAGCAATATCTTTAGGTTCTTTGGCATTATTAAGAAACTCTAATGCTCTTTCCTCGGAGTACTTGCTGTCATTGTCAAGAGATTCAATCCATTCCTTCTCGCCGCTGAAAAAGGCTTGAATGGAGCTGTCTATATTATAATCTCTGCATGTAAGTATTCTTTTGAGCGGTTCGGCATCGCTAAAGGTTAGAGTAAGAATAACAGTCCTATCGCCCTCTGCTAAGAAAAGGATTGGCGATGCAAAAGCAAAACCGATATTTGCTAGCTGCCTATTGGCGGAATACTCCTTATTATCTTTCGAGTAGGATAAAGAGGGTAAGCCAAAGGTCTTCCAGCTTAAATCCTCGGTTTCAATTTCACTACCCTGACCATCGGATGAATCTGCTTTAGGAGAAGCGTATAGAGAATGGTTATTATTTGGATTAGGTTTTAGCTTGCTAAAAATATCGTATTTATTATAGAAGAGAGCCTTTAGCTCCTGAATCTTTGTTTTATTAACAACAATCTCTTTATCAGTTTTATATAATACTTCAACACCAGTAGAATCCTTTCCGGCCTTCAGCTTAGTTCCTTTATCAATTTTGAATGAAGTAGTTATATGCTTTGCAAGTTCAAATATTAAGAATACCTGATCGGCTACGGCTGGTTTCTCCGATAGCTGTAAGACATCTTTATAGTAATAGTCGATATGTTTCTTGGTTAGCTGGTTTAGATCATCCTGCGCATATTTAAAAAGTTTCAGAAAGGCTATAAATAATGCATAATGCGGTTCCGTAACTTGATTTTTTGAATCTATAGTTTTATTGAAAAACTTTTCCCAGCTACCAGTAATGTCATTATCAATATTGAAGAAGTTTATCTCTTTAGCGAATTGCTTTACAAACTCAATTAAATCGCCCATACTTCGCTCATCAACAGCGATATATCCTGGCAACAATGCTTTTAGCAAGCGTTGCTGTTGACTTGTGCCATCTCTTCTTAAAGGGTTCTTATCGCAACAATTCTTATTCATAGTTTAAATGTCGGTTCCTTCGTTTATATAATATGGATAAACTAAGTTCGTTCTTGTATTCGTAGCGGAAACTGTATAGTTAACAGTAACCTGAATAATCCCATTTTCGATGTCGGGGGTAAGATTTATTTCATCAATTCTTACTCTTGACTCATGGTATAAAAAAGCTCGTTTTAACCGGTTGGTTATCATGGTTAAAGTGGTAATATCAATTTTTTCAAAAAGCAGATCCTCTAGGTTTGCCCCAAAATCAGGGTGCATTACCCTTTCACCCAATGTTGTATTTAGTATTATCTGAATGCTTTCGGCAATATCCAGCTCATCCTCAACCAGCTCCACTGTAAAGCTGTTATCAACAAAGGTTACAGGGAATTTCCACCCCCGCCCTAAGAAACTTTTACCTACACTGATGTTACTGTCAATATTGTCCATAAGTATTCTAAATTTTCACCCTATCGTTACAGTTGGTTCACCCACCGCAGCGGATGCTCCACAAATACATGTATCGCCAACCCTTATCGCTGGTTTGCCTCCAATCAGCACCGTTGTGCTACCCATTGGAAATGGGCTTGCTGTTGGTTGATGCGCATTTGGAGGTAATGAACATACATGATTGTCGCCAGCGACTGAAGCTGGCATGCTTCCAATTAATACGGTTGCTTCTCCAGGACCTACAATAGTTCCTCCATGATTAGTGACATCTCCAACTCTTGCTGCTGCCGGCATAAATCTTATATTTAGTTAATCGCTACAACAGATCCTTTTAAAACGGCTTGACCACTTGTTGAAACCTCTGCTCCACTACTTCCTTCTGCTTTAAACTGGGCACTCGCTTTACTTGATATGTTTGTTCCCTCTATCGTAATGTCTCCACTCGCTTTTAGAATTAAATCCTTAGCGCTTTCAATGGTAATCCCATCGGCATTCATTTGAATCTTATTGCCATTCTCATCCTCTAGCTTAATTCCTTTCTCATCATCGCTCACTAAAAGGATATTGCTATTCGGCGTTTCGATGGTCAAGCTCTTCTTCTCATCGTTAAACATTAGCTTCACTTTCTCCTTTGTAACAAAGCCTTTTTCGTAGTTATCCTCAGTGGGTTCTACGGGCGATGGCAAAGCGGTACTATGCAACATGCCTAATATTACAGGGTCTCTGGGATCATCGTTGATAAATCCTACAATAACCTCATCATCAACATAGGGTCTGAAGAATGAACCACGGCTATCTCCAGCGTCGAGAGTGGCTACCCTTGCCCAAACGCCATCATCCTCGGTGCTTATGACAGGGATTTTTACTCTAACCCTGAATTCTCCATCTGGATCTTCATGAATATTAGTAACCAGCGCGTAGTGCAATCCGTGGATTGCAGGAAGTATTGCCGAGGCTGGTCGTTCAATAATATTGTCGTATTTGTGGGCATACCACTCCTCCGATAACCCGAACTGAATGTTTGTTTTCCATTTGGTGGTTGAACTTATTGTATGGGTTATTGCGGAAACAAATGCTTTACCATTAAATCGGTCACCAAATCCTCCCAGCTCAATAATATCCCCTGGTTTGATGTCGCTAAAGCCAACAATTTGAACATGCCCCTGAATTTTAGCAAGCCGACTTCTTAGCAACTTAGTGTTCGCCCATGATTGTAATTCCTCGGTAATAATTTGACCAGGATGCTGCATTTCAAAATTCTCCAGCCCAATAATACCCGCTAAATCAGAGCCTGTAATATTTCCCTGTTCTGTTATTCCGGGATCTTCACCATCGGATTCAATTACCTCCTGATTGGTGTAATCCCATGATTTACTCTTGGTTGCAGAGTACTGGTTGCGGGCATCCATTTCGGCCTCAAACTCAAAAACATTGTCGCCATGAAATAGTTTTACTAGGGGCTCTGCTGATAAATCGGGTGCTTTAATGGTAATTGTGCCATCATCAACAAGTACAAGCTGCCCATTAACATCGGCCCTTGAAAGAATGAAATCCCAGTCGGTACAGTAATACTGAACCATCTCCTTATGCTGAAGGTCGGTTGCTTCAACATCCACCTGAAGGTCGGAATAGTCCGAAAGTATCTCTTCAATGATATCGCTATCTGTGGCGTCTATGAAATACTTGTTTTTTCGGCCAACTGTCATTTTAACGCTCACATCTTTCATCTCGAGTATGAGCTCGGAGTTTTGTTCGCTTCTAAATTTTATTCCATGTTTAATGACAATTCCTTTGAATATAGGATCTTCAATGCTATGGTAACCAGCATGAATCTCGATTTCAGTTCCAGGAACAAAATCTTCGCCGGCACTAAGCTCAAAATCCTCTTTTGCCATATTACCATCGCTCAGCACCAATCTGGCTGTTGGAATTTTATTTACGGCTTTGCTGACGGCTATGGACACAATGGCAATATTAGTCCCTAATTCAGTTCCATTCGTGAAAATCCTGAATGTTGCTAAATCAGTACTTGCCTGGGTCGGTATGGTTCTACTTTCGTCCGTCATGCCGATTTACTGCTTTTATCGATGGGCGGGAGGATAATTCGTTGTCCCACCTTCAAATTTCTAAAATTGGTTAGCCGATTGATTTTTGCTAGTTCTAGATAGAATGAACAATCTCCGTATATCCTTTGCGATATGAGTGGTAACGTGTCTCCCTCTTTCACTATCCTATAATGTGTTAGGTCAGGAGATTCTGTTTTTTGCTTTAAAGCTTCCTCTTCCTTCGAAATGCTTTCAACAAAATTTGCAGTAAGCGTTGCCCTAATGGGCAAACCGCTAGAGTTAAATAGTTTATAGTTAACGGTAGAGCTATCGAGTACCCCTCTGAATTCAAATGCACCCCAGTTAATTTGTAAGTAATGGGGTTGATGGGTTTCTCCTTTAACGGTACCTGTAATCCTAAAGAATTCGGAAATTGCTGTATTTACATGTCTTAGCCCAGAATCGGTAGGACTTGTTGCAATGATTAGATCGGTTGCGTCAGAAACTGCGGCACTCTCAGCAAGCGTTTTATTTTCGCTGGTAAAAGTGCCTGGTTTGTTTTTGCTTGAGGGTGAAGCTCCAGTGGCATCGAACATAAATTCGAAAGTAACCTTGGAGGAAACAACTGCCCGAAAGGATTTTTCTTTGCTATTTGAATTAACATTTTTCTCTTCCAACCATTTCGAATTCCGTGATTCTGAAAATGATGTAGGATTATATAGCACCAAGAAGCATTCCGTGGCAGTTTTGTAATCCCCTTTCTCAAATGCTGTTATTCGCAACTTCTCTAATCCACCCTGAACCGTTAACAAATCGCTAAGTCCCATCAACGTTCGTTTTTATTGTTTATAGTTTCAAGCAATTGAACTATCTCATCAGATGAAGGGTAATCCTCATCACCGCTAGAAGAGTTCTTCATAGCGTTTATCTCCTTCTGGTTTTCAGACTCAACGTAAGCCCTAATTATCAACTCTCTAATTTCAACAGGCATATTTTATAGCTTATAATTATTTCCATTCACCCGTCAATTCGATCAAACAAACGCAGAGATTAAATCTGTTACATCAAGCCGTTTGTAGTACTGGTATGAAAGTTCTACCGTTTCAACAACAATTTTATTTTCGGTGGCATTCAAGTCGGAGATTGTCCATTTTAATGGAATGGCGTTAACAAAATTCCATGCTTGAATGGGGATATGAAGGCTATTCAGTAGGATTACAGTTACATCACTGGGTTCAAACTTAAAGCCTTCAACCGAATCTTTATACCATTGCATCAGCTGTGAACCAATTAGCATTCCACGCTCTAAAACGAGAGTAGGGTAGGTAGGAGGGTTGGGTAGCCTGTGCTTGAACCTATTTTCGCCTCCTTCCTGATATTCTTCGGTGTTAATGGTTACATTTATTCCTGAGACTTTCTGAAAACCAATATCAGGAATACCAATGGGATACTTCAACAGTAAACCTTCAAAACGGACAACGAAATGAAATCCAACCGGTGGATAGATTAATGCCATAATTGTTGTATCTATTGATTATTTCACCGAGTCGTAAAAATACTTGGCAATAGAAGAAATCCAGCAGTATATATCTTTTGAAAATCAGCTAAAATGCTAGCCCATAGGGTTCGCATTTAGGCGAATTCAATGGAAAGCCCTTCATGGCAGAGTTCAATACTTTCTACTGCAACTTCATTCCCTGTTGATTTTAATGCTGGTCCATCAACTTTGCAAGGCCATGCATCTTTTACCTTCCATGATGCAACGGGTGCATGATCCTCGTTTAGTAAGCTAATGGTCAAATTTCTTCGGGTTATACTATTCAGCTTCACAGTGTTGAGCCACTGAAAGAACTCATTGTCGCCTTTAAATATTCCCCTTTTTAAAGTAATATTTGAGTACTTTGGTATCCCGGGCATTTTTGTAACCTGATATTCGGGTGAACTACCCTCACGGTAATCAATACTTTGAAGTTCAACGTTTAACCCTGATACTTCAGTAAATCCTATTCTTGTTCCCTCCCATTCAACTTGGAAGTGAAAGGCCGATACTGGATAATTTGTTGCCATGATTATAATTTTTATAGTTAATAATTTTAATTCTAGTTAGAACAACTGTTATGATTCCTGTAATTTATGAGAGAATTTAAGAATGATGAATTCTGCGGGTCTTACAGCAGCCATACCAATTTCAACATTCATTCTACCTTCAAGAATATCCAATGCTGTCATGGTTTGCCCGAGACCAACTTTTACAAAGAATGCATCATCGGGTTTTGCTCCTGCAAGGGCACCGTCGCGCCAAAGGAGGGTTAAGAAGTTTTCGATCATCGTTTTTACTCTTAACCAAGTATTGGGATCGTTGGGTTCAAAAACAACGAATTCAGTAGCCTTTTTAACCGATTCCTCGATGTATATGTATAATCTTCGAACGGGTATATACCTCCATTCGTTATCGTTTCCGGCAAAGGTCCGAGCACCCCAAATTAATGTTCCTTTTCCAACGAAGGTTCTAATGGCATTGACCGATTTTCCTGATGTTGCATCAACATTCAGATCGTCCTGTTCTTTGTTGGTTATTTTTACAGTTGGGCCAATTACTGATCTTAACCCCTCATTTGCTGGGGCTTTCCAAACACCTCGATCCTTGTCAACCCTTGCGTAAACACCTGCTATTGCTCCAGAAGGAGGGGTTGTTACATAGAGTTTCTTAATTTTAGCCTCAACAGCTCTGTAAATGCTTGGATTACTTGTCTTTAATACTGCATAGGTGTCAGTTATTGGGTTAACCGAAGCAGCAACGCCATTCTCTTTGTGGGTGATGGTAACTTTACTATCGGCATAACCACAATTCATTGTTGTTTTAACAAAGGGAAAATAGCAAGCACCATATTTCAAGTACTCAAGGCCTAATTCTCCTCTGAAATTATCAATCTCTGCTTTATCATACTTGTTGATATCAGCAACTTTAACATCGGCAATCGTGAAACGATCCTGTAGCTTATTGCACAACGCTAAAGCGCTTTTAACTACATTTCCATATAGGGTTTGATCCGACAACGAAACGGCATCGGGGAAAACCAACAGGGTAGGCTCATCAACTTTTTCCAGTACTGCAATACCTCCTTTTAAACCAGTACTGCTATCGCCATCGCTAATAGCGGTATTATAATCCCCAACAGAAACGATATAGCAAGGACCTCCGCCATTATCGAAAAATATTTTAAGGCTGTAGTAAAGAAAATATGTTACCGCTGATGATATGCTTGCATTGATATCCCTGCTGAATATTTTATTGTCGCTATCCAATTGATCGTCAATAGTAACGCTAATACTTTCCTGCTTTGGCCCTCCGAATTTTTCTTCGAATTCCAGCATTGAGGTTATTCTTGTTGGTTTATAAAGTAAAGCGTCGGTAACCTTATTCTCTTCTGCCTTTTCGGAATACCCAATAAATGCGGGGATTGCCGTTTCAACCGCAGCTATCGAAGGTGGGATGGTGGATATCTCTTCGATATATACCCCGGGGGTTAATGGATTTGTCATAACTTAAGTTTTTATGTTTAAATTTTCATTTCTATCTACGATTATGATACTTGTAGCTTATGAGAGAACTTAAGAATAATAAATTCAGCAGGTCTTACCGCTGCCAAACCTATTTCGATATTCATTCGTCCTTCCAGTATATCAAGAGAAGTCATGGTTTGACCCAATCCAATTTTTACATAAAAAGCGTTTTCAGGTTTTGCACCTACTAATGCTCCTTGTTTCCAGAGTGTTATTAGAAAATTTTCGATCATTGCTTTGGTCTTCAACCAGGTTTTAGCATCGTTTGGTTCAAAAACAACTCGTTCTGTCGCTTTTTTAACCGATTCCTCAATGAGGATAAATAACCGTCGTACGGGTATATAACGCCATTCATTGTCGTTTCCGGCAAGCGTTCTGGCACCCCAGACAATAATGCCCTTTCCAGCAAATTTTCGAATGGCATTAATTGATTTTCCTGATGTAGAATCGACATTTAGGTTTTCCTGTTCTTCCTTGGTAATCGCAATGGAAGCATCTTTTACCATATTAACGCTTACATTGGCAGGTGCTTTCCATACCCCTCTGTCCCTATCGACTCTAGCATAAATACCAGCAATAGTAGCACTTGGGTATAGCTCAACGTAGTTTTTCTTAATCTCCTTTGTAATCAGGTTGAATAGGGTTTTATCCGCTTTATCCGTTAATGTTAAAGTTGGGCTCGATACGCCGCTACCACCCTCGTTATAAGAGAGAGTTATCAGATTACCCGCAATACCCGCAGTATTAGCAGTAATTTTAATAACATTACTTGTTCTGGAAGCGGAATATTCTGGATGGGTTAAACCATTTATTGCAGCGAGCATATTAGTAGCTGCTTGAACTTTAGTGTTTCCTACCAAAAAGTCAGTTCCTGCTATTAATGTTTGACCATTAATGATGAACGATGCACCTTCTATACTATTTTGGTCATTTATGGTAATTGTTCCCTCTGCTGCAATTGGTACAACAGCATCAATACCTCCTATTAATGTTGGGCCTGATACGGTTGCAGCAGTTCCACTTCCACTATCAGTATACGAAAGGACAATTGAATTACCAGCAGTTCCTGGGGTTGATGCAGTAATTGTAATAATAGCACCTGATATGGACGCCGAATAGCTAAGATTACCAGCTGCATTTATAGCGTTTAGAAGAGCCGCAGCTGTTGTATCATTATCCACATCATTTATAAATAAACCTATACCCTCGGTGAAAGTATCCCCATTTATCTGAAATGAATCACCAGTAATTAAAGTATGGTCAGCTATGGTAATTGTACCTGTTGCAGCAACAGCTAATACTTCATCAATTCCTCCAGTTAATGTGGTTCCTGATATTGTGGCTCCGCTTGTACATGCTATATTTATTAATGTTCCAGCATAGCCCCTTGAGGTTGCAGTAATTGTTATTACATTATCCTTTAGGGTAGCCTGGTATGCTGAATCGTTTAAGTCTTTTATTTCATTAAACAGGATCAGAGCGGTAGCGTCATTATCAGCGCCTTTAGTAAAGTCAGGGCCTTCAATTAAAGTTTTACCATTTATAATAAATGTATCTCCGCTAATCTTATCATTATCGGTAATGGTAATGGTGCCCGAAGCGTATCCATCATTTGAAATATCGAAAAGCGTTGCACCTTCTGGGTAGATAGCCCCCGTTCTATTATCTTCAATAACTACCTCTTCATCTTTATAGTAAAAATTGATAGTTGTTTTAAGCGATGGGTAGTAAGCAGCACCATACTTTAGATAGTCGGTCCCGATATTGTTATCGCGAAAATGATCGCCATCCTCTTTTACCGAATTGGATGAATCGGTCAGTACATCGAAAATGCTAAAGCGATCTTGCAAAAGGTTACACTGGGTCAGCATAGCATCATACAGATCTTTCCGATCAGCCTCTTCGAGTTCGATTGCCTCGGGTATAACCAAAAGTGTTACTTCATCCTCCTTGCTAACCTCATCGAGGCCACTTCTAAGCAATGCCTTATCAATAGATGCATCATCCGCCTTGGCAGCGTATTTACTTACTGATACGATGTAGCAGGGACCACCACCATTCTCAAAATACATCCGTACATGGTAGTACAAAGAGTAGGGTACTAAAGTTTTGGAGACATTGATTGCTGTTTCATCAATACTTGTACCCAATCCTTCTAAGGTAACCGAGAACTCCTCTTTAAAAGGGCCACCAAATATTTCGGTAAATTCCAGTAAAGAGGTAATCCTTACCGGTTTATTCTTTACAGACTCCCTATTCTTGGTATAGTCTTCTGTATAGCCGATAAATGCTGGAATGGCTGTGGCCACAGGGGCTATTGAAGCCGGAAGGGTCGATATTTCTTCAATATAGACACCTGGTGTTTTGTAATTTGCCATTTTTCAATGTTTTAATTATTTATAAGAAAACATATATTTCTGATTCACTATTTTTATTGATAATTCCATTTTGTTTAGGGTTAGGTAAATGCTTAATCAATGATATTCCCTCTGCTGCTGGATCTCCAGTTTTATCCTTCTTCAATAATTCAATGCTCAGTAGCGGTTCTTCGTAAAAAGGAATTTTATTTTCTGAGGTGAATACTACCGTTTCGTAACCATTAACCTGAATGTCTGGGTCCGGTTCTTGACCTTTTAAGAATTCATACTTATTTTCATACGGAGCTGGGTTTTCATCAATTGTATTCTCGATGTTTAAGCTAAAGGCATCCAGATCAATGCTCCCCGATTTATTAACGATAAAGTACTTCCAGAATGATTCTTGCCTTATCAGGTTTATATCGTATTCATCAAGGGCATTTGTATCGTATGTTATTTCTAGTAACCCGAAAATCGATTGGTTTGATAGTTCGTTATCGATGTAAATTAGCTCATCCCTTTGGGCATTGTTTGAATCGCTAACCCTGAAAATGTATTTCCCGTTTGGATAATTCGAAAGATCTATCTTTCTGTAATAGTAGCTATCATTATCGGGTGGGATAGATGAAAAGGGACCCAAAATGGTACCTCCTTCCATATCTAGCACTTCAAGATTGGCAACATCTGTGGAAGGGTTATTCGCTTTAAAAGGAAATTTGTAGCTGAATATGTGAGGCTTTAGGTAATCAATAAATTTATGTGTTATAGTTTTAGTATCCGCTGGATCATTTGTGAAATAGATGATTTTTTTGGACGTGAAAACATCCATATCAACATCTAAATTGGTTATATTTAATAGTTCATTGGGGTTTTTAAGGGTAATAATAAACGTAAATAAAAGGCCAGATGGATCAATGAGAGGAGTTCCTGAATCGTCAATGGCTTTGTAGGCTATTTTAAAGCCTGTAACGTTTTGCTTAAATATCAATTTATAGTTTTTAATCCTTTTAAGGCAATCGGAGGTGGGTATAATGGTTAGATTATTACAAAACCCATTTTTGTAATAATCGTGAAGAGCGTTTATGTTGAATAGTTTGTAGTACATTAATTTATGGCTGAATTATTTAAATCAACTCCTGCTACACCCGGTAATTCGGCATCGACCGAGCCACCTTGGAATCTTAGCATTCGAACTTTGTATAGAACCGATGGCAAGTATTTTGTGCCAACAACACTCCAGAAGTTGTATAGCTGCTCGAAGGAGTAGGAGTATAGCTCAACAATTATTCTTTGAATATTTGGATCGATACTCGCCAACAATGGTGAATTATCGTTAGTAAACACATTTTTCGATTGGAAGAATAGGATTACGTACGATAGCTGTTTTAACCCTTCCTTATAATCATCGGAGGGATCTTCAATTAGCTTATCCTGAAAATTTGAGGTGATTAGAATGTAAAGATTCAATCGTAGCTCTGGGTTGTAGCTCTGTGTCTTACCATTCTCATTTAAAAATGCGGCTCTTTGTTCCTTGAAGACTCTTTCTTCTTCAATATTTATGAGCGATAACCCTAACGATTTATTAGGTATTACTAGACCGCTATCAGTAGCAATACTTGATAGTACAATTTTATTCTCATTCGGCGTATTGTTCTTAATTTTCAGATAAGTATTTATTTCCTGTGTCAGAAAATTAAGTGCGGTGTCAATCATTCCTTAACCTATTAGTAAATACGATGATAGCTTTACTTATAATTTTTATCCTAGCATATCAAATTTACGGTTAAGTAGAAATATGTCATCAAAAGGGAATGATTACGTTGTGTAGTGATGTATAAAAATGAATAAGCGTAGCTTTTTTTTGAATAAGAGTAGTTGGACTTGTTGTTGGAGGTGGATCGAATATGCTATTTCAATATGACCCAATAGCATAATTAATTGGTGCCTGTTTACTGACTACATGGGAGTAAACGAGATATTCAAGTTCATAAGTTTGTTTTGAAAAACTCAATGAGCTCGATTTGTATAAGTAGTGTCTGTCTTTAAAGTGACATTATTTAGATTTAAGATCAAGGAACAACGATTTATGATTTCTGATGTTTGCGTAATCCGTTTGTTTTCAGGAATCTTCAAAAATCTAAAATCGTTAATCCTTGTTCATTATTCGATTTGATTTAGAATTTCTGACTTTATAGACAGACTCTAAGTAGATTGGTAACTATTCAGCAGCAATAAAAACTCTCACGCAAAGTCGCAAAGCCGCCAAGACACAAAAGTATTCTATGAACACAAAGAAAAATACAATAAAAAAATATAGCCGAATGTTCATTATACATTATATAGATTAAGCAGTTTTGTGCTTCGTTAAAATCTCATAATATGATAGTTACGGTATTTTTTAAACCAAAAATCAATAACTCCACCCCTGCCTACCGGCCGGCAGGTTTTAAGGCGGAGTCAAGATAAAGAAGAATCCTCGGCTTTAGCCAAAAGCGTAGTGTACGGTTTTAAGAGTAGAATTGGTTCTACGTTGATTAATAGAAAGTATATAGCAGCTGGCATAGAAAGTCAAGGGCTGAAGCCCACAAATCGTTAGATCATTATCTCCGCCTTAAAAGGCGGAGTTATTAGAACAATCCCCTTTCCGAGGCTATAACGCTTTGGGTAAGTAGTATAGATACAACAGCCAATGCTTAATAATGTCTATTGGGAAAATGTTTTTTTTGGAATTAGCCTAAAAATGGTATTCTCGAATTACAATCAATTAGCTCGCAAAGGGAAAAAACGAATACGTTTTTTCTTTCTTTGCGGGCCCTGCCTACCCTGCCTACCGGCAGGCAGGCGGTAGGCAGGTTTGCGACCCTACCTGCCTTAGTACCTAAGTACGGCAGGCAGGTTTGCGAGAGACAAAAGCGAGTAGCAGTCTTTATAGCTGTAGTTTACATTTGCCTATGAAAAAAAAGGTTATCTGAAAATGTACCTGAGTAGTTACGTAGATTGTATTGCTAATGCCCAAAGAATTTTTCTTTGAAATTGATTATTTAGCTGATAAGCAATTCTATAGATAATTCAGTAAAATCATTTACTTGTAGATGAGTTTTTGGGAGTTCGTAAGGTTGGTGAGTTGTAACAAGAGCAACTACTCTCATCCCTGCATTTTGACCCGATTCTATCCCCGATATAGAGTCTTCGAATACGATGCAATGGCTCGGAGGTATATCGAGAATTTTTGATGCTTTAAGGTAGATTTCAGGATCAGGTTTACCCTTAGTGATTCCTGAGGCATCAATAACAACATCAAAAAGATGTCGGATTTTAAGATTATCTAAGGTGAAATCGAGATTACTCGTTGGCGCCGATGTGGCAACTGCGGTTTTTATCCCTGCATCTTTTAGGGTATTAAGGAATGGAATTAACCCATTGACAGGCATTATATCGTTTTTGTAAAGTTCTCTGTAAATTTGCTCTTTCTCTTCGCCCAAAGTATCAATCTGTTTTGCGGTTAATTTACCATCCATCAATCCATGGAAAATATCATGATTATTTTTGCCAAAGAATTTTGCTCGGAATTTGATTTCGTCAAACGGAATGCTGTAGTTATGGCAGAACTCAGCCCATGCTTTTACATGGTAGGTATGGTTATCAACGATTACACCATCCATATCGAAGACGGCAGCTTGGAATAAATTCGTTTTTTTCACTAATTTTATCGCTGAAATTTATCGGCACAATATTCGTAATTAAATTTGATTATTCAACCCCAACCCCTTAGAAAGGGGCTAAAACAATGAGAAGAAATTAGCTTTTGTATTGTAATAAGGTTTAATTATGACAACTAAACTTTATAATATTCCCTATTTAAAAGATACCCGTAGCTATTTGCGGAGGAACATGACCGAAGCAGGACTTGTTTTATGGGAGGTGATAAAAGATAAGAAATTGTGTGGGCGAAAATTTAGACGTCAGCATAGTATTGGTTATTATATTGCTGATTCCTGCCTGTCGGCAGACAGGTTTATTGCTCCTCGGAGAAGTTAATAATTGAACTTGATGGTCAGCATCATTTTACTCCTGAGGGAATTGCTAACGATATTGATCGGGATGAACATCTTGCTTTAATGGGTAAAAAGGTTTTGAGGTTTGAGAATAAAGAAATATTAAAAAATCTTACTGCAGTATTAAAGCAAATAAAGGCACAATTTAGCTAATTTTGTATAGCTAATTTTAACCCCTTTCTAAGGGGTTGGGGTTATTAAGTAAAAAAATCAAATAATGAAAAGGTTATTCTTATTCACCACCCTAATTTTTGCTGTAACATTATCAATTTCAGCTCAGAATAGCAATGGTGCATTTATTGCTACAAACCCCGATACCGTGAAGTTAGGAGAAATTGGCCTAAATGATTTATCCGATGATAATGGGAAAGTTAGCATAGCTGTAGTAAATAATGGAAATTTGCCCTTAATCCTAAACGAGGTATCAGGATGCTGTGGAACCAATGTAAAGGAATGGCCTAAAGCTCCAATTCTTCCTGGTAAAACAGGATTGATAAAGGTTGAATTCAGAATTGAGCCTCGCCCTCAAGTTATCAGCCGAACGGTTACCATTAAATCGAATGCTGTCAATGCAAAGGTTATTAAGATACCGATAGAGGGTTTGGTGATTGAGGAGAAGAAATCAAACGAGATTCATCTTTAAAAAATAGTAAACGCAGAGACGCAAAGGTACAGAGAAATATAAACTCTCCATGATTTTGCTCTCTGGTTTTTAATCATTTTATTCATGCTTTAGCGTTGTTGCAGGATTTGTATTTGCTCCAAAATTATGTATGGTAATTCAATGTCGTTTACATAAGGATTTTGCAATTGACGCTTTCAGGTCTTCCGACTCTGAAAGGTCAATCAAGGTGGTTAACCTGACATAGTTCGAAGAACCTGTTAGCATTTTTTAAATCAACTCTTCCACCCCGCCATGCGTGGTTAGAAGGTTTATTAACCTAGCATAGTCCGCAGGACATGCTAGCGTTAAATTCCTTAACTAAACGACATTGTATAATAAAAACAAACAATGGAATGAAAATTTGTATTGCACAAACAAGACCAGTAAAAGGCGATATTAATAAGAATATTGACAAGCATAAGGGGTTGATTGAGATTGCTATCTCAAATGGAGTCGATATTATTGTATTCCCAGAACTATCATTGACCGGTTACGAGCCTTTATTAGCTAAAAATCTCGCCACAGCTCAAAACGATAAAAGACTTGATCCTTTTCAGGAAATTTGCGACTTAAATAGTATTGTAATTGGTGTTGGGTTACCAACAAGGGAGAATAGTAGCATATATATTAGTATGATTATTTTTCAACCTCATAGGGAACGATTAACATACTCTAAGCAATATTTACACCCCACCGAAATTGATTATTTTACAGCAGGACAAACTCAGATCTATCTGAATTTTGAAGACAACAATGTTGTTGCACCTGCCATTTGCTATGAACTATCAAATCCTGAACATTCAGAAACAGCACATAAAAACAATGCTAATATTTATATTGCAAGCGTATTGAATTCGGTGAATGGTGTAGAGAATGATATTAAGAGGCTATCTGATATTGCTAAAAAGTATAAAATGACTGTGTTTATGGCAAATTATACAGGCCAATCAGGGGGTTATGAATGTGCAGGAAAATCTTCCATCTGGAATAAGCAGGGAGATTTAGCTGGGCAGCTTAACAGCAAAAACGAGGGAGTTTTAATCTTTGATACAGAAACAAAAGAGGTAATTGAAGTGACAGTATAAAAGGAACTACTACTAACGTAAAGTAAACCAACCGCTAACTCCTTAAACCCATGAAAACAAAAATTCTAATTACCCTAATTCTAGCCATAATGCTAGGATGTACTCCTAAAAAGGTCGATACCAAAAAAATCTGCGATGAGATGATGCAAGCCGACCGTGATTTCAGCAAATACTCAGCTAATCATGGCAAGAATGCTGCATTCGTTAAATTTGCTGCCGAGGATGTTACATTCCTTGCTGCGAATACACACCCTTTGGTCGGTTTAAAGCTCCTTGAGGAGCGACAATCGAAAAGATCTGATACTACTTACACCCTAACATGGGAGCCTATTTATGCCCGTGCAGCAGAATCGGGTGAGCTAGGTTATACCTACGGTATCTGGGAGCTGAAAATTAAGGCTGATACTGTAAAACCGAGTAAGGGCACATACGTAACTTTCTGGCAACGTCAAGCTGATGGGGAGTGGAAATATGTGTTAGATACAGGGCATGAAGGGTTGGGGGAGGAGAAGAAGTAGAAGTACTTAAAATGACTAAAGTTTGGAGTGCCTAAAGTGCATAGGGTCTGCTGATTAAGTGTTAAAACACAGAAATATAAAATATTACAACAATTTTTTGTTGTGTAAGCGCAAGCATTTTTTATGTAAAAGCCTAAAATACGTGCGCTTGTTATTCTAATTTTAA
>Ga0209287_10000040_pt1 | contig 79303 bp, 69 predicted proteins | sample PPLLak3cmMay2015_2_FD_187255 | JGI IMG/M metagenome (GOLD analysis project Ga0209287, IMG submission 187255) | Freshwater sediment microbial communities from Prairie Pothole Lake near Jamestown, North Dakota, USA - PPLs Lake P8 Core (1) Depth... | ecosystem: Environmental > Aquatic > Freshwater... | reverse complement strand
GATTACTCAAGCATTGGCTACTTATTAGCAGCAACTACTTTTTTTAACTTTAACCCAGCGAAATACATCTCATCGCCATTAAAAAAGGCTGTTCCGCCAGTGCTGCGACCAATTCCCTCAACAATTGCTTCGTTATCGTTAATGGGTTTGAGTACTAGCGACATTTTATCCTTATTGAATATTTTTGCCTCGACATAGATTAGACCCTCCTTTTCTTTTATAGCAAAATTGGAAACCAACTTTAACTTTGAGGAATCTTTCTCCATCTCATACACCCCAAATCGAGTTCTCCAAACATCTGAAATAACAGGTTTTGCAATTCTTTTACCAACAACTAGCGTATCCTTTGCACCATTGTTGAAAATGATATAGTCAACACCATCAATTTTTCTGAAATCAAAGAATTGATTATTAATTTTGATAGAGATAAAGCCCAGCAATTTAGCCTTTACCGAAAACGTTTTTTGACTATTTTTAGTAAAAATAAGTTTTATAGGACCCTGCTTCGCTACGAGTTTCCCATTTTTCGCTTTAAGTGAAAGGTCATCGGCACCTAACACATAATCGCCCGCAATAGCATTTAATTTTTGTTCGTCAAGTTTATAGGTCTTCAGTTTTTCACTTTTTTTATCTTCGGGCTTTATTCCCTCCTTAAACTCAAGGTATTTTTGAAGTATCTCCTTGGCTACAATCCTAGGGCTATTCCCCCCCCTATCAGTATTTTCGAGAACTATTACACCAATTTTTTTATCGGGAAGGGTTGATAGCTGCCCATGGTACACATAGGTATCGCCGCCATGCTCGGCAATACCGCCAGCATAGTCCCACTTCGATGAATTCAGCATCCAGCCAAGACCTATGCTAAAGTTATAATCCAGTTTACAATCAACATTCTGCTTCGTTTGCATCTCCTTTAGCATTTCAGCCTTAATGATCTGACTACCGTTAAAATTCCCATGATTAAAGGTCATCTTTATAAAGTTCGCCAAATCAATCACATTGGAATGCAAAAGACCTGCAGGAACATCGCGAATCAAAGGTTCATCATACTCCTTGCCATCGGCATAGCCCTTCGAGTAAAGATTACTCATCTCAGGGGTTAATACAAATGATGAGTTCTTCATCCCCAATGGTTGGAAAAGGTGTTTCTGAGTGTAATCGTTAAAACTCTCACCGCTCACCCTCTCAACCATGGCACCAAGCAACGTATATCCAGCATTTGAATAAGAAAAAATGGTGTTGGGCTGTGTACAAGTATATTCCTTATTCAAAAACCCAACAATCGATGAAATGGGATCGGGGTTCTTGTCGAAGAACTGATAAAGAATATCGGAGGGCAGGCCAGAATGGTGAGTCATAACATTTCGTGGTGTAATGACACCCTGATTAGCAAACCTACTCTTAATACTAAACTCAGGAATATAGGTTTGAATAGAGTTATCGATATTTAGCTTACCATTTTCAGATAGCTGCATTACCGAGGTGGCGGTAAAGAGTTTAGAGATTGAACCCACTCGATAAATGGTTTGTGGTGTTGCCTTAACCTTTTTCTCCCTGTCGGAGTAGCCAAAACCTTCAGCCCAAATCAGCTCCTGACCATCGACTAAAGCAAAGCTTAGTCCTACGGTTTTGGTTTTTTTTATCGTTTTTTCGATAAATACCGACAGCTCTTTTTTTAATTCATCGATGCTTTTTGGCTTCTCCTGAGCCATTGAATTCATGCTAATTAAAGCAAGAATTAGAAAACATAGCACACAGCTAATTTTTTTCATCGTTTTTTAGTATTAGATTTTTGTAACCATTCACCACGGAGGCACAGAGATCACGGAGATTTCTTCTATTTACTCGTTAGACTTATCGATTGTTTCGCTCTTCTCCATCAATGAAAAACCTTAAATTAAACGTTTAAGATTTTGTTAGTAGCAACTATATTTATAAACATTCTCTGTGCTCTCTCCCGATACATCGGGACAGGCTGTGTCTCCGTGGTTTATATTTCATTTCATGGTATTGCTGAATGGTTAAGGTTTTCAAATATATTGAGACATTTTAGTTGTAAATAATTTTAACTCGATTACTCAAGCATTGGCTACTTATTAGCAGCAACTACTTTTTTTAACTTTAACCCAGCGAAATACATCTCATCGCCATTAAAGGATACCGTTGCGCCAGTATTGCGCCCAATACCATCAATAATAGCCTCTTCACTTGAAATAGGCTTTATAATCATTGTTGACTCATCCTCCTGAAAAATCTTTGAGTCCATAAAAATATAGCCATCCTTTTCTCGGAGAACAAAATCAGAAATAACCTTAAATGGTGCATTATCGTTAACTATTTCATATTCACCCATCCTGCTGCGCCACAAATCGGTTATTACCTGTTTGCTAATCCTAATTCCGGCAACAGATGTATCCTTAGCACTTTCGATGAAAAGTAAGTAATCAACCTTATCAATATTCTTGAACGCAAAAAACTGATTTTTAATCTTTAATGGGAAGAAACCCATCAGCTTAGCGGTAACCGAGAATGAGCCTAGGTTATTTGGTGAGAAAATAAGTTTTGTTGAATTCTGCTCGGTTTCCAGCTTACCCTTCTTAGGTGTAAATACCATAAGTTCGGTTCCCATTGAATAAACACCTGCAATAGCATCCAATTGCTGATCGTTCATCGTTATCGATTCAGACTTCACCTTTTCATCCTTGGGAGGCTTAATGCCCGTTTTAAGCTCTAAATATTCTCTCAGAATTCTATGAGCAATCGTTCTTGTTGCACTTCCACCACTCTTCGTATTTACAAGAACAATTATCCCAATCTTGTGATCGGTAAATGTTCTTAGTTTCCCATGAGATACGTATTCATCGCCCCCATGCTCCGCTAATCCGCCAACATAGCCTAGACTTGTATTTCTATTTAGCTGCCAACCAAGACCTATACTAAAGTTAAAGTCGAGCTTACAATCAGCATTCTGGCTAGTTTGCATCTCCTTTAAAGTTTCGGGCTTAATGATCTGCTTTCCATTAAAAGTCCCATTATTGAAGGTCATCTTCATAAAATTAGCCATATCCAAAACACTGGAGCGCATCGAACCAGCAGATACGCACAACGATAAAGGCTCTTTAAACTCCTTACCATCAGCATAGCCTTTAGTATAAAACTTCTCCATTTCGGGAGTAAGCCTAAACGATGAGCTCTTCATCTCCATTGGCTGCAAAAGATGGTTAGTGGTATAGCTATAAAAATCCTCTCCGCTAGTCCTTTCAATTAGCGCCCCGAGCAATCCATACCCTGCATTTGAATAGGAATGAAGCATATTGGGCTGATTACATGTGTATTCCTTATTCAGCAGTTCAACAATTGATGATATCGGATCGGGTTTTTCGGTGAAAGCTTGATAGAAAATATCATTGGGTAAACCAGAGTGATGGGTAAGAATATTACGAGGAGTAATTGCCCCAGGATTCTCAAATCGACTTTTTACCTTAAACTCAGGGATATAGGTTTGGATGGGGCTATTAATATCTAGCTTACCCATCTCTTGCAGCTGCATAATCGCAGTTGCAGTAAACAACTTCGAGATTGATGCTATACCATAGATTGTTTGAGGTGTAGCCTTGATATTCTTTGCCTTATCGGAATACCCAAAACCTTCAGCCCAAATAATATCCTGATTGTCAACCAAAGCCAAGCTCAAACCCACTACATCCGATTTCTCCATGGTTTTTTCGACAAATTTTGTCATCTCGGCTTTCAGATCATCAAGTGTTTCTGACTTTTTCTGTGAACAGGCAGAATTACCAATCAGCACGAATAGTAAAACGCCTAAGAGGCAGCTAATTTTTTTCATAGTCTTTTTCATTTATTGTTAGTATTTATGCCCCAAAAATCAATACATAATTCCAATGAATAAAATAAATGTGACGTAATTAATATCAGCATGTTATAACTCGATTATTTGGGATAAAACCGATTTATCACATTAATATTCACAGGAAGTTTTATTGTACTATTTTTACAATCGTTAATAAATCATTTTGATGCAATCATTTCTAACAATAAAGAACGAACGTACTAGGAAACGCTACAAGATGGCTCTCACAGAGCTTGCTTTTTGGTTTGTGTTTACCATGTTACTCGTATTCGGGTCGGATTGGGACAAAAATAACATTGGGAAACAGATTAAAGAGCTTGGCATCGTTTTCGCACCATTACTCATTACGGTTTATGCTCATTCATACATCTTCAGTCGATTTTTTTTACAACGAAAATTTTTAAACTATGCTTTACTTTGCTTGCTATTATTATTAGTTTCCTACTATTGCACTAGATTTATATATGTAAACTACGCTCCCGATAACCATTCAAGCATATTTGGAGGAATTTTTCTATTCATTCTGATGCATACTGGCTTCAAATACCTTATCATAGCACCAAAGCAAAGCCTTAGGATAAAAGAGGAAGAAGCACGAAGAGTAAAAGCAGAGAGGGAACTTCAGGAATTGGAGGCAAAGCAAACCAAGGCTGAACTTGATTTCCTTAAGTCGCAGATAAACCCACATTTTCTTTTCAACTCGCTTAACGGTATATACTCGCTAACGATGGACAATCCCGAAAAGGCAGGGGAAGCCATTTTGACGTTGTCTGACCTAATGCGGTACAACCTCGAATCGTCAAAAAACAAATTTGTAACCCTTAACCGCGAACTTGAATTCCTTGATAATTACATCCAATTGGAATCGTTACGACTAGGAGATAATTGCAGAATAAACCTTACAAAGGCAGGCGAATTTCATAGCAAATCAATCGCACCATTAATCCTGATTCCCTTTGTCGAAAACTGCTTCAAGCATGGAATTGGCGCCGATAAATCGAATAATTACATTCAGATTTCAATTTCACTTGAGGATAGCAGGTTAACTTTCATTACTGAAAATAGAATTGCATCGACCAGAATGAAAAATCATACAAAAAGCATTAAAATTGGAATTGAGAATGTGAAACGAAGGCTTGATATGATTTACCCTAACAGGTATAAATTAGATTTATCGTCTGAAAACAATATTTATAAGGTTTTACTACAAATAGAGCTATGAAACTAAAATGCTTAATTGTTGATGATGAGCCTTTGGCTCATGGGATTCTTGAAAAGTACATATCAAGAATTAACAGCCTTGAACTTGTCGGGAAATGCAATAATGCCATTGAAGCCATTAACTTTATTCATACAAATCCGGTTGACCTTATCTTTTTAGATATCAATATGCCCGAGCTATCGGGAATTGAGATGCTAAAATCATTACAGCACCAGCCAAAAATTATTATTACCACTGCGTATTCCGAATTTGCTTTGGATGGCTATGAATTCGGGGTATCGGATTACCTCCTAAAGCCCATTAAGTTTGATAGATTTCTAAAAGCCGTAAATAGGGTAATTGAATCGATGTCAAAAACATCCTCAAAAAATATCATAAATGATGAAATCCAAACCGATTCTGAAAATCATATTTTCTTAAAACAGGATCAATCCATTTTTAAGGTTAACTATTCTGACATTCTTTACTTTGAAGCCCTTGGAAACTACCTTCAGGTTTACACCACAACACAAAAAATCATTGTCCGTGAAACCATGGCCGAAATGGAAGAGAAACTGCCCAATGATATATTCATCAGGATTCATAAATCAACCATTGTAAACTTCACGAAAATTGAAAAGTTCATAAACAATCATATAATTATTGTTGGCAAAGAGTTCCCTGTTGGAACCCTATATAAAAATGAATTGGTTAAAAGGTTGAAAGGATAACTACATTTTCGAATTATTAATATTCTAATAATCATACATATACATCATTTTTGATGCAGAATATTTCAAAAATAAATTATAGAAAATTACACTACTGACCGACTAAAATATTATATAATTCATGAAATACTTGATATTACTACATTCAATGTATAGATCCACCCCTGCCTACCCTGCCTACCGACAGGCAGGCGGTTGGCAGGCCTAGGGCTTGTTTTTAATTTTAATAAAAATTACTACAAATAGGTCATCGCTCTGCGACTATAGAAAGCAGCATTGCTGCGAACTATTTGTAGAATAGATGATTGTATTTTAACTAAAAGCAGCATCGCTGCGACCAATTGAATTTAGATTTTTTTCTCGGTTAATAATGAAAAAAATATAAGAAAACATGAGACTTGAAATACAAAATATTAGCAAACGATATAATCGAGAAAAGTACGGGTTACGAGATTTTTCCTTAACGCTCGGAACGGGTATTCTTGGTTTACTTGGACCTAACGGTGCTGGAAAATCAACCTTAATGAAAATCATTGCAACCATATCAAGACCAACTGAAGGCACAATAATCTTAGACGGTATTGATATTACAAAAAACCCAAACTCAATTAGAAAATTATTGGGTTATCTACCTCAAGATTTTGGGGTATATCCCAATTTAAATGGCTACGAATTCTTAGAATATATTGCAGCAATGAAAGGGGTTGGAGGCAAACATTTAAAACAGAGGGTTGAGCAGCTGTTAGAGGGAGTTAATCTAATTGAAGTGGCAAATAAACCAATCGGAACCTATTCGGGTGGGATGAAACAACGATTAGGAATAGCTCAGGTTTTATTGAATGACCCAAAAGTTCTAATTTTTGATGAGCCTACAGTTGGTCTTGATCCTGAGGAAAGGGTTCGTTTTAGAAATCTAATTTCAGAATTGGCTGATAGCTGTATAGTAATTCTTTCATCGCATATCGTTTCAGATATTGAAACCATTGCTGATGAAGTTGCGATTATGAAACATGGTAAGCTAATAAAAAAGGGATTTCGAACAGATATAATTGAAACTGTTAACAATAAAGTATTTGAATTGGAGATGGACAGCAATGATTTAAGTGCATTCAAAGAAAAACATGCAGTTGTAAATACGGTTAGGAAGAAGGACAAAATACAAGTGCGTTACATTTCTGAAGAATTAGTTAGTGGAGCAACGCTTAACAATTCAACATTGGAGGATGCCTATCTATATCTAACTAAGAACTAAAAAGAATGAGTTTATTTATAAGCATAATTAGAGCGGATTATTTGCAAAGAACACGCAGCTATGTTTTTTTAATAACCTTAATTATAAGCATTCTTGTAGCGTATACGTTTGTTCCAGTTCATGATGCAAATTACACCACTGTTAGAATCGGGAATTATATTGGTGAAAACAACTCCTCATGGATTGGCCACGTAACCGCAATTATGGCGAGTACGTTTCTATGGCTAATCGGTTTCTATTTAGTAAATAACAGCATTAGAAGAGATGAAGAAACAGGTGTAGGTCAAATAATTGCAACAACTTCGATAAGTAATTTCGGCTATCTTTTTGCCAAAGCAGTAAGTAACTTCTTGGTTTTATTAACCATTACACTTATTATAATGGTTATGGCCTTGAGTTTGGTTTTTATTAGAGGTGGTGATTTCACATTTAACGCTATACAATTCTTTTTTCCTTACCTTCTCACTACCATTCCTAGCATTTTCTTTTTAGCAGTAGTTGCTATAATACTTGAAATCATTTTCGGTAATAAAACTAATTTAATGAATATCGTTTTTTTCTTTTTGTTTAGTTTTATGATTATAGGATTAAATCAGTACAAGAATTCAATGGTTCAATGGTTTGATGTTTCGGGAGTGAAATATTTAACTGATAGCATGCTAGAAATTGTAAATACTAAATATAACCAAACATCAGAAAACGTATCAGTAGGTTTTGTTTATGGAGATATTATAAAAAGAAATTACTTCCTATTTGAAGGAACAAATTGGTCGGCACTATATTTAGCAAGCAGATTGGTTTGGATCGGATTTGCTATCCTTTTGTTAAGAATTGCATCCAAATTCTTTAATCGATTTGACACTAAAACCACAGTTGATTTTAGGAAAAAACAAAACATAATCCTTGATTATACCAAGCAACGATCTATCAAAGCTATTCATGTTTCCAAACTCCCTAAAGCAAGTCTTGATTTTGGAATTTTACCCTTGGTGAAAACTGAATTTTTAATGCTTTTACGTAAGGGTCCATGGTGGTTCTGGTTTATAAATCTTGGACTGATTATCACATTGTTTTTCATACCCTTAACTATAGCGCATCAGATTGTTTTGCCATTACTATGGTTTCTTCAAATAAATCGGTGGGCTGATATTGCAACCAAAGAAAAATATTATCGGACTCACTATTTTGCCTACGCAGCATATAAGCCCCTTCAAAGGTTACTTCAAGCACAGATAATTGCAGGTTTCATACTAGCTTTTATACTTGCGTTGCCGATTATACTTAGAGCATTAGTAACAGGTGACTTTTTGTCGATATTAAGCTTAACCTTAGGTGCTCTTCTCGTAGTATCATTTTCAGTATTTTCAGGCATTATATCTGGAGGTAAAAGACTCTATGAGATTTTATTCTTTATGATAACCTATGGAAATTTAAATAGTGTCCCTTTTTTAGATTACTTCGGTGGTTTTCATAAATCCATTACCTACATTTTACTCCTATTTGGTATAACAGTATTGATGCTATCGGTAGCATTTTCTGTCAGAAAATATGAGATAGAGCATCAATAAAATAAACCCAAGCTTTGTACCTACTCAGGAGTAAACGAAATAAAAATCATGGAGCTGCCCGCCGAACAAGTTCTTTGGCAGGCGGGGGGCGCAGAGAACACTGAAAAATCATGAGGAAATAGCTATAAGAAAAACATGCCAGAAATAGGACGTATAAAGTACAACTGATTATAAACTCAGCAAAGTTCATCCTATTGTGTAAATAATCTATATATTACTCCGTGTTCTCCCTGCCTACCCTGCCTACCGGCAGGCAGGCGGCAGGCAGGCGTGTCTCCGTGGTGAGTAATCGCAATTATTCAAATCCATCCCCCACCCCTTTAAACCTTTCCCAGAAACTGTTCTCTAAGCAAAAAACCAAACTAATATCTAACCATCTTATATGAAAAATATTCTTATATCATTAACAGTTACGTTGCAATTACTATTTGCATCTGCTGTTTTTGCACAAACTGACCCTGTTGTGCAAAAAATTATCGAAATTGGCAAGGTCGATAATCAAACCATGAAGCATCTCGATATCCTCTGCAACCGATTTGGCGGCAGACCCATTGGCTCTGACGCCTATGACAATGCAGCAGAATGGGCTGCTAGCAAGTTCAAGGAGTGGGGAATGCAAGTGGAAATGGATGAATCGGGAACCCTTCCCGTTGGTTTTAACCGTGGCCCTTGGTTTGGTAGAATGCTAAGCGATAATGGAATGATCCTGCACTTTGCAACACCCTCTTATACCTCGGGTACGAAGGGTGTTCAAAAAGGGCACGTTCTTATTGAACCAAAAACTCAAGGTGAATTCAACCGCATGAAAGGCAAGTTGAAAGGCGCATGGATCCTCGTAGGGGGGACAAATGCTGGCTGGCCTATAGACTTCTCGAAAAAGGCGGATGCTGAACGGGCAAAAATTATTGCCGAAAACGCAAAAATCGAAAAGAAGAACGACTCCATCAACATGATTAACTGGATGAGCCGAGGCTCTGGGGCAAAAGCCATCGACCCCCTACCCATGAAGGAGGAACCAGGATTATTCTACCGCCAGATGATCGATGCAGGTATTCTTGGAATCATTCAGTCGTCCCATGTCCCAATTAATGCGCTATACGACAGGAAAAATATCGATAGCATGACCTTTGAAACTTTACCTACAACCCCCGATATTAAGCTGGATGAGCATCAGTATAAGATTATCGAGCAGATGGTAAAAGAGCGACGAACCTTTGAGCTGGAATTCGATATTCGCAACCATTTCAAAATGGGACCTGTAAAATACCACAACGTAATCGGTATAATCCCCGGCACAGAATTCCCCAATGAGTATGTAATAATGGGTGGACATCTCGATGCCTTCGATGTTGCAACTGGAGGCGTTGACGATGGGTCAGGAATGACACCAGCCATGGAAGCGGCTCGCCTAATCATGAAAGCAGGAGGCAAACCAAAACGTACAATTCTAGTATGCCTATGGGCTGGCGAAGAGTTTGGTCTTTTAGGCTCTACTAGCTGGGTGGAAAAAAACAAGGATAAACTCGATAAAATATCGAATATGTTTAACCGCGATGGCGGACCAACAGTTGCCAACAGTCTAAGTGTTTCACAAGCCATGTGGACTGACATTGAAAAAATATGCCAGCCATTGAATAGCATCAATCCTGATTTCCCTTTCACGCTAAAGAAAAGGGAGCCTAGAGAAAAACCTAAAAAGGCTGCGGGAACCGATAGTGGTCCATTTTCAGTTAAGGGAATCCCAACAATGACTTTCGGCACTGACGACCCCAAAGGTTATGACTTCAATTATGGTGAAATTTGGCATACCGAAAGAGACCTTTACAATAAGAGCATCCCAGAATATCAGGAGCATACATCGATTGTAACAGCCATTGTTATTTATGGCATTGCAAATCTCGATCATCTTCTTTCACGCGATGGATATTACCTACCTGAGAAAAAGGTTGAAGAGAAAAAGGATACAAAAAAGAAGAAATAAGCAATTTGTCATCCTATCATATTTAAACCCACCGAAGAATCGGTGGGTTTTTTTACCTTTGTGCCAATTTGACCGAAGGGTATCAATGGCAAGCTATTTGTTAAACCTTGATGACTGAAAAATAACGATATCAACATATGACAAGGAAAAAGAATATACACAAGGAAGTTATTGACGAACAAATTTTAGACCCAACAGCCATTGATTCCGCTACTTTTCTCAATAACAACGTAGAAGGGAGAAAAGATTCGGAGGAGAAAAAAGCAGAAGAAAACCCAATTGAAAAAATTCAAGCCCAACTTGATGAAATGAAAGATAAATATCTCCGTCTTTCAGCTGAATTTGACAACTACCGTAAACGTTCTCTAAAAGAGAAAATGGATTTAACAAGATACGCATCGGAGGATGTTTTACAATCCATACTACCTGTAGTAGATGATTTTGAAAGGGCTATCGCAAGTATGGAAATTTCATCCGATATGGATGCAATCAAGCAAGGATTACACCTGATTTCTAATAAATTCAGTGATTTCTTAAAAACCAAAGGGGTTTCAGAGATCGAAGCCATTGGGAAAGAGCTAAACACTGATATTCACGAGGCCATAACCAAAATACCTGTTCAGGAAGAGGAGAAGAAAGGCAAGATTGTTGATGTAATCCTTAAAGGTTATACCCTCAACGACAAGGTCATCCGATTCTCGAAAGTTGTTATTGGCGAATAGGTATAGCAAAAACATATTATGGGTAAAAGAGACTACTACGAGATACTTGGATTACAGCGCGACGCTTCGAAGGACGAGATTAAAAAGGCATATCGTAAGATGGCCATTAAATATCACCCCGATAAAAACCCAGGCGATAAAAAGTCGGAGGATCACTTCAAGGAGGCAGCCGAAGCCTACGAGGTTCTCAGCGATGACAATAAAAGAGCTCGCTATGACCAATTTGGTCATGCTGGCATGAATGGCGGCGGCGGTGGCGGTTTCTCGGGTAGAGGAATGACTGTTGAAGATATCTTCTCGCAATTCGGTGATATTTTCGGAGGGCACTTCGGTGGATTCGGCGGATTTGGTGGCGGTAGAAGTTCGCAACGCGTAAATAAAGGCTCAGATCTGCGTGTTAAGGTAAAGTTAAACCTTTCAGAGGTTGCAAACGGTGTCGAAAAAAAGATAAAGGTAAACAAATACGTTTCATGCAACACATGCCATGGAACAGGCGCTGCTGGCGGCTCATCGTATAGCACTTGTACTTCCTGCCGTGGCTCAGGGTATGTTACCCGAATTGCCAATACCATGCTCGGCCAGATGCAAACTACAAGCCCCTGCCCTACATGTAGCGGCGAGGGTAAAATAATCACCAATAAGTGCACAAGTTGTAGCGGTGAAGGTGTTGTTCGCGACGATGAGGTAATTTCAATCAAAATACCCGCAGGGGTTGCCGAAGGAATGCAGATGAGCGTTTCGGGTCGAGGAAATGCTGCTCGCAGGGGTGGTGTAAACGGCGATTTGCTTGTTATGATCGAGGAGGAGAAAAACCCCGACCTAATCCGCGATGGCAACGACCTAATTTACAACCTTTACCTAAGCTTCCCTGAAGCCACCCTTGGTGCACCAATTGAAATACCCACCGTAGATGGTAAAGTGAAGATTAAGATCGATCCAGGAACACAACCTGGCAAAGTCTTAAGGTTAAAGGGAAAAGGAATCCCTGATGTGAATGGCTACGGGAAAGGCGACTTATTGGTTACCATCAATGTTTGGGTACCAAGAACCCTAACAAAGGAAGAAAAAGCCACCATCGAAAAGTTTGCCAAATCGGAGAACTTTGAGCCAAATCCCGAAAGTGGAGAGAGAAATTTTTTCGAAAAGATGAGAGGTTTTTTTGAATAAGAAATTGTAGGCTATCGTTCTTTATAATATTGAAAAGCAATCCCTGAAGTTAATTTCAGGGATTTTGGTTTTAACACGAAGTCTCACGAAGGAAATATCAAAAAGGCGCATTAATAATCTCTGAAACATATTACCTAGGATTCCTTTTTGTATCCCTTAGTATTCCTTGTATGCCAACAGGAAAGTTAGTGATTACTGTTAAAAAATATGGCTCTATTCTAAATAATGAATGATTATTATGAGATTAGCCAGTGGTTAAGATGTATAGTACTTCGAGTGCCTAAAGTACTTCAAGTACTTAGAGTTATTGAAAAGGAAATCGGAAGTGAAATAAGTGTGAAGAGAGACAACCAGTAATATTGCAACTCAACTGTTAGTCACTTGTTACATTCTCCTTAACTCTAAGTACTCTAGGCATTTGAAGTACTTTAGGCACTATTAATCAACCAATATCTAGAAAAGAGCCAAAAATATTTGTAGCTTTTCTCATACGACCGATACTAATTAATTATTAAATTCGAATTGTATTATTTAACTCTATAAATCTAATATTATTATGAACCTTTTAACCGCTGAACACGTTGAGAAACGATACGCAAATCACCTTGCACTCGATGATGTGAGCATTGCCGTTCCTGAAAAAAGCATCTTTGGTCTTCTTGGTCCAAACGGTGCGGGAAAAACAACGCTTATTAGAATAATAAACCAAATAACTGGTCCAGACAAGGGTGAAATCACTTTTGCAGGTCGAAAAATGAAGGCTGAAGACATCTACCAAATTGGATATCTCCCCGAAGAGCGTGGTCTATATAAAAAGATGAAGGTTGGGGAACAGGCCCTTTACCTTTCACAACTCAAAGGGATTAGTAAGTCCGATGCCATAAAGCAGCTGAAATACTGGTTTGAAAAATTCGAAATTCAGAGTTGGTGGGACAAAAAGGTTGAAGAGCTATCGAAGGGTATGGCGCAAAAGGTTCAATTTATTACAACCATCATCCATGAGCCCAAGTTACTTATATTCGATGAGCCATTCAGCGGATTCGACCCAATTAACGCAAACCTTCTGAAAGAAGAAATTTTAAACCTAAAGGCAAAGGGAGCAACCATTATCTTCTCGACCCATAACATGGGTTCGGTTGAAGAGCTCTGCGACCATATTGCCCTTATCAATAAATCAAGGAATATTCTACATGGTCCCATCAACGAGGTTCGCCAAAAATACGGTAGTAACATTTTTGAATTATCCTTTAGGGGTGAAACAAATAGGTTGGCTGCATGCCTCGATTCAAACTACTCGTTGGTTAGCGACACGGATGAAGCCGGCATTAAAAAAGCTCTTATTAAAGTCATCAACCCATCATCGGATAATCGTCTTCTGAACCTAGCGCTCCCTGAAGTGGAGATTATCGGTTTTAATCAGGTTATCCCTAGCATGAACGATATTTTCATTCAGGTTGTTCAGGACTATAACCGAGATAATGGCGTAACCGCCAACTAATTTATAACCACTAAAAAAAAAGCCATGAACAAGATATTACTAATCATCGAACGAGAATTTATGTCGAGGGTTAAGAAAAAATCCTTCATCATAATGACACTTCTTACCCCTATCCTATTTGCAGCTCTAATGGTAGGTCCAAGCCTCCTTGCATCGATGGAGAGCACAGAACTAACAAAGATTGCTGTAATCGATGAATCAAAAAGTTTCGAAGGGAAAATTAAAGAAACCGAATATATCAAAATTAACTTCCTAAGTAATGCGACAACCGAGGATTTCAAGAAAGACTTCGAAGAATCGGGTTATTACGCACTGCTTTATATCAACAAGACTGCTATAAGTAACCCCGACAGCATTATTCTATACTCAAACAAACAACCATCCATCGATATTGTGACCCATATCTCAAAAGCTATTGAGAAAGAGGTTGAGGCTAATAAACTTAAGGCATACAAGATTGAGAACATCGAGGAGATAATGAAAGCCATTAAAACTAACATTGATGTTAGAACTATCAAATGGTCAAAGGATGGCGAAGAAAAGGAGAGCAACCAATTTGTAACCATGGGAATTGCATACATTATGAGTTTCTTGATGTATATGATGGTTTTACTTTTCGGAACTCAGGTAATGCAGGGTGTTATTGAGGAAAAAACAAATAGAGTAGTAGAAGTTATCATATCTTCGGTTAAACCATTCCAGCTGATGATGGGTAAAATTCTAGGTATTGCCGCTGTTTGTCTAGTCCAAATTCTTTCATGGATAGTTCTCACCTATGCCATTGGAACAATCACCATATCAATTGTTGCCGATAAAGCAGCACCCGTAAAAACCGAGCAGGCAAAAAAAATGGCTACCAACGAGTTGCAGCAACAAAACATATCAGGAGATATAAAAACCCCTGAAAAATCGATGAGTTCAAATGAAATTATGAAACTCTTCGAAGGTCAAAACGTTTTGTTGATCCTTGGGAGTTTCATCTTCTACTTTCTATTCGGATTCTTGCTCTACGCTGCACTGTTTGCTGCCGTTGGCTCAGCAGTAGATAGCATAACTGATACTCAGCAGTTGGTAATGCCTATAACTCTGCCGCTTATTCTATCTATAATCGTTATGATAAGCGGAATTAAATCACCCGATGGACCGCTTGCATTCTGGTTCTCGATGATACCATTAACATCGCCCATTATCATGCTAACCCGTATTCCATTCGGAGTACCCGTTTGGCAACTCGCCCTATCTGCAACGATCCTCGTACTCTCCTTCATTGTCGTTACCTGGATGGCGGCAAAAATCTATCGCACAGGAATTTTGCTTTACGGCAAGAAATATTCTTGGGCAGAGATGTGGAAATGGATAAGGTATAAGAACTAAGTGCCTTGAGTGCCTAAAGTGCCTTGAGTACTTGAAGTTTATTCACCACAGTAGACACAGTAGGACGCAATAGAATTAAAAAACTATGTGATCTATTGTGCCTATTGTGGTTATCTTTTTTTGAAATTTGATTTTTGTCTTTTGTCTTAATCATTATGATAAACAATCTAGCCAGATCAGTTAAAGAGCTTTGCCAACACGACTCCTCCGGTCACGATTGGTGGCATATCCACAGGGTTGTTAACCTAGCAAAAAACATTGGAAGTAAAGAGGGAGCCGATTTGCCTATTGTTGAAACAGCGGCACTACTTCATGATTTAGACGATTGGAAATTAACTTCTAATAATCAAGAAAATCTACCCAATGCTCGAGCGCTATTAATTGAATATGGCGCAACCGCTGAGCTTACTGAAAGGGTCATAACAATTATCAACGAAGTATCTTTCAAAGGTGCAGGGGTCGATACAAAACCAACCTCCATTGAGGCCATGGTAGTGCAGGATGCCGATAGGCTCGATGCCATCGGGGCAATTGGAATTGCAAGAACATTTGCTTACGGTGGGTACAAAAATCAACCCATGCACAACCCAAACCTCAAACCGGCTCTACACAATAGCTACGAGGACTATAAAAGCATGCGAACCTCAACCATTAACCATTTCTACGAAAAACTTCTCCTATTAAAGGATCGACTTAACACCAAAACAGCAATAGAGCTAGCCATTCAACGGCATCGATTCATGGAGCAATTTCTTGAGCAGTTCTATGCTGAATGGAACATCGATTAGCTGTTAGTTGACAGTTAACTGTTGTCAGGTTAACATAAAATATTGCTTATTCTTGCGGATCAACCGTCAACTCACAACCGTCAACTAATTTTACTACTTTTACCCTCAAATCAATAACCCTATGCGCATTGCCATTATCGATATGGGAACAAATACCTTTAACCTATTGGTTGCAGAAACTAATGGCGATAATCAATATGAGACCATTCATAACAGCAAATGCTTTGTTAAACTCGGCGAAGGTGGAATAGATAGGAAGTATATTGCCCCCGAAGCATGGGAGCGTGGCTTGGAAGCCATAAGAACTCATATGTCAACGATTTCAAACTTCAACGTTGATAGGGTATTTGCCTTTGCCACCTCAGCAACCCGTGATGCCGAAAACGGAGCAAGTTTTGTTGAGGAAATTTTGAAGAAGCACAACCTAAAGGTGAACATTATCAAGGGTGAACAGGAAGCACTTTTAATTTATCAAGGAGTTAGGCAAGCGATTGATTTAGGTAGTAATATCAATCTTATCCTTGATATTGGGGGTGGTAGCAACGAGGTAATCCTTTGTAATGCAAAGCAAGTATTCTGGATGCACAGCTTCAATTTAGGCATACAAAGACTTCTAAATCAGTTTAACCCTAGCGACCCCATTACCCCTGATGAGGTAAAAAGGGTTGAGCAGTTTCTATCAGCTGAGCTACAACCACTACTAAATGCCTCTTTAGCGCACACTCCCATTCGATTAGTTGGCAGTTCAGGCTCATTCGACACATACCGAAGTCTGCTAGCACATGCAGGAATCATACCCATTACAAAGCATTGCTCAGCCGAAATACCTTTGGACCAATATTTACAGCTACATCAAAAGTTATTGAAATCAACCAGGTTGGAACGCCTTGCCATGAAGGGCATGGAGTCCATTCGGGTTGACTTTATTGTATTGGCATCAATTTTTACTAATTTTATAATCTGTAAGTTGGGGGTAGAATCAATCGCCCAATCGAATTACGCCCTTAAAGAAGGAGCTTTGTGGGGGATACTGAACGATGTGCAATCTGACTAGTATTGAATACTTAAAAGGCTTAAAATTGATAAGTTGGAAACAATGAAATATTGGAATGATGGAGTAATGGAAATAGAAAGACACCGTAAACATCTAGTTTTACTATTCCATCATTCCAATATTCCCTGCCTACTGCGCCTTTGCGTAGCCGCTTTGGCGGAGCAAGGCCGGCAGGCAGGCATCATTCCAAACATGCAATAATAGTAACAAAGATTAATATATTTTAGTTAAAAAAACTTCACCATGTCCAAGATACTTGTAATTGACGATGAGCGAGCTATCCGCAACACCCTAAAGGAAATCCTAGAGTTCGAAAAGCACGAGGTTGATATTGCTGAGGAGGGGGCAAGCGGGATTGAAATGTTTAAAGCGAACAGCTATGAAGTTGTGCTTTGCGATATCAAGATGCCCCAAATGGATGGCATTGAAGTGCTCGATAAACTGCAGGAGTATTCTGCCGAAACCCCTGTAATCATGATTTCGGGACATGGCAATATCGACACCGCAGTGGAGGCTATAAAAAAGGGGGCATACGATTTTATTGAAAAACCACTAGACCTGAACCGACTACTTATTACCATTCGCAACGCAACCGATAAGACAACGCTAATTCAAGAGACAAAGATTTTAAAAAAGAAGGTCAATAAAACCTACGATATCGTAGGTGAATCGGCTGCAATTACAAAAGTTAAGGAGATTATCGATAAGGTAGCACCCACCAGCTCAAGAGTGCTAATCACAGGGTCAAACGGAACAGGAAAGGAACTTGTAGCCCGTTGGCTGCATGAGAAGAGCAATCGATCCGATATGCCATTCGTTGAAGTTAACTGCGCGGCCATTCCTTCAGAGCTGATTGAGAGCGAACTTTTCGGTCACGAAAAGGGAGCATTCACCTCGGCCATTAAGCAGCGTAAAGGGAAGTTCGAGCAGGCCGATGGTGGAACCCTCTTCCTTGATGAGATTGGCGATATGAGCCTAAGTGCTCAAGCAAAGGTATTACGAGCCTTGCAAGAAAATAAGATTACTCGCGTTGGAAGCGATAAAGATATTGATGTAAATGTAAGGGTTATAGCAGCCACTAATAAAAACCTTCAAAAGGAGATTGAAACAGCCCAATTCCGGGAAGACCTTTACCACCGTTTAAGCGTAATCATCATCCACGTACCTTCGCTAAACGATAGAGTTGAGGATATTCCAATGCTTACCGACCACTTCATTGAGTTGATTTGCGGAGAGCACGGAATGCCCAAGAAAACAATTACCCCCAAAGCCATCGAGGAGCTTAAAAAGATAAAATGGACAGGCAATATCCGCGAGTTCAGAAATGTAATCGAGCGGTTAATTATTCTTTGCAGCAAGGAGATTACCGATCAGGATGTAAAGTCATTTGCTAGTCCTGTATTTCAGTAACACCCAGTTTTATTTCCCGATTAAGAACTCTTCAACACTAACAACCTTTGCATAAGCTTTTAGGGTTGAAAGAGTCGAAAGATGAACCATTTTAGCAGGCACTATCTCATCACCCCACTTCAAATCCTTTGTGGCGCAGGCATCATGAATCAATGTAATTTTATATCCAAGGTCATACCCTGCCCTTACTGCACCCTCAACGCACATATGGGTTTGCATTCCACAAACTACTAGATTCTTAACACCAATACTATTTAGGAACTCGTCCAGGTCAGTTCCGTTAAAGGAGCTAACTTCCTTCTTCGTTATTATCTTTTCCCCTTCAATTGGGGTAACTGTTTTTTGAATATCCGACTGAGTTTTTGATTCGTGCTTAACATGTATAACAGTCATTCCTTTTTCCCTAAAGTAAGCCAACAGTAATGCGGCCTTATCCGCAGCAACTTGAGGGTTTACAAGTTCCGATTTACCTCCTGGGAAGTAAAAGTCCTGAACATCGATTATCAGCAATGCTGTTTTTATGCTATCGCTTTTCTGAGAATATAAATTACTAGCCATTATAGTAATTATTAAAAAAGTGAACAATCTTTTCATACTTATACTTTTTAAGTGATATTAAACTAATTCTAGAGTTTTAGGTTGATGCCTATAGAAAAAACAAAGGTAACCAAAAATGGTTACCTCGTTATTGGATATTGGGTTGTATGGGTTAACTTTTGAAGAAAAAACTCGCCTTAGTTCTTCGGAGCGTCTCCTCGGATTGCTCTTCGAGTAATTTAATATCAACCTGACGAACAAACATGTCGTAAAACGACAGAAACTCTTGATTCGGCTTCGCAGGCTCCTCAAGGTTAAAGAAAATCACCTCCCTATAAAAAAAATAGGGATTGTGCATCATATATCTGCTACAAACACGATCTACAAGATTTTTTGTACTTCGCATAAAGGGTTTGTTTTCGAATATCAAATTAGGGAATTTCTGACGTCAAAACAATTTTTTTTCAGCTGATTTGCATCAATAAAAAAGATGATTGACGATTCTATTGAAGTAAAATAATAAAACCCCAACAATTGTTGGGGTTTTGGGTGGAGAATGGGGCTCGAACCCACGACCCTCAGAACCACAATCTGATGCTCTAACCAGCTGAGCTACCCCCACCGTTTAGCGGCTGCAAAGATAATAAATTATAAATGTATTTATCAAACAAGCACATAAAAATTTTCTGCATTACAATCATTGTTGACCCGCCCGCATTTAAAAATGACCCCTTCTATATTTCTCTGGCTGCCCAACTTCTTGAAGTTGGAAAACTATTAATCTTGTATGATGCTAACGTTTAATCTATTTATTGGTATCGGGGTCAAATCGGCTGACAGAGGATGTTTAAAAGTCCTTTGTGGAACTCCGTGTAATTTTTAAAATATTGTTACACATAGAATCACGGAGAAGTCACAGAGATGCACAGAGAGAAAAGAGAAGAGTTGTTTTTAGACTTTTGAGACACCCTTTAATCTAATCATCAGCCGTTTCGAACCATGACCCTATTTTTTTTGCAACAAAACTAGGACTTCAACAATGTTTCATTTATACCCTGATTTGAATATCTTTGTTTATTTACAAACGAGCCAATGAAATTTCAGCTATCCAATACACTTAGTTTACAGATTTTTCAAATAATAAGAGTAAGTAGTTTATTCTTAATAAGCATTTTACTCGTAAAAGCATCTGTACCAGTTAAAGAAATTGGGTTTTATGAGATTACCCTATTTCTATCAAATATCTTAACTTTTTTCTGGATTACTGGTTTGATTCAAGCGTTCCTCCCAATGTATCAGCCTAACTCTAATGAATACGTAAAGAGTTCCGATCTTTTCAATGTTTTCTTGGTTATTTGTTGTTTTAGTATCCTATTCGGAGTTTTTGGATTATTACTAAAAACAACAATACAAAAAATTGAAGGAGTAAGCGATTTACCTTTTTATCCCTTGGTAATGCTCTATACATCAATAAGCTCCCCAACCTCTCTTATTGAGTATATCTACTTGCTTAAAAACAAGCCTAATAATATGGTTTACTATGGAGTAATTTCATATTTTTCTCAAATATTGTTGGTAGTTCTCCCATTATTATTGGGTTTAGGCATAAAAGCATCAATATATGGGTTGATAGTAATATCTGCAATCAGGTTTATTTGGCTTACTATTCTAGTATTAAAAAATTCAAGCCATGACATTCAATCTGATTTTATCAAACGCTATCTTGCAATTGGCACTCCGCTAGCTCTTAAATATCTTATAAGCAGTTCCGGAGCTTTTATTGATGGCCTTATTGTTAGCTCAAAATATAATGCTGCAACCTTTGCCGTATTTCGCTATGGCGCAAGAGAACTTCCTTTTGTAAATATCCTATCAAACAGTTTAAGCAATTCAATGCTCCCTAACTTCTCTGACAAAACAAAGATTCATGATACACTTAAACAAATAAGGGTTAAGTCATACAATATGATGCTGTGGTTATTCCCATTTACAATTCTCTTAATATTTGTTTGCAAACCAATATACCCATGGGTTTTCGACAGTAACTTTTCTAGTAGTGCTAATATATTTTTGATATACCTATTGCTTATCATTAGCAGGTTAGTTTTCCCTCAAACCATAATATTAGGTTTCGGAAAAACAGGAATGGTTCTTGCCGCCTCTGTTATTGAATTACTTCTCAACGTTAGTCTTAGCTTAATTTTACTGAATCGGATTGGGCTTGAGGGCGTTGCATTAGCTACGGTTTTGGTATTTCTTATCGAAAAGATAATACTCATATTTTATTCATATAAGAAGTTTCAAATCAAACCCTCAGAATATATACCTTTAAAGGCATACTTTACGTTCTCTGCCATTACAATATTATCATATTTAATTGCGCGTTTTATGTTATAACTCTTATTGCTTTTAGTCCTTTTTTGTTTTACGTTTGCAATAAATTGTTTCAAGATGCTGAATGAAGATAGGGTAAAAGAGATTACGATCTTAATAAAACAGCGCATGAATGGTGTGGTTGTTGATTCGATGCAGGAATCGGGCATTATATACAAGGTTAACTATGGTGTTACCATTCCCGAACTTCAGCAGATAGCCCAACCATACAAGGGCGATCACGACCTTGCCATACAGCTCTTCGAGCAGGATATAAGGGAGTGCAAGCTAATTGCCTCGATGATTGACGACCCCAGTAAAGTAACAGGTGCTCAAATTGACGATTGGTGCGAGGATTTTAACAACCACGAGATAGTTGAGCAGGTTTGCAATAATCTTCTTTGGAAATCCGATTTCGCCTTACCTCGTAGTTACGAGTGGTGTCTTGAAGAGGATGAACTATTAAAAAAAGCTGGATTACTCATTGTTGGTCATAGAGCATCGGACAATACAGTAAAAGATTCGGTATTCGAGCCATATATCGGGATAGTCGAAAATCTTGCCGAAACGGAGGATGAGCTGGTAAGCAATGCGGCCATCTACGCCCTCCGCCAAATCGCTAAACGAAGTGAATCGCTTAACAGCAAAGTTTCACAAGCAGCCGAAAGGATGACGGAATCCGACTTCGGCATTGCCAACTGGATTGGGAATCAGCTGCTCTTTGAACTCACTGAAGAGTAATTGTGCCTCTTTGTCAGCACAGCCGAAAAGGCATAAATATTGATTCGCACTAAAACAGTAAAAAACTAAATCAAACATTATATGGACTTCTTTAAATCGTCAAACCCTGCTTTCTCCGATAAAATCTTTTCAAAAGCAGGTGCATACGCTTCCGATGAGACAATGACTGTTCAGGGAACAGCCAATAAGGCGTTGCTAATGCTACTTCTAGTTGTTCTTGGGGCAGCATTTACATGGAAAGCATTCTTTGATAGCATCCCTGCCGATGCTACCTCTGGATTTTCGCTCCCCACCTCGGTTATAGTTTGGATGGCGGTTGGTGGAATTGGTGGATTTATTACATCACTGGTTATCATCTTTGCTCCAAAAACATCGCCTATAGCAGCCCCTATTTACGCAGTCCTTGAAGGATTATTCCTAGGTGGTATTTCAGCCTTCTTTGCTGCGCAATATACCGGAAACATTATAATCCAAGCCGTTGGTTTAACCTTTATCACATTCTTTTTAATGCTTACCGCCTACCGTTCAGGATGGATTAAGGTAACCGAAAAATTCAGAACCATTATTCTTGTTGCCACGGGTGCTATCGCCCTGATGTATTTCCTATCATTCATACTTGGATTTTTTGGCGTAAATGTTGGATTCATCCATAGCAATGGACCTATTGGCATTGGAATTAGCGTAGTGATTATTGCTGTTGCTGCCTTAAACCTACTCCTCGATTTCGATTTTATTGAGAGGGCATCAAGCCAAGGCGCACCAAAGTACATGGAGTGGTTTGGCGCATTCGGATTAATGGTAACCTTAATTTGGCTATACATTGAATTCTTGCGACTTCTCTCAAAACTCAATAGCCGTAACTAATCGAAAGAATTTATATTACAATCATCAGCTGGGAGAAAAATTTTCGGGTGTTGGATTTGTTATTTTAATATTAGTTAATAACTTTGCAGCCCGATATTCGGAATTTACAGTAAGATAAACATATACAAACAATGAAAAAGGGAATACATCCGGAAAATTACCGACTGGTGGCATTCAAGGACATGTCTAATGATAATGTTTTTCTCACCAAGTCAACCGTTGCTACTAAGGAAACCATCACCTTCGAAGGCGTTGAATATCCTGTGGTTAAAGTGGAAATTTCGAACACTTCGCATCCTTACTATACCGGTAAGATGAAACTTGTTGACACCGCTGGTCGCGTTGATAAGTTCATGAACCGTTACAAGGATCATATGGATAAGAAGAAAAAGTAGGTCATTAACGTATCCTATTTTTTTAAGATATAAAAAGCTCCATTCTTTGGAGCTTTTTTATTTATATCTTTACCTCACTATTGGGTAATCGACATACCATAATTGTACATTTATTGCGATAAAACATACTGAAATCATGCAAAAACACTACATACTATTTGATGATTCAAGAAGGCTAAACCTACTCCCCTTTACATTCACCAGACCTGTTGCCGAAATTCGCATAGGCATTCTTACCATGAAAGAAAAATGGGAGATGGTACTTGGGGCAAACTGCTCATACCTTACGGCTGACTATCTACGTGAAAAGTATCAACCTGCCCATGGAGATAAAGAATCGTACCTAATCAATGGAGGGGTTATCCCCGACCAAAATCTTTTAGCCTTAATCCTCAACCTTAAATGCGGACAAGCAATTACCTTCAACGATACAATTATTGCAGCACTTATACCATCTACACCTACCCCCTCATACATTCCTGAGATCAGCCACTTCAAAGATTTAATAAAACTCAACGAAACCCCTCTCAGCATCACCAACCTCTGGGATATCTTCACACAAAATCGCAGAGCCCTTGAGCAGGATTTCGAGCTAATTACAAAGGGAAGACAATCGGAACCCATATCAAGCACGAACAGAGCATTAAATTCCGATAGAATTTTTATTGAAAAGGGGACAACAGTTGAATGTTCCATTCTCAGCGCCAATAATGGACCTATTTACATCGGAGCAGGTGCTGAGATTATGGAAGGAGCCATTGTACGAGGTCCATTCGCCTTATGCAAAGGCGCAACGCTGAAAATGGGGGCAAAAATTTATGGTCCAACTACCATTGGGCCCTACTCAAAGGTTGGTGGCGAGGTTAACAACTGTGTCATCTTCGGCAACTCGAATAAGGCTCACGATGGCTTCCTGGGGAACTCGGTACTTGGTGAGTGGTGCAATATTGGAGCCGACTCGAACAACTCCAACCTGAAAAATAATTACGCCAACGTAAAACTGTGGAGCTACATTGAAAAGAGTTTTATTGATACAGGACTTCAGTTCTGCGGGCTAATGATGGGAGACCATTCCAAGTGCGGTATCAACACCATGTTCAATACAGGAACTGTTATTGGCGTGAATGCAAATATTTTCGGTAGTGGGTTTCCAAGGAATTTCATACCAAGTTTTTCCTGGGGTGGTGCTCAAGGATTTACCGAATACTCAACTGAAAAAGCAATAGAAACAGCCAAATTAGTTTATGAACGAAGAGGATTAACATTTAATGAGATAGAGAAAAACATTCTTCAGCATGTTTTTGAAATAACCGCTGAGTTCAGAAGTTATTGAACAGCCTATAATACTAGCATGAATAGCTATCAACAATCGACCAAATATTATTGGCACTAACCTTGCACAACCTAGAATCCTATTGAAGGAATACGCAAATATGACATGTTGTCATTTTGCTTAGAAGGAGAATTTAAAAAATGAGCAGAAAATTTGACATTAGAATTGGCAACCCCATATCAATCGATTCGATGGATCAGGACACAGAGTTTATCCCCATAATTTCCGATGAAAGCGACCCAATTATCAAGGATGAAGATATACCCAGTGTAATACCAATACTAGCACTCCGAAACACCGTGCTATTCCCCGGTGTAGTTATTCCCATTACCGTAGGACGCTCCAAGTCAGTTAGCCTAATACGTGAGCTGAATACCAAACGAAAGATACTAGGCGCTATTTCGCAAATCGACTCAAAAATTGAAGAGCCCGAAACCAAAGACCTTTTCAAGGTTGGGACCATTGCCCAAGTGCTAAAAGTATTTGAAATGCCCGATGGCAGCACTTCTGTTATTCTTCAAGGTATCCGTCGGTTTGAGGTAGAGGAATTCGCAGGCGAAGATCCATTCTTCACAGCAAAAATAAACCTTTTAAAGGATATTTACCCTCACGAGGACGATAGGGAGTTCAAGGCAATCGTTGGTTCAATCAGAGATTTATCACTGAAAGTTATCGAGCTATCGCCGAATATCCCCAACGAGGCCTCATTCGCCATAAAAAATATTGAGAGCAACCATTTCCTTGTAAACTTCATCTGCTCAAACGCAGATATTCAGAATACCGAAAAACAGGGGTTGCTCGAAAAAAATGTGCTTAAAGAAAGGGGAGTTCAGCTCCTTCAATACTTATCGCGTGAGGTGCAGCTGCTAGAGCTGAAAAACGATATCCAAACCAAGGTTAAGCAGGATTTAGATCAGCAGCAACGGGAGTACTTTCTGCATCAGCAGATGAAAACCATTCAGAATGAGCTTGGAGGAAACCCCACCGAGAAGGAGATTGAGGAGTTAAAGAAGCTGGCAACCCAAAAAAAATGGGGGAAGGAGGTTGACGAGCTCTTCGTAAAGGAGCTGGAGAAACTCCACCGAATGAACCCGATGGCAGGTGAGTACTCAGTTCAGCTCAACTACGTTCAGCTGCTACTCGACCTCCCATGGAACGAATACACCACCGATAACTTCGACCTAAAACGGGCAAAAACTGTGCTCGACGAGGATCATTTCGGTCTCGAACAGGTAAAAGAACGAATCCTTGAGCATTTAGCCGTGCTTAAGCTGAAAGGCGATATGAAAGCACCTATTATCTGCCTATACGGCCCTCCTGGGGTTGGGAAAACATCACTGGGGAAATCGATTGCCCGTGCGCTCGATAGAAAGTACGCACGCATATCGCTTGGTGGCTTACACGACGAGGCTGAAATCCGAGGGCATCGAAAAACCTACATCGGAGCGATGCCCGGTAGGATTATCCAAAACCTCAAACGGGTTAAATCATCAAACCCAGTATTCATCCTTGATGAAGTAGATAAAGTTGGCAAGGATTTCCACGGTGATCCCGCTTCAGCTCTTCTGGAAGTGCTAGACCCTGAGCAAAACAACGCTTTTCACGACAACTACCTGGAGGTTGAGTACGACCTTTCAAGAATTCTATTCATAACCACCGCAAACAATATTTCAACCATCAACGCCGCACTTCGCGACAGAATGGAGTTGATTGATGTGAGCGGTTATATCATGGAGGAAAAGGTTGAGATTGCCAAACGACATCTTATTCCCAATCAGCTGACCGAGCATGGGTTAACCAATGAAAACGTTGCGTTCTCGAATAAGGTTATTGAGACTATAATCCAAAACTACACCCGCGAGAGCGGCGTTCGGAACCTCAATCAAAAGATAGCTAAAGTTGTTAGGCAGGTAGCCAAAAAGATAGCATTCGAGGAGAAGTTTAGCAAAACGCTAACCGTTAAGGAGGTACAATCAATCCTTGGAATCCCTCGATATGTCAAGGATATCTATCAGGGAAACGATTTAGCCGGGGTTGTAACGGGATTAGCATGGACCGATACAGGTGGCGAGATACTATTCATCGAAACGAGCCTAAGCCACGGCAAGGGCAATCTTACCATAACCGGAAATCTCGGGGATGTGATGAAAGAATCTACGGTAATTGCCTTGGAATACATCAAGTCGCATTCCGATTCCCTGAATATAAAACCCGAAGTATTCGAAAAATGGAATGTTCACCTCCATGTTCCCGAAGGAGCAATTCCCAAGGATGGCCCATCGGCAGGGATAACCATGGCCACATCAATGGCATCGGCATTCACGCAACGTAAGGTTCGTAAAGGAGTAGCCATGACCGGCGAGATTACGCTTAGAGGGAAAGTGCTCCCAGTTGGAGGGATTAAGGAGAAGATTCTTGCCGCAAAACGCGCAAATATCTCAGAGATAATCCTATCAGAGGAGAATCAGAAGGATATCTCAGAGATAAAAGATATCTACATTAAGGGGCTTAAATTCATCTACGTTGAGAATATCATGGATGTGTTTGAGTATGCGCTGCTCGACGAGAAAGCGGATAACCCGCTTAAAATTGAGTAGCAAAGGTTAAGGTTTTAAGAACTGCATACAGTCCATTCGCTATAAAAGATTAACTTTCGGTCAAATTTCATATAAATGGAAAAGGTAGCAGTTTTCCCTGGGTCGTTTGACCCATTCACAGTGGGGCATGAGTCGATAGCCCTTAGGGGGTTAACCATTTTCGATAAAATAATCGTTGCTGTTGGGTTTAACGCCAACAAGAAATCGTACTTCTCCCTTGAACAACGACTAGCCATTATTCGAAAAGTTTTCGAGAATGAACCGCGAATAGAGGTAATCAGCTACGAAGGGCTAACGGTTGAACTCTGCAAAAAGATTAAGGTAAATAACATCCTCCGAGGCTTACGTACATCAGCCGATTTTGAATTTGAACGAGCTGTCGGTCAGGTAAACAAAGCAATGCTACACGAGGTAGAATCGGTTTTCCTCCTCACCACCCCCGAGCACTCATCGGTAAACTCAACCGTTATAAGGGATATACTGTTACACAATGGCGATCCTTCGCAATTTCTTCCCAGGTCGATTAACATAAAAGAGTTTTTACCTCGTTAAAAGCAATGAGAATCTTAAAAAGAAATACTAAAATCCCCCGATGAATAAGATAACAAGCAAGTCAGCGGTTGTATTACTATTAATGCTATGGGCATTCTCTGCCATTGCTCAACCGGTAAGCATAACCGGGCTATCGAAATCGTACGCTGGTGAAGAAATCGTATTCTACCATTACTCCGATTTAATAACCATGACCGAAGAGGAAATTGGCCGCTGCCGGGTTGAAAGCAGTGGAGCGTTTAGCTGCCAAATCAAGGTGAATGAAACAACCTACCTTTTCAGCCATTTAGGCATATACCGCATATACCTCTTTGCCGAACCTGGTAAAACATATAATCTCGCGCTGCCTACGAAGGAAAGCAAAAGCGAATCGCAGAGGCTCAACCCATATTTCAGGGAAACCGATATGTTCGTTGGCATTACCAATATCGATAAAAACGACATCAACTACCTAACCAATTCATTCGATCTATCCTTCAACGAAAAGTTTGACCTCATAATAAACGACACCTATAAGGGGAAGCCCAATATCAATATTGATTCACTTATCAACACACTAGAAAGTCGCTATGCTCAGTTTAAAATACCCTACTTTAACATATATCGTTACTATCGTTATGGGTTGCTAAAACAGCTAACCTATATCCAAAAAGCCCGAAGCACCTCGGAGCACTACTTCCTGAACAAACCTGTAATGTATAACAATACTGCATTCATGGAACTTTTCAACCTAGTCTATGACAAGTACTTCATATTCTTTTCACGAACTGAAAAGGGGGATGCGGTTTTCAAAAACATTTCGCAGGACAAGAGCTATTCTGCGCTAAACAAAACCCTCTCAACCGACAATGTGCTATCGAACGATACATTAAAAGAGTTAGTGATTCTAAAGGGTTTACACGATGGTTTTTTCGACGATAAATTCTCCCGATCGGCCCTTCTTACCATACTTGATTCCCTTTACTTTACCACAAAAATACCAGAACATCTAGTTATTGCCGAGAATATTCGAACCAAGGTTACGCATCTGCTTGCAGGTTTTGTTCCCGCTCCATTTGAGCTATACGATTCGAAAGGAAAACTGATTAAACTTGACGATTTCAAAGGAAAATACGTTTATCTGAACTTCTGTACAACATCGAGCTATACCTGCCTTCAGGAGTTTACTATACTTCAAAAACTTTACGAGAAGCATAAACAGCTACTCGAAATTATCACAGTATGTGTTGATAACGACAAGGAGGATATTAGCAATCTGCTGAAAAACACTGGATACGACTGGACCTTTCTGCACTACGGAAACAAACCCGAGATTGTTAAGGATTTTGACATTAGAGCCTATCCCACCTATTTCCTAATTGGCCCTGATAGAAAGCTATTGCTATCGCCAGCACCTTCGCCCCGTGAGGATTTTGAAGTAAGACTTTTTAAGATATTAAGGTCGAGAGGGGATATTTAGCTCCAAATATTTATAAATTTACAACACCTGCCCTAGCTAACACCTCGCGAATGGTATCGTAGGTATTATCAAAAACCTCAATCAGCTGATCCTTTGGAATCCATTTGGCCAATGTAATATCCTCTGATAGCTGAGGGATCAATGATTCCGCGCCATCGTAGTGCATCATAAACCAATTGGTTTTTTTAAGTACAGTGGCATTCCCAACCCGATAGGTGTGAAAAGTATCAGAAATACGATCCCCTAATATGATATTTGAAATTCCCGTCTCCTCCGATACCTCTCGCAGCGCAGCACTCTCAACGCTCTCGTTTGGTTCTAATTTCCCTTTAGGTAAATCCCAATGGTTACGCCTAAAGATGAATAAAAGATCTCCCCTTTTATTCTGAACTAAACCACCCGAAGCCTCAATGAATCGGAACATACAGGCGAATTCATCAATCATTACAGGTATATCTCTCCCCGAAATAAAAACATCCTGCACTTGGATGGTCGATTGAAAAAATTCAAGTATTTTTGAGAGATCTTGAAGAGATTCGTAACGGATGAATAGCCCATTATTATCAAAGAATAGGGATTCAACGCTCTCGGTAAGAACGATTCTCCGTTTTTCAAAATAAATTGAAACATCATTCGACATGACAAAAAATTCAGTATTACTTAGCCTTCTCCAAATTAATGCAATTAAACTAGATCCTGCAAATCCTTTTACATGGGCTTCGGGATGGAAATCGCCCATTTACTGCGATAATCGTAAAACGCTCTCATTTCCAACAGTTCGCAACCTAATCGCAGAGGGTTTCCAAAGGCTAATTATAGATAAATACCCGAATGTTGATGTTATTGCTGGAGTCGCTACTGGAGCAATCGCTCATGGAATGCTTGTGGCCGACAGGTTAAACCTGCCTTTCATCTATGTTAGGTCTGCACCAAAGAAACATGGATTGGAGAATCTAGTAGAAGGAGATGTTAAGGCGGGGCAAAAAGTGGTTGTGGTAGAAGATTTAATTTCAACAGGGCTAAGCAGCCTTGCCGCCGTTGATGCGCTCCGAAATGCTGGCTACGAGGTGCTTGGCATGGTTGCTATATTCACCTATGGGTTTAACCATGCCGCCGAGAACTTCAAACAATCAAACGTAGAGCTCAACACCCTTGCCAGCTACTCCGAGATGATTGAGATTGCCATCGAGCAAGGGTTTGTTAACAAGAACCATTTGGAACTATTAAAATCGTGGAGGAACGACCCTGAGAACTGGGGGAAATAGTTCGTAGTTATCTGTTGTCAGTATTCGATAACCACATCCTTTTTTTACTTTCGCCTTTTTTCATACCATCAGCTGTCAACTAAAAACCCTGCCTACCAGGCATTAACAAAATATATCCTATGACTGAATTTGAAAGTAAAGTAGTAACAATCAGCAGGAGTTCCGAAGAGGTTTTTCGTGTTTTGTCCGATTTCAGGCTATTCACACCATTTATCCCTGCCGACAAACTCGAAGATTGGAAAGCCGAAGAAGATTCTTGTAGTTTCAGCGTTAAAGGAGTGGGGCAAACCGGGTTGAAAATAGTTGAGAAAGAACCATTCAAAACGGTTAAGATCACCGGTGATGGGAAACTTCCATTCGAATTCTTTCTGTGGGTGCAGCTAAAAGAGGTTGAACCCAACGATACCCGCATGAAGCTAACCTTAAAGGCAGAGCTGAACATGATGCTCAAGATGATGCTGGGGAAAAAAATCGAAGAGGGAATAAACACCATGGCCGAAGGGATTGCGGCAGCATTTAACAAAACAGTAATCAGTTGACACCTGCCTGCCGGTAGGCAGGGTTTTTAGTTGTCAGTTGTCAAAGGAGTTTTCTTTTTCTCTGTGTAACTCAGTGCATCCTCTGTGAAACCAGATCTGTCGACAGGCAGGTCTGTGTTAAAATTTTGAATTAAATCTCAAAAGTGATTTCCTTAAACGCAAATGTTTTTTGCACTCCTTCCTCCGTTTCGAGGATTAGCTCACCTGTTGGTTTAACGTCAACTATTCTGGCTTTAAACCTACCCTCTTCGCTTGTATAGAAATGATATTCGTTAAAGCGATAAAGCGATTTTATATACTCTTCATTAATTCCACGCCATAATCCATGGCTAAGCCGCGCATACCTTGTTTGAATTGAACCTACAATTTCGCTCAAAACTATTTCGGGCCGAAACCGATTTCCTGTTAATTGGCACATCGATGTAGGATTTGGAATTCCGTTTGAGAATTCCGTTTGATTTAGATTCAATCCTATCCCAACAACCGAAACCTCAAGCAATGGGCTGCTAAAGCTATTCTCGATCAGAATACCGGCAACCTTTCTATCTCCAGCATAAATATCGTTTGGCCATTTTATTTTTGCAGTAACTCTATGGCTATCTATCCAATCGCACACCGATAGGGCGATAACCTTCGACAGGGTAAACTGCTCCTCAACCCTCAAAAAGGTTGGGCGTAGCAATAAGCTAAAGGTTAAGTTCTGCCCATTTTGGCTCTCCCAGGAATTGCCCCGCTGTCCTCTCCCCTGCTCCTGCAGATAGGCTGCCACAGCATACCCTTCAGGTTCACCCTCGGTAGCCAAGTTCATACAATATGTATTGGTTGAATCGACCCTATCGAGCCATAGGTATCGGGGTTCAAAATTTTGCTCCATAAAATTTATATCATTTATTGGGCAAAGGTAAGATGTTTATTTGTGCAGAGCCAGTCCTACTTCAATAAGTAACAATTCAAATCCCTTCCAGATAAAACGGTCATAAAAAAAACATTTTTAGTAACCAGCGCTTAACCCATGACCCCCAATAAAGCAAAAAATTTCATTCAGCGATTTAATCACCATTTAAAAAATCGTAGCACCGGTAACCCCGAAGAGTTCGCCGCAAAGTTAGGGGTTAGCCGTGCTACGCTATACAGGTTTATTGCCGACCTTCGCGATGAGGGCACAGATATACGCTTTAGCCGAAGCCTAAATACTTTCTGCTGCGCTCAAACAACCCTTAAAGAGCTGGCAGAACTTGCCATTAACCAGTCCAACGAAGCACAAAACTTGGTGCAGCATATTTCATCCTCCCTATAAGCATGCTGCATAACATAAAGATAATTCCTTCCGTCTCATCGATGAGACGGAAGGGTGTTTCCTTTACTTATAGAAAATGCTTTAACCGGTTAGCGTTCTCTGGGCGGAAACTGAAAAGCCTTAAATAGAGTAGGTGAATTTTAAAATTTTACTTATTATGAAAAAGAAAGTTTTTAATCAAAAACTAAACTTGAAGAAAGAAACGGTTGTTTCTCTAACTAGTTCACAAATGAACGGTGTAAATGGTGGGAATGCCCCCGAATCTGGAGATTATGGCTACACCCATGGTCGCGATGAATATGGCCATTGTGTTCAACCAGTACCTTGCCCCCAAACTGAAATTTGTGTTTATCCCTCGATGGACCCTTGTTTTAAAGACACATGGTATGCTTGCCCATCTTATGTTGGATATCCAATCGGAGCCTGCTAAACAAAGTTTCTAATAATAAAACGCAGCTAGATGAAAAAAAGATTTTTCATCTTCAGAAAATCGTTCCTCTCATTTAGCTGCCCTTTTAATTATCATAATAAACAAGTGAATGATAAACAATTTGATTCTTAATAAAGAAACCATTTGGATTAAAAAGATTGATGAAATAAAAACAACTTTAGACATCTGCGTTTATGATGATTTTAAAGCATCAAGCATAATGGGTGGTCCTTCTGGGATCGCTCTTTTTAATTTCTACTACTCAAAATTCAAAAACGAACAAAGTTCTTACGATATAGGTTATGAACTAATTGGCAAGATTTTCGAATCAATTAATAGCGGTAAAAATAATTATTCGTTTTCAGGAGGAGTTGCTGGAATTGGTTGGTTAATTGAACATCTTAAAGAGCAGGAATTTATTGACAGTAATTGTAACGAAATGCTGTGCGAACTTGACGATCTTGTTTACGAAAAAATGACACAAGACATACAAAGCAGAAACTTTGATTATCTACATGGTGCATTAGGATTTGGTCTCTATTTTCTAAGCAGGTTAAAGGAGAGAAGTAATATCGAAAATTATCTGATAAAACTTGTTGATGAACTTGAAAAAATAAGTACGTTGGATATCAATGATGGAATTAAATGGCCTCCATTGCTTATTAATGACGATAATAAGGGTGTTATAAGTAATTTATCATTATCACATGGAATGGCTAGCATTGTTGCTTTCCTAAGCAGAGTTTATAGAAATAATATATTGAAGGAAAAATCATATCGTTTGTTGAATGGTGCAATAATATATATTCTTAATAATAAATTAGACCTGTTGAATTTTCATTCATGTTTTCCAAGCATGATATTTGAAGTCAATAAGCCGTCAAGCAGTAGGCTTGCATGGTGTTATGGAGACTTAGGAATTGGGATTTCAATTTATCAGGCAGGAATTGCAACAGATAATAATCAATGGGTTAATAAAGGGATAGAAATACTTTTACATTCAACAAAAAGAATAAATTATAATACAACATATGTTGTAGACGCTGGTCTCTGCCATGGTACAGCAGGCATTGCTCATATATACAATAGAATGTATCGTTATACAAAAAATAGTACATTTAAAGAAGCAGCAGACTTTTGGTTTTTAAAAACCTTAGAAATGGCAAATTTTGAGGACGGATTAGCAGGATATAAAGCATGGAGGAATAAAGAAACGGGGGGTGATTTAAATGAGGCGGGGCTGCTTGAAGGTATTTCAGGAATTGGGCTTGCACTTATTTCCTATATTTCTGACATTGATCCTGCTTGGGATGAGTGTCTTTTATTATCATAGTATATAAGTCTAACTTCGATGAATAGCAATTATACCCCTTTTGATAAGTATTTTATCCGAACTCCCAAAGAATTCCTCCAACGATTTAGTGATTTTGCAAAGGAAGGAAACAGCCTAAAAGAGATGTGCAAGCAAAAGTCTTTTTTAGAATCTATATACATAGCGAGTCCAGAACTATACAGTGAAACCTTGAAATGGCTTAATGGCAGCTTTTTCTCTGAAAAAGAAGAGCAAAAGCTTTTGTTTTCATTGTACAAATATTTAACTCGTATGAGCTCACGTTGTACCCCTTTTGGTCTTTTTGCAGGGTTTAATCTGGGCATTATTGGAGACTCGTCAAATATTCAGGTGCTAAGTAATCATAAAAACAAAATAAGGCATAGGGCAAACCGGCTTGACATGAATTACGCTTGTGCATTAGGTCAGTACCTTGCAAAGCAGGAATCGATTAGAGTTCAACTGAATTTCTTCCCGAATAATAGCCTTTATATAGCTGGTGATAAGCTGCGATTCGTTGAATATCGCTATGGAAATAAGAGTCAACGCCTGCATCAAATAACTGCTGTTGATGAAAATGAGTATCTAACACGAGTTTTAGATTTCGCAAAGGTTGGTAGTACAATAGCGAATCTTTCCAATCAACTGGTTGAAGATGATATATCCGTTGAAGAGGCTAGCACATTTATTATCGAATTAATAAATAGTCAGATACTTTTAAGCGAGCTAGAACCACAAATCACAGAGCCCGATTACTGGGGAAGATTAGTTGCAAAATTATCAAGTATTAATGGCTGTGAAGAAATTGTTGCAAATTTAAAGACAGTTCAGATATTGCTTGAACAATTAGATTATCAACCTATTGGTGTTAAAATAGAAGATTATTATGGGAAAATCAAAGAGATTCTAAAAGGATTTAATATTGATTATGAGGAAAAGTTCCTTTTTCAGTCAGATATGATAATCCCAATTTCCGGTAATAACTTAGACAAAAAAATTCCATTAAGAGTTCTCGAAGGAATAGAGCTGCTGAATAAATTATCAATTTCTCCTGCAGAAAATAATCTTACCAGATTTATCACCGAATTCAATAAAAGGTACGAGAATCATGAAGTTGAATTAACCATGGTTCTTGACCCAGAATTTGGATTGGGATATCCTATTGGAAACTCAGCAGGAAGTGATTTATCTCCATTGTTAGATGGGTTAGCTATATCAGGAGGTCATCAAAACCAAAACCAAATTGGATGGGACTATATTCAGCGATTTCTCTTTAATAAATATCAAGAAACTTTAGTAAACCAAGCATTCAGCGTTGAACTATCAGAAGAGGAACTTAAAAATTTCCCAACCGATAAGACCCCCTTACCGAATACAATTTCTGCAATGGTTGAATTAATTCCTCCTTCTAATGTTGGGGAAGAAGAAAGAATAATCCTAGGATCTGCAGGTGGCACTAGTGCTCTTTGTTTAATCGGTCGTTTTTGCCATACTAACGAGGAGTTTTATAAATACGCATTGGAAATTGCCAGTAAAGAGAAAGAACTTGCCGAAGATAGGATTATAGCCGAAATTGTACATCTCCCAGAAGCAAGAACTGGCAATGTACTAATGCATCCCGTATTTTTCGAATATGAAATTCCATATTTAGCGAACCCTAATGTTGATCAAAATCACACTATTGAAATATCAGATTTAATGATTTCAATTCGTCAAAACAAGGTATTCCTTCGTTCAAAAAGATATAACAAGCAAGTTGTCCCTCGGTTAAGTAATGCCCACAGCTATTCTAATAGCACGCTTCCCGTATATCGTTTCTTGTGCGATTTACAAATGCAAGGTCATCGAGGTGGAGTTGGTTTTCATTGGGGCAACCTTGCAAACGATTATCAATTTTTGCCGAGGGTTACCTATAAAAATTTGATCCTATTTGAAGCCACATGGAATCTAAAGAAGAAAGATATAGAGCCCTTCCTTAAAATCAAGGATGATGTCGAGTTGAGCACTAAAGTAGATTTATGGAGAAATGGATTACGCTTACCAAACCTTGTAACACTCGCCGATGGAGACAATGAACTCTTAATCGACTTCACCAATATATTTAGCATTAAAGTGCTATTCGATTCTATTAAAAAAAGAGAGTCATTTAAGATGAAAGAATTTCTGCATAGCCCTGATAATAGTCCTATTAAAGATGAAAATGGCAAATCATATGCTAATCAAATCGTTCTTGCTTTTCACAAAAACATTTTAAAAGATATACCTGTGCTTGAAAAAGAGAAAAAGAAAGAAGTTGATTTATCTTTGAATTAATACGACGATGACAAAGCAAAATTATATTCCAGGAGATGAATGGCTGTACTATAAGATCTATTGCGGTGTTAAAACAGCCGATGAGATTCTAACTCAAGTTTTTTTGCCAACTTCAACGCTATTAAAGGAAAAAAACATTATTGATAAATGGTTTTTTATTCGGTATGCTGATCCAGACTTACATTTAAGAGTAAGGTTTCATTTCGATAATATATACAATATCGGCATAATAATGCATGAGATAAATAGCAAGCTACAATGTCTTGTTGAATCAAAAAAGATTTGGAAAGTCATGCTTGACACCTATCAGCCTGAAATAGAAAGATATCACCCAATGTTAATAACGCATGCAGAAACTTTGTTTTGGATCGATAGTGAAACTACAGGGCTATTCTTGGACTCGATTGATGGCGATGAAGGAGAGAAGATTCGTTGGATGTTTGCGTTTAAAAATATAGATGCGTTGTTGACAGACTTTGGGCTTTCCTTAGAACAAAAACAACAGTTTATGGCTTCTAATAAAGAAACTTATGCCCTAGAATTTGGTATGAATAAGAATCTGAAATTTCAACTAGATCAAAAATATAGAAATATTAAGGTTGATATTCACTTAGCATTGAACCTAAACAAGGAAAATGCAGGTGAATATCTCTCTTTTGTAGATTTATTAGAACAAAGAACAAATAGGATATATCATACAGTTAACGACATAAAGAAGATAGCTCGGACTAATGAAAGCATTGACATCTCGAAATTGCTATCAAGTTATGTTCATATGGCAATGAATCGTATTTTTCGTTCGAAGCAACGCATACATGAAATGGTAGTTTACGATTTTTTATACCGGCACTACAAATCAGCCATTGCTCGAGAAAAATTAAATGAAAAGACTTTGTTGGAATTAGTTTCAAAATAGTATTCAATTCATTAAATGATTTTGGCTATACCATTTTTGTCTTTTGTTTTATTATCTTCGTTTGGGCTTAGGCTTCACGCCTAAGACGAATATATTCTTTCAGGTTTATCTGCCGTTAGGCAGGCTGTGCCTACCTTTACAAAGTTAATCTTTTTACCCTGACAGGCTATGCACGCAGCTCCAATCTCGTCAATTGCCTGACTGGTATTGTTTAAGGGTTGTGGTGCGCTTTTATGGTAAACACCTCCGTCGAGCCAAATGTATCGGAGGTTAAAAGTACTATCCATTGAAAATAGCTATTTGGGTAATGGTTATTGAAATTATTAAACAAGAATTAAACCATTATAGAGTAACAAATCCTGCTCAATTCTAATAAAGCACAATGTAAAGTCCACTAAATTTCTCAATCAGCTATGCTTATTGGGCTTATCCATTTCTAAACCTTAACCGATGAATCCGAAGAATGCTAAAAACTTCCTAACGCTTTTTCAACACCATATAGCGAAACAATATACCGGTAACCCCGAAGAGTTCGCCGCAAAGCTAGAGGTTAGCCGTGCTACGCTATACAGGTTTATTGCCGACCTTCGCGATGAGGGGATAGAAGTTCGATATCGCCGCAACAGCAATAGTTTCTACTTCCCATCACCGACACAGGTCGAACTTGTAATCCAAGCATTCGAAGAATCCACTGAAAAAGAGATTTTCCAAAAAGGAGAGCGATGCTTTCAAGATAAATTATCAAACAATAAAACTCTTAACAAGAATGGTTACAGGATTTGAATGCCATACTAGATTGGCAAATAAACATCTTCTACTGAAATTAATTGAAACTATTAATTTACTGAGCGTTAGACTGGCCCAACGCTCACAACCATGCTTTATAACATACAAGCAATCGCTTCCGTCTCATCAATGAGACGGAAGAAACGTAGATTTATCACCTGAAAAAATATGTTCATTCTTTTTTAACATTTTCATTCATTAGCATGATTTATCTAACCGAATTACACAAACAACCATTTAAAGACTGTACGTTAATTCTAAACGTACAGTCGCTTGATGTTTTTCTTTTTAGTAACATCATGATGTCTATTATTGAGCTGGATTTCCCCCTTAAGGAAAATGATATCATAAATAAATTAGCAGATAAATATTCAAAGGAAGATCTGCTTAATGCAATCAAAGAATTACTTGAATCAGAAATTCTTATTAAGAATAAAGCGCTACACCAGCATAGTTCCAAGACAAATAAATCAGACTTTTTAAATAAAATAGATTTATACATTTCTTCAGATTGCCAATTAAAATGCAAATACTGTTTTGATAGGGATTCTGCTTTGAAGAGACAAAACATGACGCTTCAAACTGCAAAGGACTCCATCGATTTTCTTTTCAAAAACTCAGGAGAATCGACAAATCTGCACGTCTGTTTCTTTGGTGGAGAGCCCACGATAAAACATGAAATTATAAGTCAAACCATTCGATATGCAAATCAAAAAGCCTTGGCTGGGAATAAATATATTCATTACTCTATCACTACAAATGGTTTGAATTTAAAGGATGATGTTCTCGATTTAATAGTAAGCCACAAAATCAATACCGTAATTAGTATAGATGGAGATGAAATAACCCAGATGTACAATCGACCAGGTAAGGATAATCAAAATTACTACAAGGAACTCATTTCGAACATTACTAACGCTCAACAAAAAGGTGTTAATATATCTGCCAGAGCCACAATCTCAAAAAATAGTAAAAATAGAGTATTTGAGAATTTCATATTCTTAGAAAACCTTGGTTTTAATGAAATACATATGGAGCCGGCATTTGGCAACACGAATGGAATTTTCATAGATAGTATTGAAGATGTTGAATCAATTAAATTAGAGTTAGGGAAAATTGAGGATTATGTAAAAAATAAGATCACCTCAAATGAAAACCGAAGTAGTTTTCAATTATTGACTGAACCTCTATCGATTATTTTAAATAAAACAAAACTGACTCACTCGTGTCACATTGCGGCTAATTATGTAGCGATAGACTGGGATGGGAGTATTTATCTCTGTCATAGAATGATTAGCAATGATAAGTATTACTTAGGAAAAATTTCATCAGATTTTGACTTCAATAAGCTTCACAATTATCGCCAAATTCTTAACGTAAACAATCGAGCTAAATGTTCAATCTGCTGGGTTAGAAATATTTGCGGAGGTGGATGTGTGGCAGTTTGCGAGGAGTATAATGGAAATACAGATGATCATCATCCATTAGATTGTCTTTTACACAAACATAGCATCAGTTTAGCATTGGACATCATTGCAAATCATATGGTTAATAACTAATTTTTATTTAAATGAACGCGTTATTATCACCTAAGCATTTCCTTATTACATCAGAAAATAATAATAGTTATTTATTTAATTTTAATAACAATAAAAACATTATTGCATCACCTACTATCTTGGGCTTTATTAATCATTATAACAAAAATATCGAGGAAGCAGAAGACATTTCGACAACTAACTATTACTTAGATAAAATAAGCATTCTAAAAAACAATGGTTACCTAAGCAGGAATGAGAACAATTATGAACCATTAGTTGAATATACCCCAAACGACATAATTAGCTCATTTTGTAACACTAATCAGATCATCATTGAAGTTACTGAGAAATGCAATCTTGCATGTAAATACTGTGGATTTGGAGAAAACTATGATTACTATAAAAAAAGGAATGGAAAAAGTATTGAATTTGAGCGTCTAAAAATATTTTTTGATTTTTTTATAGCCAAAAGATTTTCAAATGACAACTTCGATAATGACACCTCAGTAACAGTTGCCTTTTATGGTGGCGAGCCCCTGCTAAACTTTAATACAATTGAAAAAACAGTAGAGTATTTATCAAAATTCAAAAATAAGATCAAGTTTAAATTCAATCTAATAACAAATGGTACATTATTAAAAAATAAACTTGACTATTTTATAAATCATCATTTTGATATTTTTATAAGCATGGATGGTGATAAAGAACAAAATGAATTTAGAATTTATAAAAACGGAGAAGAAACTTTCGATAGAGTAAAGGATTTGTTATTATTCATGATTAAGAATTATCCTGAATTTTTCTCTAAAAAAGTTCACATCCTTTCAACCTTAAATAAAAAGAATAGTGTCAACTCTATTCAATCCTATTTCCAAAAAGAGTTTAACAAAACCAGCACAATACTTCCGCTTAAAATAGATGGTCTAAAAGACACATACAAAGATTATTTCATTAACACTTTTTTTAATACGGAGCAAACTATAATTGATAATGAAAATTATGATTCTCCGAATATTGAAGAATTTATTTCGAACTCTAATTACGAATTGAATAGGTTTAATAGCTTCATATTTAGCGAATACTCCGACCTATTATCTGAAAGCAATAAAAAAAGAACAATAACTGGCACATGTAATCCTTTTAGGAACAAAATCTATATTACAGCAAATGGAGAGTTAATGCCCTGCGATAAAATTGATTTTAAATACGCATTAGCTAAAATAACCAAAACCCATTTAGATATCAACTTCTCTGAAATTGCCCAATACTATAATAGTATATTTCATAAAATGCATAGAGTATGCTCAAGCTGTTTTCGGAATAATCGCTGCTCCCAGTGTATTTTCTTTATTAATCCAGAAAATGAAATAATAAAATGCAATGGGTACATAAAAAGTTCAGATTACAGAACAATAATTAGTGAAAAAATAAACCGATTAGAAAGGTCATACACCTCACTAATGGTTGAAGATATCTACAAGTAAATAAACTAATATTTCTTGTAGTTTTTTGTTTAACTAACACTTAATTAATTATGAAAGAAAAATTAAAGCTTGTGAAATTGAGCGGTTCAAGTGAACTCTCAAAAGACCTTTTGCTAAAGGTTAACGGTGGTAAGGCAGCTCCAGGTGGTTGCTGCTGCTGCGGATGCCAAGGGCCATCATCAAATAATGACAACTGGAACGCAAACGTTGCAGCTGGTCATGGTTGCTCAGCTGGTAATACCATGTATGGTTGCACCAATGCATCTTTGGCTGAAGCCTAAAACTTAAAAAATGGAGTCATAAAGAATCATCCTTTATGACTCCAACTATTTTGATTCTAAGCATTATTAATAACAAGACAATGCACATATCAACGAAAAAGAATAATCATTTCTACTTTAGCACCAATCATAATAGCTGGTTACTATTATCGCCTAGCCTTTTAAGCACATTAGCCTACGATCATAAAAAACGAATTGGATCAGACGACCATCAGCGCTTACAAGATCATTCTTTCTATCTTAGAAAACTTAAATTCTTAGAGGAATCTGGCACAGTTAAATATTCCGATGATAAAGAAAACCTAATTACAAAAATTTCAAAAGAGGAGATTGAACACAATATTGCAAATGTAAGAAATGTAATTTTTGAGACAACCGAAAACTGCAATTTACAGTGTAAATACTGTGCGTATGGCGAGTTCTATGAGGAAGAAAATCATCGCGAAAGAAAAACGATCAACAACCAAGATGCTTTAGCTTTACTTAAATACTTGACTAAATACTGGGACTCGCCTCTAAACGAGTCTTATGACAAAGATATTTCAATTAGCTTTTATGGTGGTGAACCTTTATTGAATGTTCAATTCATAGAAGAGATTATTAGCTATTGCCGTTCTCTTAAAAGCAAGAACTATCATTTTATCTTCAGAATGACAACAAATGGGGTGCTTCTCAATCATCACATCAATTTTCTAATACAAAATAATTTTAGGGTGCTAGTTAGCCTTGATGGATACGAGAAGAACAATTCGTATCGTGTTTTAAAAAACAACAAAAATTCCTTCTCTCTGATTTTCAAAAATCTAAAAGAGATTAAAGAAAACCATCCCGATTTCTTCAAAAACAATATAGAATTCAACTCAGTGCTTCATAATAGAAACTCTGTCAAAGAAATTACCGACTTCTTTTTTAAAGAATTTGATAAAATTCCGAATATATCCCATTTGAATACATCAGGAATTAAAGAAAGCAAAAGGAAAGACTTTTGGAACACTTATTCAAACTACAGTGATTACCTCCAAAACACCGAAGACTATTCAGGTATAGAAAAGAAACTATTTATAAAATCTCCTATCGTTCAAGATACATCATTCTTTATCCATTCACATATTGGATTTAATGCTGTTGATTATAATGATTTATTTAGAGAAAACACTGGGAAAAGAGTTGTCCCTACCGGCACTTGTAGGCCATTTAGCAGGAGGTTATTTCTAAGTGCAAAAGGAGAGATTCTGCCCTGTGAAAGAATAAATAGCGAATACGCAATGGGGTCGGTTGTAAATGGAAAAGTAAACTTAGCTAGTGAAGATGTTGCAAAGAACCATTCCGAGAACCTTGACAAAATAAAACCTTTGTGTGAGAAATGTTATTTTCTTCAGAGATGCACCCAATGCCTTTTCTACCTCAATCTGAACGAAAAAGACATTGTCTGTAATGGCTTCTTAGATAAAGCTAATTATCAAATCTTCCTTAGCCAGATGATTTCAAATATTGAAGAAGATACTTCAACCTACTTCAAAATTGTTGATGAAGTATCATTAAGTTAAATAGTACTATGACTAACCTTGTTAAATAGACTTCTCATGAATAAATATTGGTTTTACATCGAAAGTTATGTTTACATATCAATAAAAAATGGAAAAGTTTTGCTTTTCAATACTCTAAATTCAGAAATAGCTATTTCCGATAATCCAGATGTTATTAGCCTCGTCACAAAACTTAATAAAAGAAGAAACACACAAGTTGCTCTAATAACCGATGAGGATCTATCTAATCAGGCGGTTTTTGAATTTATCAATGAAACCAGAAACAAATTCATGAGTGACTACTATGAGACTTCATTAACCAAGAAAAAACCCTTCCAATTTATCCCCTATATTAAGATTCATCGAGAAATCAAATACTTAAAAAAAGAAACGGAATCATCCATTGGAGAAAACATTAAACAGTATATCAATAAGGTAGTTATATTCCTCAACAATGAATGTAACCACAGCTGCTCCTATTGCAATCATGCTTATAAGCAGTATTATACATGCACTAAAAGCAATACAAACGAAGAACTGAATTATACAGATTTATTAAAATTTTTATCCCAGTTAAAAAATCTCGCCGTTAACATAACATTAACAGGTGGAAATATTTTTAAATACAAACATCTTTTTGATTTAATTAAATACTTAAAGGATAATAACTTTGACACAACAATCAAAGTTAACTATAAAAACTATTTAGATTTCTTTGATACCATCAATGAATACAATATAAATTCCTACATATCAATTGATTCCGACATTTCTATTAATGCACTTCAAAGGCTAGTAAACCATAGTGAAAAGCCAAATATTAACCTACAAATTCCGGTTGGTAATGAAAAAGAGTTTGATACAATTTCTAATTTAGTCAACGAATACCCACAACTAGAATTAGAGTATCTACCATATTATCGTGGTGACAATATTGATTTCTTTCAAAAAAATATTTTTGTCAACCAAGAAGATATTCGATCAACAAAACCAACCTACAAGAGCATCCTGATTAATACTAAAATAAACAAAAACTTATTTGGACAATTGGTTATCACCCCATCTGGAAACGTTTTTTCGAACATAAATGCGCCCAAACTCGGCAATCTCAATCAGAATGTTAAAGAGTTAGTTTTAAAGGAGATACTATCTTCAAATAGCTGGAGAAAGCTAAGGCAAAATTGTATTCCCTGTAAAAATTGCAATTTCAGACTCTTATGCCCGCCTATTTCGAACTTAGAACTTTCTATGAAAAAGAATAACCTTTGTCACATATTATAGCACCAAATAGTTTTGCTTCAACTTAAGTTAGTAATCAGAAACATTACTAAAAATCGGTTAACAACCATTTTAAACATCATAGGTTTGTCAATCGGGTTTAGCTTGTTCCTTATCACTTCTATTAAAGTAAGTACTTAGCGTTGACAGAACAATTGAAAATAAAAATCCCATTTCAATGTCGTTTATTTAAGATTTGCTATTTGATTATCAATACATTAGCAATCACACCTTAAAAAGCGTGATTATTGAGAATTTCTATTTTCATGCTTAACTAAACAACATGAATCATATATATTTAATCGTTTTTTAATATTTTTAGATTATTGGTATTTTTTAGCATATTTTAACTTGTTTTTGTACTTTTTTTAGGTACATTTATATATTTATTGCATTTTGATCGTTATTATATCAGGATCCCGCTAACTTTTACTTAGCATCATTCTGCAAAATTTCAATACGTGCAACGCAAAACAATAAAGCAAGGCGTCCAATTACATAAGAAAAAAAAAGTGTCAGAAACATTTTGTGTGAGACCCATTTCTGAGTTTACAATAGTTAAAGAATCATTTACAAAGCGATTAAAAATCAAAAAAATAATTTAAAAATGAAAGAACCTCTTGTCTCTTTAGTTAAAATGCTCTTGAATAAAAACAGCATCAAAATAAATACTGAAGAGTTGGACTTTCAGCTACGTTCGCATCCAACATATCCTAGTTTACATTCGGTAACAGGCGTACTTGATCATTTTTCAGTTAAGAATTATGCGCTCGAAGTCCCGAAAAATAAAGAGACATTGCAATTACTTCCAAATCACTTCTTAGCACTAATAAAAGACGATAAACATAATGGATTTGTATTGGCCTCTAAAATTGCCCAATCCATACACTTATCATATAATGATAACAAAAAGAAAATCGTAACTGAGAATGAATTTATTGATTTTTGGTCGGGCATAATAGTAATTATTGAGAGTGACATTAAAGAAATTGGACCGCCGACAAAAAAACATAGATTCACAAACAGAAATACGCTTATTACAACCCTTGCATTAATTTCGATTTACTTCATTTATCAAAATACAACATTCTCAATAATTCATTTTTTATTATCGCTAACTGGTCTTGCTGTTTGTATCTTAATACTATATCATGACCTTGGAATTAAATCAAAAGCACTTGACAAATTCTGTACTGAGGGTAATAAAAAAATAAATTGTAATGATGTTCTAAGCTCAAAAGGAGCTAATCTTTTTGGATATCTAAAATTAAGCAATGCTGGCATAATATATTTTGTCTTCCAAATTGTCTCCTCTGTTATATTGAAAAATAGCAGCAACAGCTATTCTCCATTAATAATAATTTCTCTCCTAGCAATCCCCTTTACATTTTTCTCTGTTTACTACCAATTCAAGATTGTAAAAAAGTTGTGCCCATTATGCCTAACTGTCGTTTCTATATTATGGCTACAAGCAATTGCAATATTTTTTAGCAATTATAACGAACTATCCCTGAGTGTAAATGCTATTTTAACAACATTTTTTTGTTTTATATTCTCATTTGCTTTATGGCAATTTATATCGCCCTTATTCAAAAAGGAACAAGAATTAAAAGCCCTGAGAATTAAACACTTTAAATTCAAACGTAGTTTCAATATCTTTCAAGCTCTATTAAATAGTAACAATAGAAAAGATACTCAAACAAGAATTCCTAACGAAATTATTTTCAGAAATACAAAGGAAAAAGCAATTCTCGAAATAATTGTAATCACGAATCCTTTATGCGGCTTTTGCAAGGAAGCACATCTTTTGGTGGAAAAGATAATACCATTAAACGATAAGAGTATTAATACCATCATTCGTTTTAACGTAAATGATGATCCAAATTCCTTGGACTCAAAAATATCACTTCGATTATTAGAAATCTACAACCTTGATGGAGATGAGGCTTGCTTGGCGGCGATGCATGATATTTACAGCAATACTACACCAAATAAGTGGTTAGTAAAATGGGGCGAACCCAGCAAACCAGAATACAAAACTACTCTCACTCAAGAAAAAGAATGGTGTAAACAGCAAAGCATCAACTTTACCCCAGAAATACTAGTTAATGGAAGATCATTCCCTAAGGAATATGACAAAGTTGACCTATTAGGTTTCGTCGATGAGATGATTGAAGAAGAAACTGAAACAGCCAATACTAGAACACATGAACTTGATTTGGTAAGTCAAAATAATTAACCGTATTCTCTCGCGAGGAGTAGACATAATGCCTGAGTGTCTTTAAATGATCAGGTTATTTAAATAACTTAAAAATTAATTTGTCATGAAAAATTTAAAAGAACTAAAAGGAGTAAAGGTACTCAATAAGAAAGAGCAAAAATCAATTCTGGGAGGTTTAGCTTGTGTTACAAATGGTGGTGATCCTGAGTGCCCAGGTGGTACGTTTTGTTGCCATGAAGGTAATTGGGAAGGGATGTGTCGAGAAGAAGGTACTTCTTGCTATAGATAATCAATTCACAAGCATTATCTAGTTTACAAAGAAGTTATCAGGAAAGGATCTGATAACTTCTTTGTTTTTCTCAATTCATTGCATTCAATTTTTAAGCCAATAACAAGACACCTAAATTCTAGGTATCCTTAAATTATAGGCTACAACCCTATTTTTTACTTTTACGAATAAAATTATTCTAATAAATCTAACAAATTCAATTATCTTAGAACCAATTTTCAAAAAAAAATTATAATGTCTTTCCCTCACTACCATCAACCCGATGCAATGGACTGCGGACCAACCTGTTTAAGGATTGTAGCTCGCTTTTATGGTAAACACTATAATTTACAAACCCTCAGGGAGCGATGCTACATCACCCGTGAGGGGGTTAGTATGCTTGGCATTAGCCGTGCAGCTGAAAGCATCGGTTTTCGGAGCATGGGGGTTAAGATCAGCTTTGACCAGCTGCTAACCGAAGCACCCCTACCAGCCATCGTTCACTGGAACCAAAGCCATTTCGTTGTCGTTTATAAAATTACGGGAAAGAAGGGAAAAGAAACGGTACATGTTTCCGACCCCGGTGGTGGGCTGGTCAGCTTTCCCCGTGATGAGTTTATCCGCTGTTGGGCATCAACGGTTGAGGATGGAGCAAAACAGGGTGTAGCCCTGCTACTCGAAACCACTCCAGACTTTTACGCTGCGCTCGACGAGAAACCGAATAAGAAGACCTTCCGTTTCCTGTTCAGCTACCTCCGCCCCTTCCGCAAGCTGATTATTCAATTGCTACTCGGGTTAATCCTTGGCAGCTTGCTGCAGCTGGTGTTCCCATTCCTTACCCAAAGCTTAGTTGATAAGGGAATCGGTAATCGTAATATCGGTTTTATCTATCTTGTGCTAATAGCCCAGCTGGTATTAACGCTTAGCCGTGTATCGGTTGAATTTATCCGGGGTTGGATATTGCTGCACCTCGGAACACGTATCAATATATCGCTTATCTCCGATTTCCTGATTAAGCTAATGCGCTTACCCATGGGCTTCTTCGACTCCAAAATGGTAGGCGACCTAATTCAACGTATTGGAGATAATAAGCGAATCGAGAGTTTTCTGACTAGCACAACGCTAAACGTGATGTTTTCGTTGGTCAACCTCGCTATTTTTGGGGCAGTACTACTTTTTTATAATATTACCATATTTTCAATCTTCCTTGTGGGTAGCACAATCTACGCCCTTTGGGTTTGGCTCTTTATGAAACGGCGCGAGGAGCTCGATCATCGTCGATTTGCTCAAATGGCAGCCAACCAGAGCAATGTCATCCAGCTAATCCAAGGGATGCAGGAGATTAAACTGAATGGTTGTGAACAACAAAAACGCTGGGAATGGGAGCGTATTCAGGCTAAACTCTTCAAGGTGAGCGTAAAAGGTTTAGCGCTAAGCCAATACCAGCAAAGCGGGGCAATACTAATCAACGAGGTTAAAAATATATTAATAACAGTAGTTGCAGCAAAGAGCGTGGTTGATGGGGATATGACGCTAGGCATGATGCTTGCAGCACAGTATATTCTAGGGCAGCTGAATAGCCCCATTGAACAATTAATATCATTTTTCAACCTAACCCAGGATGCCAAGATTAGCCTTGAGAGGCTAGGTGAGATACATCTTAGAAACGATGAGGAGGATCCCGAAAATTCAGGAATCAGCAATATCCCCGAAAACAAAAACATAGGTCTGTGCAATTTAGATTTCCGCTACGATGAGCCAGAATCAGACCTAGTTCTAAAAGATATCAACATTACCATTGAATCGGGTAAACAGACTGCTATTGTGGGCACATCCGGAAGCGGAAAAACTACTCTGGTTAAACTTTTACTTGGTTTTTATCCTCCAGTTAAGGGCGACATCCGAATTGGGGAGAGTAACCTTAACGCATTTAGCATTAGCCGTTGGCGTGAACAATGCGGAGTGGTTATGCAGGACGGATTCATATTCTCCGATACCATTGCAAACAATATTGCTCCAGGTGTTGATAGGGTTGATAAACTTCGCCTGCTTAATGCCACAACGGTTGCAAACATTGCTGAATTTATTGATTCGCTTCCTCTTGGCTATAATACAAAAATTGGAAGTGAAGGCCATGGTTTGAGCCAAGGGCAAAAACAAAGAATTCTTATTGCTCGTGCCGTTTACAAAGATCCAAAGTTTATATTTTTAGATGAGGCAACAAACGCTTTAGATGCCAATAATGAGAAGGTAATTCTTGAGAATTTACAGGAGTTCTTCAAAGGTCGAACGGTAGTTGTCATTGCACATCGATTGAGCACTGTTAAAAATGCAGATAAGATTATTGTGCTTGAGAAAGGTCGTGTTGTTGAGGAAGGAACACATAAAGAGCTAAGCGAGTTGAAGGGGGCGTATTATACATTAGTAAAGAATCAATTGGAACTATAAGAGATAGAACGCGGATGACGCAGATAAAACGAATAATCACAGATTGATATGACTGAATTATTACATAAAGAACTGTCGGAAAGGATTATTGGAGCATATTACAACGTCTATAATACTCTTGGGTATGGTTTTCTTGAAAAAGTCTATAATGCTTTTGCAGTTGAACTTAAATCTTTAGGTATTAATTTTCAAACCCAAAAACCAATTGAAGTTTACTACAAATCCGAAAAGGTTGGTAATTATGTTGCTGACATTATAGTAGAAGATATAATTATTATTGAGTTAAAAGGAATCTTTGTCCTGAGCATGAATACCAACTACTAAACTATCTTAAAGCTACAAATATTGAAGTTGGTTTTTTGTTTAATTTTGGGAAAAAACCACAGTTTAAAAGATTAGTATTTGATAACAATAGAAAGAATCTGCGATTATCCGCATAAATCTGTGTCATCTGAGTTCAAATAATATGGAAATAAAAGATAAAGCATCAAAAATCAACCTCCGTTCAGAGGAGATAACCGAAATACTAGGAGTCCCACCAAAATGGATTCTTCGGTGGGGGATTACCGTTATTTTTGTTGTGATTGCAACAATATTTTTTGGTAGCGCATTTTTCAAATACCCTGATATTGTTATTGCACCCGCTACTATTACAAGCGAAAATCCGCCTTCAGTAATAATCTCTAAAGCAAACGGAAAAATAACAGATATCTTTTTTACAGATGGTCAGCTTGTTAGTAGAGGGGACACCATTGCTGTAATCGAAAACCCTGCCAAACTTAAAGATATTTTAACCCTATCGAGAATAGTTCAAAAATTTAATCCACAGCAAAAAACAACCGATTCAATCGTTGGCAGTAAGAATCTCGACAATTTAAACTTAGGTGACATACAAAACCCATTTAACTCCTTTTCAAAAGCATATGCTGAACATCAACTATTTCAGAAACAGGATTACCATAAACAAAAAATAAGAGCCATTGAATCGGAAATTAAGCAGTACAATCAGTACTATAACCAACTATGTACCCAAAGAAATCTTACCATTAAAGACCTTGAGCTAACCCAAAAGCAGTTTACCCGAGATTCTCAGCTCTTTAAATCGGGCGTAATCCCTGCACTTGAGTACGAACGTTCACAGGCTACAATACTCTCAAAACGTCAAGCATTGGAAAATGCTAAGTTGAATCTATCTAGCACTACAATAACCATCGAGAAATTAAGACAAAACATTCTCGACACCAAGCTCGAACAAGAAAGCCAATGCAAAAAATTGACTGAAGATTTAGTGAACAACTTTAACCAGCTAGTGAGCACGCTTTCAGCATGGGAGAAAACCTACCTGTTAATTGCACCATCATCAGGGAAATTAACCTACATGAATGTTTGGAGTAATCTTCAGGAAGTTAAATCGGGCGATCGGCTTTTCACCATAAACCCTGAAAAACGGGGTAAGGTTTTCGCTCAGCTAACACTGCCATTCGAAGGAGCAGGTAAAGTAAAACCTGAGCAACACGTTAATATTAAACTCGACGGATACCCCTACATGGAATTTGGGATGGTAGAAGGAACTATTGAATCGATATCTAGCGGTTCGATGGAAAATGGTTATCCTGCCATTGTATCATTACACAATGGCGCCACAACTGGCTATGGGGAAAATTTATCATTAGATCGTGATCTAACAGGAATAGCCGAAATAACCACCGAAGACATGACCCTACTAAAACGATTGCTAAATCCGCTAAAGCATATTTTCAAAAATAGGGTTGAACGACATAAGTAGTTCACGCATCATAACTGCCTTGTTTTTAATACACCTAGGCAATTTGCCATAATCTTGAGTAACCCTCAATAACGTTGACAAACTATATTTATCCCATTTTGTCAGTTATAAATCCATGGCACGATATTTATCGTATCAGGTATCGGCTATACACAAACCAAAAACGATGATTTTGAGTAGCGGCGAAATAAAGCTAAGGCTTTACATAAATCAAAAATTAGCTACCTTTGCCAACAAAATGAATAAAATATTTAATGGGTAAAAGACACGAAGCATCAAAAGTTGAACCTTTGGTTACCTGTATTGTTGATGCTATATTGGATAAAAAGGGGAAAGAGGTTACATCGCTTCAGATAGGAAAATTGCCCAATGCCGTTTGCGACTATTTCGTAATATGTCATGCCGATTCCACCACTCAGGTTCACGCAATAGCCGAAAACATTGAGATTAAAATACACGAAGCCTTTGGCGAGAAGGTATGGAAATCGGCAGGGTACGACAATTCAATTTGGGTTGTTCTCGATTATGTGAACGTAGCTGTTCATGTATTCCAAACCGAATGGAGAAACTTCTACAAAATTGAAGAGCTTTGGGCTGATGCGCCAATAAAAAAATATTCCGATGAGCCTGAACTCACTGTAAAGAAAACAGCAACAAGATCAAAAAAGGTAACTATTCAATAATATTTGTTAGAAATAATTGTGACTACATAATACTATGGCCGAAAAAGAAGTAAAACAAGATAAGAGCAAGGACAAGAACGACTCGATTTTTGGAGGCAATGCAAGTTCAAGCAAAACCCCTAAATTCAATGTCTATTGGGTTTACATTGTCATTATTGGAGCAATAATCCTTCTGAACTTTTACTACGGAGGACAAGGGCCTAAAGAGACTAACTGGCAAGAGGTAAAAACTCAAATGCTTGCAAATGGCGATGTTGAGAAATTGAGAGTTGTAAAAAACAAGGGTAAGGTTGAAGTTTTCCTAAAACAATCAAGCCTTAGCAAGTATGCTGAAAAGTTAGGTAAGGGTGCGAGTTCTGTGCCAAAAACAGGACCTCACTTCTTTTTCACGATAGGCTCTCTTGAAAATTTCGAGAAACAATTCGAAGAGATTCAGACGAAATACCCCGAGGAGATTAAAATTAAGTACGAAGAGGAAACAAGTTTCTCTGACCTATTTGGGTGGCTTTTCTTCCCTTTGCTGCTCATTGGGGTTTGGATCTTTATTTTCCGCAGGATGAGCAAGGGTGGTGCTGGTGGACCAGGCAATATCTTTAACGTAGGGAAATCAAAGGCTCAGCTGTTTGACAAAGAAACCAACACCAAAACCGACTTCAAGGACGTTGCAGGCCTCGAAGAGGCAAAGGTTGAAGTGATGGAGATTGTTGATTTTCTCAAGAACTCAAAGAAATACACCGATCTCGGAGGTAAAATACCTAAAGGTGCGCTCCTTGTTGGCCCTCCGGGCACAGGTAAAACCCTACTGGCAAAAGCAGTGGCAGGCGAAGCAAATGTACCATTCTTCAGCATGTCGGGCTCCGATTTTGTTGAAATGTTTGTTGGCGTTGGCGCATCGCGCGTTCGCGACCTCTTCAAACAAGCAAAGGAGAAAGCACCCTGTATCATCTTCATCGATGAGATTGATGCCATTGGCCGTGCTAGAGGTAAAAATGCCAACTTTGGCGGTAACGATGAGCGTGAGAACACGCTAAATCAACTCCTCACTGAGATGGATGGTTTTGGATCGAACCAAGGGGTAATAATCCTTGCAGCCACCAACCGTGCCGATATACTCGACAGAGCACTACTCCGTGCAGGTCGTTTCGACAGGCAGATACACGTTGAACTCCCCGACAGCAAGGAACGGCTGGAGATATTTAAGGTTCATCTACGGCCCTTAAAACTCGAAGAGGGGCTTGATATCACATTCCTAGCAAAGCAAACGCCTGGATTTTCGGGTGCCGATATTGCAAACGTGTGTAACGAATCGGCGCTAATCGCTGCCCGTAAAAACAAGGTTACCGTTGAAAAACAGGATTTTCTAGATGCAATTGACAGGATTATCGGCGGGCTTGAGAAGAAGAACAAGATTATCTCCTTGGATGAGAAGAAAACCATTGCCTACCATGAAGCTGGGCACGCAACAGTAAGCTGGCTGCTTGAGCATGCCAACCCACTACTAAAAGTCTCAATTATCCCACGAGGACGCTCCTTAGGCGCTGCATGGTATCTCCCCGAGGAAAGGCAAATAACAACCACCGAGCAGCTATTCGATGAGATGTGCTCTGCCCTTGGGGGAAGAGCCTCCGAAGAGGTAACCTTCAACAGGATATCAACGGGTGCGCTAAACGATCTTGAAAAAGTTTCCAAGCAAGCTTACGCCATGATAGCCTACTTCGGCATGGGAAAAACAACCGGAAACGTCAGCTTCTACGATTCATCGGGGCAATCGGAGTTCTCGTTCGGCAAACCCTACAGCGAGAAAACTGCCGAATCGATCGATAAAGAGGTTAAGGAGCTAATTGACAAGGCTTACAATCACGCCAAAGCCGTTCTCACCGAGAACAAGGAGGGGTTAACAAAACTAGCAGAGCTGCTACTTGAGCGCGAAGTTATCTTTAGCGAAGACCTGGTTACCATATTTGGCCCTCGTAAATCGATTAGCCGTGAGGAGGAGTTTGAGAAGGAGATTCTTCAAGCACAAAAAGAACAGAACGGGAAAGCAGAGGAGTTAGAAACCAAATAGCATGGAAGATAACTGGGTATTGGTATTCTCTAGCGATAAACCATGGCAAGCAGAAATTGCCAAGCAGGTTTTATCCGATAACGGCATCGAAGCGGTTATAATAAACAAGCAGGATTCATCGTATCATTCGTTCGGAGATGCAGAGGTTTACGTGCCCAAGGAGAGCTTTGAAAAAAGTAAAGAAATCATAAATACCATTGAGCATTGAGTAACTTTCTTTTAAGAACTATTAGCGGAACCCTGTTTGTGATTAGCATTATTGGGTCGCTTATCATAGGGAAAATCACTTTCCTTGTAGTTTTTGGTGGAATCCTAGCACTATCGATGTTTGAATTCTACCAACTTTCGCTCAAGGCAAGGATTAAACCACAAATATTTTTAGGAATATTAATAGGCTTAATGCTTTTTATTGGTACTTATCTCTATGCTTCGGGGGTATTAGAGGGGTTATACTTTACTGGTTTTATCCCTATTATAATGAGCATTTTTATAATTGAACTATACCGAAATCACCGAAGACCTTTCCATAATATTGCATACACCTATTTAGGCATCCTGTACATCGCAATCCCTATCTCACTTTTCAATTTTATTGTATTCGGTTCATCATCAACTAATTACATGTTTTCCTATGAAATACTACTCAGCTACTTCTTACTTATCTGGGCGAACGATACAGGTGCATATCTTTTTGGGGTTAGCATAGGAAAGCATCGAATTTTCCCGAGAATCTCCCCGAAAAAATCTTGGGAAGGATTTTTCGGTGGATTAATTTTTACAACAATTGTTGCCTTGGCTATTTCACGTTACTTTCATAATATTACCTTTGCGCACTGGTTAATGATTGGATTAATTAGCGCAATCATTGGTGTTTTTGGCGATTTGGTGGAATCGATGTTCAAACGAAGCCTCGAAGTTAAGGACTCAGGGAAATTCCTACCTGGACACGGAGGAGTATTGGATAGATTCGATTCGGTATTCATTTCGGCACCCATTGTTTACGCTTACCTAAAAATAATGATGTTAGTATAATTTTATTTCTATGAGAGTTCACAAAGAGGGATACACCATTATTACTATTGCATTCTTTTTAATACTTGCAATCGATTTGATTTGTTACTTTACGATTGGTAAGATTGGGCTATACATTATTCTCGCACCATCACTCTTCGGTTTAGCCTTTATTCTTCGGTTTTTCAGAGTACCTAAAAGAAATCCTGAGATAAAAAGCAATTGCATCTATTCCCCTGCCGATGGTGAAATTGTTACCATTGAGGAGGTTGAGGAGACCGAGTTTCTCAAAGCGAAGTGCATTCAGGTATCGGTATTCATGTCGGTGTGGAATGTTCATATCAACTGGATTCCGTTCAGCGGAACCATAAAATATTTCAAATACCATCCGGGTAACTTTTTTTTGGCCTGGCATCCTAAGTCATCAACCCATAATGAGCGTACATCAATAGCAGTGGAGCGTAAAGATGGCATGACCGTTATGATACGCCAGATAGCTGGATTTGTTGCTCGCCGCATTATCTGCTACGCAAAGGAGGGAAACTCGGTTACCCAAAGTCAACAGCTGGGCTTCATCAAATTCGGTTCGAGGGTTGACCTGTTTTTACCCCTTGATTCTGATATCAAGGTGCAGCTAAACCAAAAGGTTAAGGGTATCCAAACAATTATTGCAGAGGTTAAGGGAAGAGTCTAGTCAACGTACGACGAAAAGCTTATCTTTTTCAACACTCCCTTTGAATCGAAGGTAAATGCAAACTTTCGCATCAGCTCTTTACTGTATAGTTCAACCGAGTCTTTTGTGGTTATTGTTAAATCGTTGAACGCTTTAAATACATCCTCACGCTTCATCCCAACCATAACCCCATTTATAAGAGGAAACTTTTTATCTTTAATTACCCCTCCTAGAAGCATCTCGCGGTTGAAATAGGTTTTGTAAACGAATACCTCCGATTTGCGGGTATAGAACTTGAAGATAGTATCTACCTTTTGAGCATCGAACTTATTCCTTCGAATCATCTTGGTCAACTTAACCCCATGATCGAAGTGCTTCTTGAATGAAGCAATGGATTCGTCAACACCAAATGGTTGATCTAAAAACGCTTTAACCGTTACTGTCTGATTCGTCTTGACTGCAATATTCCTCGACGTTTTGCACGCAAACACAGCAAAAGCCAGTATGCTTAGAATAACTATTTTCCGCATTTACTAAAGTATTGAGAATAGCGAATTTAAACCATTTTGTTGTAGCAACGCTCAAAACTGCGAAAAAAATCTGCCCTTATAAAAAGAAAAGCATTACACCGCTAACGGTAATCAATGCTCCAATTATCTCCTTGACGTTGAACTTCTCCTTAAAGATTAGAATTGCTGGTGCAATAATAATCACTGGCACAATTGACATAATGGCAGACGCCACCCCTGTTGACGTGTATCTTATGGAAAGAAGCGAAAAGGTTACACCCAGAAAAGGTCCAAAAATAGCACCAAGGGTAATGCCTTTCATCGCCTTAGGGTTCTTAACGGCATTAATCAGTAAATCCCAACGGTTGAGGAACATAAACATCAACGCAAAGCCTACAATCCCGGTAATAACCCTTATTTGAACAGCCGCAATAACATTATAGTCCTGCATCCCAACTTTGCTCAACACCAATCCCCCTGCCTGCCCCACTGCTCCTCCAAACGCCAAAAGAAGGCCTGCAATGGGATAATTAAACTTAACCTTTTTCTGATTCGATTCCGACTCCTCCTTATCGGGATCAACCTCTCTTTTTAGAATAACCAATGCAATACCTGCAAATGTGAGCAACATCCCCAACCCCTGCTTGGCGCTCAGGCTCTCGTCAAGGGCAATCCAACCAATTAGGGCAGCAATGGGTGGTGCAAGTGCCATGATCAGCATCGAAATTCGTGCGCTAATCACCTCGTAAGAACGAAATAGAAAGTAATCGCCGAGCACAAACCCAACTAACCCCGAAAGCGAAAGCCAAAGCCATTGAAAACCAGTTGCATCGAGGGGTAAAAAGAGCCCTCGCGTTACCCACGAGTAAAGGCCTAGGAAGACAAAAGCCATGCTGAGCCTTATAATATTAACCGATAAAGAGCCAACCTTTCTACTTGCCCTTTCGAAAGCCAAAGCTGTAATAGTCCAAAAAAACGCCGTTAGTAACGCTGCGTACTCACCAATATGGTTGCTAAACATAAGAAAAACAATTAAACGAACATTAGAGGACAAATATGCGAACTAGTTTAGCTGAAACAAAAAATAAAGTGAGATGCTAATTTCAATTTTGGTAACCATTCACCACGGAGACACAGACCTGCCTGCCGGTAGGCAGGGAACACGGAGATTTCTTCTATTTACTAACTAGACTTATCGATTGTTTCGTACTTCGCCAACAATGAAAAAATCTTAAATTAAAGGTTATTCGTCAAAAGGTGTGGGAGATATTTTAGTATCCGACAAGTTACTCGTAGAAAGGCTATAAATATTGGATATATGCAAAAGAATCTTCTAAACGATAGTAAAAACGAGGTTATTCGACAAAAAGTGTGGAATAGAAGAGAGATAATTTGGTTTTGCTCCAATATTGACCCCAGAGGGGTCGGATGTTTATAGAAACAATGCCCATTTATGGTGCGACCCCGGCTGGGGTCGAATGTTCCTAGGGGTAGATATTTTCTATAGACATATAATCCCTCTGGGATTAGGAAAGCCAATGAATAAAAAGTGTGTAAGGTTTTCAAGAGATCACCGATAAAATCCTACACTTGTAGAATTACAACTATCCACTAGTTTTGTCGAATAACCTAAATTAAATGGTTAAAAAATTTGTTGCTAGCAACTATATAGATAAACTTTCTCTGTGTCTCCGTGGTTTATATTTCATTTCATAGTATTGCTGAATAATTACTAATTTTGAAATTTAGCAGATTTGAAGTAGGTTTGAGAAAAATAGACAGAAATGAACACTCTTGCAAAATATATTACAATTGGTGCAATTGTAGCCATAATCGGGTTTCTTCTCTGGTACTTCTCTTCGATAATTGTCTATATCCTAATATCGGCTGTGCTTTCGCTGATGGGTAAGCCAATCGTTGATCTAATCGCTAAAATCAGGATAAAAAATTGGCATCCTCCCAAAGCCTTGGGTGCAGCAGTTGCGCTGATTGTTATTTGGATTCTCTTCTACTCCTTCTTCCGATTGATGATTCCGTTGGTCATCAACCAAGCCAACGAGCTAGGAGCAGTGAATATAACCGAGATGGTGAACAACTTCTCACAACCCATTGCCGATTTCGAAAGATTCGTCCGTGAATACACCCCCTCCTCTAGCAATTTTTCCGTTAAAGAATTCCTATCGGAAAAGTTGACCCATGTTTTCAGCACAACAATGATTTCAGACATCTTCAGCTCTACAGCGAATATACTGATGAACCTGTTCATTGCCGCATTCTCCATCTCCTTCATCACATTCTTCTTTCTGAAAGAGGATAAACTATTCTTTGAGGGATTCCTGATGCTATTCCCCGAAAAATACGAACAGCAGATAGAACATGCGCTTGCAAGCGTTAATCAACTGCTACGAAGATACTTTATTGGCATTATCATTCAGAGCTTCTGCATAATGGTGCTTGATACCATCGGCTTGATGATTGTGGGAATCAAGTTCGATACGGCCATTGTGATTGGGCTTGTGGCAGGGATTCTAAACGTTATCCCTTACGTTGGACCGCTAACTGGGGCAATTATGGGGGTTTTGATAGGAGTTGCAACGAATCTGAATCTCGATTTTACCACACAGCTCATTCCGCTAATTGGATACATCCTGCTAGTTTTTGTGGTTACCCGTGTGATTGATGATGTACTATTTCAGCCGCTGATCTATTCAAGCAGCGTGAATGCCCATCCGCTCGAAATATTTATCGTCATCCTTATTGCAGGTAGCATTGCTGGTATTCTAGGTATGCTTCTTGCCATCCCTGCATACACCGTATTTAGGGTATTTGCAAAGGAGTTTTTTAACAAATTCAGGGTTGTTGAGAAATTAACCCGAAAAATTTAAAATCAGATTAATCGCTTTTACTATATTTACACAACTAATTGCCAAAAAATGCGAAAAGCCGGACACCTTAGAATTACCATTCTGGTTTTAACGTTATGCTTAGGGTTAAGCAGCGGAATACTAGCTCAAGTTGCGAGAGACACCATAGGATTTTCATGGCGACTCCTTGAGGTAACCGATCCCTCCTCTGAGGCAAAGATTCAATTCACCCCAAGAGTTCCTGCTCCAGCATTATTTACGAATTGGGATTTTGGCGATGGAAGCCCACTCTCTACCGATTCAATAGCTACGCATTCATTCACCACCCTGAATACCTTTGATGTTGACTATAACTTCAAACTTGAAACTAATGATTCAACCATAACTCATAGCGTTATAGCTAACTCCGCCGCCTTTTTCGAGAGGTTAGACTCCAACACCAACGTTACATACACCCGAATTCTAAGAAGTGCTTATTGGTTCCCTTCCAATGATTTATCAATACAAGGTTCTATGCGGTTTGAATGGTCGGTGGACGGCGAAGTATTAACCGATGTTAATTACATCGCTGCGACTGATGGTCAGTACCCAAATATCCGCTACACATTTGAAACTAGTGGTAATCATACCGTTACGCTAAAAGCATGGAATACTGCCAACCCCACAAATACCTGCGAACATACTCGGACAATTAATATCGCACCTGATTTTGCCACAAAGGTTAAGTTTTCTAATATTCCAAACGTTTTCACCCCGAATGGCGACGGTGTTTTCGATAGTTTTATTGTTCAAACAAGCGGTCTATCGAGGCTTGTATTCAAAGTTTTTACGAGAACAGGCGTTTTGATATATCAGAATGAGGCCTACTACATCAGCTGGGATGGGAAGAATGACAATGGCAAAGATCTTCCTGAGGGCATTTACTACTATATAATAGAGGATATTGACAAGCTATACGAAAACGCTAAGGGGTTCGTATATATTTTCAGGGGGAAATAGTAAAATCCCATGATTACTTCTTCTATGTAGTTCGTTGAACTTAACTTCTTGTTTCACCCATTTTTTCGGTAGTACTTTAATAATAAATTGATATGAGATATTTATCGTTTATAGGAGCATTGCTTATTGCTAGCATTTCGAACGCTCAGAACGGCAGCTTAAATAACGCTGAGCTAAGCCTAATTCGTAAGTCGTACGACAAGAACGATGCTGCAACTAAAGCCATTACCAACGCCTTAACCAATAGCGACATTAAAACCCTAGTGGTTAATCGCGAAAACATTGGCAAAACAGATCACCTTTTCAAATATCGAATAAAAACAGGCAGCATCACCGACCAAAAAAGTTCGGGAAGATGCTGGATGTTCACAAGCCTCAATACCTTTCGCAACAAGGTGGCTGATAAACTCAGCATGAGCACTTTCGAATTCTCTGAGAGCTACCTTTACTTCTGGGATATCCTTGAGAAATCGAACCTATTCCTTGAGAATGTAATTGCAACCGCAACAAAACCTTGGGACGATAGGTACGTGGAGTGGTATTTCAAAGCACCTGTTGACGATGGGGGTATGTGGAGTTCATACATCAATATTGTCGAAAAATATGGCGTTGTGCCCAAGAATGTGATGCCCGAGAGCAATAGCAGTTCAAACACCTCACAAATGCTTAGGATGATAAACCGTAAACTCCGTGAGCAGGGCTATTCTCTGAGGGAAATGGCAGCTGACAAAAAGGTTAAACCCGAAGATATTCAAAAAGAAAAAGTTAAACTGCTTGGTGATATATACCGAATTCTTTGCCTTAACCTAGGAGAGCCTCCCGCTGAGTTCTTATGGCGTTACAAGGATAGAAACGACAAGATAAGCGAGATTAAAAGTTATACCCCCACCTCATTTCTCAACGAAGTGCTCCCCAATACAAATTACAGCGACTACGTGATGATTATGAATAACCCATCGCGCCCATACTACCAATACTTTGAGGTTGAGAATTACCGGAATACCAAGGAGGGAATTAACTGGAAGTATATCAACCTACCGAATGATGTTATCAAGCAGCTATGCATGGCTTCGATTAAGGCCAACGAACCGCTATACGCCTCGTGTGATGTAGGGCAACAGCTCGACAGCAAGGAGGGGCTTCTATCGCTCGATAATTACGATTACGAATCGATATACGGAATGAAGTTTGGCATGGATAAGAAGGCTAGAATACTTACCCGCGAAAGCGGCTCATCGCACGGCATGGCGCTAATAGCCTTTGATGTTGACCAAAATGAGAACCCTGTAAAATGGCAGTTTGAGAATAGCTGGGGTAGTAGTAGCGGACAAAATGGCTACCTTACCTTTACCGATGGCTGGTTTAATGAGTATATGTTCCGATTTGTAATTCAGAAGAAGTTTTTAACCCCCGAAGTGCTAAAAGTGCTCGACTTAAAACCGATTATGACACCCCCTTGGGATCCGATGTTCTAGGAAAGGTTCTTTAAATAGATCCCTAAGGGTCAATATTTCTGGGAATTTTCGAGGCTTAAATATATTCCGGGAAAGCTAAAACTCTCCCAATCGTCTTCGAAGTTCTTTTCCTTTCTCCTCAAATCCTGGTTTACCGAGAAGGGCAAACATATTCTTTTTATACTCCTCAACCCCTGGCTGATCGAATGGGTTGACGTTTAGCGTGTATCCGCTAAGCGCGCACGCCCTTTCGAAAAAGTACATTGTATAGCCCAACCAGTATGGGGATAGTTCAGGGATAACTATCTTTATGCTTGGCACACCCCCATCGATATGCGCTAGGATTGTTCCCTGTTCTGCCATTCGGTTAACCTCCGAATAACGCTTTCCTGAAAGGAAGTTTAGCTGATCGAGGTTTGCTGGATCGTTAGGTATGGTTAAAGTTTTTAATGGAGATACTACACTTAGCACTGTTTCAAAAATAATGCGTTCACCCTCCTGAATGTATTGACCCATGGAGTGCAAATCGGAAGTAAAATCAACTCCTGCAGGAAAAATCCCTTTATTCTCCTTACCCTCGCTTTCTCCGTAAAGCTGCTTCCACCATTCCGTTAGATAATGTAGCTTTGGCGTATAGTTCACCATAATCTCAACATTTTTACCCTTACGGTAAAGGGCATTGCGAGCAGCAGCGTATATACAAGCCGGGTTCTCGTCGAAGCGAATATCTATTCCTGTATTTTTCTCTGCCTCCTTCGCCCCATCGATCAAATCGTAAATATTGAACCCTGCAATAGCAATGGGCAGAAGGCCTACTGCGGTTAGCACAGAGTAACGACCGCCAATATCATCGGAGATTATAAAAGTACGATACCCCTCTTGATCGGCGAGCTTGCGTAAAGCACCCTTCGATTTATCGGTAATAGCAACTATGCGTTGCGAAGCCTCCGCTTTGCCCACCTTTTTTTCGAGATGCTGCTTAAGCAAACGGAATGCAAGGGCAGGTTCGGTAGTAGTACCCGACTTTGAGATTACGATAATTGAATAAGAGTAGCCATCGAGCAGATCAAGCAGGTCCTTATGGTAATCCTCGCAAATATTGTGCCCTGCAAAAAGAACAATGGGATTCTCTCGTTTGGGAAGAATATTGGCAAAGCTATTGCCCAATGCCTCAATAGCCGCTTTAGCACCGAGGTATGAGCCTCCGATACCAACAACCACAACGATTTCACTTTTCGAGCGTAAATCGGTCGCAATGGCATTGATCGCATTCAGCTCCTCATTGGGGGTTGATGAGGGAAGGTTAAGCCAACCCAAAAAATCGTTCCCCTTGCCTGTTTTCTCCTCTAAAAGTTCCTGATTATGCATCAGCTCATCCTTGTAGGCAAAAACCTGCTTACTGCTTACAAATTCATAGATATTGCTAATATCCACTGTTAGTTTATCCATAACTCGATGATTTGAATAAAAACTTACTTCAATTTTTCAGAAAGGAGTTTCATCTCAATGGCCGGGGAAATATTTTCGTAAAGGATATTGTAAACTGCATCGCAAATAGGCATCTTTACCTTATGATTTTCGTTTATCTCTTTGATACATACGCTAGCATTATACCCCTCAGCCACCATGTTCATCTCAAGCATCGCAGATTTAACAGAGTATCCCTTTCCAATCATGGTTCCAAAGGTTCTATTCCGGCTAAACTGCGAGTAGCAGGTTACTAATAAATCCCCTAGGTAAGCCGATGTACTCGTTTTTCGCTTGCTTGGGTATGTTTTATCGAGGAAACGCTGAATTTCAAGCTGAGCATTGCTAATCAGGACTGCGAGGAAGTTATCGCCATAGCCTAATCCATGAGCAATACCTGCTGCGATAGCATAAATATTTTTAAGCACCGTGCTATACTCTGTTCCGTAAATATCGCGACCAATAATGGTTTTGATATAATGACGTTCGAAAAGGTCGGCAACCTCACGAGCTTTAACCTTCTCCTTGAATGAAAATGTGAGGTATGATAGCCTTTCCAACGATACCTCCTCGGCATGGCTAGGGCCGCTAATAATACCAAGCCTATCGAACGGAACGGAATACTGCTTAAAGAAATACTCGGCAATAGTGGTATTATCGTGAGGGACAATCCCCTTAATGGCCGAAACGATGTATTTGTTTTCAAAAGACTCAGTAAGCGGTTCAAGCCACGTTTTCAGGTATGCAGAAGGAACCACAAAGACCAAAATATCAGAGTTCCTCACAATTTCATTGATATCATTACTGATATTCAATCGCGATGTATCAAAAAGTACGGAGCTGAGAAATTGCGGATTATGATGATGCTTTTTAAGATGATCGATTATCTCCCTCTCTCGAATATACCAACCCATCTGCGGCAGGTTTTCGTGAAGAATTTTCACAATTGCCGTTGCCCAACTTCCGCTACCAATAACCGAAACCCTCTTTTTAGTTTCCATTATAATGATTATAAAGTAATTACAACTACCCCTTCAGCGTCCATGTTTCCGTTAAACCATTGAAACCGAAATACAATGATTTATGAACGTTGGAATCAGCATAAACCCCGCCTTTTTTAGTCTTACATTTACATTTTGACTTATCCGTTTTCAGCTGTCCCCCCGGTTTTACCCCAACCTTTCGCTGGCAGCTTAAACCAATCAGAGCAACAGCAAAAATAAGGATAAGCATTACAAGTCCAAGATTATTGTAACTTTTTTTATGTCTATCTTTTAGCGCTTTCATTGCTTTTATTTATAGGGCTAAGGTAAATAAATGTTAATTAGTGTCTATAAGAAAACTCCAAATTACAAAAATCAAATTACAAATAAAACCCAAATGATAAATTTTCAAACCTCATAACGATTTGTTTATTTGGTACTTAAATAATTGGGTTTTGATTTTTTTTGAGTTTTATTATTTGAAATTTCAGGTTTATTGTGTTTTCTTAGTACTACTAATTACAATACCCAAAAGAAAGTTAAAAACAGCGAACTCAATTTCCGATGTTATAAAAAAGAGTATCAGCCGTTGTAACAGCTGATACTCTATGATAATTATTAAGCCAATGTATTATTAACCAGGACTCTCTGTATTGGCTTAATATTAACCGAACCTTTTTGCAAGCTATGAGAAAATGATCCGGTGGTTATGCCATAAATATATTTAATAAATCCATTCTAAAAAAGGTTACGAGAACATAGTTTGAAAAAATTAATTTATTCTATATTTTTTTGATCTAAATTTGCGCAATCCAATCAATAATCATGGAAACAGAATCGCTTCTTGGCAAAACAATTGATGACATTAAAAAAATAGTTGTTAGCGCAACCGGACAGGAAGAACATGCTATAGAAATTGCAAAATGGATATATCGAAAAGGTGCCTCAACCTTTGATGAAATGAACACAATCCCTTTGGCTTTAAGAAAAAAGTTAGATAAAGTCTTTAGTATTGGTAAATACAACCCTATTCAGGTATGTGAATCAAAAGATAAAACTCGAAAATATTTATATAAAAACCAATCAGGGCAGCAATTCGAATCGGTTTACATGCCGAGTCCAAAAAGAAATACTCTCTGCATTTCAACCCAATCGGGGTGTAGAATGGGCTGCGCCTTTTGCCTTACAGGCAAAATTGGGTTTAAAGGAAACCTTCTGGCAATGGATATCCTAAATCAATACCTGAGCATTCACGAACGAAAAAAGATCAATCGTATAGTAATCATGGGGATGGGCGAACCCTTCGATAATTTCAACGAGGTTAAAAATGCTGTAAAGATTCTTACCGCCGAATGGGGTGCAGCATTCGGCGCATCAAACATCACCCTTTCAACCGTTGGGCTACACGAATCGCTAAGGGAATTCTTGGAAAAACCCTTCTGCAATTTAGCTGTAAGCCTCAACAACCCATTCAGCGATGAGCGGAAATCTCTGATGCCAATTGAAAGCACAAATCCAATAGCCGAAGCGGTAAATTTTATTAAGCAAAAACCTTTGAAGAAACCGTTAAGGGTATCGTTTGAATATGTTGCATTAAGTGGAGTTAACACCTACAAAAGGCATGCAATAGCAATTGCACAAATGCTAAGTGGAATAAACTACCATCTGAATATCATACCCTGGAATGGCCACGAAAAATCTTCATTCAAACCCCCTTCGGATATAGAACTAAATGCCTTTATCGATTGTTTGAATCAAGAGGGAATTCTAACGGCTGTTCGCCAATCGAGAGGGCAAGATATTGGAGCGGCATGCGGACAGATGGCAGGGGAAAGCAAAAACTTGAAAGAGAAAAGGGTAGGCGATTAACTCAGAAAGGTTATACCAATGGGATTCAATGTCGTTGTTTAATATATTACTGTGCCTTTTCTTAATATTTGGCTTAATCGGTGTATCGCTTATATTATCAAATTCTATCATTAACCACAGCTCTTCTCTGACACATCACCAAAAAACCTAACTTATAAAAATCGAATAGGAACAAGTTGACAAAACCCCTTGCTAAAAGTAATTTTATTAAGGGTTTCATCCATAAAAAGATTACCCCAATCATTTTTTTAAATCTTTTCACTTTGCTGTAAAATCTCAATAATGAAACATCGTTAATAAAATCTTCCTCATAGTTCACAAAGTCAAGAATGTGCAACAGGTTGACAATCCCTTTCTCGGTTTTCGCTAGGTACTCCCAATTATCCTCTAAATCCCCATTAAGGATTGGGTTATCGATATGATCGATGGGTATTCCCTTTAGCTTTAGGGCATAGCCAAAAAGGGTATCCTCATGGCCGTAATCCCTAATCCTCTCATCGAAACGGATGCTTGCCAAAATTTTGCGGTTGATCAAAAAATTGCTAGTCATAAACGATTTATTGGGAAATCTTCTCCGAACCTCAACGGGTTGGCTCTCCCTGCCTATACCATACTTCCATCGGAGCATTTTCGACCTTTCGGGTCGTTTCAAATCGTAAACCCTACCACCACAAACCACATTATAGCTGCGTTGATTGATTACATCGATGTACTTCTGCAAAAAATCGTTTCTCACAACCAGCGAGTCGCAATCGAGGAAAAGCAGGTTATCATATTGGGTATAGGATAAGAACAGATTTCGAATCTTCGCCCGCCCAATATTCTCGGCTAGTTGAATATAAACTTCCTTTTCGCAAACTTTTGCATTTATACTTTTATACTCCTTGCCGGAGCAGTCATCAATAAGTATGATTTCATAGGGCACAGTCAATAATTTTGCCTGCATCAATAGCTCACGAACCAACGGGGTAACATCAAAATTGTAAACCGGAATACAGATTGATATCATTATTTCATGTGTCTATTGCCACTTACTTAATCCCTTTCCTAATCGCCTCAATATTTGCTGTTTTAATATACTCGGGGATATTCTTGTAGTTCGTATGAAATCCATACCCCCCGTTAAGGAGTTCATTCAGCGCATCCTCCCTAGTCCAACCTTGAAAAATTATCCTATACATAGCCACTACAACTCCTGTCCTATCGGATCCATGACGACAATGAACCAAAATTGGTTTTGGAGCATTTTTAATCACTTTAAGAGCAGCTATCATCTCCTTATCGGTAAAACTCCCAGCATCCATTGGAGCAAGAAATGGCTTGATGTCACATTTTCCAATCAATTCATCATCGGTTTCGGTAGTTCGAAGATTCAACGAGCTCTTAATACCCAATGCGCTCAGTTCAACGAATGCCTCTCTATCGGGCTGCTCCGAACGGTAAAGATCATCGCTTACCCGATACAAATTTTTTAAACTTTGGGAATTAATTTTTACTCCCCAACTACTAGGCCTTTGGGAGGTTTGACCTGCAACAGGTTTAAAGCCAACAGAAATGATAAAAAAGATTACTGAAAGGGCTATTTTGCTTTTCATACCTACGAATTCTTATGGTTGATGGGATGAATTTAGCAATAAATTCAACATATGCTGATCAATTCAGATCAAATTATTGATAAATATCAACTTATCGAACGCTCTAAAAGCCAAACAAAATCAAAAGTTATCTGTTTGAGATATTGTGACATTCTATTGCACAATATTAATAGTCAATTTCTTTAACCATGAAGCATGATATTCTAATTGTTGGGGGTGGAGTAAGTGGTACAGCACTTCTTTACACTTTAAGCAAATATACTAATGTGAAGAACATTGGCTTGATTGAAAAGTACTCCGATTTCGGCTTGGTCAATTCAGCTTCAACCATGAATAGCCAAACGCTTCATTTCGGGGATATTGAAACCAACTACACCATCGAAAAGGCTCGGAAGGTTAAGCGGAGCGCTGATATGGTAATGAAATATCTTATAAACGAAAAGTTTAAGGATTGTAAGTGTAACTATTTTATTAAAGTCCCTAAGATGGTACTGGCTGTAGGCAAAGATCAGGTTGATACTTTAAGAGAACGATATAAATCGTTTAGTCAACTTTTTCCCAATTTGAGGATGATTGATAGGGAAGAAATTGGAAGCATTGAACCAAGAGTTTTAGAAGGTCGCGATCCAAATCAGGAAATCTTAGCCCTAGTAACTGAAGATGGCTATACGGTTGATTTTGGAAGGCTGAGCCATTGCTTCGTTGATCATGCTAAAGAGGCTAACCCAGATATCTCATTTTATCTCAACACTAAAGTTAACAAAATTATTAAAAACAGCGATGGGTTCAAGGTTATTACAAGCAATGGAGAATTTGAAGCGAATGCTATCGTTATTGCAGCTGGTAGTCATAGTCTAAAAATTGCAAAATCACTCGGTTACGGCATGAACTACTCAATACTTTCGATGTCAGGTAGCTTTTATACCGGACCAAAAGTACTCAACGGAAAGGTTTACACCATGCAGAATGCAAAATTACCTTTTGCCGCAATTCATGGAGATCCTGAGGTTCACAACGAAAACATAACAAGGTTTGGGCCAACTGCTAAACCAATATTTTTATTAGAGAGATACAACTACTCAACCTTTTGGGAGTATTGGAAAACTTTTGGACTCGGACTTAAACCGATAGTTAGCATACTTAACATCCTTTTCGATAGGGTTATTTTCTACTACATTATAAAAAATGGTATATACGACATACCATCCATTGGGAAACGGTCATTTTTAAAAGAGATCAAGAAGATCGTTCCAAATATCAAAATTGATGAAATAAGCTTTGCCAAAGGCGTCGGGGGAACACGCCCTCAAATGATTAATAATGCTACACGCAAGCTCGAAATGGGTGAGGCTAAAATTGTAGGGGATAAAATTATCTTCAACATCACCCCTTCCCCTGGCGCATCGACCTGTTTAGGGAATGCCTTTGAGGATACCAAAATACTGATGGGATTCCTTGATAATCGATTCAAGTTTAATAGTGAGCAATTTGAAAAAGATTTAGTGCTATGATATTCGACCTCGAAATGATAAAATCTTACTATGATGGGCTTCCCAGCGTAGTATCAAGAGTTAAGAATGACCTCAAAAAGCCGTTAACGCTAACCGAGAAAATTCTTTACAGCCACCTCTATGGGGCTGATCGGCACCACCCGCTCCAGCGGGGGGTTGATTACGTAGAGTTCTCCCCCGATAGAGTGGCCATGCAGGACGCCACCGCCCAAATGGCGCTGCTTCAGTTCATTCAGGCTGGGAAAGAGCGATCTGCCGTACCTACATCCGTTCATTGCGACCACCTGATCACGGCAAAATTGGGTTCAGCAATCGATTTAAACACCTCAAATACCACAAACAGGGAGGTTTACGATTTCCTGAACTCCATCTGTGGTAAGTACGATATCGACTTTTGGAAACCCGGAGCAGGAATAATCCACCAAATCGTACTGGAGAACTATGCGTTCCCCGGCGGGATGATGATAGGGACCGACTCCCATACCGTTAACGCGGGTGGGTTGGGGATGATTGCCATTGGCGTTGGCGGCGCCGATGCTGTCGATGTTATGGCCGGCATGGGCTGGGAACTAAAATTCCCAAAGATGATCGGAGTTAAGCTAACGGGCAAGTTGAATGGATGGACTTCAGCAAAGGATATTATTCTGAAAGTTGCAGGAATTCTAACTGTAAAAGGAGGAACGGGTTGTATCATTGAGTATTTTGGAGAGGGAGCAGAATCGCTTTCGTGTACAGGAAAGGCCACCATCTGCAATATGGGCGCAGAGGTTGGTGCTACCTGCTCCATCTTTGGCTACGACGAAGCCATGTCGAAATATCTAACCGCCACAGGTCGTAAAGAGGTTGCTGACCTTGCAGATAGGGTAAGGCAGTATCTAACCGCCGATCCCGAGGTTTACGCTAACCCCGAGGAGCACTTCGATCAGATTATCGAAATCAACCTATCGCAGCTCGAGCCGTACATCAACGGTCCATTCACCCCCGATTTAGCAACACCCATCTCAAAGATGAAGGAGGTGGCTGAAAAGAATGGATGGCCTTTAAAGATTGAGGTTGGACTCATCGGCTCATGCACCAACTCATCGTACGAAGATCTTTCGAGGGCAGCATCTATAGCAAAAGATGCCAGCGAAAAGAAGCTGACCGCAAAATCGATGTTCACCATAACACCCGGATCGGAGCAAATCCGTTCCATCGCTGAACGTGACGGCTATCTCGAAATATTTGAAAGCATCGGAGGGAAAGTTTTCGCCAACGCCTGCGGTCCCTGCATCGGGCAGTGGGATCGCGAGGGTGCCGATAAGAAAGAGGTTAACACCGTAATCCATTCGTTTAACCGAAACTTCGCCAAGCGCACCGATGGGAATCCAAACACTCACGCCTTCGTGGCATCGCCCGAGGTTGTTACCGCGCTGGCCATCGCCGGCGACCTGACCTTCAACCCGCTCACCGATACCCTCACCAATACCAATGGTGAAAGCGTTAAACTTGCTGAACCTGAAGGTTTCGATTTACCGCCAAAAGGATTTATCAAGGATAATCATGGTTTCCAAAAACCATCAACGGATAAGAGTAACATATCTATAGCCATCGACCCAAAATCAGACAGGCTTCAGGCACTTGAACCGTTCGAAAAATGGGATGGGTTTGATTATATCGAATTACCATTACTTATTAAAGCCAAAGGGAAATGCACCACCGATCATATATCCATGGCAGGGGTTTGGCTTAAATACCGTGGGCATCTCGACAACATCTCTAACAACTACATGATCGGTGCAGTTAACTCATTCAACGATCAAACCAATAACATCTACAATCAGCTAACGAAAAAATACGAACCCGCACCAACCGTTGCACGCACTTATAAAGCGGCTGGTTTAGGTTCGGTTGTGGTTGGCGAAGAGAATCTTGGCGAAGGATCATCGCGTGAACATGCAGCCATGGAACCACGTTTCCTAAACGTAAAAGCGGTTCTGGTAAAATCATTTGCTCGTATCCACGAAACAAACCTAAAAAAACAAGGCATTTTAGCCTTAACCTTTGCCGATAAGGATGACTACAACAAAATACAGGAAAAGGATACGATTGACATTGTCGGGCTAAGCCAATTTGCTAGCCGAAAACCCATTAAAATAACCCTAAATCATCATAACGGCGAGCGGGAGGTGATATACGCAAACCACTCCTACAACGAATCGCAGATTGAATGGTTCAAAGCCGGTAGCGCGCTTAACCTAATTCGAGAAGCGAACAGAAAGAGATTACAAGCCAACAATCCTAAACCTTGAACTCAAATGGAAGCTGATAAAATAAAGATCATCAATGGCCGCTTAGCAGTCCCCGATTATCCGGTAATCCCCTTCATCGAGGGCGCCTTCATGGAATGGGGGTACGCCTTAGCCGAGCGGGAATTTGCCGATTACGTATTCACCTGGAATCAGCGCAAGAGAATAGCCACCGGGAGGGGTGAGGATGCAGCCAACGCCGAGCTAAAGCAGGCGGAGATTTCAGGTAAGGTGATTATTAAGGATGTTATCGCCGATGCGTTCCTACAGCAGATACTCCTCCGCCCTGCAGAGTACTCGGTAATTGCCACCCTGAAACTGAATGACGACTACATCTCCGATGCACTTGCAGCCATCGTGGGCGGTATCGGCATTGCCCCAGGGGGGAATATCAGCTACGAATCGGGGCACGCTATTTTTGAGGCTACGCACGGAACTGCTCCGAAATACGCCGATCAGGATAAGGTCAACCCGGGCTCAGTCGTTCTTTCAGGGGCATTGATGTTCGAGCATATTGGGTGGGAGGATGCTGCAAAGAGCATATACAAAGCCCTTGAGCTGACCATCCAAAGCGAGAGGGTTACCTACGACCTTCATCGGCTAATGGAAAACGCAATCTTGCTTAAAACCTCTGAGTTTGCTGATGCTGTAATATCAAACTTAAAGTAACATGGACAGTTTGAGGTGTTTCGTTTTAAAGTATTAACAAATATTGAATGGAATACTGGAACAATGCCTGCCGGTAGGCAGGGAACGATGGAAGAAAAATGGGCGTACAACCCATTACTCCAAAATTTCAACATTCCATTTCTCAACACACATTACAACACATTGTTAACTAGGCATTATTATATTTCAAGATTTCAAACAAAAACAAACATTTACCATAACCATCAAATTTTTTGAATCATGGAAGACAAAAAATTCTTAACCCAGCTCAACGATTCCATTAAGCAATCGTGTCAGATCGATAACGAACTTTTCGAAAAGTTTGATGTTAAAAGAGGTCTTAGGAATAAAGATGGGACAGGCGTTCTTGTTGGACTTACAAACATTGGAGAGGTTTTAGGGTATAAAAAGGAGAATGATAAGGTTGTAGCCATCCCTGGCCGCCTTCTTTATCGAGGAATCGATATTGAGGATATAACCAAAGGCTTTCAAGCAGAGGACCGACATGGGTTCGACGAAACGGTGTTTTTACTACTTACCGGCAAGCTTCCAAATAGCGAGGAGCTCGAAAAGTTCACCGCTCATATGGCGTCACTTCGGACATTACCCGACAGCTTTATCAAGGACATGATCCTGTCGATGAAAGGCAAAGATGTGCTCAATATGCTTGCACGCTCTGTTTTGGGTCTTTATATTCTCGATGATGATCCCGATAATATTACCCTACCCAATATGATTCAGCAAACGCTGAACATGATTGCTAAGTTCCCGTCCATCATTGCATACTCCTATCAGGCATTTAGTCATGCCTATCAAGGACGAACGCTGATGATTCGTTACCCAAAAGAGAATCTAACTGTTGCCGAAAACTTCCTTTACATGGTTAAGGGTGAGTGCACTAAATATACAAAACTCGAAGCCGATTTACTCGATCTAGCACTTGTACTTCATGCTGAGCACGGCGGAGGGAACAACTCTACCTTTACCATCCGAGTTACCAGCTCAAGCGAAACCGATATCTACTCTGCCGTTACATCTGCCATTGCATCACTAAAAGGACCGTTGCATGGTGGTGCTAACCTAAAGGTTTTAGATATGATGGATGACCTTAAGACCAATGTAACGAATTGGAAAGACCAAGCAGAGGTTGAATCCTATCTCCTAAAGATACTAAATAAGCAGGCTTTCGACAAAACGGGTAAGATATACGGCATAGGACATGCTGTTTACACCATCTCCGATCCTCGTGCTGCACTACTCAAAGAGAAAGCAAGGGATCTAGCCATCGAAAAAAATCGGCTAGAAGAGTTCCTTCTCTATGAGATGGTAGAAAAGATTACCCCAACCGTTTTTAGGATATTCAAAGGCGAACAGCGCGAAAAGGTAGTTTGTATCAATGTTGATTTTTATTCAGGCTTTGTTTACTCGTGTATTGGAATACCCAAGGAGCTTTTCACGCCTCTATTTGCCATGGCAAGGATTGCAGGATGGTGCACGCACCGTATAGAGGAGCTAACCTTTTCAGCAAAAAGGATAATACGCCCAGCCTTCAAGAACATTTACGGTAAGCAGGAGTACATTCCTATTAGTGATAGACATGAGCACATATAGCACTATGTGAACATTTGTGTACAATATTTTGTTAATATATAAACATTGCATTAAAATCGAATAAAACCTTACACCTCTTAAAAACGATCATTATGAAGGATTTTATCGACCCACGCCTCGAAAAGGCCTATGACTTTCTTCTTGAGGGAGATTTAAAATCAGCCACCAAGCAATTTGAAGATAATTTAAAAGAGAATCCCAATAGTGTTCATCTACTAATGGAGTTAGCTAATACCTATTATATCCTTGGCGAACTGAATAAATCCATTGGCTTCTACAGAAAAGTGCTAACCCTTAAGCCCGATAGCCCATACATATTGTACCGAATGGGTGTTGCCCTGTATCGATCCACCCTTTTCACGGAAGCAGCTGAGGTTTTCAATAAAATTATTAAATCAGGTAAATACTTACCAATGACCTACCTATGGTTGGGTTTAAGCTACTACCATCTGGGCAAAGAGGAGAAGAGTATAGAATCGTACCGAAAACTTCTTGAATTCTGCCCCGAAACCCAGATGGCAAACTACTATATGGGCGTATCGTTGAAATCAGCCGGAAAGTATGATGAGGCCATCCTCCATTTCGAAAGACTTTTAAATAGCTGTTCAACCTGCAATCAGCATGTTTCTGCCCTTTACCATTTAGGGAGAACCTACATGAAAAAATTTAACTACGAGCAGGCTAAGGTACATTTCAAACGGGCTATGGAGCTCGACCCCAGCAATAAAAACGCCTCGGAGATGTACGAATACCTAATGGATCTGTAATAAATTCATAAAATCGAATAAGGCTGCTAGGAGTATATCTGCTTTCCTAGCAGCCTTTTGAATTTTGGTAAAAACCTACTCTACTCTTAGAATATGCATTAACTTATTGTTACAAATGCGAATTAAGGGTTGAGGTTTTATAAAATAATAAAAACTTTGTGAGCTTTAGTGCCTTCGTGGCAAAATAAAAAAATGCCATAAAGACTCAAAGATACAAAGTTTCACTAAAATAATATTTTGCATATTACTGGTATCTAACATATTACTATATGTATCATAATTGACATTTCAACCCTTAATACGCATTACAAATTGAAAATTGGCGGATAAATGTCGGATACAATCCCGATTTGGCGGATTAATTTAATGTGCTCAAGCGGCTCATAATTAGCCTTCTCACAAAATCAAGTACATTTGCAATAGGGTTTACTAGAGAAAAATACCTTATTTTATGGTACACCCTTAAGAAAAACGATTATTCGACAAAAAAAGTGTGGAATAGAAGATAGATAATTTGGTTTTGCTCCAATATTGACCCAGAGGGGTCGGATGTTTATAAAAAAAATGCCCATTTATGGTGCGACCCCGGCTGGGGTCGAATGTTCCTAGGGATAGAATTTTCTATAGACATATAATCCCTCTGGATTAAGAAAGCCAATGAATAAAAAGTGTGTAAGGTTTTCAAGATATCTCCGATAAAATCCTGCACTTGTAGAATTACAATTATCCACTAGTTTTGTCGAATAACCAGAAAAACTCTCAATGCGACTAAATTACCTTATTTTTAAATTAGCACTAAAACAATTATTTATACGCATGAATCAGCCTATATAACCTTTTTTCTTACATCGAATTCACGTTACTATAGGTATGTATTCTCCTTTTGAGGTTGACCAAACTTGTCGGTTTTGTACATATCAAATTTGATATCCTTTACCCTTATCTGTAATGTAGTTTCACCACGGAATATGTTTTCAGTAATCGTATAACATATATCAAAGGGTTTGCCCTCATGAATGGAGCGGTAATGCTCAGCAAGCTGAAAGGCGATGGCAGGGTAAATTTTAGATTTATCGGTGTGCGAAAGCGATAGTTTGATATGCTCCTTGTCGGGGCCAACCAATCGACCATCGCCATTGTCAGTAACGTTTTCGGTAACGAATACAGGCGACATATTCCCTGGTCCAAAGGGCTGAAACTGCTTGAGGATTCGGAAAAATTTGTCGTTAATCTCTTCGAGCGTTAGCTGTTCATCGATGTCAATCTGAGGTGTAAGAAGATCTGGTGTAATCATTTTGCTAACCGCTTCCTCAAATCGATCCATGAACTGTTGAACCTTTTCAACCTTAAGTGTTAGACCCGCAGCATACATATGCCCACCAAAACTTTCGAGTAGATCGGCGCACGATTCAATGGCCTGATAGAGGTCAAACCCAGGTACTGAGCGTGCCGAGCCGGTTGCCATGCCTCCCGATTGGGTTAAAACCACCGTTGGACGATAGTAAGTCTCAATCAGCCTTGATGCAACAATACCCACAACCCCCTTGTGCCATGTTGGGTTAAAGAGTACTGTGGTATTCCTGTGCTGTGCTTTTGAGTCGTTGGCAATCATCCGTAACGCTTCATGGGTAATGGTTCGGTCAACGTTCTTGCGATCGTTATTACATGAGTTGATAACCGATCCCATTTCATGGGCAACAAGATCATCACAAGCACAAAGCAGGTCAACGGCTGATTTCCCCGATTCCATTCTGCCTGCAGCGTTTATCCTTGGACCAATACGGAAAACGATATCATCAATGGCGATCTGCTGTTTTTCTATACCTGCAAGACGGATAATGGATTTGAGACCACGGCTTGGATTGTCGTTCAACTTCTGAAGTCCGAAAAACGTTAGAACCCTGTTCTCATCGATAACAGGGACAATATCCGAGGCGATGCTTACGGCAACTAAATCTAAGTATTGGTAAAGTTCTTCCATCGAAATGCCATTCTTTTGGCAAAACGCTTGAAGAAGTTTAAAGCCTACACCGCATCCCGAAAGCTCTTTGAATGGGTATTTACAATCGAGACGTTTTGGGTCAAGTACTGCAACCGCTTGTGGAATCTGATCGCCAGGAAGATGGTGATCGCAGATGATAAAATCGATTCGGCGCTGCTGTGCGTACGAAATTTTATCGTTAGCTTTTATTCCACAATCAAGGGCAATAATCAGGCTGTAACCATTTTCGGCAGCATAATCAATGCCTTTAAGCGAAATGCCATACCCCTCGCTGTATCTGTCGGGGATGTAATAGCCTATTTTTGAATATCGTTTCTGAAAGAATGAGTAGATAAGGGCTACAGCGGTTGTTCCATCAACATCATAATCGCCATAAACTAAAATACGCTCATTACCTCGAATTGCCCTGTCGATACGATCCACAGCTGCTTGCATATCCTTCATCAGGAATGGGTCGTATAAATCCTCTAGCGATGGACGGAAGAACTTTTTCGCTTCATCGTAAGTAGATATGCCTCGCTGAACCAGCAGCGTTGCTAGAACTCGTTCAACCCCAAGCACGTCTGCCAAATGATTGATAGTGTCGGGGTTTCCCTTATCCTTGTATATCCACCTTTTTTCCATTCTCTAAAAGTACGTTTTTTAGCTCAACTCTATAGCGTATTAACGGAGCAATAGCTATTATTTATAAACAAAACCGAACTCGCTAGCGAAAAGTTTGTTGAGTTTTTCCTTAACATCATCCATATCAATATGCTTACCTAACTCAACTTGCAGCGAAGTTACCCCTTTATCGATAAAACCGCATGGGTTAATATAGCTAAAGTAGTTTAAATCGGTGTTGATATTAAACGCCAAACCATGCATGGTAACAAAACGGCTTGCTCTAACTCCAATAGCGCATATTTTACGTTCGCGACCCATTACCCCAACATCGAGCCATACACCGGTTGCCCCATCGAGCCGAGTGGCATTAATACCATAACTCTTTAGGAAAAGAATTATTATCTCCTCTAGCTTATGAACATACTCCTTTAGAGTGATACCAAATGCTTCGAGGTTAAAGATTGGGTAAACAACGATTTGCCCAGGTCCGTGGTAGGTAATATCGCCACCTCTATTTATCCGATAGTAGGTAGCATTAATACTTTTTAGCGTTTCGTCGCTGATTAAAAGATTCGATCCCTCACCGCTTTTACCGAGGGTATAGACATGCGGATGCTCACAGAAAAGCAAATGGTGCAGATCGCCGTTTGCAGTCATTTTTTGCTGCATTACCTTTTCGAACTGCGCCTCTTGATAATCCCAAGCCTGTTTGTAATCAATTAATCCAAGGTCTTCAAATACTACTTGTTGCATTTATATGATGAGTATTATTTACCATGTGTTCTAATAAACTAAATATGTATAACAACCTGAACAAAAGTATTGGAATGATGCCTGCCTGCCGGTAGGCTGGGAATAATGGGATATTGGAAAAACACTACTAAGGAAAACCCCGTATTGGCTTCGCCGAACTTCACTTCGTTCCGGTTCCAACATTCCATTCTTCCATTTTAAAATAATAATTAAACAATACTGTAAATAAAGTATATCACTTTCTTAGGGTTCTCCTAAGTGTGCCTGTTCAGCATGGTACGATGAGCGTACCAACGGGCCCGATTCTGCAAATATAAAGCCTTTCTCAAGTGCCGCTTTTTTATAGAAAGCAAACTCATCGGGTTCAACATATCGATCAACCTTTAAGTTTCCATTGCGGGGTTGAAGGTACTGTCCGATGGTGATGTATCTACATCCAACAGCTACTAAATCATCGAGGGTTTGGAGCACCTCCTCTTTAGTTTCGCCTAACCCTAGCATTATTCCTGATTTTGCGTTGTGACCTGTTTTAGCAATATGCTCGATCACTTTTAGGCTCATTCTATAGCTTGCCTTTGAACGTACTAAAGGAGTTAATCTTTCAATGGTTTCGAGATTATGCCCAACCACATGGGGCTTCGACTCCAAAAAAATATCAAGAAGGTCTAACTTGCCACTAAAATCGGGGATAAGAACTTCGACCCTTGTTTTTGGGTTTTGCTTTTTTACTTCAATAATGGTTTTTTTCCAATGGTTCGCTCCTTGATCAACAAGATCATCGCGATCAACAGAGGTGATTACGCAATGCTTCAGCCCCATTAATTTTATCGACTTCGCTAGATTAAAAGGTTCTAGGGAATCAGGGGCTAATGGCCTTCCGGTTGATGTTGCGCAAAATTTGCAAGAGCGGGTGCAAATGTCGCCAAGAATCATAAAAGTTGCCGTTCCGTTGCCCCAGCATTCTCCAATATTTGGACACATTCCACTACTGCAAATGGTATGTAGTTTGTGTTCTTTAACGATATTGCTAACCTTTGCATACCCCTCGCCACCGGGTAGTTTTATCTTAAGCCAAGATGGTTTTCTAACGGCATCCATTACTACATAATTTTTCACAAAAAAACAAAAAAAAAATGGTTTATTGGATGTGTTTGTATAGAATCGTTCTAAAAAAGATGTCTCTTTTCTAAATATGGGTTGATTGTTTATTATAACGTGAGTTCGATTTAAGATGGCTTGTTATGTTGTTGCTTATTAATATTATGTTTTTGGAAGGTTGGAAGACTGGAAGGATGGAAGGATGGGATATTGGAATTTAGCAGCAGAGATATTCTCAAACTTTGAGCAACCTTATTACCTTATTGAAAATTAATAAAATAAACATTAGACATTATACAGATTAAGTATCAGCTGTTGTATCTATACTGCTTACCCAAAGCGTTATAGCCCTCGGAAAGGGGATTGCTCTAATTACTCCGCCTTTTAAGGCATAGCCGTCAACCTAAAGATATTTAATTGGCATAATACCAGCAATATACATAATCTAAAGATATGGTATAGTATAGGGGGGTATGTGATACCTGCCTGATGAACCTAAGAGACAAGGTAAAAAAAGTTTTTACAGAGCGTCATCTTCGGTTAAAAGCGTATGAAACAGGTTTCTTTCGAAGGCATTCAAAGCTGTCACCGCTCGTGTTTCTGGATAGCCTGTTTTATGATTCTACCGAGAAAACCACACCGAGCTTGA
>Ga0209287_10000037_pt1 | contig 82878 bp, 156 predicted proteins | sample PPLLak3cmMay2015_2_FD_187255 | JGI IMG/M metagenome (GOLD analysis project Ga0209287, IMG submission 187255) | Freshwater sediment microbial communities from Prairie Pothole Lake near Jamestown, North Dakota, USA - PPLs Lake P8 Core (1) Depth... | ecosystem: Environmental > Aquatic >... | reverse complement strand
GGCCAGTATTATCTGCCTACATCAGATGAAAAGCTGTATAAGATGTTCAACCTTACCAGACAGCAACAGAACTATATCGAATCTAAGATCAAGGAACTTAAATAGGAGGCATGTACAAATGAACCTACCCTTTGGGCGATTACCTAAATCGTTAAAGCCGAGTATCTGGAAGTCGTTATTTGGAGGTGGGAATACAATAACCACCCCCACTCCTTCACGTAACCATACAGCAAAGCATACTACGCCAAGGCAAGCTGAACAGCCATGCCTTTACCCACTCAATACCTCTCTGCCTTTTGAGAGGCTTCCTAAAGCATTAGGTGTAGTCTATAAAATGAATATAGCTCCTTTCCTTAAATATCTTAAGACTATGCGAAAGCATCAAAAGGGAGCTTATCTTGCTCTTACCAAGAATACTATAGGTCAGGTGTCTATACCTACTGGTACAGGTAAAACAAGGTTACAGGTAGGTATCCACCTGCATGAGATGATAAAAGCAACTAAGCATCAATCCCCTGGGATATATGTTATAGCTGCTCACAGGTTGGTACTATGTACTCAGCTACTCGATGAGTTTACTTCTCTTGCTATCCAGTGTGGGCTATCCTTCGATATCCTTTATATAGGCTCAAGTAAGTATGATGAAAGCTACCTGTTTGAAAAGTATAGAGACAAGGGTATCACAGCTCTTGATTGCGATGCTACAAGCACCACAAATAGCAGTGTCATAAAAGAGGCGGTGGAAAGTGCTCAGAGGAATAAAAGGCATGTAATAGCTGTATCTACATATCATAGCTTTTCAAGGATGAAGGTTATAAAAGATATAGCAATGTGTACTTATGATGAAGCGCATACCACAATATCCAATGATTTCATGGAAGAGATTCTACAAGTAAAAGATAATATAAGAAAGAACTTTTTCTTTACTGCAACAAGAAGGGTTATAAATAAAGAATTTGGGATGAATGATACTTCATTCTATGGGGAAGTCATCTATGAGGTATCCCCTCGTAGAATGATAGATGTTGGAGAGATTGTAGCCCCTAAGTTTCATATTATCCGAACGATTAGAGAGGATAAAACATATGACAAAACTGATAGTGATATGTTATTTAAAACTGTTCGTGAGTCTTATGTAGAGCACAAGAAGGAAATAAAGAGTATTTCTTTTAATGGAGATAGGCTTGGAGCAAAGATACTTATATCAGCTAGTGGGAAAGAGGAGTTATTTAATATCTATGACAACCCAAACTTCAAAGAGTATTGTAAGTCTAATGGTATAAGGACTTTTGTATTCACATCTATAGCACAGGGAGCTACCACCAATCAAGGTTATCGTGTAGATTTTGAAGAGGTAAGCCGGAGTAATGCCTTAAGGATGATGCAGTCTTTAAAGGATGAGGAAGATGCCCTATTGTTCCATATAGATATACTTACTGAGGGTATAGATCTTCCTTCTATCACAGGAGTAATGCCTTTCCGTAATCTTAATCCGGTAAAGTTATTACAGACTATAGGAAGAGGGGCAAGGTTGTTCGGGGAGGATAGGAAGAGGCTTTATGCTAAAGAGATAACCCCCAAGGAGATAGCTAAGTTTGTTAAGCCCTATTGTTGGATATTGTTGCCCGAGCACTTTGAATCTCTTTCTAACCCCCAAGAGATAAAAAACAGCTTACGAACAATTTTCAATAATTATGAGACTCCTGTAGATGAATTTTTAAGGGATGAAGATTTTACTACTAGGTCAGATAGTACATTGGCTCCTATTCCTGAAATGGATAAATCAAAGCAGGAGGCTAAGATGTATGATTTGATGTATGCTATAGAGGATATTGTATGTGAAAACTTTGATAGTTATATGGATTCTAAAGGTATTAATAATAACACTATAGATAATTTTTTAAATTTATTGATGGGTAATTCTAAAGAGATAGTTAAAAAAGATGATGTGTTTAATTGTGATGCTTTTATAGCTGAATATGTAGCAAGCGTACTTTAATTAACCAAGGAGTATATACTTATGCATGAATTACTTAATGAGTTTATATCTGTATGCAAAGAGAAAGGCTTAGATCATGAGGAGGTTATAAATAAATTTATAAAATCTTTCATAGCTAAGTGTAATTCTAAACCTCAACCTAATATTACTCCCTTAGTGGAAGTATCAAAGCCTATGATTCGGATAAAGATTGGAGATACTATTATATCTTCTGCATCTTATACAGGTGTGCTTATGTCTTTTGTGGAGACAGTTACCCCACGTAAAATATACTCATACTATGTAGGTAAAGGTACTGAGGATAATAAAACAGCTTTAGTACAGAAGACCAAGAATTGTGATAGAGATGTAGCCTATAATATGTATACCGATAAAGATGGTAAGTCCTGGTTTATATATAAGTGTCTTAGTTCAAAGAGTGTAAAGGATCTTATATTGTCGCTATCTAATGCCCTTGGTATAAACTATGAGTTACTCGAAGATATTACATGTACTGAAGAACCTAAAGAGGAATCGGAGGAGTATAATGCTTAAAGTAAAACATCTATTTGCTTATCCCCAAGCGTACCATGATATGTTCCTTAAGTTTTATAATGGTAGCACTATAAGAGATTTTATTAATGAGACAGAGTTACTTCCTTCTACGTTAGGTATTACTGATCAGGATAGTATCTATAAGTTTAAGGGTGATTCCTTGGAGATACTCTCTGAGATATTCTTTAAGCTCAATGAGAATGATCCTTCATTTGGGATAAGGCAGTATGAGCCTATCCCTTTGGATGATGACTATGGTGTGGATGCCAAAGGGTTAAATCCAGTACAGGACATAGCAATGATACAGGTTAAGTATCGTTTTAATCCTGAAGATGCTGTGACCTATGCGGAGATAGCACGTACATATACTTCAGGGGTTATAGAACATAAACTTGATCCTTACAAGAGCAAGACAGTTTTTATTTTTACTACGGCTTATGATGTTACTCCACCCTGTATAAAGGTATTTGGTGATAAGTTAGTTGTAGTAAATAGAAATATTATAGCGAGGCACATAGATAACAATGTAGCGTTCTGGCAGAATGCCTACAAAGAAGTATTTGAAACACTTGATAATTAAACCTACTTAGGGGGCTACTTATGCCAACAACAAAAATTCTTAGCTTGGAAGAGTTCACAGCCCATTTGGAACGTACAAAGATACATGTTGACCAATACTCTAACCCTGGGCAAGTAGAGATATTATACAAGCGGTATATGGCATCTATGGATGTTAAGTAAGAATATAGATGGTAGTTAGGATATGTGGAAGGTACTAAGTAGTTCCTTCCTTTATTATTTAACATATTAAACTAAGGGGTAAACAATGGCAAGCACAATCACAATTGAGGACTGTTCAGATGGAGTTGCAATCTACGAACACGATGGAGAAGAAACCTTTTCAAGTTTTGTTACAGATGGGGAGGGAAACTATGCCCGAATAAAGCTGTGTGTACATGGCAATCCTTACTATGGTTTATGTAGTGAATATGAGATAGAGGGAGATTTAGAAACGCTACCTATAGCAAGCGATTTCGATAGCCATTCATTAGACTGTTGTTGTTAAAAACTTAAATGAGGGAGTAGTTATAACATTGATATGGGAGGTTCCAAAATGAGGAATGGGATACGAATAAAATTGGGTAGTAAGAGTCATATTTATAGAGAGGCGTGGGATGTGAAGTTGGAAAAAAATATATTAGAGTTTAAGACGAGTGTAAGATGTGTTGGTAACGGGTTAGAGGGATTAGAGAAGTGTACGAGGCTTTTTAATCCAGAGACGATTAGTGGTATAGAGGATTTAGTTGATAACTATGTAATCATCCGGTATATGTCTTTAGGTGAGAGGGAGACGTTGGTACGGGTAGAGATGAAGTACATAGATGGATTTGAGATTATTAATAATCAGAAGTAGAATGTAATAGTATCTATTTAACTTATTAAATTGGAGATACTTATGCCAAGTTCTTTAAAGGGTGGAAGGGGTAGGAGTTCAATACCTAATTACAGGGTAAAGGAGGGTAGGAAGAAGGGTGAGATATATTCCTCATTCAAGAAGATAGATTGTACAGAATTTATAAGGGAGCACCAAAAAGAATACAGGGAGAAGTTGAGATTGATTGATCCAAACTATTAATGTATAGAAATCTGAATACTGGAAATCATTTAACTTATTAAACTGAGGAGTAAATATGCGTTTATATGGTGAAGGTGAACAAAGCTATGCCCCCGAATGGAAGATGGTTATTGCTCATCCGTTAATAAGTAGTATAAAGAAAATTTATGAGAACCCAAAATATGTCCCAAGATTAAATGAGTTTATAATTATAAATGATGATGCATATAGAGTTACTACAGTATCTTATATCTACGAAAAGGACTTGATTATCATATCTATTGAGGAAGTGAGTAAACCTTGAGCATAACAGTATCACCAAAGTATAAAGAGCATGATAGGATACAGAAATTTGAGGCGTGGGTGAAGAAGAACTACTACGGAAAAGAGATGTATGAGCCACCTAAAGATATTAATTTGAATGAGGTTTTCTTTTATAAGATGGATGGATTACATTACGGTCCTATTCCGTACAAAAAGGTTCCAAAGACTTTGGAAGCACTTGAGCGTAGGATTTGAGCGTAGGATTTGAGCATGATTTATATTATTTTCTTTTGAGGAGGTATTAGTATGTCAGATGTTACAATTACAGTAAATATTACCGAACTGGCAAAGAAGATGAAGAAGCAAGGATTTACTAAAGATATGGTACGAGATAGTATGTTTACAGGATGGAGTAATACTATTATAGACTTATTGGAAGATGATTATGGTATAGAGACAAAAGTAAGGGATATTATACTTAAGGAGTAAAAATGAATGATTTAGCTAGTAAGCATCAGTTCAGGGTAGCTATATCTACTATCAAGATGTCCAAGGAAGGGGCATCCATAGCAGGAGGTATGAGTCATAAGGAAGCGGTTCAGGTACTTCGTACTTATTATTCGGATGGGATTATACGTAGGATGTTACATGAAGCAGGTCATGGGGATGAAGATATAAACAGTTTTATGGGATGAAACATTAATGAAAGGATACGGTCAATGAAAACAGTACCTATGAAGTTTCTTGATACTAATGAGGTAATAGGAGTTCGGGTAGATGAACTCGAAGTTGTAGGACAGGCTGAACCAACAAGTCGATTACTGGAAGGTTCCTCGGATCAAGGAGCTGAATCAGAGTGGGTTCAAGATTGTTTATATCATGGAGCAAAGGGTAAACTATATTACATTTTTTGGCCTGGTGATATAGATTTGGAGGATAAAGATATGAATTGGGTAGATTGGGATAAAGCCATGAAGCGAGTAGAGATGAGCACTTCTGATCTTTATGCCAGTGTGATAGATGGTAAATTTGACATGACATGGGAGGATGTTTTAGCTCAGGTTAGAGCGGAACCTATATTTTCCAACCCCGAAGAAGTTAGTATCACTCAAATAACAGGTATCTCCTATACAGGTAATGAGTTGTTAGAGTCCACTGGAGTTAAGAATCAACTTTAGTAGTTAAGGTATGAAGGAGGTATCTGTGAAACTACTTATTATTCTTTTAGTAGGTATGGTACTATTATGCAGTCCCAAGGTAGTGATAGAGGAGCGTAGTTATGGATTGAAAGAACCAATAGTAGAGGATAACTACAAGGTTATAAAGTTAGACACGGTGAAATATGGTGAGGGATATTTAAAGAGAGCTACTATAAAGCGCAGGGTGAAATAAAAAAAGGCCCCTCAGAGGGCCTCTTCTAAATCCTATCCTCACAAAAGGAGGTTAAGAGAGTAATCTACTTTAAAAAGAAACTAATTCCTATTTTTGGAGCCATTCCAATAACCTTCAGTATAATCATCATCTTCGATGGCCCATTGTCCGATAGACATACCTAAGTCCGTTAAAAAACCACCTTCTTCTCCGTCATCTTTTCCTTCTTCATAACTTTCCTTAGACATAAAGACTCCTTCGTTGTTAGTTATTCTCCTTTTTTGTTGAGGTGGATTTAGATTGCCATAAATTATATTCAGAGTAACAGAGTCATGTACAGATAATATACTCCTTACAGAACACATCATCAAGTAAAATCTTTTATTAGGGGGAACACTTATGGGTACGAAATTCAGAAACATAGAAGCTGAGGTATATAGGATGGACAACAAAGATGTAGAAGGTTTTATCAAACAGCTTGAGGCTATAGGATATGACTTTTCAGAATTAAAGGAAAAGGTTGAAGAGCATCCTAAGTACAAGAAGTTTTTGGAGAAGTATGTATCAGATGCTTTGGGTAGTTACTTCCCACCTAATTATAATCCTGATGTAGAGGAGATTGCCAAAGCAAGGATAGATATTTGTTCACAGGTGGACGGAAGTAAGTTGGGCATTGTAAGAGAGTTTCTTGAGGCTCAATGCAGAGATATGACTATTACTTTTAAGATATAGACTTATCACTCATCAACATCAAACAAAAGGTAGATATATATGGGAAGACAAATTATCAAACAACCTGACGGAAAGTATTGTGTCTTCAGTAGCGTTGTAGAAGACTTCATTTATTGGGATGCTACACCAGAAGAGATTATAGAGATGGAAGTAGCTGAGGCAAGGGAGACTATAGCACAAAGGGTTACAGCAATTATAGAGAAACTAAAGGAAGGTAGAAAACCATATTATCAGTTTACTATGGATTTAAAAGAGGCATTAGATAGAGAAATGATACCCGAAGATTCAGAAGCTAAGAAGGTGTTCAAAGAAAGAGGTTGGGTAAGTTAATTATTTTAAAAGTCTAACTTAAAAATATATATTATGATACAATTTTAAATCCTGTAGGCTAAGGAGTACTTAATATGTCATACGAAAATCAAATCAAATGTGAGGGATGTGGGATTTCTATACCGGAGGATTCCACATCAGAAGAAAGACTTTGCAATCAATGCTATGATAAGACAGAAGATATGTTTACTGTTGAAGGGACAGTAGAGGTACTATGTCACAGGGTATCATACTGGTATAAAAGTAATAAGATTGCAGTTAAGAATACCATAGATATGTTGAAGACTGAGGCAGAGGAACGGGCAGAGTATTGTATTAAAGAGGGGTATAATCAGGGAGAGCTTAATTATGAGAGTGAAGATTACAATGCCCGTGGATGGTGGAAGATAGAGTCATGATCAATCAATCACTGGAAATTATCTATGTTTATAAGAATAACTCTATTCCAAAAGGATAATATATGCGAAGAAAAGAATCTGTAAGACAGCTTATCATACCTATTTTGAGGATAGATAGGCTCCCTGCTTCTTCTTTCTTTTCCCGTACAGAATACTGTATAACAGTAGATGAGAGTACGAGTATCACCTATAAGGGTGGTACTCAAGTACCAACAGATAGAGGGGGTATACCTATCGAGGACTTGAAAGTAACGGACAAGATAGTAGGTTTCATTAAGTCTTAAAAACCAGAAGGGATATATGTATGAACAAGCCTAAAAGGATTGATTGGTTAAAGTTAGGAGATGTTAGTTATATAAATGCTCTTACCAAGCCTTTGAGATTTGACTTTAAAATCAAAAAACATGATCCTGGGTATGTGGTTATAGTGGATGACGTATTTGCAGGTACTACTATAGAGACTATACCAGTAGGTACAGTTGAGAAGGGTAAAGATTGGTGTGAGGATTACTTAGAGAAGTATGGTGAAGCTAACGTATTCAATGCTTAGTAGGGGGTACTTATGAACATGAGTGTGGCTAAATTAAAGAAATGGGATGCCTGTAAAGATGGTATCCAATATTTTAAAGATCATAAATTTACTTCAGTAGAACAAGCTATAACAGAGATACTTAAAACAGATCATGCTAAAAGATATGAATGGTCTAGCTGGTTATTTAGTAAGACTTTAAATAAAGAAAATCGTGTTAGGTATGCTATCTACGCAGCTAAATTAGTTTTACCTATTTGGGAAAAGGAATTTCCCAAAGATAAAAGACCACATGAAGCTGTTAATGCAGCTAAGGCTTGGATTAATGATCCGAGTGAAGTAAATACGGAAAAATGCAAACAAGCTGCTGCTGCTACTTGGTCTGCTGCTAGATCTGCTGCTAATGATGCTGCTGCTGATGCTGCTGAGGCTGCTGCTTGTGCTGCTGATGCTGCTGGGTATGCTGCTGCTTGGGCTGCTGCTGCTGCTCGGGCTGCTGGTAAGGCTACTGATGCTGCTGCTAATGATGCTGCTGCTGCTGCTTATCTTGTTGGTGACGAAAAAATACCTGAAAAGATTATTAGGTATGGTTTGAAACTTCTTAAAACTAAACAATAAAAAGGGGTACTTATGGAAAAGGAACAGTTGAGCAAGAAACTTCAGGAACGTGTACAAGCAGTACAAGAGTCAGACACCTATGAGTTGTTCAAAGATGTTATAGGTCAAGCTCTTATTGATGCAACGACTGAGGAAGAGTTTGAGGATATAGTACATAATAGTATAGAGGATTATGTAGACCAAGCTAATAAGGTACAAAACATTCTCAAGGGAAAGTAGCTATGAATCTTCTTGTGGAAGTTGTGGACAAAGATTATGAAAAAGAGAAGATGCTTATGCCAGCCCATTATGAGGTATGTCCAAAGTGTGCCGGGGAAGGAAAGCATTCAAACCCTTCATTGGACAGTAACGGATTCTCAGATGAGATACGGTCAGATGACCCTGAGTTCTATGAGGACTATATGAGTGGAAGACATGATATTACCTGTACCGAGTGCAAAGGTAAGAGGGTAGTCCCTGTAGTAGATGTATCTGCATGTACCTATGCACAGAAGAGGGCATTGGTAAGGAAGCGTCAATACGATATAGATAATGAAAAGCATAGAGCAGTAGTAATGGCAGAGCGAAGAGCAATGGGTATCTATTAATATAAATTGGTATGGTAGAAATCTACTCACTGGTGGACCGAATCAAGTAGGTCCACCTTATCATAGGGGGTTACCTTGGACTACATACTATATGACCAAAAGAGAGCTATTGAGATAGTAAAAGAGTTACCGGATATATTCAATAAGTCCGATGTGACCCCTTATGAACTTGCCAAGGTAAAGAAGTTCCTACAGGATAATAAGTACCATAAAATGGTTATGTACCACGGAACAAGTGAAGCGCATGATATAGAGGTGGAAGGTTTACTTCCTACCTCTCTCAAGCGCAGACATTCATTACAGAGTTCTTCGGGCTATGTATACTTGTCTCTATATCCTAATTGTGCTAAAGTTTTTGGGGAGCTTGCTTATCCTAAGAAGTCTATTGTAGTTTATAAAGTAGAGGTTCCTATACAGATGTTGAAGGCTGATAGGGACCAGTTAAGGAATCGCAGGCTTTATTCTGCCTGGGAGACAGGGGATACATTAGCAGAGAGTTTGGTTTATGGACAAGGAGCAAGGGTAAAAGGAAAAGTACCACCATACATGATAAGGAGAGCATGATGCAGAAGTCCTTAACAAGGTTAAAGACCTATACAATAGATGAGGTGATGCCACACATCATTATAGTGGGGCATGACGGTGATAAGTCCAGGCAGATGTTTGATGGACAGCTTATAAGGATGTCCTCGCTTCGATTACAGACCTTTAAAAAGTACGGTATAATATGTATCGACTGTGGTATCAAAGGGGCATTCTTCGCAATGGAACGCTTTAGAGGAGCCCTTATGCTGTATCACCTTAACCTGTATGCGTATGATGATAAGGGTGAGGAAGTCTTAATGACTAAAGATCACATCATACCACAAAGCGGAGGGGGAAGAGATATACTAAGCAATATGCAACCTATGTGTTCTCCTTGTAATTGTATGAAGGGTAACAGGATACCAAAACTGAGAGGTAATTAAAATGAGTAATAAGTGTTATCTATCTAAACGTAAGCAGTTAGCTCCTGAAGGAGTACATATACCTAATAAAAATGAGGCTACTGTTTTACGCCGTATTATGTCTGAGACAGGTATGTCAGAGGAACAGGTTCGTACTCACAAAAAATATAGAGTTGAGTTATCTGAGGCTCAAAAGAAAGTAGGGTCTAAAAGTAGATTAGATCGTAACATACTTTATATGGTTAAAAGTATTACTCAGGAATTGAAGTTACCTATGGAGCATCCTACTGTTTTAGCTGAGATAAAAAAGTATAAAGAAAGGTGGAAAGGAATGTTTTCATTTGGCTCCTTTAGCCATATGAGTGTAAGTGATATTATATTAAGAGTACGTAGATTACGTAAGGGAGATAATAGAGATAAGGGATGGTATCCTTTTGCTTAGATGATAGAGAAGTTACAGTATTAACAAATACTACTACACAAACAGAGAGGTCAAAATAATGAAAGAAGACAATATATCTGAGTATGGCAAATATGAATCAATAGTAGAAAAACTACAAGAGAAGGAGCGTACATTATTCAATATGTACTATATGCATCAGAAGACACATAAAGATATCTCAAAATTCTATGGTGTAACACAAGGAACTATATCAAAAAGACTAAAATCTATAAGAACAACTATAATGAAAGAATATAACTTGGGTATCTTAAATAATAGAAGACCTATAAGCTATGATGATGTAATAGATCTACATAATATACTAAAAAACAAGTATATTTCATTAGATATGCTTTAACAGGTGCTTTGTGGAAATTTTAAAAGGGAGATAAAAATGGAGCTTAAAAAAGGAATGAGAGTTAAAAATGCATTTATAGAAGGGTACGGGGTACTATCTTTTATAGTGCTCGAAGTAGTAGGATGCATGGTTCACATAGAAACAATATCAGATCCTATCATGCATAATAATTATCCAATAGATACTTCTGAAAAATTTTCGGTAGAAATAAATAGAATCGAAAATATAGAATTGGAGTAAATGAATATAGATATAAAAATTATATACAAAATAGATTAAAAAATAACAAGTACTGATACCTATGCAAAAACTAAAAGGATAAGGAATATGAATGACTATAAGTGTTCACGAGAAAAAGGCTATTTTAATAATGTAAAAGGATGGTTTGTTACTCCGAAGGATGGAGGCGCAACTATTTTTTTCGGGGGTAAATTGCTTCGGAGGGATACAGACAAAGCGTATCATCAGGAATCATTGTTGAGATGGGAAGCTGAAGAAGTTGCAAAGATTAGACAAAAAGAAAATGATGCCATACCTTTAGTATAAAGGAGCCTGTACTTATGCGTAACACGATTACGGACTACAAGTTTTTTCATGGTGGTAATGCCACTTTTACAGTATCTAATCCCACTGGAGACCACTATACTTATAGAATAAGAAAGCGTAACAAAGAAGCTCCTTTTTTTGTTACTCTCCTCACAGGTCCAGACAACACACAAGACTATACTTACCTGGGTATCTTCATACCACAGCATCAGGAAGTAAGGCTTACAGAAAAAAGTAGGTATAGAGAAGACAGCACTCCTATTAAAGTAGTACGATGGGCAATAAAGAAAGTATATGATGGTACTAATATCCCTTATGGATACGCCATTCAACATGAAGGTAAGTGTTGCAGATGTGGAAGAATGCTTACAGACAATGAAAGCATCGAAAAAGGAATTGGACCTGAATGCGCTAAGAAAGGTTGGTAAGGGTATGATTAAGAAAGCAATACAATGGGTAAAGTTCAATGTCTTTGGTATAGGAAGATGTAAGTCCTGTAAGGGTTCCGGTAACGGTAAGCCTTATGGAGACTCAGAACTTTTAGGATTAAATGCACATCATACATGTGAATCCTGCAAAGGTTCAGGCCATGAAGCTTAAGACACTATGGAAACTATTAAAGATGATACTTAAACTAAAGATACTTAACTTTGCAGCAAAAAAGACCTTAAATAACTCAAAGAAGAAAGTAGCGGCGCTTTCAAAGAAAGTTGTAGCAATGGACTCCCATTCATAAAGTTTTGATATCCTTTTTTACATAAAGTATATTACTCAATGGAAATAGTACTCTGAAGCGAAAGGATTACCGTTATGAAAAATGTGTTGTTTGTCTTATGTCTGTTGTTTGTATTCTCTTGTACCGAAAAGTCTATCTCTATCAAGTCCATAGAGATAGACTACATACTTCCTGTGGGGATAACACATGAAGAGACACGGATAAGGTATCTTGGAATGCCTACTGCATCTACGTTTGCAATAGACAGGTTTCCAGGCTGGAATAGTGCGGTTCCCATCTATTACCCTATTGGGATAGACACCATCTTTGATGGATGTTGTGAAAACTGTAAAGCCTATTTGGTAAAAGAAGTAACACCAAAATACCTCAAGGTACATCGTTTTAAATAGGAGATATGGTATGGGAAGAATAATAGAGGCAGGACAGGGAGGAAAGAAGGGGCATAGCAATATGTCCCATTGGGAGTGTACTGAGGTAATTAAAAAGGAAACCAAAAAACTGCGTAGAAAATGCGCTAAGAAGATAATTGAACAAGAGCTGGGGGCAAAGAATGAAACGAAAACATGATGAGGATGATGACACTTGTAGCCAAGAAAAGTTAGACGCTGAGGCAGAGCAATTGATAAAAGAAAAAATAGCGGATGATATGTATGGGGCAGGAGGTGTGGAACCAGACCCTGAAGACCTGTTGTACGATTAGACTTATCCCTATGTTGTTCTAAGAAAGGAGGGGCCTTGCAGACCCCTTTTTATTTTTAATTATAGTTCGCCAAAAAGTATATTATCGTTGTATTGTACTTAAACATTAATCGGGGGCTTCTATGAAAGCGGGTATTTCGATTGGTTGTGGTATTCTTGTCATTATTATTATTCTCAACATACTCCTTGGTGGAGTATGTACACAGTACGTGGTAGAATTCTGGTGTACATACCTTCAGCATAAGCCAGTCACAGTTCCCTTCTGGCCCTGTGCATTAACGGGATTGTTCCTTGGAGAGTTTTTCATCCCTGCCGCCGTTGTAACCTTGTTACTATCTTTTGTGCTTTGAAAGGAATATCAGTATGAATAACATCAACGAGAAAGATCCCTACCTTATGCTTAAAAAGCTTACGGTAGAAAAGGAAAACCTTGAAGACCAGATAAGAGTTTTGTGCTCTAAAGAAGAAGAACTTGAAAGAGATATCATGAAAGTCAAGTATGAGATAGCTATACTGGAGAGTGCGTTTACTAATGCTCCTTGGAAAATCAGTCAATCACAGCTTTCAAAACAAAACTCTATAACAATTTATAGTGATGGCAAAAAACATGAAAGACTCGCTACTCTTATTCAAGAGGATTATCATAGCAGGCAGCTTCTTGAAAAGGGGATAGTAGTTAGCTTCTCGGATTTGGAAATCTACCTTAACTTTGAGAGTATAGATATAGCTAAAGAGTTCATACAGAGAGTTGGAATAAAGTTAGATACTAAAAGCATAGAGGACTCTGCTGTTAGAGCACAAAATGAAGTAGACAAATTGAATTATTTTCTTAATGAGATAAATGCATTACAAGGAAAATGAGGAGGTACCTATGAAACACATTGCAATTCTGATACTTATGTTGGCAACAGTCTATGTGGCTGCTGAGGTTCCTACTAACGGTTTGATTGCTGCTTACACCTTTAATGGTACAAACCCTTGGAGAGATGTGAGTGGTCATGGGCACGACCTGAAACCTGTTGACCCTGCTTTTGCCCCTGAAGTTGTGCATGACCCTCGGCATAACCCACAGTATCAGGACTTCAGAAAATCTGTTGTTTATTTCAAACCAAATGATAGGCGTATCTCAGCTTTGAGTGCTACAATAAGTAACCTTCCAAAAGGTGAGGAAAGCCGAACAATAATTTTCTATCTTTGTTTACCATCTGAGGAGGGTTATGGTGGAACTGTTTTTTCTTATGGTACGACACAGAATGTTTTGTCTATATTAGATACTAATAAAAGGGGCTCTCTTCTCTATCTATTGACTTTCTCCTACTACCTGAAAGGATATCCTTCAACAGGCTTTAGTAACTATACCTCTCAAAGAGATTATATAGCAGAGAATGGTGGCGCTACGGTATGGACTTTAGTGTACATTGAGTACAACTCAGTAACAGGTTTTGCTATAATAAATGTAGGGGGTTTAGGGGGTTCTAAAAGTTTAACCTGTCCCAATCCTGAAGCTATTGGTCCTCTTCTTATAGGAGGAGGTTCACGGGGATTCACAGGGTATATAGATGACATATACATATATAACAGGGTACTTACATCAAATGAAAGGGATACTATTAGATTAGGAAATGGTACCCTTAATATACCTACAAGGATATCAAAAACAGAAATACATCCTATTCAAATGAAACCTATTCTGAACAAGACTATGTATACGGTCTCCGGCAGAAAAGCACAACAGGCAAAAGGGATTATAGTCAATAACGGAAATACAAAGGTATTTGTCCACCAATAGAGCATTTAAGTAAAATCATTTAGGAGTTAAATAAAAATGACAAAAGCATTCTCACACGAAAGAGTAAGTGACGGAAAATACGAGTGGTTAACTCCACCCAAACTAATCAAAGCTCTTGGTGAGTTTGACCTGGACCCGTGCTCCCCCGTTATTCGTCCTTGGGATACGGCATTAGAACATTACACAATTGAGGATGATGGACTAATGCTACCCTGGGAAGGTAGAGTATGGTTAAATCCCCCATATGGTAGGATGACTATCAAATGGATGGAAAAGATGGCTCGACATAATAATGGTATAGCTCTTGTTTTTTCTAGAACAGAGACAGCTACCTTTACTAAGTATGTATGGCCTATAGCGGATTCAGTACTATTCCTTGATCATAGACTTACCTTTTGCCATGCATCAGGAGAACAAGCAGATAACAGTGGTGGTGCCCCTTCTTGTTTGATAGCCTATGGTCCTCAAAATACACAAGCTCTTATAGACTCCAAAATCACAGGTACAATAGTAAAACCCATTCACATGAGGAGCAGATATGGCACACACTGTAATGACGCATGATGAGTTCAAGGTGTACATAAAGAATCTATGTGGCATAGAGATAACAGAGCTAAATAAGAGCAAGGTATATCTCAATTTTGTTATACCTGGGGGTACTACTCTTACCGAACTACCTAAAGACACAAATTTCCCCTTTAGCCTCGCAGTTAGCCTCACAGCGGATTGGAAGAATGAACAAGGGGAGTCTTTTAAAGATTGCCTGGAAAAACGTGCTATGATTAAATGTGTAAAGATGATACGTGAGCACTTAGACCTCGGATTAAAAGAAGCAAAAGACCTTTATGAGAAATATGAAAACGATTGGCGAAGCTATATATCATTATAATGATATCTTAAAGTCTTTAACTTTTTAAATTATTCAAGGGGTATCTACTACGGAGAAATGGATTAAAAAAACGAGTGACTTATCAGAAAGAGGTTATAATGGTGAACTATCAACAGTACCTATCGAATAGAATATCAGATTTAGATAAGCTATCAACTATTATCCCTGAGCTTCTTACAAATATGACTGATGTAAAGAAAGCCCTTGGGGTAGCTAGCACAGGAGCTATTATTGATATTCTTGAAGGATTCAGAAAAAATCTTTGTGAACTCCTCGGTAGAGATGTTCACCCTGCAGAATGCGATGTCTATGTAAAACTCGTTACTCAGATGGCTCTGTCATCTGCTATAAAAGATATTACAATAGACATTTTAGAGAATAATAAAATAGAGGAATTGTTTGAAACCAAAAAAATAATAGATAAACTGATAGATAAAACATGTACCAGTCTGGGAGCTATCATTCACGGATTTAATAGGGATGATATAAAAAAGCTTTTTGGAGACTCCTTCCAGGAGATGCTTTCCAGATTTGGTGGTATACAGGATTCTAATCCTGGAGAGATGTTTGATAATGATTATCCAAATATGTAGGAGTTAGATATGAAAATTTTTCTTGTAGAAGCAAAGACAGGATGCTCTTGTTGTTCTGATGATAACCATTATAGAGGACCTTATAAATCTGAAGAGGAAGCTAAAAGACGTATAGAGTACTACAAGTCTCCTGATAGTAAGTACTGGCCTCTTGCTTCCCAATACTCAAAAAGAGGTAATTACTCTGTACATGAGATAGAAGCTGAAGAGATTTCTAATAGCAGGATTATAATTGAGGATAGAGTACACGCCTTCAACGGCTTCATTGAGGTTAATCCTGATGGTACTCTTAATAGTTCAAATGAGTCTGAATACTTTTCTACTATTTATTAAACTACTAAACAAGGAGTTGTAGAATGAGCGTAACATTGAACCATAAAGAACTAACTCTAGACATTGATGGTGTCAAAAGCATTTCTCTCGTAATTGCAGAAGATGGTAGTGTAGGGTCCATAACAAGCAGTCTTAAAGACAGTTGCCCTTACTGCCAGCTTCCTGATTGCTATGCAGACTGTGATGGAAGCCAGGGAGATATAGACGAGCTTGAGAGTGAGGAAGATATGGAAAACCGCAGACGTTGGAACGAAACAATGGATGTCATTGAGTCTCTTGTATTAGGTCATGCTTGTGCTGGAGTAGACGTAACTTCTAAAGCATACATCACCGGAATCCAAACAACCATTGAAGCTCTCACAAATAATATGTAACTAAAAGGAGTATAGATGCCAGATATCTGCATGTGTTCCGGTGAAGAGTGTCCTATCAAAGATTCATGCTATAGATTTACTGCAAAGCCTGATGAAATAGCACAGAGCTATTTTACAGGAGTTCCTTGGGAGGGAAAAGAATGCAAGTACTTCATGCCAAGAGTTTCAATAGAAACTCTTACCCTTGAGGATGCTAAGAATCTTAAGTGGATAACTTTCGGAAAGAGTGGTATGGACCCCTACAAGATAATCAATCTTGGTGATGCCGAGACAGAGCACCTTGAAGCTATCTTTGTTACTCAGCCTATTACAGGACTCTACAAGAAAGCACTATTGCTTATACTAAAAGAACGCTATCAAAAGTCATCATAATCTATAGGTGCTCAGAAAACTGATGAACAAAGACAACTACGAAAAAATAAGCCCTGCAATTGCGGGGCTTATTATAAGGAGTATATATGTCACGTAAATATGGTTTTTTATTATTAGAGTTACCTGCACTAATAGTTATAGGGGGGATATTAGCAGTAATAGCTATACCCTTTTTTATCCGAGAATATGACCATAAACATACAAATACAAATATAGATAAAGAGTACAGAATAGGAGTAAATGAGTATATCATAGAGAATATATCTATTGGCTATCAAGGTATGCTATCGCCATCCTGTTTTGCAATTGATCACTATCCCATGCGTCCAGGGGAACGTGTAGCATTCTATCCAGTCGGAATAGATACCTTATTCAATTATAAACATGCCTATTTGGTAAAAGAGGTATATCCAAAATATATCATTATCAAACAGCTATACTGAAAGCATAGTATGCCAATCAACAAAGAAGAATTTAGCGCAGAGATAACTAAGCATCTTAGTAAGATAGATGCTTTTTTTATAGAAGCTAAACCACTAAAGTATACATGGGAGATAATGACTAAAGCTGATGTAGTTATAGTAGAGCTATTACTAAAAGATTCTAATAGCTATGAGATAGAAGTGCTTTTTTCTGAGTGGGAAGAAGCACTTCCTTATATAGATCAAGATGACTGTGCTTTAGATATAGAAAGAATGGTATACAGGATTAAGACTAATACAAGTAATAATGCAATAAAGGTATTGCTATTCTTTCTTAAACCATTACTTCTTCCAGAGGTAATAGATAATTAGCATCCTTATGAACAACTATAAAAGTAATAGTCTATTTACTTAGAAAGTTAGGTAACTAATGATATGCCTAAGGTGTGGCTTGTGTTGCAAAAAATATTTTGTCCCTATACCTATAGACCCTGATAAGCCTATGATAAATGAAGCTGACCCTAATGATTCCTCAAATATAGAGATGTTTTTAGGCCATCCAGAAGATAAAAGAAAGCAATGCCCTCATCTAAGGGGGGATAGACCAGGAGAGTACTGGTGCTACTGTCACAATAAACCCTGGTACAATCAAACTCCCTGTTATGAATATAGTCAGATTGAGAGGAATAACAGCCTCTGCCGAACAGGAGCTTATTTTATGAAAAACCTATCGAAGGAGCTTGTAAATGCCATCACTACACATGCTGATAGCCTCTCTGTGGCTACTTAGTGGTATAGTGCTATACCTCATCTCAGATAGAATCTATCCTGATGAAAGGTCAGAACCTATAGGCCCCTTTCAGATAGCTCTGATGTTACTAGGTCCTATTTGTTGGACATACATTGGAGTTACCTATATAGTACTTACTGTAATTAGACAAAAAGATAGTAACTTTCAAATGGACTACGGGACATCCTGGATGGTGCTAACAGGAAGTCTTCTTCCTTGGGCAATTCTTCTTATAGTACTTTCCAAAATTTAGTATTTGTTTTGAAGGATTCTAAATAGTATATTATGAGCCGAAGAAGGGAGGTACATATGAGCGGAGCGAGAGTAATTAAGAAGATGCTCCAAGCGCAGCAGCGCAGCTTTGAAAAATCTTTCGACCGGATTACTCCTCGAAGGATGACTGACATAGAGCTTCACAATCCTGTATCAGTCCTTGAGGAACTGATTATGGGATGGCCTCCTTGTGATGTGCGCTATGAGCCTTCTTATATGGGGGCTCATGATATTGAGCCTAACGATAGTGAACTCATGAAGGATGTCTTTAGAGGTCTAAGTCTCAAAGTTCTAAAGCGGTTGCCTACTGAGGGCAAACTTGTTGTCGGTGTATTCCTTCAAACTAATCTTGCTGAGTTTGAACGATACAATGAAATTGTTCAGAGACATAATGATGAGTGGGAATTTAATGGTAGCCCTCAAGATATTTTTGATCCACGTACAGGGGATATCCATGAGGTAAAAGATAAGTATGTAAAGGAAGTAATAGCACGATCTCCTTTCAGTGAACACCTTGACCTGGAGGATGAATCCAGTGGCAAACTCACATTAGCACGACCTAATGAAAAGAGACAGCTATATCTTACGGTAACATATAAGCTCGAAGTAATAGAACTTGCTGGAGAGGAACCTTATTTTCGTTTGGGATATGTTGCTACCGATTACAAAGATCGTATTGTTTATTACAATGTATTGGACAGCCATGACCTTTCCTATCTTGTTCGAAGAGCAACACAGGAGGTATATGGGCATCCTTTCATTTTAATAAATAAAGGACCTTTCTTTGACGGTATCTCTCTTCTGATTCAGGGGAAGAAGATTCCCTTATGCCAGAAGCACAATAAGGTTCCATCGTTTCTAACGAGTGGTAAAGTCAAAAGAACAAGAGAGGTGCATGCCACTAAGAATGTAGAGATAGGATCTGGTGAGGGAGTAGGGGTACTATTTGGTATCCTTATCCCTATAGTATCTATAGTCTATACGGTATATATATCCTTCGTAGCTATTAACAGTTATGACGATTACAAACCCTGGACCGTAGGGGCATGGATGATTCATGTATCTATATCTCTCATAGTACTTATAGTAGCAGGAAAGATTGGTACCTATTTCAAGGAAAGGGCAGAGATAGCTAAGTTAGAGAAGAAGTTTCTGTAAAATTCCTTTCAAGGAATCCTATTATGAATGTGTTTAAATGGTATAGAATAGGTCAAAGGTCATAAACACAAAATAAGTTAACGGGCTATAACTTAATTACTTATAACAAACAGGAGTAACTCATGAACATAACAAAAGAAAAATTAACAGAATTACATGCTTGTAAAAACAGTATAACCTGGTTTGAACAAAATCCGGGTATAACTACTGTTGAACAGGGAATTAAACTGTTGTGGGAAACCGATCACCCAGAAAAATTTAATTGGTCTAACTGGATTTTATCCAGAGTACTAACCCACCGGAATCAGGTTAAGTATGGCGTACATGCAGCGGAATTAGTTTTACCGATTTGGGAAAATGAATTTCCCGAAGATAAAAGACCCAGTGAAGCTATTAATTCAGTTAAGGCTTGGATTAATGATCCTAGTAAGGAAAATGCAGAGAAATGCAAACAAGCTGCGTCTGATGCTACTGCTTGGAATGCTGCTAATGCTGCTAATGCTACTTATGATGCTACTTATGCTGCTAGGGCTGCTGCTGCTTTGGCTGCTGGTTGGGCTGCTGGTTGGGCTGCTGCTTGGGCTGCTGCTTGGGCTACTGGTGCTGCTAGTGCTGCTTATAGGGCTATAGCTGCTGACCCAACCAAGAAAAAAGAAATAATTGATTACGGTTTAAACCTATTACAGAATCAGGAGTAGTTATGAACATAACAAAAGAAAAATTGCTGGAACTAAATGCATGTATAAACAGTATAACCTGGCTTGAACAAAATTCAGGTATAACTACTGTTGAGCAAGGAATAGCTTTGCTGTGGGAAACCGATCACCCAGAAAAATTTAATTGGTCAAACTGGATTTTATCCAGAGTACTAAACCACAAAAATCGTGTTCGATATGCAGCACATGCAGCAGAATTAGTTTTACCTCTTTGGGAAAAGGAATTTCCCAAAGATAAACGGCCACATGAAGCTGTTAATGCAGCTAAGGCTTGGCTTGAAAATCCAAGTCCAGATAATAAAGAAAAATGTAATCAAGCTTCTGCTGCTTGGTATGCTGGGTATGCTGCTGCTTATGCTGCTAGGGCTGCTGCTGATGCTACTGCTTGGGCTGCTAGGGCTGTTGATGCTGCTAAGGTTGCTACTTGGGCGGCTGGGGCTGACCCAACCAAAGCAAAAGAAATAATTGATTACGGTTTAAACCTATTACAGAATCAGGAGTAGAAGTCTGTGGTTGGGAAAACCCAACCGGGGATACGATTAATGCAATAAGACTTGCAAATTGTCTACGAGGAGGTAGTATGATTAAATTAGAACCATTCCCATGGAGAAAGATTAATGAAAATGAAAGTTCCACGTTCGGAACCTTTTCACAGCCCGCCAGACTCCGAATAGAAGCAATAGGAGGCGAAATTATGGATATACCTGGAGCTTGTGGTATGTCTATATCCATCCCCACCCATCATATGGAGGAGTTCGTAAAAACAGTCGGTGGCAGGGTATTCCTTGCTACCGAAACCATACCGGATGACACTGTGTATGGTGACGTATTCACTGCAGAGGCAGTGGAAAAAATTGCTTCTACTGTTCTTAACGGTGGGTGGGTCTTTGGATCTGCTGACCTGGTTGGAAATCTGATTAAAGATCACCTTCGTGAGATAATAAGTATCGGTGATTGGTGTTTAGCATATGATAATGTATTTAAGCATGAGGGTAAATACCAAGGCCCTGCTACTGCGTGGCAAAGCGAAGAGTATACCACAGCTTATGTAACAGATGATACAGTATCCTTCGGGGTGGGCTGCGGTAGCCACCACATTAAGTTTGTATTTAATCATCAGGGAGACCTCCTTGAGATTAATCCCGATGATTACCCATCAGAAAACTGTTGGGAAAATCTTACAACAGTAGAAGAGAGGCGACAAGCAGTTATCCAGCATATGAAAATATTAGATGCGAAATAAATGGGTCACCGGATATCCGGTATAGAGATAACATTTAAAGAAGGAGTGCCATATGGCTAAAGATGTGGGAGATGGTAAGGAACCAGTAGTAAGAGACCATGATCCAAAGGATGCCTCTATAGAGGTAGGCTCTGGTAAGAAGAAAGAAAACAAAAGGATTAAAACGCTTATTAGGGACTTCATCCTGTACTTGAGACAAGAGAAGTCCTATAAGAAGCAAAAGGAAGAGGTAGCGGAGTACATCCGAGACTACACTGGAAAAGTGAGAGATGAAAACGCATTCTCTGGTGACTACCAGAAAACTTATCGTCTCATCGAAGGTCTGGAGAATGGTATCGAGACTGCAGTAAACGTCTCGCATACTGATAAGTTCTCCAAAATTGTGGAAGAGGCAGTGGATGGTATTAAAAAGGTAGTAGGGGATACATTCTTTAACAAATTCTTTGAGAAGGATATCACCATCTCTATCAAGACTGAGATACTTGCTGACAAAAAAAGCAGACAAGAGCTTTCCGAAGCTCTTATCAAATCTCTTGGTGTAGATGGAGTAAAGAAGTACTTTGTAAAAGAGGAAGCCTGGACTATCAAGGAGGGTTTGGATAAGGGTCAGTATGAATTGGACCCTACAGTCCTACCAAAGTTCAGGGAAGTAGTGAAGCAGAATGCAGATGCAATCAGCGAGTCTTCAAAGAAGATAGCAGTAGCATAAACGTGGGGGAGTAATCCCCCTTTTATTTAAGGAGATACTTATGAGTAAGGCACAACCGATTCCAGTTAAAGTTGAAAATATAATGAATCTTCGTCGCCATTTGACAAAGATGTATCTTGATAATCCTTGCGAAATTACTTGGAGAGTACTTGTCTCCTCCGCAGTCAAAGATGGCACCACTATTCTTGGGTATCTTGAAGAAGTTTCACAGTTTGCCGCATTCGATGAAGATACTCCGTTGGAAGACCTCAAAGCCAATCTTGAACAAGTACAACAGGCTTTAAAGTATCTTGTAGAAGAGATTACACAGACTAACATATATCCTGAGTTGGATAAAGCTTTTACTCGATAAGATATTATAAAATCTATACCATAAGGGGGGACTATGGCCTCTAAGTACTACAAAAATACGGTAAAAGATTTGGCTATGACTACACAGACAATATTCATATTCATTATGATAATCATGCTAGTCATGGTAGGGACTTATCAAGGTATCAAGTACCTTGCGGTTACTAAGAAAGCTAATGAATATGAAACCCGTACTTCAGATTACCTGATAGAAAAAGGATATCACTATGATAAACTTATCTATATAGAGCAGATGATGGGTATAGCATGCTCATATGAAAAGACTCATAAACTACAGGTAATCAATCTAATCTCCCCTAAAGGAAAACTTCTGGGAGACATGGTACTGTACTATATATGCCCTGATTTTGAATTGCGTGGACAATATATCGAAAACCTTCCAAAGGAGGAATAATATGAAAGATCCTAAAATAAGCCTGACTATGGTAAGCTCAACAGGGACATGGCTGAGGGAGTCTCTTGCTCCTCAGCATAGCTTTATAGCACTCTCTATTGAGGACCATGAAGGAAGAATCATAGCAAGATTGGGAATGACCTTTGACCAGTTTACCCATATGCTTGTATCTAATATGGAGACTACTTGTACTCTACTAAGATACAGAGATGGAAATGGTAAGCTGGCAGAAGATATTGTGACTCATCCTCCGACTATAGAAGACAAGATGAAAGAGCGTATGAAAGAGTATCGAGATAACCTTGGTGACCGTATGAATGATATATATAAAGATATTTATGAGATGATGAACAGTGGAGTAAAGCCTGGGAAGAAAAAACTTGAAGAACTACTACGTGATGTAGCTACTGTACGAAGTCACTTCAAAGAAAATGAGAACTTTGTTATGAAGCAGAGTGAGGAAGAGCTTTCCCAGATGCAAGAGAATGCAAGGGTACAACTTTCTATATATTTGAAAACGCTTGGAGCAGACATTGCTCCGAGTGAAATCAAATTTCTTGGTGACCCCTCTTCTCATAAGCTCATTGCAAATGGTGAGACTCAACCCATCCTTGAACCCTATATAAAGAAGGACAGGGAAGAGAAACCTATAGAGGATATGACCTCAAGAGAATTAGCAGACCACATCAATAAGCATCTCATAAGATTGGAAGCTACACAGTCTGAAGATACGGTGGAGGATGGGCACCGGAAATTGTATATGTCAGGATGTTCAGAGTCAGGGACTAAAGGGGTAGCAATACGCTATGTATCTTACCAAACACATAGTTTTCTAACCATTGAGGAGGCCAGGAAGTATCTTACAGCACTGAGAAGTATTAAAGATATCAAAAGCTTCCAACATCACTGGAGTGTACTCGATGAAAAGAATGGAAATAAGCTATGAGAAAAAAGACCTACTCAATCTTATTGAATACTTGAAAGGTATAGATATCCCGCAAGAGTTTGTTATCTTTTTAAATAGCTACTATGAGGAAGCTCCTGAGATACTTCCAGTGTCTCCCCCACAATCTATGTGGGCTATGATGTTTCATAATGAATTGAAGGGACACTATCCTACATATTACAGAGCTTTGTTTCTGTCTCCACAAGAGGAACTACCTAAAATACAAAGCGACGATAGTGTTACTTCTGCTATCGTCGCTTGGAGGTTTGAAAGGGGGCTATTTTAGCCCCTCTTTTTTACTTGGTAACTGCTCTTGTTCTTTTAGTTTCTTAGCTGCCTCTTGTACAAGCTCACTGAGCTTCTGTCTTTTAGCGGCTCCACCAGGATTAAGCTCTTCAGCCATAGCCCTCATTTTACTGGTAGGTTCTTTACTTAGGAGTGCTTTAACAAAATCCTGCATTTTAATTAAGTTTGGATTAGGCTTTACAGATAGCATCATCAGCTTTCTTGCTGCGGCATCAGCTTCGTCCTTGGTTGGAAACTTATCTTTTGATTTGTAATCTAAAAAGAAGTTCAAGGCTTCATTGTAAGCTTCATTTTTTCTACCAAGGTCTCGTATCACATTCTCATATAGTCTTGACTTCTCACTTCTATCATTGGGAGTATTCATAGCCCAGAATACATTTGATACAGGGAATGGACGTTTAGCTGCAGGTTCTTCCCTCTTAGTTGGAGGCGCTCCCATCTCAGGTTTCTTTTCATCACCATGCTGCTTCAAGAAATCCTGCCATCGTGTTTCTATTCCAGGGGATAATGCCGTCTTACCCATCATACATGAATATATCTCAAACCCACATTTAGGACACTCAAGAATATCTGCAGCATCCTCTTCATCAATCTCTGCTCCCTCACCACATTCAGGACAACTCATTACCCCAGGCATTAAAGGGACTGGAGCTTCTAAAGAAGGCTTAGGTACTTGAGGATAATTCATAGGTACGTTATCCACAACAGTGGGTATAGCCTGTGGTTGAGGAATAGGTAAGGGGCTATCATAATCTAATTTAGGAGGAGGAGGCATATCAACTACATTAAAACCACCCTCATCATAATCTATTGGTGGTATCTGTTTAATCATTAATGCTTGTGGGTTTTTCTGGGGGACACTTATATCTGTATCATAGTCTAACCTCGTCATAAGAGGTTCTTTTTTCTTATCAGACTTTTTAGCCATAAAATAGCTCCTTAAAATATTTAGTTTGTTCTAATTTTTATTTGCACAACTTAGTTGCGACTATTATATTAGAGGGGCAGGTTTTCTTTTGTACTTAAAAATAATATTAAAAGCTTATTACAACTCCCTTGAATGGAGGTACTTATGTTAGAAATAGGCAAAGCCTTGAAAAGTCTTCGGAACCTCAGCAAAGACTTTCTTCCCATACTGGATGATTGGGAGACACCAAAGATAAGTGGTCTTTCAGACCCTTCTGAATCTAATTCTGTACGGGAAGCCAACTATACTTCCCCAATAGAACCAGCTAATTTGGAAGAGGCTTTCTCACATTATAAGATACATGCAAAGTTTATAGACTATCGAATATGTCCTTCGGTAACTGTCTATGAAGTTAAACTTCCTGAGGGGACACGCCTTCAGCAGGTTCTTCGTATTGAGCGTGACCTTGCTCGTGACCTAATGGTATCCTCTCTTCGGATCGTCGAGCTAAAAGATTCTTCAAACATCGGAATAGAGATTGCAAACAAAGAAAGATATCCAGTCTTCTTCAAAGAGGGGATGAAAAATATTCCGAAAGATATGACACTTCCAATGATCCTTGGAGAAGATATCTACGGTAACTATATCTTTCAGGATTTGGCTAAGATGCCCCATCTGCTCGTAGCAGGTCAGACAGGTTCTGGCAAGAGTGTGTTTCTGAACACATTCATCAGCACGCTCCTAATGGCTAAGAAGCCGGAGGAGCTTGAGGTGTATATTGTGGACCCTAAGAGAGTAGAGTTTGTACAGTTCGAGAAAGCTCCTCATGTTAAAAAAGTGTCTGTCAATACTAATGAGGCTCGTGAGTCTTTGGATACCTTGGTAGAAGAGATGGACAAAAGATATGAAACATTCAGAGAGAAAAGAGTAAAAAAGCTATCTGAGTTTAATGCAAAAACTCGAAACAAACTTCCTCTTATGGTCATGCTTGTGGATGAGTTCTCTGACCTAATGCTTTCAGGAGGCACCAAACAAAAAGAAGCTATCCAGAATAAGATAGTGCGTATCGCTCAGATGGGTAGAGCGGCAGGTATCCATTTGGTGCTTGCGACTCAAAAGCCCACAAGTGAGACTGTAACCTCACGGATTAAAGCTAACATGCCTGCAAGGATAGCATTCAGTGTTACCACATGGAGAGAGTCCCAGGTAATTCTGGACATAAATGGTGCAGAGGCACTAACTGGTCAGGGAGATATGCTCTTCCTTGACCCTACAGCTATCAGTAGGGATGGAAAGGTACGTAGGATACAGGCTCCAATGATAAGCGATGAGGACCTGGCATATATAACGGGGGAGGCATCATGATTGAAAGGTCTGAAGGTACAATAATAATGCAGCATATAGTAGAGACCTCAAAAGAGCTACTATCAGAGAGTGGGTACCTTAGTCCCATTCTTTATATTTTCAACACTAAAAAGAGTATTCATATTGATGAAGCCCTTTTAGGTTACTCCCCTACCGTAGCCGCCATTTCGCAACTTGGGGATGATACCATATTCAAAAATACTCGGGTAACAAAGGACCCCGTATATCTTACAATGATTACATTTAATTATAGCGATAAAAAGGATGAAGATAATATTAAGAAGATTATGAACTTAATAGCCTCAACACTGAAGCCTGATATGATGGGAGTAGTATTATCAGTATTGTTTCGTTCATTCACTACAAATGAAAGGGATGGCATACCAAAAAGTGTACTTGAAGATCCGTCCGCAGTTAGAATGCTTCATTCTATATTCTACACAAAGGATGAAAAGATAGCTTGTATACAGAATACTCCATATGTAAATAGAGGAGTTATACATAAGGAGGTACCATTAAAAGAAGATAGATATGACGTAACATTTGTAGATTGTAGTTGGGTACTTGAGGACAAAGACAACATTCCAAGATTCAAAAATCCATATAACCAAAGGGGACTTAGCTATGAAGCTTGAAACAGTATTCACAGAAGGTGCTTTAGTAGATATAGACATTTCAACCGGGACATTTGAACGCCTTCTTCAACCGGAGGACTTGGGCTTGGACCCTAACAAATTATCCAAAGCTTTCAAGCTTGGTAGCAAATCACTTATGCCCGCAGAGATCACATCAGAGTTCAAGCATCATGACTACAAAGCGCGATCTCTTCTGGCACAGATGAGCTTTTCTTTCCCATTCGGTGGTGCTCGATTTATTCCTAAGAAAACACTGGTGGAGTTTGCAAAAAAGATGGAAAGTATTATAGAGTCCTTCAACAGATCTGTTGCCAAGCTTGTGGATAACTATGAGAAGTATAAACGTCAGATGCGTCAGCACTATGTGGAAGCAGCTAATGCGGCTTATGATACACTTACACAAATGCATGGACTGAAAGCGGACAAGGATGAGTTCATCAATGGTTTCCTTGAGAGGGTAGATAAGTTCTACCCTAAGCTTTCAGATATCTCAAAGAAATTCAATATGGACTACCAGGTATTCCAGGTAGCCCTACCAGACTTATCCCAAGCCTCCTATGAGGATATAGCTACAGAAAGCGCCAAAGTAAAGATGCTTGAGGATGCTTATAAGTCAAAGATATATAGGAAAATAAATGAGTTCGTTAACTCATTAGTTGGAGAGTTAAGATCTAAAGCTGAAATTGTTCTTAAGAAAGTAGAGGCTGGTTTTGTTAATAATAGAAAGTATACTGAAGCTACACACCGTATGTTGAAAGAAATGATAGATAGTTATGGTTCCATGAATATAGTAGGGGATAAGGAGTTCCAACAAGACCTTGAAAACTTCAAGAATAGATTTCTTGGTAATGACGCTAAAGCTATCCGTGAAAATCAAGACCTGAGAAAACAGATGCTAGAGTCTTTAAAGAGTCTGACAAAAAGAGTATTAGACCAATCAGAGATTTATCAATTAGCTGAGGCATACAGAGCTAAGATAAAGGTGTAAGCCATTAGGGGCTTACACCCCACACCTTTAATGAGGGGATACTTATGTTAGGATGGATAGCAGCAATCATTATATCAGTGCTTCTTATATTACTCGTCAGGGTAATATCATTCCTGGTGAAGAAGATCAGCAAAGAAAAAGTTCGTGACTTGAGTACTCCTCTTAATGTATATTCTGGGAGTTATGCTCTCGACCGAATGTTTACCACACATAAAGATCCTGAAGAGTCAGTAGCTATGAGATACGAACGCATGTGTATTCTGGAACCTCTCGCCTATAAAAGTGACCCAATCATTCCTGCTCTTATAGAAGATTATAGAAAAATCATTAGTGGTCGTACCCTCGATCCTAAAGCTGAGAGCATTCCATCCGAAAGAATCAATGGAGAACTCAACCCTGATTATCGAAGATATCTATCCTCACAGCGTAAAGCTTTGGCAGCTGGGGGGTATGATACCTCTTGGTTTGACCGAGAGCATGAGAGGGTTACCAAGGTCAATAAGATAGAAAATATTAATCAGAAGTTCACGCAGAAACTTATAGAGTTAGGAATGCCTATAGTACTATTACCCTTTGCTTACAATGATTTTAGAGTAGAAAATTGGAATGCAACAGATTGGAAAAAACTGATTAAGCTTATTAAAGAAGAAATGGAGTTAGGAGAGATTAGTCTGGAAGCTATAGGTGCTTTTATCCTGCACAATGAGGATAAAGTAATTTTATTTAACAGAGATAAGCTTGAGGCATTCAATCTATTCTTAAACGAGAATGTACCAATACCTCTTATTAACATGTATATTCAAGATAAGATTACTGAGTATAATATGTATGATATTATAAATTTGGTACAAGATGATGGGTATGATTGGCATGAAGCTATAAATGAGGTTTTAAAAGAAGAGCTAAAAATGAATGAGGAATATGAGCTAAGAGAGAAGTATCAGATTGCTGTACGTAGAGGAACCAGGCATCTAAATAAGGGGGTAATGTAGTGGAAGTTTTAGCTCTCATCCTACTTTTCGTTGTATTGGCTATCGTTTTTAGATGGGCCTCTAAGCTGTGCCTGCGGCTTCGAGACTCTCTCTATGCTAGTGCCTCGGAAGAAGCTAAGTATAGAAGCAGGCTTCTACAAGCTACAGAAACTATTGCAAATGATATAAAGATAGAGGACCCTAAGATTGATGTACAAGTACTAAGGGATAAGAAAGAAGCATTGGATATAAAGATTACTAATAGAGTAGCCATTATGAAAGAATTAGAAATATTTTAAATCATTCATTGGGAGGTCTTTATGAAGGAAGTAAAAATTGATTCTTGTTTTTGGAGCAATATAAAAAAGCATGAAACGCTAATAAAAAAATGTTTCTTTTACCTATTAAATAAATACCCTAATCCTGAGGGTAGAAATGATGCATATAATACTTTAATTGTTAAGATGCATCATATGAAAGTCTTTCAAAGATTCGATGAGGATAGAGCTAAGAAAGAAGATAAAGATAAAGCTTTCCAACAGTTCCTTTACAAATATATAGAGAAGATATTAGGGGATACCTACAGATCCCGAGTGAAACAAAGCAAGCGTTTTGCTCCCGTAGAATACGTAGAGGAAATTACCCCTGTTACCTACTCACTACTTGTTAACCCTAATGATACTTCCTTTGCTAAACCTGAGGACTTCGATGATGAGGGCAACATAAAGAAGCCTGTCAGAAATAACTATCCTTCTATCAATGACATCGGGGAGTACGTTGGGCACAAAGGATTTAATGCCCATGATGAGTTAGAAGCTTCTGACCTGGTAGTAAAGATACGAGAGGTACTCAAAGGTGATATAGAGAAAACGGTATTTGATCTTAGAGAAGAGCATGGTTTTAATGTTGTGGATATAGCCGTAACCATGAAATATACTCCACAGAATGTATCTCTCATACTGAATAAGATTAAAAATAGATGTATAGATAAAGGATTGTTAAATAAAAGCAACCGTAGAAAACATATAAATATACGTGAGACGGTAGAACAGGAGTAATCATGAGAGTAACTATTAAGTGGGTAAAGATTCTGAATAAAGATGGTACTAAGAATTTACCTAAAGATGAACATAAAAGAGTTCTTATATTTAGTCCATGTTATGAAAAAGGTGATTCAGAAAGATTACGATGGGTAGATGCTCAGTTTGTTTATATACTCACGAATGCTACCCATTGGGCTGTAGTACCTGAGCCAATTATACGTGAACCAAAGGAGTACGATAAATGAATATGGAAAAGCAAACTATTAGGATGACCGTCAGAAAAATAGTAAAAAGGCAGCCAAGTTTAGGGCCTACGCTATATGACCTTTATTTTACTGTACCTTCTATCCACCCAAAAAATATGAAAATTAAAGAATCTATAATTACAGGGCCTGCAGTTTGTGTAACTGAAAAACATTATATACCCACTACTGATGGCTATAAAATTATGGAAGATATAAAAATAGGTGATAGTATACTTTATAGCTTAGATTTAATTACAAAATAAAGAGAGTCCCTTTAAACCATGTTTCCCAGATAGTACATTATACCTGTGAAGTGTAATATTTATATTAAACAAATCAAAAAGGATAAGTGACTATGATCCGATTCTTTGAACATATTGTTCAGAAAGAGATTGATGCCAAACAGAAACATATTCGGTACTATGCCTGGATGCTTATGATAGCTTTTGTCGTCTGTGCTTTCCGGGTAGTTACTGCCTGTATAAAGATATGGAATAAATATAGCCTTTTGCAAAAGAGTGTTAAAGCGCCTCGAAAAGAAGACAAAGAAGATAAAGAACCTATTGGAATATAACCTTTTAATAAGGGAACTTTTATGGATGAGGCACTTATAAAAACCCTCAAGTTTAAAAAGTTCAAAAGCAAAAAGATAAGATATAAGATTTTTGGCTGGATGGATGCTCCTGATCAGGTCAAACCAGGAGATGTCCTTGAAATGATGGACGGTGAATATATCTTAGTGGGAGACATAAATGTAAACTTTGGGATTTGTGATTCCTGCACTAACTATTGGATACAGGATGTTAACCGTATAGCTACCTTACCAGGATTTTAGGAGAGACCTATGGATGTTACAGAGTGGGATGGAATAGATGAATCTGAATGGAATGCAAAAATTAAACCTATAGATCGTTTTGATGCTTCTATGGTAGAAGCCCAAACTAATTATACCTATGAGATAAATAATTTTTGTATCTCTGAAGAAGATGCCAAGAGAGTTGCAAATGAACTCCTTGGCATTAATTTTATAAAGACTGCACACCACCAAGAAGTAGATTACCTCAGAGTACTTAGGTCATACTTCACTACAGGGGCCTGTAAAAATGCTGATGATACCTTCGGTACAGTAGGTAGCCGTAAATGGTGGGTATTATTTAAAGCACCTGATGAGGTTATGCCTCTACTTATTAATGACCCAGAGTACAGGAAGTTCGCTCTATGGCGCATGGAGAATGGACCAATCAAGGAAGACCTTTCCCGTAAACAGGCTGAGATAGATAGAGCCCATGATAGTAGAATGAGGCCCTGGGATAGAATAGCAAAAAAATATATAGAGAAAGAATCAAATGCAAATAAAGAAATACGTAACGATACAGATAACGGATAGCTGCAACTTCAGATGTGATTATTGTTTACAACAGCTCCCCCATAAGCTGCTCAAAGCTAAGCCTGTTAATGTAGATGGTATCCTTAACTTTTTAGATAGCCTAGAAAGTTCTTTGGAAATTATAGTAACAGGTGGAGAAGTTTTCCTCGTTCCTAACTTCATAGAGCTTTCCAAAAGACTAACCGAAAAGTATAAGCTGACTATATTAACAAACTTATCTCAAGACATAGAGGAGTTTGTTACTACCGTTAATCTATCCAATGTAGAATGCTTCTCAGTCTCCTTGCATTTAGAAACTCGGAAGATGAGAAGACTTATGGATAACCTTAGAGAAAAACTAAGGAGACTCAAAAGTCTAGGTGTGAAGTTAGATTTAACACAAGTGGCAGGTCCTTGGGACTATAATAACTTAGTAAGGGATGCTACAGCATTTGCAAAAGAATTTGATGAAAAAGTAGACATGCAAAGATTCTTTGGAATCTACTTAAATAAAACATATCCTTCATCTTATACAGTAGAACAATCAAAGATATTTAAACTAGACTACGGTACCAAGTTACATCCAGGGACGGCTCTACCAAGCTTTTTAGGCGACTTATGCAATACTGGTTATTCAGATATGGTTATAGACTTAAATGGAGACGTATATAGATGCTATAGTACCTACCGTATAGAATCTATGGGCAATATATTTGATGGTACTATAGACCTTAATAAAGGTCCTACAATATGTCCTTTTGCTTTCTGCAATTGCCCTTATATGGGAATCAAAAATAGAGCAAATACTACTACGACCGCAACATGATAAAACCAAACAGAATACAATATCTTGAAGACGAAATATCTTGTCTAAAAGAAAAGCTCATAAAAGTAGCGGATGGTACAGTCCATAATGGATTTACCGTTGATACGTATCAATCTTATCTACTAAAGTATTATAGGGCTAATAAACCTACTTCATTAAAACTTACCATGGAAGATTTTGATCTATTCTTTAATGCCCCTGAGAAGCTAGAACAAGATTTTATAAATAATGGCCTCCGAGGGAATCCAGTATTTGAAGCTATAGAAAAATTAATCTTCTATACCCCTCTTGAACAACTCCCAAAGCACATCAATGATATGCCTGATATTGTTCGATGGCGCTACGAAATAAACAAATAGCTGTTTCGTTTTAAAACAGGTACTGTCTAAAGTACCTATAAATTATTAACATAAATAGGATTATCAGTATGGCATACTTATTGCTTAATGTATGGTTATAAACAAATATTTAACCTTAAACAATTAGGAGTAAGATATGTGGATAGTTCCAACAATCAACCGTAACAGTAGCCTTTCAAAAATTTTTGATGATCTTTTTGATACTACTACAAATTGTCTGGATACCGTTACTAGGTTTCCTGTAGACGTGGAAGATACAGAGAAAGCCTTTATAGTAAAGGCTGATCTTCCAGGCATAGACAAGAATGATATAAATGTTTCTGTAAAGGATGATGTACTTACTATAAGTGCTGAGAGGAAGTATGATAAGAAAAAAGATTCTTACTATGAAAGATGCTATGGTAAGTTTGAAAGATCTTTTAACCTGGACACAAGGATAGACAAGGACAATATAGGTGCTGAGTATAAAGATGGAGTGATATGCGTTACTCTTAATAAGAATGTGGTTACTAAAAAGAATACATATAAGATAGAAATAAGATAACATATTTAAAGTTAAAAAACTTCTTGGAAAAGGCTGGGTTAATCTCCCAGCCTTTTTTATTTTAATTCTGATTCTCTACATAGTATATTATTCTATTGAATATTTAATCGAAAGGTATATATGAGCATAGAAAATATTTCAGTGGATGAATTAGGTATTCCTTCCCAAAACTCTGAGAGTAAAAATATAATAAAAGAATCTCGTTATTTTTGGCCTGATGGAACTAAGAAACATTACTGTATAAAATGCAGTGGAGGCCCCTATCGTCGAGAAGATGGAAAAATTCATAAGTTTGGTGAGCATATGATTATTTGTTGTGACTGTAAAGAAAAGTACTATATAGCAAAAGATAACAAAAAGGCTACAAAAGATTATGTAGAAAAGGATAGAGATATAATACCTTTTAAAACTCATAACTAATAGGTGAGCAATGGAATGTCAGTTACCTACCTGTAGATCACAAGACCCTTCAGACTGTGTTGGTTGTGCGCACAAGTTTAAAGTAAAAAAGATGCTATGCTCCCAGTGCAATAAATTAACATCGCATGCTATTAGAGAAGATAGTATCCCTAAGTGTATGATTTGTGGTAATATTATTTAAAAATAATTTTCATTTTACTTAAAGATTCCAAAATAGTATATTATTGCAGTATTCTTGTACAACTAACCATTTTCATTAAGGAGGTCTCTATGAGACGCTTTTCTATTTTTGCCCTTTCATTCGTTCTTTTTATCGCAAATAGCGCTGACCTGTTTGCACGAGGAAGCTCAAGTTTCAGTCGATCATCAAGCCCTAGTCGATCATCATCTTTCTCGCGCAGTCGCAGCAGCAGCACTACATTCTCTAAGCCTGCACCAGCACCCGTAGTATCAAAACCAGCATCTACTACGACATCTAAAGTTGGAACTGCCGCTGTAGTAGCTGCTTCTACAACAACACCTCCAAAAGCTACTGCTACCTCAGCAACTAGCGTTGCTATGACTAAGCAAAATGCTATTGGAGCCAAGACCTATACTTCGCGCATACAAGCGGAAGCTGACTTTAAAGCACAGCAAGCTTCCAAATATACGAACAGCTTCAAAACTCAGCCTACCACTCGCCCTGAATATATTCCAGGCTCAATCTCTCGCGGTGGAACAACTTATAATGTGACATACCACAACGGTGGGTATGGTTACTATGACCAGGGACGATGGAATGTTCTGGATTTGGCTATGTACATGGTAGTTACCGATGCCATGCTTAATCATAATGGTTATGGTGTATCAGCTCATAATACCGCTCTTCTGCATCAAAATGCCCTTCTTGCTCAACAGAACGCTCAGCTTGCTCAACAGAACGCTCAGCTTGCTCAACAGAACCAAGAACTTGGAGGGACTGCTTTTACTATGTCTCATCCTATAGTTGTACACCGGGGTCCGAGTGCTTTGACTATTATCTGGTGGACTTTTATTGGCGCTATCCTTATTGTTATCGCTATTCTTGCCTATAAGATGTTTTAATTATTATTTTAAGGGGTCATACTTATGAATATAACTATAGCTAAATTAAAGAAATGGGATGCCTGTAAAGATGGTATCCAATATTTTAAAGATCATAAATTTACTTCAGTAGAACAAGCTATAACAGAGATACTTAAAACAGATCATAATCAAAGATATGAATGGTCTAACTGGTTATTTAGTAAGATTTTAAATAAAGAAAATCGTGTTAGGTATGCTATTTATGCTGCTAAACAGGTATTACCTATTTGGGAAAAATCTTTTCCCAAAGATAAAAGACCACGTTATGCTATTAATGCAGCTAAGGCTTGGATTAATGATCCTAGTAAAGTAAATATAGAAAAATGTTGGCAAACTGCTGCTGCTGCTGCTGCTGATGCTTATTGGGCTGATGCTTATGCTGCTTGGTATGCTGCTTGGGCTGCTGGGTATGCTGCTGATGCTGCTGGGGCTGATAGGGCTATTAATTCTGCTTATTATGCTGCTGCTGCTAATGCTGCAGGGCATGCTGCTTATACTGTTGGTGACGAAAAAATACCTGAAAAGATTATTAGGTATGGGTTGAAACTTATTAAGAAACAATAAGGGGTCCTACTTATGAAAATGACTATAGCTAAATTAAAGAAATGGGATGCCTGTAAAGATGGTATCCAATATTTTAAAGATCATAAATTTACTTCAGTAGAACAAGCTATAACAGAGATACTTAAAACAGATCATAATCAAAGATATGAGTGGTCTAACTGGTTACTTAGTAAGACTTTAAATAAAGAAAATTGTGTTCGGTATGCTATCTATGCTGCTAAATTAGTTTTACCGATTTGGGAAAAGGAATTTCCTGAAGATAAAAGACCACGTTATGCTATTAATGCAGCTAAGGCTTGGATTAATGATCCGAGTAAAGTAAATATAGAAAAATGCAAACAAGCTGCTGATGCTACTTGGGCTGCTACTGCTACTTGGGCTGCTACTGCTATGTCTGCTGATGCTACTTGGGCTGCTTATTGGGCTGCTAGGGCTGCTTATTGGGCTGCTAATGCTGCTAGGGCTGCTGCTGCTAATGCTGCTAGGGCTGCTACGGCTGCTACTAATGCTGCAGGGCATGCTGCTTATACTGTTGGTGACGAAAAAATACCTGAAAAGATTATTAGGTATGGGTTGAAACTTATTAAAACTAAATAATAAAAAGGGGTATATCATGCGCGGTAAAAATGCTAAGCTCATCCATCGAAAGAAAATGGAAGAAACTATCAACCCAAGCAAAAAGGATCAGTAATAATGTTTGATATACAAAAACTTACATCTCATAAAGTAGGAGACATTGTTACTTTGAGTGACCTACAGACTCAGATTGAGTTTAATAGTCTCAAAGTCGATTTTGTTATAGATGTGGTAAGGCAATATAATGAACCAAGTGGAGTATTCAAATTCACTGGATATGTAGTGCATGCTGACGGAAAGCCTGATGAACCCCCCTATATGATTCTTGTTAAAGAGGTTGGGGATGCTCATGATGTATTCGTGTACTACCTTGACAGCAATCACGAGTTCTACGTGGCAAAAGATGGATGGCCCCCTTGTGAGGTCATGGACTTCGTACTGAATGACTCCAGAAATAATTTCAAGTCACGTATCGAATGCGATGTAGTATATAAAGAAGAAAGTACTCATGTGGTATGGGACCTTCAAGGAACTACCTTTGGTGTAAAGTACAAAGAAAGTGAAGGATTATACTCTGGAGGATTTGGTGATAGTATTGTCACATTAGGAGAATTCTTCACAAACTCAGACAACAAAGGAAACAACTACTGTCTCATGGATTGGAAGGGTAATACAGACCCAGGTTTCCTTGAGATTTGGTACGGCACACCTATAAAAGACCATGAAATAGAGATTTTCTCAGTAGGGAGATAAAATGGTAGTAGACTATACAGTTATATCTTGCTGGAATAATGACATTCTAAGATTTCGGGATGACGTTCAGAGACTATGTAATAAGGGATGGGAGCTACAGGGTGGAGTGGCTATAACAGGCTACCCAGACGGCTCATACAGGCTCGCTCAAGCTCTTGTTAAGAAATAAACACAAACAACATAACGGAGGTATATCATGGGAATTTTCAAACGGATCAGTAACATTTTTGTGGCACGATCAAACGCAGCTGTCGAAAAAGCTGAGGATGCCAATGCTGTGGAACTAGGTAAGCTCGACATCCAAAAGATGGAACAGGATGTGAATTCAGTCATTACCAACCTGGGAGCAATCAAAGGGCGTATCAAAACCCTTGAACGGGAAATCTCAGAGCATAAGTCTGAAGTTAAGGACCTTGAAGCAAAGGCTGAAGCTCTAATTGCTGCGAAGAACGAGGAACTTGCTGGTCAAGTCTGTGCGAAGATCGACCTTCTGAATAAGGAGATCGAAACTTCCGAGACCATCAAGAAACAACAGCAGGATATCTGTGTTAAACACGAAAGGAATCGTGATACCCTCCAGCAGAAGCTGGATATGGCAAAAAGCAATCTGAATATGCTCTCTTCTTTGGATGCTGTGGAGAAATCCAATGCCAATCTCATCAAGGTTAACCCTGATGGTGCTGAATCAGCTCTCCAGAATTTTGAGAAACGCCTTGAGAAGAAAAAGCAGGCACTTGAACAATCAGAGGCTACTCTGGAAGTTCAGGAAGCTTCCTCGCCAGAATCTTTGGATAAGAAGATCGACGAGGCCCTTGGAAAGAAGCCCGGAGGAGATACTTTGGCGCGTCTAAAAGCAAAGATTCAACCTTTAGCATAAGAATAGGGGGATGAAGAATAGGGTCATATAGCCCTATTCTTCCATTTTTTATGGGCAGAATAACTATAAAAGATACAGTAAAATGGATTTTTAGTATTTATAAAGATACTGATTTAGAGATAATATTTATATCTCCTATGTATGCATGTAATGTTACAAAAAATACTGTACCTACAGGTAGAACGATCATTCCTGTAGATAATAACGCAACAGAGGATGATCCTAGTGCTTTAATCTTGTGCAAGTCTCTACTAAGAGATGAATTTAAAATGAAATCGGTAGTGTTACATGAATTAGGACATATAATTACTAATAAAAAACGAGGAAATAAAGAGTACAACGCTACTTTGTGGGCCATAAATAAAGCAGAATCCCTTAATCTTAAAGAAGTTTCTGACTTTTTAAAAGATGACTTAATGGATTGGTTTTTTGATGATTACGACCACAAAGATAACTATACGTACTTAGCAGCATATAGAAAAGCAGGAAGAAAGGCACATAAAAATTTATTTAATATGTTTGATAGATATTGGGGTGAATCGCAATGAATAGTCTAAAAATTAAGCTAGAAAATTTAGATGAGGATACATTTAATCATATAAGAGAGATTGCATATCAGCCAAGATACAGTGTGAAATATAAAACTCCATACTATGTAACTTGGACTGGAGAACCTATAAAGGTTCTTGAAAAGCTATGTAATTTGAAATTAGTTAGAAGACTAAAAGGTAAAGATAATATTTTTGTACTTACTAAAGAATGTAAGAAAATATATAGAGACCGTCTATTAGTTCCTATCTTTGAAGATTAACTATGAAAGATAATTATCGACAAGGTGATAGGGTCAAGATACTTCCAAATTCTTCCATAATAGAAGGATTAGGTATTATCTGTGGAGTTTCTGTAAATGGGATTTCTGTATTAGGTAAAGCTGTATTAGGTAAAGCTGTATTAGGTAAAGGTTGGATAGTAAAGCCTGATAAGCAAATAGAAGGTTATGAATATAGTCATGTAGTTCTGTTTAGTAATATGTTAGAACCATTTTATGATATAGATCACCCAAGATATATAGTACTTAGTTTTGTCTATGAAAATATAGCTACGCAACATTTGATCTATGATAACAAAGAATCCTATTATGTACACAAAAACGCCTACAATACAAATTGTAAAGAAGATGCTGATACGTTTTGTAGGTCATTAAATTAAAAGAACCTAATTAGTGCTATAAAGTGATGTAGCAAAGCACGGGATACTTAAGGAAAAGGAAAAATAATGTCACCAGCTCGTGAAAAGTATATAGCGGAACTCAAGGATAAGTACAGAAAAACTGGGTTCATATCTACGCATCTTATGTTAGAAGCTGCATTAGATAGATATAACGGGTTTACTGATGAATGCTCAAGAAAAGTCGTAGCTACAATGGATATTATACAAGGATTTGTAGATAAATTCAACGAGAATATCTGGCCCATCATTCAAGCTAAAAATGCAACTGAGACCCGATATACTACTTTCAGGTTTGCTACAGATTCCATCGAGTTCATCACCAGGGTCACGGCAGGACGTATTTTGATGACGGTCTCCCCCACAAATGGGGACTATCGGTTCGTGTCCCTTTTGGGATGTGATGGAGTAGATAGCAACCAAAGGTGCGGTCTGCAGGGTGTAGGCGGTACAGAGAAGGACTTATGTTGGCTTATGGAGATGCTTTTAATAAATTTCGTTGAAAGTCATTATAATGTATATACCAGTGATGGTATACACATAGCATAGGAGTTATATATGTATAAAGTTACAAAAGCCTTGGTAGCAAGAGTACCTAAAAAGTTCTCAGATTATTTCACTGATTGTGATATATACGCTAAAGAGCCTACTTTCCCTAAAGGGGGTATAGGTTTTCTAAACCATATAGATACTTTTGCTTGTTTAAGTATGGGACTAACATATTACAATCATGACTGGACTAATTGGGAATGTAAAACCTATAGTCCCAAGTTCAAGGTATGTGCTGCATACCGTCCGAACGCTTTTAGAGAGGGCATTCCACCAGACTTTGACCCGGAAAAGATCATAGATATTTACAAGCGCTTTTCAGATAGTATCTGTGATTATTTTGTTACTCATCTTGGTAAGGTGATTATAAAACACAAGAATAAGGATGCTTATTACTTTGAAGACTCACAACAGTATCTTGAAATGTTTTCTGAGTTTGATGATAATGGCTCAGGTCAGCCATACGAGTATGCATTAGAGATTCATTTCTCAAAGGTAGTTACCTCTGCCTCTGGGAGAAAGAGCGCCAAATTATATAATACAACAAGCTCAGTACATAAAACAGGTACAAAGATGTCTATAGATGATTTTATTATGATGATTCGAGAAAACCTTAGTAAAGCCTATGATAAGATAGTAGATGGTAGATTCAGCGAATGCCTACAAGGTAAATAAGGAAAGGTGTACATATGATCCCCGAAATTCAAGCAAAAGTGAATGATACGTTTACCAACGCCTTTGGAAGAACCCCTCTTCGTCAGAGGCTTGAGGATATCCTTGGAGAAGCTATGGAATTATATAGATACACGGATCTTGCCAACTTGAGAGAAGAGGCAGGAGACCTGTTAGCTTCGACTATACAGCTTTGTAATGAGTGTGGGTGGAGCCTTAATTCTTTGCTAGAAGAAAATATAAAGAAGATAGAAGGAAGAGTAGTTCAATATAGAACTTTGGGAAGAAAGATTAAAGTTGCCATTCTGGGAGGGGCCTTTGACCCTATACATCAAGGCCACCTAGCATTAGCCCAGTTTGTCCTGAATACCAGTAAGACTTTTGATGAAGTTTGGGTAGTACCTTGTTATAGTCATATGCACGGTAAAAAGATGGAGCCCCCTGAAGATAGGCTTGAGATGTGTCGTTTAGCAGCTAAAGTTGATGGGCGTATACGAATATTTGATTATGAAATATTGCATAAACTTAAAGGAGAGACCTATCATTTCCTCAAGCAGCTATTGAGTGAGCAATTTGCTAAAGATGAAGTGGATTTCAGCTATATTATAGGGCTGGATAACGCCAACACTTTTGACTCGTGGGTGAACTACCAGGACCTTGAAAGAATGATGCGCTTTGTGGTAGTAGAACGACAAGGTATGGCCCCAGACCCTAAAGTAGACTGGTATCTGAAACCTCCTCATATCTATTTAAGGAACCCTGGTACTATCCCACTTATAAGCTCGACAGAGATCAGGAAAAATCTAAAGTATCTTGATTATGATGCTGTTCGTGACTTTTTGAGCCCAGAGGTAATTGAGTATATACAAGATAAAGACCTTTATAGGGAGATAGACTGACTATGGATAAAGAGCGCCTGAAAATAGTCTTTCCTGTTGTAAGAAAAGTCATGCAGGATGTAATCAGTAAAGGGATAAATAGCCCTAATGTAGCTATAGCTTGGGCTATGAAACTAGGCGAACCAGAAAAGATTACTCTTGAAGAAATACAAAAAGTCCTGGATATGCCTGTGAGAGAGTATATAACGACTCATAATGAGGTGCCTAATAGCAAAGAGGAATGAAATATAGAAACTAATTTAAGGAGATAATATGGTTAAATATTTCAAACTTTCAAATAATAAAAATCTGGAGATACAGCTTGATAACTTTAAAGTTGGTTTATCAGCTGTTATCGGTTGGTATATCAACCTTTCTACACGAGGCTTTGGAGCTAAGATAGGACTCATATTGCTTCAGGTAGAGATCGATCTTCGTTGGAAAGGTGACCATACCGGGGCAGAGTTCCGTATGAACTTTTATGAAGGTACTATGTTTAGCATAAACTTTTACGATTCGAGACATGAAGGAGAATAATTATGATTAAACAAAACTTCTTACGTAACTACAAAAACCTATGCTTAGGGGATAAATGTGAAGACTTCGTAGAGAGCCTTCAAGCAGCTATAGTAAGAGCAGGAGGTTGTTTTGTTAACAGAACAGCTTTGGAAAGTATGACTATTAAAGAGATAAGTGATACCATGTTTAATAACAATAGCATAGCGGCTATTTGGACTCAAAAAAAGGAATAACAGGACCTGTATGAAAGTTAAAAACCTTATAAAAAGCTAAAGAAGTTCGACCCTGAGAAAGAAGTAACAATTACAGATGGGTATCAATGTGAATCTTATAAAGGAGATTGGGAGATTATTAACTTCGAAGGAGAAGTAGATATAGGCATTGGTGGGACACTAATAGAAATAGAGGAATAGTATATGAAAAAAGAAATCAGTCTGAATGTTAAGATTAACTCAACGATTCCCGAAGAGGAGATAGTTGAGATGCTTCAGTATCAAGCCGAAAAATTTGGAGACTATTTTCTTAAAGATTGTCGAACAGAGAGTTGTAGGGTATCCGTTAAAAAAAGCGAATAGTTATACCTTTTTCTAAAAATATTTGTTAACTAAAGGAAAAAATTATGAGTCACTCAAAGGTCATTTGTTGCAGATGTGGAACAGTTATTAGCCAGTGTCGTTGTATGTCTTGTGACAAAACTGTAAAGTATGAAACCTGTGATGAGTGCAAGAAACAGGAACAGGAATCTCTCGCTCAAAGCATAAACGTCCAATAAATAAATTTTAAAGAACTTTTACCAATTAGTATATTATTTAAGATAAAACGTATAAATAACCATATTTTAACAAGGAATACATGTATGGTATACCGCGTTATACTTATGATGTTGGTTTCCTTTTCAGCCTTTGCTGCAGATACTCTGCGTGTAAATCTATATGAGTTCGAACCCTTAGTCTCTCTACAGGATAAAACTAAACCCACAGGTTTTGATGTGGATATTTGGGAAAAGATTGCATCAGAACTCAGCCTACCATACAAATACGCTATCGTACCAAAATTCTCAGATATCTTCACCAATCTTCAAGACAATCTCGCGGATGTTGCTATATCTGGTATTACCATCAATGATAAAAGAGAAGAGACTATAGACTTCTCTCACAAATACTATGACTCAGGGCTCTCCATCCTTATTCGGTCATCAGACAGTGGTGGAATAATTGCTCAGTTTATACAGTACCTAGGCATCATTAAAAAGCTTAGTTCAATCCTTGTCTTCTATATTGTCTTCCTGGTCATCATGTCCTTCTCGTTTAACCGTGTAGAGAAATGGCCTCTCTTTGATTGCTGCTACTTTGTGAATACTATCATATCTACTGTGGGATTTGGTGACATCTCTGCCAAATCAAAGTTCGGGAAGATCCTTGTACAGCTCACTATGGTTATCGGAATTGGTATCTTTTCAATCATAACAGGGTCTATTTCCTCTGAAATAACTGTACAAAAGCTTACATACAAGATTACCTGTCCAGAAGACCTTAGAGGTAAGAGGGTCGCTGTAGAGGAGGGTACAACGTCTGTAGATGCAGTTATGAAACTTGGGGCGCATGTAGTGACTGTAGATAACATCAAAAAGGGGGTAGAAGAGCTTCGAGGTAATACAGTAGATGCTGTGGTATATGACCTGCCAGGTATACTCTATTTTGCTAATAACAGTACTGATTTAGTAGCAGTTCCTACAGTATTTGATAAGCAGACCTATGGTATTGCGCTTCAGCAGGGCAGTCCTCTTCGAGATAAGGTCAATTGTACATTACTTAAAATGATGGCTAATGGAGAGTACCAAAAGATATACGAAAAATACTTTGGAAAAGGAATCCAATAGTTAAAGAAGCTTGAATAAAACATTAAGAAAGCAAAACAATGAACTTGCAACATATGAGGAAAAATTATTATGCTTTGTGTGCTCGGTAGTCAAATAATGAGTTTGTACGAGTGGTACCTAAATACTTTTGAGTTCGACAAAATGACAGATGAGGATATGGAAAAGGTAGATAAGGTCTGTAATATCTTTGTAGAAGCAGCCTCCTCTTTTGTAGATGAAAAGATAGCTAATTGTGATGACCTGCGGAAATTTATTATCAATCGAAGAGAGCAAATCGGTATACCTATGAGTGAAACTGAGATAATGATGCTTACGAATGCAACAGAACAAACCGATGCATATATACACGATGTAGAGGATAAAGAACTCTCAATCTGTTTGAACGATGTACAGGAGGTGTTATGATAGTAAAAGATCAGGATATAGTGCATGACAAGGCTATGGTAGAGTATGCCATAAAACGTGGCATTGAGAACATGGATGATCGTGTACTTTTAAACAAAGAGATTTATCCATCTCTTGCTAAAAAACCTCATTATAAAGGGGATGGCATGCACAGTTGTGCAGAACTGCAAGAAATTTGTAAACAGTACGCGGATTATTGTCACCAACAAGCTCTTATCAAACAGAAACTTCTGCAGAGGATGGGGTGGACAGATTAGAATACAACTGTGCCTGTGGGGGCGGTAGGTCATAAAAACTACTCTGCTAAGGCCATGCGGTGTAGTGCGTAGACAGCTGGATGATCCCAGAAATGTGGGGGTAACGACCCACCCGCTACCACAGGTACAGTTTTTTACTTTAAAAGGGACGAAATATTTGGGGACAGATACCCTCATGCGAGAATGATCCAGTAATCAATATGATCTGGGCCGTAAGGAAGAGCCCTCCCCAAATACCTCCTCTATTTATTGAGCGGTTGTAGTACGAGGATACCTTCTTGAATTTGAGGTGCGCATTTATCTCGTGAAAAGGTTAAGGTTGGGGTGCATTTGTGGCGGCGGTATATCCGACCGTTAGACATAGAAAACCACCGGATGCGCACAGTAACAGTTTGGGGGTATTCTCGTATAGCAACTAACTCTCGTATAAAGAAGAATTGATAGATATAGTCCAGAGGAGAGAATGGATATGAACGAACTTTTCAAAGAAAAAGACGTTGTAGCAATAATAGCTATTGTAGCTATTGTCCTTCTTTTAGATTATCTTATAAAAGGATGTTGATATGGCAGTTACTAAATTACTTACAGATCTTGATCTTAGATTTGAAGATTGTGAATTCATAGTCGAAGCTACCTTCTGTGAAAAATTTTTCCTCTGGAAAGAATGGCACGCTGCAGTACCTTGGGAAGAGGATAATATGGGACTGAATACTAAGTTAGGTGTACTGGATAGTCGTCCTTTAATGCTTACGGTCTTTTTTGTCAAAATAAATGGGCACCGTGTAGCTTTCTATGAGTCAGGCTCTCAATTAGTAGATCACAAATTGATGTATGATTTTTTTGAAAAGAACTTCCAGGTATCCTATGATGGCGGCAGGTGGGCACACTGTGATGCAATGAACTTCAGCCATTGTATACACTGTGTTATTCAAGAAGATCGAGATAAAGTAGTATATGAACGCATGCTCAGGATTAAACAAATGGAAGAGAAGTTTATGCGCCTTTTAGAAAAAACAAATATTTAGGTATTGAAGCAGATTACAGTGTTCACAACTTTAAGAATAGTATTTTAAAGGAGTATATTATGGGAGCCTTTGAGGTTAGAAAAGCCTCTGATAATGCAAATAATGGTTTCAATGAGACTATTGAGTACAAGGTATTAAATCAAGCTAATGTTGGAAATAATCACCTGAAATTTTATAGCATAGAATTGCAAAAAAACAATAAAGGGGAATATAGACTATTTACTCATTATGGCAGATTAGGGAGTAGCAACATCTACGAAATCAGGGACAAGTGTGAAGGAAGACCCATCACTAACTTCGATGCTGTGAAGAAGGAATTTGATTCCATTTTCAAGAAGAAGCTCAGGGGCAAACGTAACAGTGAGACCGGAGAGATGGAAGCCTACGTCGAAGTAGACGTAGTAAGTAGTTCTGTTGGTTCAGAAAATATATGTAATAAAGGTACAGCTATCAAGACGGTTACTGTTAAAAAAGCTAGTATAGATACGTCTTCATACGATCCAAAAGTAGGTCAGTTATTGGATCAGCTAATTTCCGAAAATATCCATGCTATAACCCATTCTTCTAAAATTACTTATAGTTCAGATAGTGGATTTAGTACGCCATTGGGTAGTGTAACTCCGCAATTTGTTGATAAAGCAAGAGTATACTTAGATCAAATTAATTCTTTTATGGATAAGGATGGAAAGTTAGATCCAGAAAAAGAAGAAGTAAAAAAAGTACATAATATTTATTACTCGATGATACCACATGAATTCGGAAGAAAAATTACTATAGAGGATATGATCACGGATACTAATAAGCTCCAAGTAGAATATGATTTGCTAGACAATCTTTCTACTGCAGTTAAAATTGGTGTGGCTATGAGTGGCAGTACTTCTCAGCGTATGAATGCTCTCGGTACAGATATAGAACTTCTTAATGATTTTGATGAAATCAGTCGGTTGAAAAAGTATATATGTGAGAGTAAAGCTTATAACCATAGACACGAAGATGTGTGGAATTATGATGTTAAGACAATATATAAAATTAGGATACCTGAAGAGAGGAACAGGTTTGAGATGTATGGTCGTAAATTGGGGAACATAAAGGAGTTAATGCACGGATCATCAAATTGCAATCTTTTGAGTTTGCTCTATACCGGAATGAAACAAACTTCAGTTAATGCACCCGGAGTGACTGGGAAAATGTTTGGAGAACTCGGGCTGTACTTTTCTGATATGTCAACAAAATCGTTACGATATAGCTTAGGGTACTGGGGAGCTAAAAAGTCAAAAAATAATAATGCTTTTTTATTTATAGCGGATGTAGCTTTAGGTAAAACATTTGAAATGAGGAGCGGTAGCTATTCTTATAAAGGTGCAAAACCTGGATATGATAGCACTTCTGCCTATGCTCATTCTGGATTTTTATATAACAATGAATACATAATTTATAGCACCATTCAGAATACTTTTACATATCTTGTAGAGTTTACTCCTGGTAGTAAATAATGATCTTTTAATATTTTCGCTATATGTAGAAGAGAGTAGTTACCTCTTTCTCACATGTTAGCAGGGATTAAAAAATGAAATTTGCACTGTATCCGGGAATCAGATTATATAAGCTACCTGCTTTTATATAGTCTGTAGGGTCTAACTAATCCGCCCCGGATATGTTATTTTGGAGATTTTATGATAGCTTCAATGCCTCTATTATCAGACACTTCAGTTGAACCTCTTTCTTACCCAGTTGAAATACGTTTTATTCAAAAGGTACAAGAAGAGCGCGAAAAGTGTAGGGATTATTTAAAGTATAAAAAATTGAAATGGGTACCCTCTAAAGGGGTATCTCATGAATAATATAAGTTTGTATAAAAGTATAGCAAGCGAAGAATGGTTTTACCAGAAATATGTAATAGATAGACTATCCTCTATAAAAATAGCAAAAATTTTAAAATGTTCTCAAAAGGTAGTTCGTAAAGCTTTAATTTATAATAAAATTAAATTTAGGACAAGAAAAGAAGCTTATGTATCAAGAAAAGGAAGTTTCTCTAAAAAAGAGTTAAAAGATAGGGATTGGCTTTATCAAAAATATATTATTGAAAAACATAATCAAAACGAAATAGCATCTATATTAAATTGTACGAATTGGTCTATAAATGCAGCCCTTAAATTTCATAATATTCCAATCAGATCTCATTCTGAATGTATCAAAATAAGGCACAGTAAAGATTTAAACAGATCTAAATATCCTTTATTAAACGATAAAAGTTGGCTTTATCAAAAAGCCGTAAAAGAACAACTAACTTATCAAGAAATGGCTACTTTAGCGGGGGCTAAACATTTTCAATCTGTTTGCCAAGCATTGAAAAAGTTTAATTTACTACAAAGACGTATACTATGCCCACGAACAACTGGTGAATCTTCTTATCTTATCTTAAATGATAAAAGTTGGCTAAAAAATAAATACATCAAAGAAAAGTTATCAACAATTGAAATAGCTGAGATAGTTGGATGTAACTGTTCTAATGTAGCTCAGTCCTTAAGAAGGCAAGGTATCCCCGTTAGAGATAAATCTTCAGGTCATATTTATAAACAAAATCCAGAAAGAGATGGATTGAAATTTAATAAAAAGTCATTAGATATAATTATAGGGGGTTTATTAGGGGATGGGTATCTTATCTACAATAATAATGGTAATGCATCCTATGGAAAAACATCAATATACAAAGAATACTTAGAATTCGAGGGAAAACAATTATTTGGTACAAAGTGCAACGAAAGAATTTCTTTATTTAAAGATAACGGAGAAGCTACTTTTAATAGATATACATCAGGTATAAAGTCTACTAAAACATATAAAACTAAAAAATCTTATAAGTTGTCATCACTTAGATATAAAGAGTTACTTTTAATGTATAAAAAATGGTATAAACAAGTTGAAGGAAAAAATATTAAAATAATCCCAGATGATTTAGACGTAAATAAAAAAGTTTTACTTATGTGGTTTATGGATGATGGATATAGTTATATAGTAAAAAAGAAGAAATCAAAAGCACAACTAAGAATATACTTTTCTACTGAAGGATTTCAATATGATGAACTAAAAAAATTAAGCGAAAAAGTAGAACAACAATTCGGGCTTCACCTTTATCCGAGATTCCATCAACGACACGGAAAACATTATGGATCTGGGTATGAGTTAGAATTGAGTCTAAAAGATGTGGAACTTTTTTACAAAATAATAGGGCCTTGTCCTATAAAATGCTTCGAATACAAATGGAAATTAGATAAAATTAAAAAGTTGTGGAAATCATAGGCCCCATACTTGGAAAAAAACCTTTAATCAGACTTTCCAAAAAAGTATATTACTTCATGGCAATTTACTATAAGCTTAAGTTCGAACCAGATGCAGAAATAGCCCAGATACTAATTCCTGAATGGACTACTGATGATAAGTCCAAACAAATAAACCTGGGTGATTTCCTCCTAAAACTTCCCAGAGAGTACAAAAAATCTTTCTCTGAGCTTTGGAGTATTATTCGTCTTTTCACTTCAAATCGTATTAACCTCACTAAAATAGAGGATATAAAGAAGGACATAAAGGACTTCAGTACTGAAGAGAAGGTAAAAGGATATAATTCTGACTTGGATTTGTCTGCTAAGAAAAAGAGAGAAAAATCCTACAATGAAGTCATGAACGATGTACGAAGATTTATTGAGATAGAGAAATCAATAGGCAAGGATGAAGATGATGTCGATTAGGATAACACAGATACTACTAAATTTGTTGAATAACAAGGAGTCTATATGATAGACATTACTGAAGTAGATTTGGTAAAGTTTGCACAGAAAGTTTATGAGCACTCATCTCCCCAAGGATTGGGAGCATTACATTACAATCCCTCTCCATTATCTGAAGAAGAGGCTAAGGAATTACTGGATACTCGTGCCGATAGCCGCTACCCACTATCTATGGATTATGTACATGGTAGGGCTTGTAAGATGACGGTGTATGCTAAAGAAGGTAAGTTACTGATCGACGATGCTTGGTATGACCACACAGATTATCAACTGCAGAGACTTCTATCGGCGTTCAATATAAAAATTGAAGCAACCAAAGAACATGGTATGGACTGCAATTGCGTAGAGTGTCGCAATAAGAGCTGATGATGAAGTAAAACTTATTCATATTCTGAAATAACGAAGGATGGTGGACGAGCTTGAGTAGTGAAACGTTTATTCAAAGATATTAGGAGAAGTATAATATGAAACCTACGATGCAGACGTTGTTCTATGATATAGATGGAGTAGGAAATTGTTTTGAGGCTTGCGTCGCCTCAATATTCGAAATAGATTTGAAAGATGTTCCGAATTTTCATGGCAAGAATTGGTTTATCCAATTTTTTGAATGGCTACACAAAAAAGGATATACTTCATACGGAACCTTGTATACTGAAAAGGTACAAAATTACCATGGTGGTGTTGATGGATTTTTTATTGTTGCTGGTCGGTCTCCACGAGGTGATCATATTAAAGGAGGACACGCAGTCGTCTATAAAGAGGGTAAGTTAGTGCATGACCCTCACCCGGATGGCACTGGAATAAAATCAATTGATTATATCATGTCCATAGAAAAAACTCAACAAGATTCATCTGATTTTACTGGTCATACTAAAATTTGTGAGCCTTGTCCACAGACATGTGGCGGTGATCCTATTACATGCCCGATAGTTAAAAGGAAGAATGCTAAAGAAAAGATTGATCTACCCAATAGTGTGGCATGGACCTGGAAAATGAGCTATTGCCAGAAAAATTGTATCCCGCCTGCAGAGGTATGGGCTTGGGATAGAGCAGAGAAGGCATTTGAAAAACATTGTAAATCGGAGGAAAAGAATGAGCAGTAAACAATTTGAATCCTGGCAACAAGGTATTCTTCTTGCAACTAAAGAGACTGAATCTTGGTCACCAGAGGAGAAAAGTAAGGGGCATTTATTAGAGCAACAAATGGTATTTAAAAACTTTTTAGCATTTGATGCAGGTATATCACGGGTACTAATTGCTACTACAATGCACTCACCTTTACCCGTGGAGGATCGAATAGCTAATGCTAGGTTAATAGCAGCTGCCCCGAATTTATTAGGTATTGTATTAAGAGTAAAAGAGCGATTAACTAACATTCCAAATATGAAAGATTTAATATTATCGATAGATCTTGCGTTAGACAAAGTAAAAAGCTAACTTTGGCCTTAACTTTATTAAGTAGAATAATATAAAAAAGAAGGAGAAGAGGTAGAAATACTATGGAAGAGCCTATTACCGCACAGAGCTATACTCTGTACACCGAGAATGGACAATGGTTGGGTCAAGTAGTACTTACCAGTAATGGTATGTATGCTTCAGTAACAGATTGGGGAAACTATTCTTTTCAATGGAATAGTATAGGAGATAGGACTTTCAAACAGTTCCTTCTTGAAATAGATGAGACTTATTTTGGAACTAAAATGTACACAGGTATGGCTTATCTTATAGCTACTAAAAAAGTAGAAGCAGCTTGTCAGAGGTATGCTGGTCATATACTTCCTGCATTGAAAAAGGTATTAAGAGAAGAGATGGAAATCGAAAGGAAAAAAAATGAAGGATAAGGTTAAAAAGCCTGCAAGAAAATAGCTATCTTTTACTTTTGTGATAACTTCTTAATATGTTAGAATTGAGATAATCGGCTTTTAATACAAAATCAGAAAGGATTTGGAGAATGGATATGCCCACGTTAATTGAAGAACAGGTCGTCCCGGAGGACGTTGAATTGAGAACTAAGATAGAGGTAGCAGAGCGAAGAATGAAATTTGGTAGCATTTCTATAGAATCAAAGAATAGAATGGCTATACTAATAGCAGGATACAAAAAGCAGCTTGCAAAAATTGAGAAAAAAATTGCTAAGAAAAAAGGCTGATATGTTTTCTGAAACTTCATCTGATGAAGTTATTGAGTTAGCACGCCAAATAGATAGCTATATAAATGAGATACGTATTAATGAAAATATGCCCCCCATAGTTGTCCGGGAAAGAGGGGAAACTGAGATAAAACATCATATAGGTCTCGGTAATCCACCCTATGCTGCTTTGAAAATGCTCACCACAATAACAGGCCCTTATGGGGATTATGACAACCACAAGTTTCTCTTCAAAAAATCCATCTTAGAAATGCCTAAGTTTGTAAACGATGAGTCTATGAAAAAAGTCATAGCACTCTGGCGACTATCCATAGGAAAATAGTTTTTTAAATTCACTTTCCAAAAAAGTATATTATAGCAGGATCTTCAAAAGATCCTGCTATTGCTATGTATAATGCATGAGAACAACTTATCTATGGAAGGAGCATAATTATGGACGCAAAAGCTTTGAGGAAAAGGCGTGAGGCACTGGAAGAGGACCTAAATAGTATTAATTATGATATAGCTACTATTGAAAGAGCTTGTTCGCCTCATGATTGGGACCCTCCCCAAAAAGAGCTATGTAAGGGTTTTGTAGAGATAGATGATAGTATAGGAGTAGGAGGTATAGGAGACTTCGGAGGAAAGACTAAAACTCAATATACCACAAAGGTTAGATGGTCAAGAAGTTGCCGTATATGCGGTAAAATAGAATATACAGAAAAATTAGGTATCCCTAAAAACACACCCCAAGTCCCTATTTTCCCAGGAGATTAATATGCCTACCCCAGAACAACAAGCAGGGTATTTCAAAATAGCCGAATCACCTGCAGGGATGTTAGAGGATAAAGTAACGTTATCTAATATCAAAGAGGATATGTTTAAAAATATATTTCCTGAGTCTAAATCTGTACAGATGACTTCTGCCTATGGTGTCCTGGAAAAGCTCACGATAGTAGAAAATAAAATAGATGCCCTTTCTAAGAAGATAGATTTAATCTTTGGAGAGTGCATACTAATGCCCCGTGGAGGGCCAGGACACCATGAGTTTATAGACCTCAAAAAATTAGCTAAAGGATACTAATTATGAAGGTACTTGTGACTGCTGGTGTGGTAAAAGCCCACTATAAAGATAACCTCTATATCACTAAACAAGAGTCATATGACTACCTCGGAATAATAGCCGATGCTATGTCTACTGACTTTAAGGTAACCATCTTTGATGCTGATATAAAGAGTAAGGTATCAAACCAGAAGAACTTTTTTACCTACGAGGAATACAGTACATATCTTAGGCACTATGCCAAAGATTATGATGTTATAATTTTAGGTGCTGATATAGTTGATCCTTATAATGAGTCTTTGGATATCAACTTGCAGAAAGAAATAAAGACACTATCACCGTATACTAAGATTTTTGGTACGTATAGGGCTATTCGAACTGATACTTTAAATACAGTTATAGATAATGCTCACAAAAAAGCATTAGCTACTAAAGCGTCAGCTGTTATCGTGATACCTGAAAGTTTATCTACAAAAGATTATAAGATAGTTTTTAAGGAACGGTCTGTACTTCAACAGTTTGATAAATGGAGCCTTTTTGTTAATGTTTTAAAAGACCTCATCAATGATAGCTTCTATAGCACTGTAATAGATAGTAAAACTATTGTTGACTCTACAGAGCTTATTAGATTTAAAAAACTAATATACATGTATAGGCATTCTTTCAAGGAAGATTCTTCAGGATATGTTTTTGGTACTGTAGCTATGCGATCTGAATCCGGGGGTTTTTTTACTACAGGTCGTGGTAAAAAAGAAATAGATGAAATAATCTATGTATCTGGTATCGATGATTCTGAACTTAAAGTATACTCAACACCTGGTAAAGCATCATTAAATGCTCCTCTTTTGAATTACCTGTTCCGGCGCTGGAAAGATGTAGAATACATAGTTCATAGTCATACATTCCCTAAAGACTTTCCTGAATATAGCTACGCTCCCCCAGGTTCTGTACGAGATAGTATAAGAAAATATTTGAGAAAAACAAACTTTATTGTTGAAGCCCACGGAGCTTATTCACTATTTAATAAGGATAACAAACCAATAGAGGAGGCTATATGCCCTTTGATATGACCCCACAAGATTATAGGACACTCTACGCTCGATTCAATTCCGGCACCCAACCCCAAGACTTTATCAACCTCGCAGGTGGTATAAAAGACAAAGTAGTTGTTGACCTATGTTGTGGGGATGGAAGAATAACAAAACTCTGTTCAGGTGCAAAAAGCATCTATGCCGTCGATGAAAGTCTTAGCATGACGAGGGACCTTCAAAAGGCGGCTAATCTGGATGTACTCAATTTGAATGTTATGTCAGCACTAACTTTACAAGTAGAAAAAAACTTAAAGGCAGATATTATTTTCTGCCAGCAAGCGATTAACTACTGGTTAGATGAAGTTACCTCTAAGAAAGTCTCTCAAGTAATAGCTCCAGGAGGATTCTTTATCTTCAATACCTTTAATGTTAAACCAGAACCTATTCCAAAAGTGAATGAGTATGTTATAGGGAACAAAGAATATGTTGAAGTAAGTTGGTCAGTCAATGACATGGTGCATCATGTCCAATGCTGTTTGGGATACCCCCCACACGTTACAGAGTTTGCATGGATATCCCCATATAGATTTCGAGCAATACTTGAACCCTATTTTATAGTAACAGAAATAAAGAAGAGTAAAAGCTCTATTTACTGTTGCCAAAGGAAAGGATGATTATGAAAATATATAATTTTCCATCCAAGCCCTTGTCTGCTATAGGGTTCCAACCTATAGATTTAGACTATATTATTTCTATAGGTCCTGTAACGTCTTCGGATTTTTATGGTCGATATATTGGTCAGGAATCTTGTTGCTCCTTTCTCATATACATAAAAATAGGTCAACCGATACCTATACGATACGATTCAGGTTCATGTCAAAGTTGTCCAGATTATGTAGTCGATGCCCTAACAAAAGAACGTGAAAAACTTATAAAAGCGTGGGAAGAAAAGGATACTCATAATGCCCTTACTAAATGATGATTTACTTAAATTTGATGCTCTTAATACTGCTGAAAAAATAACAGGGAAATCCTATAAAGAAGATAAGGAAACAGAGCTTTTAGGATTAGCCCTGCATATTGGACATGCAGAAGAGAAGAAATCAAGACTTATGGAGTCATGTGATACTTATTTTGGGCAATCTATAGAGAATTACCTTTCGGTAGTCTACGAGTTAGGGTTTAAGGCAGCATACACAGAAGAAATTCCTCCTAAAAAAGATGAAGATAGGCTTAGTGATGCCTACTTTATTTTCTATCACCCAGAGGGTATCATACTAGAGTTTGATAGCTATTGGGGGATGAAATCCGTAAATGGTGGGCGTTTCTTCTACAATTGGAGACCAAACCGCCCTGAATTTAATAATTATAAGATACTATCAAGTGGTACTTATGCTATTTATAGTAAAGAAACCGATAACTATATATGGTCTGGGCACCACGACTGTAGAGAAGCTCTGAGATACAATATAGAACTTCTAAGAAAACATGGTACATTTGTTACCCCATGGGTAAATTGTCCTATTAATTGGTTTTCACATTATGGTGATAGGTCAGATGATAAAGACTTTAATAATAGAAGTAGTATGTATAAAAATTTTTCAAAACCTCGAATAGCATCTTTTCCTACTGAGGTCAAAGAGTTGTTTGGTACGGTACTAACTACGCTTGGTAATACTATATGATAGTTATAGATCGTCTGTACATACCACACTGCTATGATGTTGAGTATATTATTGATGAGTTTTCAAAACGTGGTATAGATCTTAGTATATATATCACAAGAGAAGACTTAGATACCTTTATCTGTAACTGCCTTAAGGCTGTATACTTTCAATTTGTAGCTAAAATAGGTAGTAACTCCAATGTGAAAGTAGTTACTAATTCCTTCAGTGACTGGATAGATGATGGGTCTGTAGGAGATATCAAGATAACATTAGATATGAAACATAAACAATCTCAGCTATCTCTTAAGCTTATTGAAAAAGGATATGAGTGTACTCTATACAAAACTAGTACAAAGAGTAGTCTAAGAGGATTTGTACAGCATCGATGTATACTATGTAGAAACCTAGGAGACACTACTGAAAAGTTTATAAATAAAAACCCAGATATTTTAAAGTATCCTATCAAAGTAATAGAAGAGGGTCAGGATAAATGGGATTTTGATCTATCAAAGATAAAGCCTGTATTTAATATCAGAGAGCTACCAAAACTTCTTAGATATGAGAGCTTACGAATATATATCCTTAAAATTTTAGGAGGAGAAAATCCATGCAACGCAGAAGTGATTCCATTAAATTTTTAGAAGTTTACGACCCGGACAATGGTAAAGAAGGAACCGATATTGTTGGCTTTTTTCGAGATTTAGAGATAGGAGAAATCTTCCGAGTGGATGCCTTTTATCCTATCGATGTTATCATAGACTTTACTAGAAAAAATGGTATCCTTATACGCCAAATAATTGGTACCTCTGAATTATGGACTGAAGAAGACAAGGTTTTTGAGGTTACTAATTTCTCAGACATAAGCTTTATAGACCATTGGTTCAATGAAACAATCCGTTTGTTTAAGGATCTATCGAGAGAAGAGCGAGTAGCGCTAATGGATAGAGTATACGATAGGTTCTGCAAGGATTGCATGGAAGAAGCAAAAACCTGCATTTGTGTATACGAGCTATAAGTATGTCCTTAGATACACTAAAAATAAATCTGTTAAAGAGACCTTTAAATGGAAAGATCATGAACATAATTTCTTATCCTTTTCTGAGATGCCTACTAAAAGATTATTCTATATAGCAAATATGATATGGAACCATCCTCAGCCTAAAGAGCTTCAGATATGGTTTACTCATAAATATAACTTCAGTTCCTACTATACAGATAGCTGTATGCTTGAAGCAGTTAAAGAACTATCTAAAAGGACTGACATATGCCCAAAGATACTATCTATTATACAATTCTGGTATGACTCCAGTATTAAACCAAAATCGAATTTATTTCTTGAATAACTTTAAGCATCTTCCTAAAGATTCTATTTTACTTTAATTGGCCGAAAAAGTATATTACTCACAGATAGAAACTTAGTACAAACAAATAGGAGGTTTTATGGAGAGTACAGTTACGGCGGGCACATCAAGAGAAACAGCATTTGCTGTATCTAAAAGTACAGCAATGGAAATCAGAATGAAAGATAAAAGATATCAAGTTATGAAAAAGCTTAAGGAGGAGGAGGAGGAGGAAGCTTCCAGAAAAAAGGATCTGGAGAATGTACTTCAGAACGCAGCCCTTGAGGTCCTTGTACATTGGCGGGATAATGCCAGTTGCCGTGTTTCAAGCGGGGATATTTTGAAAAAAAAATTAATTAAAGAACTTGCTGCTGTAGAGAAACAAACTCAGTCAGATATTAAATGGATTAGAAAGCTGAACAATACCCTTAATGCTCGTACTTTTGGACGACAGAAGCATACCAAAGGGGAACGTGTACGAGTCAGCATTAGTAAGGAGGTTGTACGAGTATGAACAAGCAAAACCTAATACAGAAGAAGACTGAGGAATTTATAAGCAAAGATGAGATGTTTACCTCTGTAGACATCTCAAATGCTATCAAAGAGGATGGTGAATGGATTTCCAACCGGGATGTTCGGGATTGGTTGAAATCCCATTTCAGTAGTGACCATATGTTCATTAACTACAACCGCACAAGCATCACCGTCTGTAATGACCGCGTAGCAGCAACTCTATATCATCCAGCGTATAAGCTAGCTGAAGACTACGAGCCCCGGAATCAGCACGCTCTTACGCCCTCAGAAGTTGATGCTATCAAAAAGGCAAAATCTGCACAGCCTTCAAAATCAACTGCAGATATCGTACAAATCCTTAGTACTTCCAACAGTGGTACCTCTACCATAGGAAACCAACAGGCAGGTATAGTAAGGATCATACGGTCTGTTGAGCGTATTAAGGTACCTGGGGCTATCATCAGAAAACTGGGACTCTCACCAGGGGATTCCGTTGATCCTTCTTTTATAAAAAGTGATACTCCGATTCCAACGAAATTGAAAGTAAACAAAGATTATAGAGTGAGTATCCCCAGGGAGGTTATTAACTTTCAAGGACCTGTAAAAGTAATATTAAGAAATAAAACTATTGTTTTTGAGAAAGCTTAGTTTTAGGATTTGATAGAATTTTAAAGGAACGGTGAGTTATGACTAAGCTTCATTTTTTACATGATTGGCAGGTAACTGCAGAAAAAAGCATACTTTTACCTTGTAAACGTATTTACGGCTCAGACGCATCGTATAAAATAGATAGTGATAGCATATTTACTCAATATGCAGAATATAAACTAAAATTCAATATACAAATTAAACGATGCTGGATATGTAATAAACTAAAATATAAGGTACTTGATGCTAAAGGATATGATCATACTAAAGAAATAGAGTTATGGGTAGCAAAAGAACTTATAGGATATGGAGATTAGAATATGGCTAATATACTTATTGGAGTAACAGGAGGGATATCAGTCTATAAGATACCCTCAGTAGTAAGCGTTCTTGTTGATAAAGGGCACTATGTCCGAGTCATCATGACGGAAGCAGCAAAAAGGTTTATCACACCCCTTACTTTCTCTTCCCTTTCTCATAACCCAGTTTATGATGATTCCAAAGAGTTCTTAGGCAATGATGGGCATATTTGGCACGTAGAACTGGCTCAATGGGCTGATGTCTTTGCTATAGCCCCTATGACTGCTAATACAGGTATGAAGATAGCTAATCATATCGCTGACAATCTTCTTACCTCTTCTATCCTGGTATATAATAAACCCTTGCTCTTATTCCCTGCCATGAATGTCCATATGTGGGATAAATTCTACCATGCATATGGTAATTGTGATAATGGGGATTACAAAGTATTTATTCCTACAGAAGACATAGAAACATTCAATCCAAAACGGGATCTTACCCCAAACCCTGTACCTACCCCAATTATGTTCCAACCAGCTACAGGTAAAATGGCTTGCGGAGAAACAGGAATAGGTAAACTTATTGATACCCGGACTATTGTGTCACTTATTGAAAGGATGGTAACGTGAATAATTTAATCGGCAAAAATATCATGGTAACCTCAGGGGGAACCCGTGAATACATTGATGATGTCCGTGTGGTGACGAATATATCTACTGGTGCCTTGGGCGCTAAGATAGCTGAAGAGCTATATCGTAGAGGAGCTAAGGTTCACTACCTACACGGGCAGGGTGCTTGCATACCAGACATCGAATATGGTATATCTGAGGGCACCTTCAACTCTTACCCTATAAAGACCTGTGCTGACCTTTATGATGGCATGCATGCCCTCATTCCAGCGTTTAGAATGGATGCTGTGATACACTCAGCTGCGGTATCGGATTTCACATTTAAAAGGGATGGAGAAGTCAAACTCAGCTCTGACGATAAAGAAGGTTTTATCGAGTACATGAGAAAGACTATCACTCGAAATCCCAAAATTATTCAGCATATCAAAGAATGGAGACCTGAGACAATCCTTATAGGTTTCAAGTTCACTGTTGGTAAAACATGGGAAGGTCTAATATCAACAGCCCAAAAGTCAGGTGAAAAAAGTAAATGCGATGCGGTCTTTGCTAACGATAAATCAATGATGATAGATGCAAAAGACCATTTAGGATATCTTGTTCGTATATCAGACAGAGTAAAATGTAGCTCTCCTATTGAAGTAAAAGGAAAATATCAGATAGCTAAAATTATATCCGAGTACTTAGAAAAAGCGTTCTCGTTCACCTTACAGGAGTAACACATGAACATAACAAAAGAAATGCTAGAGAAATTAAATGCTTGTGAAGACAGTATAACCTGGCTTGAGCAGAATCCAGGTATAACTACGGTTGAGCAAGGAATTAACCTACTGTGGGAAACCGACCACTCAGAAAAATTTAAGTGGTCAAACTGGATTTTATCTCGAACACTAAACCACCAGAATCAGGTTAAGTATGCTGTACATGCAGCAGAATTAGTTTTACCGATTTTGGAAAATGAATTTCCCAAAGATAAAAGACCACACGAAGTGATTAATTCGGTTAAGGCTTGGATTGAAAACCCAAGCCCAGAGAATACGGAAAAATGTAATCAAGCTTCTGCTTTGTCTGATAATGCTGCTGCATATGCTACTGCTTGGGCTGCTAGATCTGCTGTGTATGCTGCTACTGCTGAGGCTGCTAATGCTGCTTATGATACTTGGGCTGCTAGGGCTGCTAGGATTGCTGCTGAGGCTGCTAATGCTGCATGGGCTGCTACTACTGCTGCTTGGGCTGCTAATCCCACCAAGGCCAAAGAAATTATCGATTACGGTTTAAACCTATTACAGAATCAGGAGTAGTTATGAATATAACAAAAGAAAAATTGCTGGAACTTTGTGCTTGTGAAGACGGAATAACTTGGTTTGAACAAAACCAAATTGGAACTGTCGAACAAGGAATTAACCTACTGTGGGAAACCGACCACTCAGAAAAATTTAAGTGGTCAAACTGGATTTTATCTCGAACACTAAACCACCATAATCAGGTAAAATATGCTGTACATGCGGCTGAAATAGTTTTACCTCTTTGGGAAAAAGAATTTCCAGAAGATAAAAGACCGCACGAAGCTATTAAAGCAGCTAAGGCTTGGCTTGAAAATCCAAGTCCAGAGAACACGGAAAAATGTAATCAAGCTGCTGAGGCTGCTGGTTGGGCGGTTAATGCTGCTGCATGGGCTGCTGTTGCTTATAAGGCTGCTGCTGATGCTGCTAGGGCTGCTGGGTATGCTGCTAGGGCTGCTGCTGATACTGCTGGTTGGGCTGCTAATGCTGCTAATGCTGCTGCTAGGGCTGCTGCTGCTGCTAATGCTGCATTGGCTGCTGCTGCTGCTGCTACTAATGCTGACCCAACCAAGGCCAAAGAAATAATTGATTACGGTTTAAACCTATTACAGAATCAGGAGTAGTTATGAATATAACAAAAGAAAAATTGCTGGAACTAAATGCATGTAAAAACAGCGTTATCTGGTTTGACCAAAATCCAGGTATAACTACGGTTGAGCAAGGAATTAACCTACTGTGGGAAACCGATCACCATTCGAAATTTAATTGGTCTAACTGGATCTTATCCAGGGTACTAAACCACAAAAATCGTGTTCGATATGCAGCACATGCAGCAGAATTAGTTTTACCTCTTTGGGAAAAGGAATTTCCTGAAGATAAACGGCCACATGAAGCGATTAATGCTGCTAAGGCTTGGATTAATGATCCGAGTGAAGTAAATACGGAAAAATGCAGACAAGCTGCTAATGCTGCTTGGTATGCTGCTGCTGCTTGTGCTGCTGCTTATACTGCTGCTAGGGCTGCTGCTTATACTGCTGCTAGGGCTGCTGCTGCTGCTAATGCTGCTTGTGCTGCTGCTAATGCTGCATTGGCTGCTGCTGATGCTGACCCGACCAAAGCAAAAGAAATAATCGATTTCGGTTTAAACCTACTACAGAATCAGGAGTAAGGTATGTACATAACAAAAGAAAAGTTACTGGAACTTTATGCTTGTGAAGCCAGCGTTATCTGGTTTGAACAAAATCCAGGTATAACTACTGTCGAACAAGGAATTCAGCTACTGTGGGAAACCGATCACCATTCGAAATTTAATTGGTCTAACTGGATTTTATCTCGAACACTAAACCACCATAATCAGGTAAAATATGCTGTACATGCGGCTGAAATAGTTTTACCGATTTGGGAAAAGGAATTTCCAGAAGATAAAAAACCGCATGAAGCGATTAATGCTGCTAAGGCTTGGATTAATGATCCGAGTGAAGTAAATACGGAAAAATGCAGACAAACTGCTAGGGCTGCTGCTGATGCTGCTGGGTATGCTGCTGCTTATGCTGCTGCCGCTGATGCTGCTGAGGCTGTTGGTTGGGCTGCTTGTGCTGCTGCTAATGCTAATGCTGCATTGGCTGCTGCTTATGCTGACCCGACCAAAGCAAAAGAAATAATCGATTACGGTTTGTCATTACTGCAGAATCAGGAGTAAGGTAATGTATACTGAATATCTAAACAAAGTTAAGAATTTAACAGAGCAGCAAATCCTAGAAGAGATTGCAATAATTAGTGATATTCCCCAAAAGATTATCAACATCAACTTTATGGGAGGATTATCTTATGTGCTATCTCATGTATCTAGCACGATATATTATGGTGAAAATACCATAGATACTGAAGTTAGAACAAAGTTAACAATTATCTACATTTTAAAAGATCTGATACAATTAAATACGTTCCGTGCTAAATGCCCTGGTACCTGCTATTACGATATTCAACAACACCAAGCAAAAATAGATGCAGAATATGCAAGAAGCAGACTAAGACTAATTAACATGAAAATTATTAGTCAGGATAATTCAAATGATACCATCCTGTGTTCCGTTAAAAAATCAAGCGACCGAGGATAATAGTAAACTCAATAAAACTTGAAAAAGAGTTCCAAAATGAAAAAAATTGATATACACTGCCATACCTCTAACAGAGCTATAAGAGATGTAGCTACATCAATACCTGATATAGCTGCTATTATGACTCTTATGGACCAGTATGAGATAGAAAAAACTGTCCTCCTGGCAACCTATTTCCCGCATAAACAGTCCGGGATAACTAACTTCAGGCTATATGACTGGATACGGGATAATCCTCGATTTGTTATGTTTGGAAGCCTGGACTTCCAGTACTATCCTAAACAAGGTCTTAATGAGCTTGAGGAAATGGCAGAAAGAAGTTTATTGTCAGGGATAAAGATATATACATGTTATCAAAATATAGACATAGAATCACGCACCTTTAAAAGTGTTATAGGGATAGCAAAAAAGTACAACCTTCCTATGATGTTCCATACTGGATTATCTTATGCAAGCATGAGGAAGTATAATACTCCCACTATCGCTGGTATGCATACAGCAAAAATGTTGGAGAAGACTATCTCTGACAACATTGAAGTGACTTTCATACTTAGCCATCTGAGTAAACCATTCTTTGAGGAAATTACTTCGGTTTGCTCAAGTCATTTAAACGCCTATACTGATATGAGTGGCTTAATAGATTCTAAGTTTGATGAGGTAGAGATTCATTCCTCTATAGAAGCAGTAAAAAGATTCATAGATACCTGTAGTCCTAAAAAGCTATTGTTTGGTACAGATTTCCCAGTACAGACTCATGATCACTCTATACTATTCGTAGAAGAGGCCATGAAGGGATATACAGAAGAAGATAAACAAAGAGTATACTATGATAATGCAAATAAGATACTGTTTAAAAAGGGGTATTCAAAATGAAGCATAAGAGCTTAAAAGAAGTCTTTGTGGTCCGATTTGATGAGATAGGATACTAGGCAGATGAACAACCTCATTACGGGTGGAATTTTATCTACGATATCATGGAGGCTAAACGGTATCTTACCTATGCTGGTGCAAATAATCATGTAAGAAGAGCCGCTACAGCTTCAGACTACCACATGTATATAGGACATATTATAAAGATATCAGTTGATACTACTATTAAGGTAGTAGGTGAGATAGATGTCTATACAAAAGATCAAGAGAATACAGATAAAAAAGAAGCTGAGCTTTCAAATATTGAAATTTCACTATAAGGAGTATTTATGTCAACCATAATTAATGTTGCAGATATCGTAGAAGAAAATGATAAGACTATCTACCAGAACAATATGGAAAAGACCCATGATCTTCCTATCGGGACTCTTGTTGAAGTCAAGTATGATGAATGGCTAGATGGTGGAGCCTGCTCAAAAGTCCAGGCACGCTTATGGGTATGGAGTCATGACCGGGACTGTGATGGGACTCCACTCTATTCTATAAGCCCTCATAAAAAAGATCATTTTGAGGGAGCTTATATAGTGCTCCCTCCTGGGTACTGGGGGACAATAAAAGACATGGATAAAAAAGAAACATGTTTAAGGGAGAATATCACCAAAAATATTCTTAATAGGGTAAAGTCTGGATTTACCAGGGAGTCTCTTACTCCTGTGCCCGTAACAAAAGAACTTGAGTATGGCGTAGGGGCGCTAGAGTGGGGAAAAAGTTAATAACCTATTAACATATTTATCATATATAGAAGCAAACAAAAAGGAATAAAGCTGTGGATAGAACAAAAGAAATTATAGAACTGTCAAAGAAAAATATTTCTAAAAGAGAAATAGGAAGAATATTAAAATTAAACAATCAAAGTGTCTCGTATTGGTTTAAAAAATTAACCTTAAAAGGAATCTACGATCATAATGAAGAAGGGCATAAAGGACCTAAACATTATGATATAATAGGAAAAACATTTGGAAATTTAGAGGTTCTTGCTTTAATAAGGAGAAATAAAAGAGGTAGCTATTATGCCGTTTGTAGATGTTTATTATGTAATAATATTAAAGAGATTTTAGTAACGTATGTTGTTAATAATATTGTTATTACCTGCGGGTGCAGAACGGGGTTATATGAAAAAATTACTGGAAAAAATAGTTCTCAGTATACTGGGTATGAGGATTTAACTGGTAGAATTTGGGGAACAATAGTATATAGGGCCTCAAAAAGAGGATACAAAATGGAAGTAACTAAAGAGTACCTATGGGATTTATACTTAAAACAAAATAAGCTATGTGCCCTATCAAAAGTCCCTATAAAATTTGGGAGAGCTAGTTATCTTAAAGAAACAACCGCCTCTTTAGATAGAATAGATTCCGGTAAAGGATATGTAGAAGGTAATGTACAATGGGTTTTTAAAGATGTGAACATAATGAAAAACTCATTGCCACAAAACTACTTTATAGAATTATGCAAAAAAATTTCTAAAGCTAATAACTTAGTAAAAAATGAGGAGACCTATGAATATTCATTATTTAATCGGGGACGCTACACAACCCACGATTAGGCCAGCTATAATAGCTCATGTCTGTAACGATATAGGTGGCTTCGGTAGTGGCTTTGTATACTCTTTAACCAAAAGAAGCGTTAAACCTAGAAATGCCTATTTAAAATGGTATAAAGATGGCGAATCACATGGTGTAAAATTTGAATTAGGCTCAGTACAGATAGTAAAATTTTCAGATCAAGTAGTAGTTGGTAATATGATTGCCCAAAGAGATATCCGATGGGAAGGAAAAATACCTCCAATTAGATATGATGCTTTAAGAAAGTGCCTTACGAGTATTTATTGGTGGGCTAAAAACAAAGGGTATGTTGTGTGCGGACCTAGATTTGGCGCTCAACTTAGTGGGGGGGACTGGAACATAATAGAAAGTATAATAAAAGAAACTATGACGGTAGAAACTTATATATACACATTAGAGTATGAAAAAGATAAATGGCCTACAAACTACGAAATCATTTAAAAGGAGACACTAATGAGTAAACTATGTATAGGTATGTTTGGAACATGTGGTAATACTACATGGAGAAAAGAAATGTTCATTCCAGCCTATGAACAGAACGGACTGGTAAATGGTGTAGACTTCTTCAATCCCCAGGTAGATGACTGGAAGCCTGAATTGGCACAGATTGAGGCTGAGCATCTTGCTGAAGACAGTATTCTCCTCCTCCCAGTGACCAAAGAAACATACGGTACAGGAAGCCTTGCAGAGACTGGTTTCTCTATCCTACAGGCTCTCAAATTTGATGATAGACGTGATCTGGTCATCCTTATAGATGAAACATTAGAAGACTCCCTTATGGCGGACAAAGTTCAGGCTAAAGAGTCACTTCGTGCTAGGGCGCTTGTAAAACAGCACTTAAAGAAACTGGCATATACTAATTTGTATGTGGTAGATACATTAGAAGAGATGAGAGACCTAAGTATTAAAATTTACCAGAGTCAGAAAATTCTAAAAGATTTTCAGAATAAGTATAACCCACATAAGAGGTTTGCTAAATGAAGACTGAACATGTACACCCGGTATTTGAGTCCCGCTTTCTCAATATGATGGAAGCCAGTTTTATTGATAACGCAGGAAACAATAAGAAATGGATTTTTGCTCAGCGACCTAAGAATACAAATGTGGTCTTTGTCGCAGCCGTAGTAAAAAAGGTGCCTGTAGGTGTCAAAACCTTCCAAGCACTACCCGAACTCGTTGTAATACGGGAATATCGCGTTTCAGTAGGGGATTACATATATAGTATTCCAGCAGGATTAGTAGACCAAGGAGAGACTATTGTAGAAGCCGCAGAGAGGGAGTTAAAAGAAGAGACAGGACTTACTATAAAAAATATTATATCAGAAACTCCTCCTTTATACAGTAGCCCTGGTTTATCAGATGAATCAGCTAATCTTCTTTATGTTGAAGCAGAAGGAGATATCTCTTATGATAAACATGAGGTAACTGAGGATATTACAGTTTTTTTGATGAATAGAGAATCGGTAGGAATCCTTATAAAAGATCATAGTCTTAAGTTTGATGCTAAGGCTTACATGGTATTTAAACAATTTGCTAAATACGGGGAATTGGTATGAGATATAAAGTGAAATCAGAGTTCTTAAAATTATCACTATTTTTGGTAGCATGTGGGATAGGGACCTGGTGTGTTCTACAAGCAGGAGGGGTACTTTTCCCTCATAGTGCTCCTACTAAAAAAGAATCAGTAAAAGAGCCTGAGGTTATAATAGAAAGAAATATAGAGTATTATAGTGAGATACTTGATCAAATCATAAATGACTGTAAGTGTGGCTGTGAAGATAAAAAGTTCAATGAAGATAAGTTTCAAAGATTAGTTAAAAAGAAGATACCTACTAATTATACTGTTAGGCTGTGGAGAAAACTTATCAAAGATAGTACTGGTAGCTACTATAAATGGAAAGCCGAATTGGATAAAGATACCAATACTATTGAAATAACCTGGAGGTAACAATGAAACTTACAAAGATGGGAGAATTCCTTGATAAAGGCCATCCAAGGGGCTGTGACCTCAGGCAAAATAATCATAAATGCATAGTCAAAAAAATATTTGAATAAGTTTTTATCAAAAAGTATATTAAAGTATCATGAAACAAATCGAAGCAAAAATAACTGTTAAATTGAAATCGGGCCTTCATGCACGTCCAAGTACTCTGATTAACAGAGTTGCAACTAGCCTTGATTTGGAAGAGATAACTATTGTTAGTCCTACAGGTAAGGCGGATGCAAAAAGTGTTATGAGCCTCTTGACACTTTTTGCTGTTGTAGGGACACTTTTGAAAGTTATAGCAAAAGGTAATGATGCACAAAAAGCCATAGATGCTATAAGGGAAATACTTGAGACAGACAAATATGAGGGGATAGTAGATGAGTAGAGAAGCTATTGTCAAACTTATAGACGATTTAGTAATTACAGTTACCAATAGTGCTGTTGTTAAAGATCTTAATGATTTTACTGAGATAAATTCAAAACATAAAGCCATAGTAGATAAGAAAAAAGAAATAGTTGAAAAACTAACTGCATTACTAATAAACCAATAAGGAGGATTTATGCCGAAAAAAGTTGTGCTTCTATCGATTGACCCGCAAGTAGATTTCTGTGATCCAAAGGGAAAGCTTTTTGTCACAGGAGCAGACAAAGACATGGATCGTCTCGCTCTATTCATTAAACGTTCAAAAGACAAACTTGATGACATTTATGTCACAATGGACTCTCACAGGACCATACATATCGCCCATCCCATCTGGTGGATTGATGAGAACGGCAAACACCCCAACCCATTCACCATTATTTCCAAAGATGATGTATGTGGAAAGAATCCAAAGTTTCGTGCTTACAATCCGGCATACCAGAAGTGGTCGGAATACTATGTCACTAAGCTCGCAGAGAATGGTAGATATCCCCTTTGTATCTGGCCGCCGCATTGTCTTATTGGGTCTGAGGGCTGGAGAGTACAGCCTACCGTTTTTGATGCCCTGTGTGAATGGGAAAACCAGTTTGCAACCGTCAACTTCGTCGTCAAGGGCAGCAACATCAAAACTGAACACTTCGGAGCGGTGCAGGCTGACGTGATTGATGACGATGACCCTGGCACAATGCTCAACACCAAAATCATCAAAGAACTTCAGGAATGTGACCTCATCGTAATATCTGGCGAGGCAAGTAGTCACTGTGTTGCAAACACTGTTCGGGACATTGCCAACAACTTTGGCTCTGACAATGTTAAGAAGTTTGTGTACCTTAAAGATTGTTCTTCACCTGTTCCAGGTTTCGAGAACTTTGAAAAGGCTTTCCTTGACGATATGATCGCCAGGGGCATGCAGGTCTCAACCTCGATAGACTTTCTGAAATAGAGTACAAACAATAACCAATATTTTGAAGGAGTACTAACTATGCCAAAGCTCATGAATATGCTGGAGGGTCAGAATGTGGCCCCTGCAGGTTTCAAGTTCAGTGGTGTCGGAGTGGACCAGTTAGGTTCAACCGAATACACCCTCGTCGTTGTAGCACAGGACACTTCTACCTCCGTAGAGTCATTTAATACGGATATGGAGAAGTGTCTCAAAGAAATACTCGGGGCCTGTCAGAAATCTCCCCGTTCCGAGAACCTTCTACTCCGCTTGCTGGAGTTCAATACGACTGACAGTGAACTACATGGGTTCCGGGAACTGAGCAAGATTGACCCTAAAGAGTACGATGGTATCATTAAACCTCGTGGTTGGACAGCCCTCTACGATGGTACCATGAATGCCTTGGATTCCGTTGATGGATACAGCGCACAGCTCTCTTCGATGGACTATCTGTGCAATGCTGTTGTCTTTATTATCACGGATGGCGAGGAGAACAAGTCTAAGGTAGCAACTACTCAGATGATCAAGGACAAAATTGCCCAGATCAGAAGTGAGGGAAACAAGAACCTCGAATCCATCAAGACCATTTTGGTCGGCGTGGGTACTGACCCATCCATCCTGGACTACCTCGATAGGTTTCAGAAGGATGCAGGTCTTGACCAGTTTGTGAAAATCGGGGAGGCCACACCAGGTCGTTTGGCGAAGCTCGCTGAATTCGTGAGCCAAAGTATTTCTTCGACTTCACAGGCACTTGGTACTGGAGCAGGTTCTGTACAGTTGACCTTCTAATCTGATAACCTCAGGTTAAGGTAAGGGGAGGGAAACTATGGTGGGTCCCTCCCCTTTTTCGTAAAAAGGAATAGTAATGGAACTCACTAAAAAGTTTTTAAAAGAGGCTGCGGAGAGCTACGTTAAAGAAGAGATAGTTAGGAAGAAAAGACTTCTTCAAATTATGACTACCAAAAAGATAGAAAAGGTTTTGAGCGTATTAAGAAAAGAGCACCATATAGTAGATGAAAACATATTATATGAGACGATAAAAGGTATAACTATAGACGAGTTTGATGACTTCTGTAGGTATATAGAAATAGTATACCTCCCCAATTATCCCTATGATCCCTGCTACGACTATACAGGCCCATCAGGTTTCCAGGACTACAGGGCATTCTTTCAATATAAACGTACAAAATTCATCCTTAGACTATTAATTGGTCAGGGCGCAAGCTCATCGATATTAGACCTGAAAGTTCAGGATAAAGACTGGCCTTCAAAGAATAACCCAATGTTATTTGTTGAGGATAAGAAGATAATAATAAAAATGGAGGATTTGAATGCCTAAGGCTTACCAAGTAGTAAAGCGCCTTTATGAAACCAGAGATGCTGAGTTTAATCATATTGAATGGAGGCTAGGACTCCTATATTCCAAAAACTTCTATGATTCTCTACAAGTAGGTAATGTTATCTACGACTCCAAAACAAATGGTACAGAACTTGAAATACCAGGATTTAGGACATTTAATATCCAAAAAGAGTACTATACAGTACTTATGAATCCTGGAGAAATCAAAGATTTAGTTACTAATGAGTACGTAAAAGAAATAGAGATATGCAGGTATCAACTGTTTGCTTGGCCTAAAGCTGATGCTTTTGATGGTATGCAGGTAGAGTTTGCTAATGATGGATCAGTGAATGCTTTTTGGATAGGAGAATTCCAAAAGATTAAACAGGTCCGAGATGCTATAGAAACAGTACGTAATATATATAAAGAGATCTCTTTTATAGACCTTGTTAAAGGTCATGGCCTCTTTATCAATGCCTTCGAATATTGGAAAAAATAGCATTACCACTTTTTAATAGGGTAAGACTCCAACATTTTATTTTCATTTTATTTTACAAAAAAGTATATTAAAACAGGAGGCACTATGAATACTGATGCTTATTTTGAAATTGGATCTACACACATTGTATGTGAGGATTATGCTCTTACTGGAACATCAGATGGGGAGCTTGCCTATGCTATCCTTTGTGATGGATGCTCTTCTTCTAAGCACACAGATTTGGGAGCAAGACTCCTGGCGCATATCGCCAAAGATGCGTTACTCTATCTCAATCGCCGGAAACTTCTTCATATTGAAAATCAAAATTTGACTATCTTCCTTGATGACCTTCAGGAACTATTTAAAGAGTTAGTTCTCAAAAAAGTCAGTGAAGTTAAAGCTACTCTATGCCTTAATACAGATGCCTTTGATGCTACCCTTCTTATCTCTGTAGTGGTAGGCCCTCTTCATAGGTTTATAATGAGTTGGGGAGACGGATACTTTCTCATCAAAAGAAAGCCCCCTAAAGACTGTACTATATATGGGATAGAGATGATAAGCACAGAGTATTTATCTGGTGCTCCCTTCTATCTCTCTTACGCACTATCACATGACCGTAGTATATCCTATAGAGATACCTTTGGAAACTTCTCCATCAATAGGTATAGGTCACAGTTTGTACATAATAGTACAGGAATTGTAGAATTGAATAAATCTAAAAAAATCAAATCCTTAGAGGATTCTTCTATGGAGTCTATTTTTATAGATGAGTCTGAAGAAACTGTACAAGATCCAAAAGATTATTTTGAGCAGCCCATAGCACAAATCATTATGAGTAGTGATGGACTCGGGACTTATAAGAAAGGTCAGGAAGAGATATCCATACCTTCACTTCTACCGGAGATATTGAACTATAAGAACCCAAAAGGGGAGTTCGTACAGAGGCGCATGCGGAATACAGTAAGTAGAGATCATAGAGAACAAGGAATAACACATTATGATGATATATCGTTTGCAGTAATCAACTTAGTTTAGGACTTTACATGGAAAATGATATTTGTATGATTCTTGAGTCGAGACTGAAGACCTCATGTTGTTTCGGGAGAAGAGATGGTAATATAGACGACCCTAAATTTGATGAGGCAAAAAGAGTACATGACTGGAGAAATCATGTACCCTTTGACATGAAAGATATGTGGACCAGACTTTCAAAAGAAACTAGGCTGGTAATCGCAATCATGGCAGCAGAAGCCGCAGACGAGGAGCACTGGGACTAACATGAAAAGTAAAAAGCTCATTGAGCTACTCCAAAAAGAAGACCCCACTGGGGAAATCGAAGTCTGTGTGGGCGGAGAAGATATATACATCCTTGAAAGTAAACCTGGATATTATGATGGAGTCTACCAAGTCCTTGAAAGGAACTGGGACTCTGAGTATTACAACGTCACAGGCGCTCAGTATCGTAGCGATGGATCAAAGATTGTAATACGTACCTTAAGTATACAGGATGCTCTTGATAATGATCCTGACTTACCTGTATCAGTGGTGGATATCTTTTTTACTAAAAAAATGCAGAAGGAAGTAGATGAATGGAGAGCAACTGCTAAACATGCAAAAGAAGAGTTTGAAAAACAGACTATACAAGAATTTTCATATAAAGTTCTATCAAAGATTAAAGAAGGTTGGGAAATAGTTCAACCCGGCGACCAGAGAATAGGTAAGTGTAATGTTATGTGGTATGTTAAAGACCCATCTAAGTTCTCTTTTGATGGTATAGCCTATAAAGAAAATGATAATCAGAAACATCTCTGCCAAGGAGAATGTATAGCGGTTCTAAAATCAGGATTCTTTACTACAGAGGCCATAGGGAATCTAATCCACTGGAAGCTTGTCTTTGAAAGGAAGTAGGCTATGAATTTCCCAGTACATATCAATATCAAAGGTAAAGGCTCGGAAACCCTTCAAAAAAGTACATATCTTGCAGCAGGCGGTCAAGGTACTGTCCTTCAAAAAGGTGGGACTGCCTACAAAATATACCATGATCCTACCAAGATGATCCCTGTCAATAAGATCGAAGAGCTTCTTGTACTCAAGGCACTTCCAAATGTCTTAGGGCCTCAGGATATCCTTCTGGATGGAAAAGGGAATACTCCCATAGGATTTACTATGAGGTACATCCAGGATACCGAGTTCCTATGCAGGTTATTTAGTCGGAATTATAGGAATGACAATAGTATCACTCCTCAGATGATTGTTGAACTGATAAAGAATATGCAGAAAACTTTGATAGCTATTCATAAAGAAGGATTATTAGTAGTAGATTTCAATGAAATGAACTTCCTTACTGATAAAGATAAGTACGTAACTCCATATTTCATCGATGTGGACTCTTATCAGACCCCGAAACATCGCGCCACAGCTATCATGGAGAGTATTCGTGATCGCTCTATAAAAAATAATCAATGGACCCAAGGGTCGGATTGGTTCTCTTTCGGTGTTGTTGCTTTCCAGCTATATATTGGTATCCATCCTTACAAAGGGTCCCACCCAAGCTATGCCGCTAAGGATTGGACCAAACGTATGGATGACGGGATCTCAGTGTTTAATAAAGCTGTGAACCTTCCTGGAAGCTGTCAGCCCTGGGATGTTATTCCAAAACCTCACTATGAGTGGTTTAAAAGGGTTTTTGAGGACAAAGAACGTTCGGCTCCTCCCTTTGCTGACCAAATCGGTGCAGTCGGTACTACGCAGCCTATATACGTTTCAGGGAACCAACAGTTCGACATCACCCTATCTAAAGACTTCAGGCAAATTGTTCGTGCTGTGTACTTCTTTAATGGTTTACGATATGTTCTGACAGATAGCAGTGTATGGGATGGCACCCGAGAGGTTAAGCTTACACACAAATACAAGAGAGCTTCTCTTGCTTCTTCGACTATCTTTTCGGGAGGAGTAGGTCTTCCTGTGCTTGTTGTGCAGGAAGGGCATGTTACGCTCTTCAAAGACCTTAAAGAGAATACTATAGGACAAATTAAATCTCCAGATGTTATGGAGTACCAAGGAAGAATCTATACCTGTAGCAACGGGGAATTGATAGAGAATACCTTCTACTATACTCCTGCCTATTTGAATAATGGTAGTCAGGTACCAGATAAGTATCTCCATACTCCTCGGATGGTCTGCAACATCTTTGAGAGTGCTGCCAAGTTTTATAAAGGAGTAATAGTTCAAGACATCCTTGGGACTTGCTGGTTGGCTATCCCTTATGCAGCTGGAAAATGTGCAAACATCAATGTTAAAGAGCTTAATGGTACTCGTGTCGTAGAATCTCGGCAGGAGGGTGGTATCTGTATCATTGTCACTGAAAAGGGTGGTAGATATGACCGTTACGTGCTCTGTTTTGACCCGAAATTCCAGAGCTACACGGTACGGAAGGAAGAGGATGTGGACTTCGACAATATCAACTTCACTACTATGCCAAATGGGGTCTGTATCAGTGTCCTTGGGGACTCTAAGGTAGAAATATTCAAGGATAACAGCAAAGTGAAGCAGGTGGGTAATCCGCCCTTCAATTCTTCAATGAAGCTATATAATGATGGAGTAGTGGTCTACTTCGTCAGTCATGATAAACTACACACAGTTAAGATGAAATAAGGAGAAGTTATGAAAAAGCTATTGGTTTTGACTATTGGACTATTAATGTGCGGCTGTGAGGATAATCATAATGTAACTACTGATATTGATGCACCAATAAAACTCGATAATGGTCTATACGTCAAAGAATATTGTATAGGTGCAGGAAGTTTTTCGTCAATTAAATATGTTTACGTCCAATGTGATGCGGAAGGGAAGTTTATCAAAGGGCTTTCTTGTACGCATAGTAGTGGTAAACATATGCTAAGTACTGCTATTGTGTCTGCCATAGATGAGACTGAAAGCATAGCTGATACAGATGAGACTGAAAGTGCCGTATATAAAAATCTTAGAGATAAATATGGTGTGAATAGTGATTTTGGATTGTATCTGAAATTAAGAGATAAATACGAATCAAAGTAGGAATACTATGAAAAGAAATCTAAAAGGGCTACTTATAGTTCTGAGTTTTATCTGTGCTATGGTTCCTTGTTTCGGTATGGTTATATCTTCCTGCTTTGAAAGGTTAGCAGGAAATTACGAGAGGTATATAATCATACAATTTGTGATAGGTTGCCTAAGCACTCTTGGAGTTTTAGTCCTAGCCTCGATATCTATAAAAGATGAGTAAACATGAAATTCTATACTTACTTAGTTGAATGTGTGGATGGCTCTTTGTATTGCGGATTCTCTACAGATCTTAATAAACGTGTGGCCACACATAATGCAGGAAAAGGAGCTAAATATACAAGATCAAGATTACCTGTAAAGTTAGTTTATTCTGAAGAGCATCAAGACAAATCGGTGGCAATGCAAAGAGAATATGCAATTAAGCAACTAACCCGGCAACAAAAACTTGAATTAATCAGGAGTAACTCATGTACATAATAAAAGAAAAATTGCTGGAACTTTGTGCTTGTGAAAACAGCATAATTTGGTTGGAAGCCAACCACATTGGAACTGTTGAACAAGGAATAGCTTTGCTGTGGGAAACCGATCACTCAGAAAAATTTAATTGGTCAAACTGGATTTTATCCAGGGTACTAAACCACCATAATCAAGTAAAATATGCGGTTAATTCTGCGGAGCTAGTTTTACTAATTTGGGAAAATGAATTTCCCAAAGATAAAAGACCACACGAAGCGATTAATGCAGCTAAGGCTTGGATTAATGATCCGAGTCCTGAAAATACAGAAAAATGCAGACAAGCTGCTTGGTCTGCTGCATGGGCTGCTGAGGCTGCTGCTGGTTGGGCTGCTAGGGCCGCTAATACTGCTTATGCTGCTAGTTGGGCTGCTGATAATGCTGCTGGTTGGGCTGCTGAGGGGGCTGATTTATCTACTTTATCTGCTAGTAGGGCTATAGCTGCTGACCCAACCAAAGCAAAAGAAATAATTGATTACGGTTTAAACCTATTACGGAGTCAGGAATAACTCATGAACATAACAAAAGAAAAATTAACAGAATTACATGCTTGTAAAAACAGTATAACCTGGTTTGAACAAAATCCAGGTATAACTACTGTTGAGCAAGGTATAGCTTTGCTGTGGGAAACCGATCACCATTCGAAATTTAATTGGTCTAACTGGATTTTATCCAGGGTACTAAACCACCATAATCAGGTAAAATATGCTGTACATGCAGCAGAATTAGTTTTACCTCTTTGGGAAAATGAATTTCCCAAAGATAAAAGACCACATGAAGCTGTTAATGCAGCTAAGGTTTGGCTTGAAAATCCGAGCCCAGAGAATACGGAAAAATGCCGACAAGCTGCTAAGGCTGCATGGGCTGCTGCATATGCTACTGCTTGGGCTGCTAGATCTGCTGTGTCTGCTGCTGCTTATGCTGCTGCCGCTGATGCTGCTGAGGCTGTTGGTTGGGCTGCTGAGACTGCTTTGGCTGCTGACCCAACCAAGAAAAAAGAAATTCTCAATTACGGGTTGGAATTATTACAGAATCAGGAGTAACTCATGTACATAACAAAAGAAAAATTACTGGAACTAAATGCATGTATAAACAGTATAACCTGGCTTGAACAAAATTCAGGTATAACTACTGTTGAGCAAGGAATAGCTTTGCTGTGGGAAACCGATCACCCAGAAAAATTTGCTTGGTCTAACTGGATTTTATCCAGTGTACTAACCCGCACGAATCAGGTAAGATACGCAATAAATTCAGCGGAACTAGTTTTACCTCTTTGGGAAAAGGAATTTCCCACAGATAAACGGCCACATGAAGCTGTTAATGCAGTTAAGGCATGGCTTGAAAATCCGAGTCCAGAGAATACGGAAAAATGCAGGCAAGCTGGTAATGCTGCTTTGGCCGTTGCTGCTGAGGCTGCTGAGTCTTCTGCTTGGGCTGCTGCTAAGGCTGCATATGATGCTTGGTATGCTGCTAATGCTGCTGCTAATGCTGCTGCTTATGCTGCTGGGGCTGCTACTTGGGCGGCTTGGGCTGAGCCAACCAAAGCCAAAGAAATAATCGATTTCGGTTTAACTCTATTACAGAATCAGGAGTAAGGTATGACTCTAAAATGCTCAGGATGTATTACAGGTAGATGTTCTGGTAAAAAACCACCTAACCAAACTGAAGTCGCAAAACAAGCAAAACCTTTGGGTTTGCACCCATATTTATCCATCAGATCGAAGAAAAGTAAATAGGAGGATTTAATGAATGACCAATTACAAAATTTCGCAAGGATATCATTAAAAGTAGGGTTATCTAAACTTCCAGAAACCTGGCAATATAAGTTCAAACAAATGTACAGTCACGGTAATTTGGATGCGAATATAAACGATGTTGTTGATAATATGCCAGAAGAAAAACTTGATTGGGCTATGCAACAAGTAAATACTTCAATCAAAAAGTTTGAATCTCAAAAAAATCAAGGTTAATATTGTTTCCATCAATTTTGGAGAAAGTATGAAAATACCAAAAAAACTTCTTAAATTAACCTTATTCAATAGATATTATATCTTGGATAATAATAAAAAGAATGAGATAAAAGATAGGACTGTAGCAGGTCTACTTCAAGGACTTATAGCCTCAAATCTTTGCCTATTATTCTTAGTCTTCATGCACCTTATACTTGCAAATCTGTCTTTAGGGTGGATTATAGGTTGGACTATAGGATCTTTTATAGGTAATTTTATATACCGTTTTTATGTTGGAGAATAATCACATCAACAGTATTGGAGAAAGTATGTTTAAAAACATTATCCTGGCTATTCTGCTCATTATTGCATTGATCATTGTGTTCAAACTGATCCATGCTCTTTTCCCTATTATTATTATTACAGGCTTGATTTATGGAGGATATCTACTCTATAAGAAATACTTTAAGAACGTTGTAAAAAAGCTATAACGACTCTCACGGCACTTTCGTGGAGGTCACTAGCTTTCTTATGCTTTTTATGGGGCTTATTTAAAGGACTGGTTTTCCAAAAGTGATTTCCACGATCATTACAATGAGAACGCTGGTGGGGTCCACGTTTTATAAGACGAAGATTAGATAACTTATTGTTACTCTTATCATTGTCCTTGTGGTCTACCTGCTCCTCAGGGTCAAGGTATCTACCAAGACTCTGTTCCATGACTGCTCTATGAAGGTATACATATTTCTTGTTTCGGTCTTTACGAGATTCTCCAAATGGGTGAGGTGGATTAGTTGTAACATATAGATAGCCTAAAGATCCAGCTTTCACTACATCATCCATGTTTATAGTATCAAACATTTTAGGAGATTCTTTGTTCATATAGATCTATATAAATTAGGAGATTATTAAGGAGGGTAGAATGGCTAAAGCTGAAATGGATAAGTGTGAGTTTCTTGGAAGCTTTCAGACACTTCCTGGAAAAGAAGGTGAAGTAATATATACAGTTGCTTCTACATCTGAAAGGCACCGTTCAAGATGCTGGGGATGGTACCCAAAGAAAGAACAGGCTTTCGCCGCAGTTAAAATGAATGCTGGGGATATGCACGAGTGTTTATATACTCATGTGGTAATAGAAGAGGTACCTTCTGGAGTAACACCTTTTAGTAAGGCTATTCAATGGTTTCGATATGTGCCTCATAAAGAATACACCAAAGGGAAGTGGGTACGTTGTAAACCTCCAAAGTTTGCCGAACGTATTATAAACTTCTCGTTAGGATAGATTTCTGTGGCAGACTACTTTAAAAATGATTTGGAAAAAAGTATATTATATCAGCAATATATTCCTAATACTTATGATCTTTTTCCAAGTATTGAGCCTACACAGATACTAACAAAAGTACAAAATACTATAGTCAATAACGAGATTATAAAAGAAGTGATTAAACATGAAACAAAGACTAAAGTATATAGAAGAACTGGCGGAGGAACTTTTACAGGAAATCCTTAAGCTGAAACAAGAAATAGGACTAAAAGAGTATCCGCCGAAAAATGTTCCAAAAATACTACCTCAATTAGAGGAGCTATCTAATGGAAGAAAAGACTAAAAGATTTGCTGGGTGTGGCGCACGTAAAAGCCCCCCAGAAATAAAAAATCTAATGACCCGTATAGCCTCATATTTATGTGCTAATAATTGGGTTTTAAGGTCGGGTGGAGCTTACGGAGCAGATACCGCCTTTGAGATCGGATGCGACTCTATAAACGGCAGAAAAGAGATATTTACAGTCGAATCTAATATCCCCTCACAAGCTTTTGAGATAGCTAAACAATTTCATCCGGTATGGGATAACTTAAATGATTATGTAAAGAGACTTCATGGTCGAAATTCTATGATTATCCTCGGACCAGACCTTAAGACTCCGGTGAACTTTGTTGTTTGTTACACAGCTGATGGGAAGTTTTCTGGAGGTACTGGTATAGGGATGCATATAGCTACTAAATATAATATACCTGTATTCAATTTGAGATTTGAAAAAGTACGAAAACAATTTGAGGATAAGATAAAAAATGGCTAATTACTATGAAATATTAGGAGTAACTAAAGATTCTTCTGAAGAAGATATAAAAGTAGCATACAGGAAAATGGCTCTAAAATATCACCCTGATAAAAATTCATCTAAGGAAGCAGAAACTAAGTTTAGAGAAGCTACTGAAGCCTATGAAACTCTTGTAAATGCTACTAAACGTCAACAATATGATTTAGGAGGTATGAATCCATTCGGAAATCAAAATCCTTTTAACGACTTTTTTAGAAGTAGACGAGGGACTCCTTTTGGGTTTAGCTATAATACAGAAAATGTTACTATAAATCTGAGTGATCTTCTTAGAGGATTCAATAGGGATGTCTATCAAGAAAAACAGACTCCAAAAAAAACTAAAGGACAAGACCTCAAGGTATACTTAAAACTTACTCTGGATGAATGTTATCTTGGCACAACTAAGATGATAAAACTAAAGCATACCGTCACATGTAATACCTGTAAAGGACAGATGTTTAAAACATGTCCAGCATGCAATGGAACAGGTAAAAAAAGTCAAGGCTTCTATACGTCTTATTGTCTAAACTGCGGGGGGCAGGGTAGTGTACAATCTGAACCTTGTTTAGACTGTAAAGGGTCTGGACATATAGATGATATTACACAAATAAAAATAGAGGTACCTGCTGGGGTAGGAGAGGGTAACAATCTCCGTATTCAGGGGCAGGGTAATGCGGGGGCTTTTGGAGGCCCTCCTGGAGACCTTTATGTATATGTTAATGAGATCCCACACGATAATTTTAAACGTAACGGGTGTGACCTCCAGATGGAATTAGACATAACTATGAGTGAGGCTTGTTTTGGGGCTACTAAAACTATTCATTTTTTAGGGGATGAGGTATTCAACTACCATATCGAAAAGGAGGCTCAATCTGGATCGGTAGAACAGGTAAAAGGTAGAGGGATGCCTAACCCTAGGAGTTCTATAGGGACACGAGGAGACTTGTATATAACAAGACGGATAGTCACCTCATAACTTAAAAAATAGTCGTATAGGAGTACCAAAATGAGAACAAAAAAGACAATGAGGACTAATAAAACTACTAAGACGATATCCTCGAAAGCACGACACACAACTAAACCTAGACATACGGCTAAAACAAAAAGGACATGAATATGAAAGAACCAAAATCTCATGAGCATAAAAAAGGAGGACAAGAGAGGGCTAAGCTGGCTAGGGCCTCTATGCAAATTTTATTTAAAAATCCAGATGATCCTCTATATTTTGCTAAAGATATAGAGTTCGCAAAAAAGTATGATGTAATTAGGCATACCATATACAAGATCAGGGAAGAGCTTAAAATACCTTCGAGGTCAGAACGAATTTTAAAGAGGCTAATAGACCTGGAATATCAAAGGTTTAGTATAAATGAGTTGTCCAAAAAAACAGGCATTAAATATCAGAACCTGTATAAAATTATAAAAGAAATACAAGAAGATTAAATTCTTGGAATCCAATTTATACTGATATTAAGTATGGAATCGGCATTTAGGTCAATAACTTCCCAGGACATTGAGCTATATGTATCTGCAGCAGCATAATCTCTTTGGAAATTTATTTGAGTAGCAGAATTAAACTTAGCCTCTATTTTATTTGCCAGAACATCGCTAGTACCAGAAGCAGTAGCTCTGGCTATATGATTATTAGGGCCTAGTAATTGTATGTAAGAAGTATTTAAGTTTATTGCGGAGATATTTTGAGTAAAAGTAGTGCTGCCTGTATTAGTAGTTTCTCCCCTCTGCACAGATACATTCTTAGATAAACTTACAGCATATATTACATAGCTGTTATCTGAGAAACCATTTGTCCTAATTAGTCTTATCGTGGTAGTATTATATAATAACCAGTTAACTCCATATACCATATCCATTACTGCTGTGGACCGACTCAAAGTTCCTACAATAAAGGTTTTTGCCATATTTACAGCTGTTATAGTTGCACTTGTAGTTAATGTAGGACTAGCTTGGGTACCTGTTACTTTCTGAACGGAGGCATCTGAGTGGTCTACTACTTCCCACCTCCAAAAGCCCTCAGGGTCGCTGGGAGACTCAGATACTATATTCAAATTAGTAGATGAAGTGATTTCAGAGGTCGCTAATTGATCTCCTCCATAGTTCCAAGAGGCATCCGAAGATATACGCATTATCGCCCAAGACCTTGATACGGTAACCGCTGTAAGAGTTACAGATGTTGGACTTGTGGAGGCATTTAACGATGTTAAAACACCTCTTTGTACTGAGACCCCTGAATGGTATTCAACTACCATCCATGATATAGTATCGTCTGTGGTACCTCCACTCGTACCCCTTGCAAAACTAATCTGAGTAGTAGACGATATATACCCTGATGTAGCGGATAATGCACTTTCATCTGTAGCCCCAGAGTTTACTCGGTTACTAAATATAAGATAAGCTTTAGTAGTATCAACGGCTGTTATAGTAGCAGTAGCCGTGGTACCTGAAGTTAAAATGACAGTGGTGCCTCTTTGAACGGATTTTATTTCAGCCATAGTTATTTCGCAATTATAGAACAGAGTCAAAAGTAACTGTGTTATTTACCCTATAGGTACTCAGTCTCTTTGAACTTAATGGTATCTTCCAAGTACCTGCATCTGTAGTTACTAATGTTTTAGATGCAATACCTGAATTAAAAGAAAATCTCATTTTAGCGGGGCCTCTTGGGGAAGATATCTGAATATCTATAGTACCATTAAAAGTAGTATCTATATTTAAGTTATCCGAATCCATAACTTTTGACTCTATGGTAATATCCTCTATTCCATCACTTAGTATATCGGATTTATTTATACTAAATTGTAGCCATTGTTTTGAATCCTCTATGGAAAAACTTATACCTGTTACTATTCCTGTAGAATCTGAAGAACTCCAGATAAGTTCAAACTGATCCCCATTAGATAATCTCATACCATCAGTGCTACTCTCATCTGTAGAAAATAGTGATATATTCTCTATAGGTGTTGAATAATTTGCTGCTAATGCTATAAGGAAATTATCTAAAAAATTACTATCATTAAAATCGGAATCTCTAATCCCGCTCTCTAATACAGCCTTTGTTGTTTTATTTGCTGCAATGAACCACATATAAATCTCCTTTTATTTACTAATATAAATTATAGTATAGTGCTAAGGACATCTTTGTTGATGAACTTACGGATGCTATATTTACTCTTACTATATTTCCTTTAGCTCCCGTAGGAGAACTCCACCATGATACATTTCCAGTATTTTTTAAACCATTATTAATAAAGATACCAGTATTACCGTGCATGCTATCAGCTGAAGTAGGTGGAAAGTTAGCATAGGTATCCTTCCATAGCTGAACGTTTATTGATCCAGTAGGTTCAGAAAACAAGGACCACTCACCAAATTTAATGTTCGATGGAAGAGAAAAATCTCCTGCGATACCGACAGGGAGAGTACTAGCCCCATAGTTCATTGAAAAATTTACTACTCCAGTAATACCTAAATTTCCTGCTGTACCTGCAACACCTTGTAATCCTGTTACTCCTTGAGATCCTTGGTCCCCTGGGTCTCCTACTATACTTAAAGTTACGACACCACCTATTGTATATGGGAAAAGAGTAGTCTGATACCCTGCTATTTTTGTAATGTGTATAACAGGTATCTTATAAGTAACATCATCATATGCGAGAACACCTGATACCCTATAGATATTAAAAAAATTCAGATCTATTGCATCCTGTAACCTTAAATAGGTATTAGTATCTAAAGAATTGAAGAAAGCATATGTATCACTATCCGCTTTCCATAATGCTATTTGTGTTGCTAATGAAGGATTAGTATTATTCAATACTATATAACCTACATATCCTGTAACGCCTGCTCCATTATATATACCTTTAATTAGAGTAGCCTTAAAAGGAGTACCACTTCCGGTCAACCCTACTAAACCAGTAGTACCCTGATCTCCAGGCTCACCTACTATAATCAAATCAACATTATTGGTGCCCGCGCCATAATTAGTATTAGCTGTCTGATATCCTGCTATCTTTGTGATATGTGTTACATTAAAGTAACTGACGCTAAAAGGAGCATTAGACTTAGACGTTACCCGATAGATATTAAAGAAACTAGAATTATCTACGTCTTGTAGCTTTAAATAACTATTTAATCCTACAGAATTATAGAAGGTATCTGTGTCACTATCTAACTTATTTATCGTTATCTTAGTTGCTTGAGAAGGATCGGTATTATCCAATTGTATTTTACCCTCAGCTGGATTAGCACCTGCAGTAGCATCATAAGATCTTCTTATCGAAGCTATGAAAGAAGTACCTTGGATACCCTGTAGACCAGTAACCCCTCTTAATCCTGTTACTCCGATAAACCCAGTAGTACCTTGAGCGCCTGTATTACCCTGAGTTCCTGTAAGTCCCTGCCAACCTGTAGGGCCTTGGTTGCCATAACTTATAGGCATGGTAAGATACCCCTGCCTTTGTGGGTACTGGTTGTACAGGCGTATAGTACCTGTGGCCGCCTGTTGTCCGGCAGCCCACATACGAACCACTAGAGAGTCTGTAGGATCGAGTGTAGTAGTAGGTATAATAACTGAGTTAGATACCGCAGCTTCAGTTAGGGTATTAAATGCTTCGCCGTCTTGACTAGAGGTTATTACTGTTTCGTTATGGTCAGCCGTATGTTTTAAAATATCGTATCTCATACCCACTGAAGAGGCTGCTCTTATACCCCAATTACGGAATGTAGCTAATCCTATATCTATTTGAGAGGTATTCA
>Ga0209287_10000036_pt1 | contig 82976 bp, 72 predicted proteins | sample PPLLak3cmMay2015_2_FD_187255 | JGI IMG/M metagenome (GOLD analysis project Ga0209287, IMG submission 187255) | Freshwater sediment microbial communities from Prairie Pothole Lake near Jamestown, North Dakota, USA - PPLs Lake P8 Core (1) Depth... | ecosystem: Environmental > Aquatic > Freshwater... | reverse complement strand
CCCCCCGGCAAACGATCCGTCGCGGAGATCATGAAGGACCTGGGACGGGGCATTGTCATTAACGGATTCATAGGCGGAAATTCCAATTTAAACACGGGTGATTTCTCGATTGGCATCACCGGGAGGCTGCTTGAAAAGGGCGAATTCACCCAGGCCGTTTCCGAGATGAACATTGCCGACAATCACCTTCAATTCTGGAACAAGCTTGCGGAGGCTGCCAATGACCCGTGGACATACAGCAGCTGGCATATGCCCAGTCTTGTATTTACGGATGTGGTTGTTTCCGGGTTATAACAAGGCGCCCAGAGAATTTGATTAATATGAAATATCCTCTGATATCATATGAAATGGCTTGTCAATGTGTAAAAAATGGTTTATATTTGTGTATAAAAGGGAGGTAAAGAAATGAGAACAAATATCGAGGTTGATGACAAGCTAATGTCTTCGGCTATGGCGATCACAAGCATAAAGACAAAAAAAGGGGTTGTAGAGTATGCCCTTAAGGAATTGATTGACCTTCATAAAAGGAGATCGATCCTCGGGTTAAAGGGAAAGGTTAGATGGACGGGGGATATTGATGAGATGAGGAAGATCTGATGAAAGGCGTACTGGTTGACACCTCAGTTTGGATCGACTTTTTTAATAACGCCGCTACAAAAGAGGCCGATCTTCTTGTTAGATTTATCGAAGAGGATTATCCAGTCTATATATGTGCTGTGATATTGCAGGAGATATTACAGGGTTTCAACAGTGATAAGGATTATGGTGTCGTGAAAGATCTATTGCTGTCTTATCCTTTTCTTAAAACAGAACCTGTTAAATTTGCTGTAGGCGCTGCTGATTATTATAGAAAATTGAAAAAAGCCGGGAAAACAATAAGGAAAAGCAATGATTGCCTGATTGCATATCACGCCATGTTTTATGATATGCCCATTCTGCACAGAGATAGGGATTTTTCAATTATGGCTCAGCATTCCAACCTGAAAGTAATTACAGTTGAGTAACAATCATTTATTAATTGTCTCATAATTTTCCTCACCGCCGTCATTCCCGCGGGGCCTGCCCCTGCCTTCGCAGGGGCAGGCTTTTCGGGCATGACAGTTCCAGGTTCTCTATTAATATATTTAGCGAATAGGGCATCTTTATTTGCTCTCATAAGCAATTGCATTATTGTTTTGGACAAGATTGATGTTGATACTATTATGAGACGGTTAATAGCTGCTGTGATGCTAGTTTAAAAAAATACAAAAATCTGTATCTTGATGTTTGAAAAGGGGATCATAAAAGCGGTTTTCCAATCAGTACTCCCCTTATTATCTGTCCATGATTGAGGTCTCCAATCGAGACTTAACCGGATAATTCCTATTCCAGCCTTTTGGGCCTCTCCACAAATTCACGGCCCTTCTTGAATGACTCTATGGAGTCAAACGATGCCTTTGTGTCGTCCATCATACTGTGCCCTTTCGCGAATAAGAGGATATCCGTAACCTTTCTTGTCTCGGGATTTACAATGTCCGACAGCAGCTGGGCGACCTGTGCCCTGGTCAGGGTTTCCAGTGCATCCAGACTGTTCCGCAGCCGGTCAAAATCCCTTTCATAGTCAAAGGTGAGAGCCTGGAGAAGGACTCTGTTCTCATCAATGCTTTTAGGTTTTTCAAGGAGTCCCTCTCTCACTGCGGCCTTGTATTCGGCGAACTCCTCATCAGACAACTTTTCAAATTCGTCAGGCAGGCCTTTCATGAACAGGTCCGCCTTCTGGCGTATCTGGTCGGCCGGGGTGCTTTCCGACTGTGCGACGAAAAAGAGGTAGTACTGACCGTTGTCCTCGGGCGCCGCGGTCCATACTATATAACCAACCTGCTGCCGCGTGCGAATCTCCGCATAAAAGTGCGGAGATATGAATTTATCAAGCACCCTCGCAGCCATTCTTAATGTGGCGTTTTCACTGCCCAGGTGAATAGTCCTCCACAGACAGGAGTTGTTGGTCTCCAGCCTTTCAATGTATGTCAGGGGGTCTTTTTCCTTTTCAACCAGAATACGCTGTTTGAATACATCTTTTTTATCCAGCGGGGCGGACGGAATATAAGACTGCAGGAGTCGTGATAAAGAAACAGCCTCTTCGGCGGTTATATTTCCGCAGACCAGCCCTTCAATCCGTGTTTTTTTATAAAGAGTATCGGTGAATTTCTTCAGATCTTTAAGTGTCAGGGGATTGCCATTCTTAACGAGTGAATCAAAACTGAAATATCTCTCCTTTCGAATTGTCCGTGAAACCTGACGGGCGACATCCCATGCCTCCCCCATTTCAGAGTTTTTCCATTCACGCAATTTGCGGTCCTTGATGTCCGCGAACTGCTGTTCGGATATATCCAGGGTCCTTAATTTCTGGCCGATCTCGTCTAATAACATGCGGGCGGATTCCGTATAACCGCTGATGACAATAGTCAGCCCGTCCATATCGGCTGAAACGTCATAGGCCAGGCCAGCAACGCGGGCGGGATATGCAATCTCGTTTAATTTCTCATTAACACACTCTGCATAGAGGTAAAGTCGTGTCATGTACCCAGGGCCGACAGGCTTCTTTGGATTCTGAATGCGTAACATGAGGCTGACCTTAGGCATCTTGAATGTTACATCCTGGGCGTACCACAGTTCAAGCCCCGGCTCATTTATTAGATTGACCGGACGCTCTGCGAGCAGGGTCACATCATCGGGAAGAAAAGGATTAGATGCAGGAAGTGAAAGCTCTTTTGCCAATGGCGGATCGAGCAGTGAATTGTAGAAATCCCCCCTTTCAACATTGTAGGAAAACTTCGTGCCGTAATAAGGTTCAACACTATCTGTCTCAACCCCATCAGCAGTAAGCATGCACAGCATGTTATCCGGCCTGAGATTTTCAAGAAGAGACGAGACAAGTGCAGGATCAAGGGTATCGTACATATAATCAACGGACTCTGCTATCTCAACGGGGTAACGGCTCACATTGCCGGCCAGATTGGATGCCCGTTGCGCCCCTTCCCCCTTGTTTTCATAGGTGAAGTCAAGCTCAGCGATATGCTGGATCTCTTTAAAAATATGGGGGGCTATCCCCTGTTCCTTAAGGAGACGAATAAAGCTGAAAGAATATTTAATCACATCATGGTACTGCTCCAGACCTTTTGGGGTAAGCTGTATATGGATTGAAAAACTGCCGTAATCCGATGTGTGATAGCCGGCCCCGGCGCTCAGGCCTGTCGCAAGCCCCTTTTCCTTGAGATAGGACAGAAGGGAGCCTTTTCCCTCATGCCCGATGCAGAAACCGATCAGCTGTTCAGGCTTCACCTTGTAATACCTCGTAAAGTCGGGAATGGCGAAGGTAAGAATCAATTCCCTCAGGTCCTTTACAGGGTCGCATGTTATAATGCGAAGTCCTTCAATTTTATCCAGATAATGGGGATCATAGGTCAATGCCTCCAGGTTATTGTTCTTTATGGGCAGGAAGTATTCCCTAGTCATTGATTCAAGCTCATCCAGGTCCTTATCGCTTAAGAGCACCAGGCTCATCCGGTTCGCCGAATAATATGTATTATAGAATCTTTTAAACTCCTCCTGTGTTACGCCTTTAAGAGTCTCTTCGTTTCCGGTTGAGAAATGATTGGCAGGATGATCTTTCCTGTAAAAAGAGCGTAAAAGCTGCATCTGTCGCCAGCCGTCCTGCTCCAGATTTTTCTGGTGCTCGGAATGGACTGCGTTTATTTCCCGCTGAATGTATTCGGGTGAAAAAAGCGGGTCTATAAAAAAATGAGAAAATCGATCCAGGGCGCCTTCAAAGGCATCATGCTGCACCTCAAGGTGGTAATTGGAATGGTCTTCCGCTGTAAATGCGTTCTGATAACCTCCATGTCTCTCCAGATATTGCGGAAATTCCTCAACATCCGGGAATTTCCCGGTCCCCAGAAAGAGCATATGTTCGAGAAAATGGGCAAGACCCTGTCTGCCTTTGGGGTCCATCAGGGAGCCGACCTGGACCTCCAGCGAAGCCGCTGAAACATTGAATTTGGGGTCTGATACCACCAGGACCTTTAACCCGTTCTCAAGGACAAAAGAACGGGACGCGGATTCATCATCAGGGTGTTTTTTAAGGGTTTGGGCAGATGCTGCAATTTCCAGTATAAAAAACAACCCCAATGCAAGGACGATAATCTTTTTCATAACAAATCCTTTTCAAATTTTTATATTTAACCGATTGCAATGCTTTGCCTTACAGACAAGGATAATCATTTTTTAAATCTGATTCAATGAGTTCCGATCAGAATTCAGCATAAAGGGGTGATTTAAACCTCAGGGCATTGGAATTAAGCCTTTTCATTGCAACGCAAGAAACAATTTATAAAACAGATATCTCTCCTGCGCGATGGCAGGCAACTAAATGATCGCCGGCCTTTGTTCCTGGTGCAGGGGTAAGGAGAGGCTCTTCTTCCATGCATCGCGGTATCATAATAGGGCACCGTGTATGAAAGCGGCAGCCTGCAGGCGGATTAATGGGTGAAGGCACATCACCTTTAAGAATTTTTTTTATTTTTTTTATACTCGGATCAGGAACAGGAATTGCTGAGATCAGGGCATCCGTATAGGGATGCTGCGGGTTCCTGTACAGCGACTCCGCATCCGTATATTCTACAATTTTCCCCAGGTACATTACAGCAACAAAATCCGAGACATGTTTAACAACGGCAAGATCATGCGCGATAAAGAGGTATGTCAGGTTCATCTCCTGCTGGAGATCAAGCAGAAGGTTCAGAATTTGTGATTGAATGGACACATCAAGGGCTGACACAGGTTCATCACAGATGATCAGTTTTGGATTAAGGGCGATGGCCCTTGCAATACCTATCCTCTGACGCTGTCCCCCGCTGAACTCATGGGGGAAGCGCTGCATGGCGCTTTCCGACAGCCCCACCTTTGCGAGCAGTCTTCTGACTTCTTCCCTGCGCTCTCTTGCTGACCCGATCCTGTGAATAATAAAGGGCTCTTCCAGGATATGCCCTATGGTATGGCGCGAGTTGAGGGATTCAAAGGGGTCCTGAAAAATCATCTGCATGTCTTTGCGCAATTCCCTCATGAGCTTTTTATTAATATGAGAAAGATCATTGTTATTAAATAGAATTTTTCCCTCCGTGGGTTTGTATAATCTTATGATGCTTCGACCCGCGGTAGTTTTGCCGCATCCTGATTCTCCAACCAGGCCGACTGTTTTGCCGGACCGGACATTGAGGGAGATGCCGTCTACTGCATAAACCGTTCCGACCGGTCGCCGAAAGATGCCTCCGTGAACCGGAAAGTGCATTTTCAGATTATGAACTTGAAGAAGATAATCATCCATATATCAATATCCATAATTAAGGAGAATTATAAAGATAGCAACTTACAAAATGCTTCTCTTCGACCTGAGTAATCAATGGTGGTGATGTCCTGCAGATTTCCATGGCATTCGGACAACGATTTTCAAACCTGCATCCATGTGGAAAGTCAGCAAGATCAGGAACCATCCCTTTAATGACATTAAGCCGGCTTTTAGACTCATTTTCAAGCCTTGGGATAGATTCAAGCAGGCCCTTTGTGTAGGGGTGTTTGGGATTTTTAAAGAGATCCAAAACCGTTGCCGTTTCGGCAATTTTTCCAGCATACATTACAACAACATCATCACAGATCTCTGCTATTACCCCGAGGTCATGGGTAATAAAGATTACAGACATGCCGGTTTCATCCTGAAGTTCCTTAATAAGGGAAAGGATCTGTGCCTGGATGGTCACATCAAGAGCTGTAGTGGGTTCATCTGCAATAAGTATATCCGGTTTTGCGGCAAGGGCCATGGCAATCATAACCCTCTGCCGCATTCCACCGGAGGTCTGGTGTGGATAGGCTTTGATTACATTCTCCGGGGCAGGGATTCCTACCTTATTAAGGATATCAATACATGCCTTTTGTATGCCGGGTTTGCCTATCTCAGGATGATGAAGGTCATATACCTCTGAAATCTGTTTCCCTATTCTCTGCACAGGATCCAATGCGGTCATCGGCTCCTGAAAGATCATGGAAATCCTGTTTCCCCGGATTTTGTGCAGCTTATCGGGCGGGAGCCTGAGGATGTCGGTATCATTAAACAGGATTTCACCATCAAGATACTGACCTGAGGGCTTGGGAAGGAGCCTCATTATCGACAGGGCTGTCACGCTCTTCCCGCACCCGGATTCACCGACGATTCCCAGCGTGGAGTTCTGCCTTAAAGAGAAGCTTATGCCGTCAACAGCGCGCAGAAGACCAGCTTCAGTCTGAAAGCCCACGACAAGATTATTTACGGACAGGATTGTTTTATTCTCAGGCAAATATCACCCCGGGTTCTTCTTGATTCTGTAGGTATCGTCAATGATGGTTGCAGGCTCAAATGTCTTGCCGCTTTTCATCGCATCAAGGGTCTCTTTCTTCATGTCTTCATCGATCCAGAAAAATCCGCCGTATTTGCTTTCCCATGGCTCAAAGGGCTCAAACAATGAAGTGGAGGTCTTTGTTCCAAGGGTTTCAGGCAATCTTATCCAGCGCCATGAAAGGCTTCTGATATAGGGCACCTGATATAATGGTATCCAGCAGCAGATATCATTGATTTTTTGCTGGATCTGGTAAATCAGAACTATTCTTTCCTTTGTGTCCTTTGATGTTCTATAGTCGTCCAGAAGTTTATCAAGCTCGGGGTCATCGGTATTTGTTATGTTATTTGTCTGCGGCTTATGGGCGTTGTCCGAATGAAAGGACTGCCATGGGTCCGGCCTGAGATTTGGATCTTCAAATGCTGAAAAGACGACCTCATGCTTCTTCTCCATTTCCTTTTTGTATGCTGCACTTGGATCAAGGAGTTCCAGGTTCAGCTCGATGCCCGCCTTTTTAGCCTCTTCCTTGAGGACAACAAGCCGGTCTGTATTCTCTGAAACGCCATAGGTTACTGTTACGGAATATCTGATGCCGTTTTTCTCCCAGATGCCATCCGGCCCTCTTTCCCATCCGGATTGTTTCATATATGTCTCAACCTTACTGATATCAAAATCCCTGGCTTTTACATCCTTGTTTGTCCACTCGCCGAATCCTGTAAAGTAATTATGAAGCCTTTCATAATCTCCTCTCAGGACCTGTTTGTTAAGTTTATCGAAATTAATTGCATGGGCGAGGGCGTAGCGGACATTGATGTCCTTGAAAATATCTTTGTCTTCATTCAGATAGAGTCCATATGTCGGCTGTTTAACGTCATTATAAAACCATATTTTTTCAACATACCCCTTATTAAAGATCTCCCCTGTGGCTTTTTCATGCCATATATCCGGACGGGTGGCTCCAAATACATCGATCTCGCCTTTTTTAAAATATTCGAAGACGACATTTGTGTCCCTTATAACTGTAAATTTGATCTTATCTACATTATACCTGTATTGGTAATACCTCAGGTCCTTTGCCCACCAGTCCTTCTTTCTTGTAAATATAATGTATTTGCCCTTTTTATACTCGCTCAGAATATAAGGGCCTGTATTAGGTTCGATTGCCCAGTTATATTTCTGGACAAAATCCTTATCTATCTTTTTATAGAAGTGCTTCGGTCTTGGCTGCATCTCCAGGTGAAACCAAAGGTCCGGGTAGGCGTCGGTGCATGAAATTGAAAAGGTCCGGTCATCGTATTTAATGATTTTATCAAAATATTGAGTAAAGTTGTCATTGTGCCAGGGGTCATTTATAGCCTTCGAGCGCATCAGTTCCAGTGAGAAAATAAAATCATCCGCCGTTACAGGCACGCCGTCGGACCATTCAGCCTTTTCATTAAGCTTGAAATACATGGTCTTTCCGTCTTTGTCATATGCCCAATGGCTGGCAAGGACAGGGATCAGCCTTTGTGTGTCAGGGTGTAGCCCTACAAGAAGCATCATATTGTCACTGAACAATGATCTTGTCCCGGAGTTTGCATCAGGGCCGACAGTCCTGAAGGTGAGTGGGAAACTTGAAATGGAAGAGTACAGGGTGCCCCCTTTTTTTGCATTGGGAGATCCAATAATCGGGTCATCATTATTAGTTATCCATTCAATGCCGTCCGGCAGCTTATGGGAGCTGTAATCAAGTTTCAGCTCTTCCGCTTCTTCCACTGCCGGGGCGCTTTCATTTTTCTCCCCGCTGCACCCGCAAATAAGGATTGAAAAAAGAAGAATAATCGCTATATAAAGACACCTTGATTTCATTTTTACTTACCTCACGTTTTCTTGCGGAGCTTTATTCATAAGTCATATGCATCTTAGGATCAAAGGCCTCGCGGATAGCCTCACCAATGAAGGTTACCATAACAAGAACGGCAACCAGGGCAGCAATCACGGAAGCACCTATCCATATGGCATCAATTGAGTATTCGGCAGCCTCACTTAAGAGCTGTCCCCAGCTTGGCGTTGGAGGCGGCAGACCAAATCCCAGGTAGTCCAGCGCAGTCAGCGCTGTTATCGCCCCGGCAATTGAGAAGGGGACAAATGTCACAATAAGAGAAATGGTATTGGGTAAAATATGCATAAATATAATCCTGGAATTTGATGCCCCGAGGGTCCTGGCAGCCAATACATATTCTCTGGATTTCTCTTTATAGGTCGCAGTGCGCATATACCATGTCATGCCGATCCATTCAAAGAATATCATTATCGCCAAGAGAGATATAAAACTCGGGATTACAATCGATGAAACAATAATTATCGCATAAAGATAAGGCACATTACTCCATATCTCTATTATCCTTTGAAAAAAAAGGTCAAAAAAGCCGCCAAAGTATCCCATCATGCAACCTATGATAATGCCGATGATATAGTTTGCAAAAAGAAAAATAATAGAAAAGAAGATGGCAATCCGGAATCCATATACCAGCCTGGCAACGATGTCCCGGCCTGTTTTATCAGTGCCCAGATAATGCTTATCCTTTAAGGAGGGAGGGAACGGAGGAAAGGTGGTGTCTTTCAGATCATTCTCATAGGGATTATAGGGCACAGGTGGAAGAAGGACAAAATTATCCTTATCATCAGAAGAATTCAGTATCTTTGAGAGGTCCCTGTAGTTTGTTTCATATTCATAATCGAAACCAAAGGTCGATCCGGGGATGATATTGCCGTATGTTGGGAAATAATACCTGTCTTCATATTTCACCACGAGTGCCCTGCTGTTGACCAGCATCTCGGCGAATATGGAAAGAGCTATCAATCCAGCCAGAATAATAAAGGAATAATACCCTCTTTTAATTGTCCGGAAACGCCTGAGCGTTTTAATTGTCAGTGGATTGAGCTTTATCACAGAAGACCCTATTCAAACTTTACTCTTGGATCTACAACTGCAACGCAGATATCAGACAGGATATTGCCGATCAGAAACAGCAGCGAGGAGATCACAAGCGTCCCAAGAACCACGGGGTAGTCTCTCTGGACTATTGATTCGAGTCCAAGGAGCCCCATTCCGTCGATGTTAAATATTTTTTCAATAAGATATGACCCTGTTAAAATCAGCGAAATATTATTTCCAAAGGATGTTGCCAGAGGGATAAGGCTGTTTCTTGTAGCATGCTTATAAATGGCGCGCTTAAAGGGGATCCCCTTTGCGATGACAGTCCTCACAAAATCTGACGCCATATGGTCCATTAAGGTATTCTTCATCATAAAGGTCATCACAGCAAAACTTCCGGCCATATACGCTATAAGGGGCAGGACTGCATGATATATTATATCCCATGCCTTTCCCAAGAGGCTCAGATCACTGAAGTTGTCGCTGTTAAATCCCCCCAGTGGAAAGATGTCAAGCCAGGATGAAAAAGTAATAAGCAGTATAAGGGCAATGATATAATTAGGTATCGCATATCCGATAAAAACGATAATCGATGTTGTGTTGTCTATTGTTGTCCTGTGTTTTATTGCCTTCAATATCCCCAGGGGGATGCATATTGAATAGGTAAGAATCATAGCCATTACCCCGTAAAACAGAGAGACGGGGAGTTTGCTCTTGATAATATCCCAGACAGGTTCGTAATAACGTGTTGATGTGCCCAGGTCGAAATGAATTACCTTTTTAAACCAGAGGAAATAACTGACGAGGACAGGCTTGTCAAATCCATAATATTTTTTCAGCTCCTCAATCTGTGCCTCCGAGAGAGGCTGGTTTTGGCCTGCGGATGACATCCCGCCACCCCTTTCCATGCTGCGCATCTGGTATTCAGCAATCATGCGCTCCACCGGCCCGCCGGGTACAAGCCTGGTTATTACAAACACCATTATCGTTATTCCGATAAAAGTAGGTATAACCAGAAGCAGGCGTCTGATAAAATATGCAGTCATCTAATGTGCTATTTCTCCATTTGTTTAAAATACATCTATCTCAAATTAGAATTTAGCGCAAGATCTTATATGGCAAATCCCCTTCATCCTTACACTAAAGCACTCATGTCGGCAATTCCACAGAAAGATCCATCCCTGCGAGGAAAAAGGACGATTTTAAAAGGAGAGGTCCCCAGCATAATGAACCCTCCTTCCGGATGCCATTTTCATCCCAGATGTAACACTGCCGAAGACCGATGCAGAAATGAGGATATTCCTTTCTGTGACGCGGGCGATGGCCACCTTGTCAGATGCTGGAAGGCTTTATAGCCTTTTGATCCTCTCCGGTCACAATGCACCACCATGCTCTTATTATTTATGTTATGCACGGCATTAATAAAGAGAAAGGCAGGGCAGTATTCAATTGACTTAAAAAAGAAAAATTCTTATTATAATTATGCAATATCCCATATTTATAAAAAACTAACCAAATCAAAAAATATTAACCGTTTAAGAAAACTTAAAAGAAGGCCGAATAATAACTGGTAAACATTTGAGAATTTGTGTTTTAAGATACGCAAATTGTAGTGACTGCGGGACATTTAAACTCCCATGCTACCGGTAACCTGAAATGTCCGGCAATCCACACCTTTTGATATTTAAACTATATCCTTTTATAATGAATTAATATAAATCGTTAAGTCTTTTTTTTAGGGAAACTGGCAACCTGAATAGAGGAGACTCCAAATGAACCCCATTCGTGTCTTTATTGTTGATGATGACAAGGATCTGGCGGAAAGCCTATCCATAGCGCTTGAAGGAAGCGGCTGCGATGTTGAAGTGGCCCACAGCGGCGAGGAGGCGGTAAAGATTTTCCGGGAAAAGGATTTTGACATTGCATTCATGGATGTAAAGCTGCCGGGAATGAACGGTGTGGAGAGCTTTATCGAAATCAAAAAGATGAAACCCGGCGCCAAGGTGGTAATGATGACCGGATACAGCGTCGAGCAGCTCCTGGAACAGGCGTTGGATCATGGGGCCTGGGGCATACTCCACAAGCCCATTGACATGAAACAGATGCTTGAAACGCTTAAGGATGTCGGGGAGGAGGGCGTTTTAGTGGTTGATGATGATCCTGACTTCGTCACTATCACCAAGGATTTTCTTGCTCACAACGGATACAGGGTTTTTGTCGCCTCCAACGGCGAAGAGGCCATCCGAAGCCTCCACTCAAAGGCCATCGACGTCCTTATTCTCGATCTGCGCATGCCCATCCTGAACGGCCTGGAAACATGTCTTCAGCTTAAAAAGGACGGTGTTTTTGTGCCCACAATAATTGTAACCGCCTTTGCCTATGAAGAAGCCAAGGCCCTTGACATGATGTGCCTGATGCCTTTCTGCGGCTTATTAAAAAAACCCTTTGATCCGAAAGACCTAATAAATGCCATTAATAGCCTTAAAAAATCCAGAACTGATTAATAGAATGGAGGAAGAATTATGGCGGCAACCGGTAAAACAAAAGGTCGAAAACTCCTGATCGTGGATGATGAGAAAGATTTCGTGTTGAGTCTTGCGGATATCCTGGAATCATACGGTTATACGGTTGAAAAGGCCCATAGCGGCAAGGGGGCCATGGATAAAATAAAGTCATTCAAGGCCCATGTGGCCCTCCTGGATGTCCGGCTCGGCAAGGATAACGGTATTAATCTTATATATAAACTAAAAGAGGAGTCGCCCAAACTCCTCCCTATAATAATGACGGCCTATGCCACCGCCGATACCGCCATAGAGGCCCTTCAGGAAGGCGCCTATGATTATCTGAGAAAACCCCTCAACCCCATGGACCTTCTTGCAAAACTGGACCGATGCTTTGAAAGAATAAAGCTTGAGGAGGAAAAAGAGACCGCCGAGGAGGCCCTGAAAGTCAGAAACAGGGAGCTGGAGGAGATAAATGAAAGGCTGAAAAAGATCGCTGCCTCGGCAAAGACACTGACGGCCTGCACCGGTTCGGCAAGGGTTAACCAGGTCCTGCTGGAGACCTTTGCCCAGAACATGGCTGCCCAGGGGGGGAGCCTTTACCTGATCAACAGGGATAAGCTCTCCCTGATACACGTCATAGATCCGGGCCATGCCCCGGAATATATCCCTTTGCCCCCTGCCAAGGGCTCTGCCATAGAGGAGGTTTTCATTACAAAGAAGCCGCTCCTCATAAGGGACATCAACAAAGGCGTGGATGTCAATTCGAGCGGCTGGGAAGGCTATAATGACGGGTCCCTGCTGATTTTTCCCTTGAATGATGAGACGGGGGATCTTACAGGTGTGATATGTCTTCATAACAGGATGCCCCCGCCCTTCACACCCCAGGACAGGGAGATCGGATCCATTTTAGCATCCCTCTGCAATGAAACCCTCAGGGCTACCCATGCCCTTGAAACCTTAAGGGAGAGCGAAGAACTCTACCGCCTCCTCGTGGAGACCATGAATGACGGCCTTGGGATGCAGGACATGAACGGTTGTTTTACATATGTTAATCATAAGCTGTGCGAGATGACCGGTTTCAGCAGGGAAGAACTGATAGGCAGGACCGTCCCAGAATTTCTTGATAAAAAAAACAAGGCTTACTTTAACGGAATCGTCGGCGACTCCAGGATGCACGGATTAAATTCCTTTGAGATTGAGGTATTGAAAAAGGACGGGGAATCCCTTCCAGTCATAATATCGCCCCAGACGCTCAAGAACTCTGAAGGCCTTTTGAAAGGCTATTTCGCCGTAATTGTGGATATCTCAAGACGCAGGGAGGATGAGGACGCAAGGCGGCGGATGGAGGCTCAGCTTCAGCAGGCTCAGAAAATGGAGAGCATCGGGACGCTCGCAGGCGGCATTTCCCACGACTTCAACAACTCCCTCCAGGCCATACTCGGATACACCCAGATGCTGCTTATAGATACCGAAAAAATGGATACTACCCATTCAAGGCTCCTCCAGATCGAAAAGGCGGCAAAAAGGGCAGGCGAACTGACAAGACAGCTCCTTGCCTTCAGCCGCAAGGTTGAAAGCAGACTCGCTCCCACGGACCTTAACCATGAGGTCAGACAGATAGAGGGCCTGCTTCAGAGGACTACTCTGAAGATGATCGATATTGAACTGGTCCTTCAGCAGGACCTCAAGGTAGTCAGCGCCGATCCATCCCAGATAGAGCAGATGATCATGAACCTCGCCATCAATGCGAGGGACGCGATGGGCGAGGAGGGAAAGATAACAATAAAGACAGAAAACATGACAGTTGATGAGGATTACTGCAGAAACCATTACGGCATTATCTCCGGCGATTATGTCCTCCTGACCTTTTCCGACACCGGCCACGGCATGGACGAGGACACACTGGAGCATATATTCGAGCCCTTCTTTACGACAAAGGCCCCGGGGAAAGGCACCGGTCTGGGGCTTCCCATGGTTTACGGCCTGGTCAAAAAACATGACGGCTATATCGAATGCGAGAGCAGGCCCGGTGAAGGCACAAGCTTCAAGATTTATTTCCCCGTCATAAAAGACATCATAACGGAGATGTCCAGGGACGAGGAACAGAAGTCAATACCTGGCGGAAAAGAGACTGTCCTATTGATAGATGACGAGGTCCTTGTCAGGGACCTGGGTGAACATATGCTGCAAAAATTTGGATATACTGTTTTGACGGCCCCAGGCAGTGAAAGCGGCCTCAGGATTTACAGGGAGAAAAAGGATGATATTTCACTGGTTATACTTGATATGATCATGCCCGGGATGGGGGGAAGACGGTGTTTTGAAGAGATAGTAAAGATAAACCCCGGCGCCAGGGTCATTATAGCCAGCGGTTACTCGGCCGACGGAAATATCAAAGGTCTTCTGGCATCCGGCGCCAAGGGATTTATCAACAAGCCCTTTAATGTCAGGGAGATGCTTGTCAAGGTCCGGGAGGCACTGGATGTCTGAGAAGTTTTTATTCAGGAAAGCCCCGGATATCTTGCTGGCTGTCATCATCGTCCTGATTTTCACTGTTTTCTGCGGGTGCAAGAACAGGGAAAAGATCTTCACCGTCGGCATAGCCATGCATACCTCTGTTCATCTCCCGGTTATCGAGGGATTCAAGGCCGGCATGGCAGGATACGGCTATATTGAGGGGAAAAATATAAGGTACTTTTCTGCCGGGGTGCTTGGCGATGACTTGGAGCTTATCGATGCCGAGATTAAAAAACTGCTTTCACAGGGGCCGGACCTATTTTTAACAACGGGCAACAGGGTCTCCCTGCGCGCGAAAAAGGCTTTGGAAGGAACTGACATCCCGGTCATCATCGGCGCCAGCAGCAGGCCTGTAGAGGAGGGGCTGGTGGAGAGCCTGCAGCGCCCGGGCGGCAATATAACCGGTGTCAGGGTGGCAGACAGCATGCCCAAACTGCTCGAGCTGCTAGCGCTGGTTGTTCGGGGAGAAAAAATAATCTACCTACCATACAACCCTGATGACCAGGTCTCAGTTGTCGCTCTGGAGGGGCTTGATGATGCAGCTTCTCAGCTTGGGGTCAGGCTTTTGAAACAGGAAATACACTCGGTCGAAGAGGCAATTGCAGCAATTGAATCCCTTTCTGAAGATATCGGCGCCATCTACAGGGTCCCCTCTCCGACACTTGATTCAAGGAATAATGAATTGACTATGGCTGCCATGGAGCGGGGCATTCCTGTCGGGTCTGTACTGCCGCTTGATGACTCTGTCCTCATAACCCTGGCATCTGAACTCTTTGCAACAGGCAAGCAAGCGGCGCGTATTGCGGACCAGATCATACAAGGGGCGAAACCTTCAGACCTGCCCGTTGAAACTTCAGAAGCCCGACTTACAATCAATCTTAAAACGGCCACACAGCTTGGAATCAATGTGCCTGATGAGATACTGGCAAGGGCGAATAAGATTATCCGCTAAACAGGGGAAGTATAAAAGCCGTAAGGTTTCCTTTTATGAGATGTGAAAAAATGCATATGAAAATAAAACAGACAATGGAAAAAACAGGCATCGTTTTTACGATTGCGGTAATTTTTATTTTGACCGCTTCACCGGCGGCAACGGCTTCGGGAAAGATATTCACCATTGGAATCATTAACGTCCTGACGACCCATATCGAGACTGTGGAGGGCTTTAAGACCGGCATGACCGAACTGGGTTATGTTGAGGGCAAGAATGTCAGATATATCTATAACGGCGTTTTTGAGGTTAATGATAAAATTATGTTTAATGAAGCCAGAAACCTCATGTCCCGGGGGATAGATCTGCTTGTGGCCGTGGCTAACGGGCCGGCTATCCAGGCCAAGGAGGCCCTCAAGGGAACAGACATACCCGTCCTGGCAGCCGCCTGCGGGAAAGTCGTCGAGATAGGCTTGATTAAAAATCTGAAACAGCCGGAGGGCAATGTGACCGGCGTCCGGGTTGCGGAAAACGTGTCAAAGGCCCTTGAATGGCTGATAATGATTGCGCCGAATGCAAAAAGGATATATCTGCCGTACAATCCGGCGGATGATGTCTCAACCGTATATCTCTCAGGACTGGATAAGGTCGCCTCCCAGCTGGGGTCTGAACTGGTTTTAGGAAAAGTCGGTTCAGTGGAAGAGGCGGTCGCCGCGATAGAGAGACTCCCGAAGGATATTAATGCCATTTTCAGGATCCCTTCACAAACCCTTGGCCCGAGAAACAGCGAACTGAGCCAGGCGGCCATCAGGAGGGGTCTCCCGATGGGGGCTGCGCTGCCCCTGGACGATGCGGTCCTGATAACATTTGGAAGCAGTTCTTTCGAGATGGGCAGACAGTCGGCGCGTCTGGCACACCAGATTCATCAGGGAGTTAAACCCTCTGAGCTGCCTGTCGAGACTTCTGAGGTGCTTTTAACCATCAACCTTAAGACGGCTGAAAAGATCGGAATCAGGATACCGGATGATATCCTTTTGCAGGCCAATAAAATTATCCGTTAAACAGGCATCATAGGCTGAGAGGCAGGGCTTGTGTTAATGACCCCCGGAACATCTTTGATAAAAAGAACCACGGACATCAGTAAGGCGTGCGTTGTTTTGGCTATGACGCTTATCTTCTTGTTCACGGCCCCTGGAGGGGGGCGGGCGCTGGCAAAGGTTTTCACCATAGGCATAGTCAACTCGCTTTCAAATCATTCTGCAACAGTAGACGGGTTCAAGGCCGGGATGGCTGAGCTGGATTATGTCGAGGGGAAAAACGTGAAGTATATTTACAACGGCGTAATAAATGGAGACGAAAAGTCTATAGATAATGAGATCAGGAAGCTTTTTGCACAGGATATAGACCTTCTGGTGGCCGTTGCCAATGAGCCGGCTTTTGAGGCCAAAAAGATCACGGCGGGAATCGGTGTCCCGGTTATTGCTGCCGCCTGTTTGAAGATGGTCGAAGCGGGTCTTGTAAGGAGCCTGAAAAATCCGGGAGGCAATATAACCGGGGTGCAGGTTGCAGATTCAATTTCAAAGGCATTGGAATGGTTTACAATTGCTGTCCTGAATGCCAGGAAGATATGCCTGCCCTATAATCCGGATGAAGATATTTCAACGATGCTTTTGCCTGAATTGAACAAAGCCGCTTCTCAGCTTGGTATTGAGCTTGTGTTACAGAAGATCCATACGGTTGAGGAGACATTAGCCGTTATAGAAACCCTGCCGGGTGATATTGATGGCATTTTCAGAATACCCTCAATGACCCTTAGCCCCAGAAACAGCGAGTTAAGCCAGGCTGCCATACTGCGTGGTCTTCCAATGGGGGCTTCGTTGCCCCTGGATGAAGCGGTCCTGGTAACATTTGCAAGCGATCGCTTTGAGACAGGGAGGCAGACGGCGCGTCTGGCACACCAGATCCGCATGGGGGTTGAGCCCTCCGATATTCCGGTTGAGTCAGCTGAGGTCTTTTTAACCATAAACCTTAGGACGGCCGAAAAGATCGGCATCAATATACCGGATGCAATCCTGATGCAGGCAAAAAGGATTATTCGCTAGTGTCCATCCATAGATAAGGCTTTAATGGATGGAGCGTTCAGTCCTGCCAGGGCAGGACGATCAGCCAACCTGTCGAATTATAAGACTTTAGCTGAAAGCTGAGTGCTGACAGCTTGAATCCAAAAACGAGAGTTTTTGGATGGACACTCGCTGATATCAGCATATATCATTTTTTCTAATATCGATTTTTAAATTACAGATCATTACTGTCCAAAACAATTTTAAACCATTAGATGAGGTCTTTTAGGAAAAACAATAATAGCTCGTCATGCCCGAAAAGCATGCCCCTGCGAAGGCAGGGGACGGGCATCCAGTGGTTTTTATCAACTGCAAACTCTGGATTCCCGCCCCCTGCCTTCGCAGGGGCAGGCTTTTCGGGAATGACGGTTCCAGGCTCTCTATTTATATATTTAGCGAATAGAGCATCTTTATTTGCTCTTGTAAGCGATTGCATCATTGTATTGGACAAGATTGATTACAGATAATAACCTAGCAGAGGTGCTTCCATGAGAATTAGTATACGTCAAAGATTGACAATAGCCTTCATCTGCCTGGCCATCATCCCGCTCCTGCTTGTCGGAGGAATCATAGGCCGGCAAAGCTACAATACTTTGAAAGACATAACATTGAAATTACAGGGCGAGATGGGGCAGGCGGTTATCAACAAGGTTACCGGCTTTTTTGAGAAGATCAAGGGTGAGCTGACCCTTACCGGAAAGTTGAATATGCTCTTAAAGGAATACCCGAATGTGCAGTATGATACCATGAAGCTCCTCATGTCCAATGATATATATGACAAATTAATCGTGCTTGATCAGAACGGCCGGACAAAGGTGTACCTGTCCCGTCTCGGTCTTTCCTCTACCGATAAAGGCGATCATTCCGGGGACGATGAATTCGTTGGACCAATGAAGAGCGGAGAGGTTTATTACAGCCCGGTCCGCTTCGAAGAGATTTCAGGCGAACCTCTAATGTCCATTGGCATCCCTCTTGTTGATATTCGTTCGGGCATAAAGGACGGGGTCCTGCTGGCTGAGGTGAGACTGAAAATGATATGGAATCTGATCTCAGAGGTAAAAGTAAATCCGGGCCAGAGCGTTTACATTATTGATGCATCAGGCAAGCTTGTCGCTCACCGCAATCCCTCACTTGTATTAAAGGGAGTTAGGTTAAATGTTCCCGAACAGGACGGCATAAACTCAGGCTTGACAGGCGAGAAGTCTGTAGTCGTTGTTCAAAGGGCCAGGCTTGGGAAACAGGAATTTAACGTGGTGGCCGAGCAGACTGTATCCAATGCCTTTGCACTTGCCATAAGCCTTGTGCGCGTCATCTCCATCCTTATCGTAATAGCATTATTGGCTGCCGGCGTACTTGGTTTTATAATTGTAAGGCAAATCATTCAACCCATACATAATATGTCCGTGACTGCTATAGCTGTGAGTTCGGGCGACCTGTCTCAGCGCGTGGACATAAAGCGCAAGGATGAGCTGGGCATATTAGGGTCCGCATTCAATAGTATGACAACGCAGCTGAAATCCCTTATTGACAGCCTTGAACAGAAGATTGCCGAACGGACAGCGCAGCTTAAGGACGCCCAGTCGGAGCTGATTCGTCAGGAGCGCATGGCGGCACTGGGAAAGCTGACAGCCACCATTGCCCATGAGATCCGCAACCCGCTTGCCACTGTTAATACTTCAATCTTTTCCATCGGGGCCGGGCTGGAAAAAAATGAGACGGAAAGGATTAAGCGCGCCCTCGGTCTGGCGGAACGGAATGTAAGGCGCTGCGACAATATAATAACCGAGCTGCTTGATTATACCAGGAAGCTTGAGATCCGGCCATCCAAGGTCAATATCGACGGATGGGTGGCAAGGGTGCTTGATGAACAGAACTTTCCTGAAGGCATTGTGTGCCGCCGGAGCCTTCACAGCGGCATTGAGGTACGGATAGACGGCGAGCATATGCGCCGGGCCCTGATTAATATCGTGACCAATGCCGTGCATGCCATGAGCGAGGAAGGCTCTCAGGGGAAGGAACTGACAGTGGAGACCGCCCGATCAGGAAATAATCTTGAGATCCGTGTTACCGATAAAGGGCCGGGGATACCGGATGATATCAGGCAAAAGATCTTCGAACCGCTTTTCAGCACCAAGGGCTTCGGAGTGGGCCTGGGACTGAGCATTACAAAGGATATCATGGAAAAACATAATGGAGGCATTGACGTGAGGAGCAAGGTCGGCGAGGGGACGACCCTTGCATTATGGGTGCCGCTTAACGAATAAAGCAGGTCAGTGATGGGTAAAATTCTTATTAAATGGACAAAAACAGGCATTATATACGTTGTCGCACTATTAATGCTGCTTATTACTTATGAAGGGTGCAAGGCCCCTGCAAGGATCTTCACAATAGGCATCCCGTGTAAAATTCCTGTCGATGCGGCAATTCTGGATGGATTCAGAACCGGAATAAACGAATTAGGCTATGCAGAGGGCAGGAATGTTAGGTACGTCTACAACGTAATTACTGAAATGAATGATCAAGTTATTGAGGCCAAAATTAAGGAACTCCTGGCCCAGGATATTGATCTGCTCTTAATATTGGAAACGGAAGTAGCCTTGCCGGCTAAAGAGATTGTTAAAGGAACCGATATGCCGGTGCTGTTCTGTGCCAATATAAAGTCGATTGAAGGCAGCCTGGTAGAAAGCCTTAACCATCCCGGAGGCAATCTGACCGGTATTCAGTTTGCTAATACAAATTCAAAGGCCCTGGAATGGCTGGCCAGGATTGTCCCGGGCGCAAAGAAAATCTATCTGCCTTACAACCCTGATGATACCGGTTTAATCGGGGAGTTGACCGGCCTGGATAAAGCAGCTTCTCAATTGGGGATCGAGCTTGTTATGGGTAAAATTCATTCGGTTGAAGAGGCGGTGAAGGCAATAGAGAACCTTCCTGAAGATATTGATGCTATATTCAGGGTTCCATCCCCGACACTTAATGAAAGAAACATTGAACTAAGCCGGGCGGCGATCGAGCGGCGGATTCCGATGGGGGCTTCGCTGCTGCTGGATGAAGATGTGCTGATAACGCTTACCTGTGACTTTTTTAACACAGGAAAGAAGGCGGCAAGGCTTGCGCACCAGATTAATCAGGGTATAAAACCGGCTGATATACCGGTTGAGACTTCGGAGGTCTTTCTGACCGTAAATCTTAAGACCGCTGAAAAGATCGGTATAGGTATACCCAATGATGTGCTTGCTCAGGCAAGAACCATAATACGCTGAGACTTATAGGGCCACTAAACGCTTATTTTTTTAAAACGGTGCCCCTCTAATTTAGAAGATTCGAAGAGTAGATATTTTATATCAGAGACCATTACTGTCCAAAACAATTTTAAACTATTATATGAAGTCTTTAAGGAAAAAGATTAATATCTCGTCATGCCCGAAAAGCATGCCCCTGCGAAGGCAGGGGACGGGCATCCAGTGGTTTTTTCTCAACTGCAAACTCTGGATTCCCGCCCCCTGCCTTCGCAGGGGCAGGCTTTTCGGGAATGACAGTTCCAGGTTCTCTATTCATATATATAGCGAATAGAGCATTTTTATTTGCTCTCATGAGCAATTGCATCATTGTTTTGGACAAGATTGATCAGAGACATATTATGCTTGAAAAAATCAGGGAAGGGGAAAAGAAAAGCATTGTCTGGGTGTGTATCGTAGGACTGCTTTTGATAATTCCGGGAGGCTGCAGCAAGCCCAAACCGTTCACTATAGGCATGGTTAATGATGTTTCGGTTCGTGAACCGATTCTGGACGGATTCAAGGCGGGCATGTCCGAATTGGGATATGACGAAGGTAAAAACGTTAAATACATTTATAACGGGGCAACAGGAATTAAAGATGAAGTTATTGATGCCGAGATCAGAAAAATGCTTTCCCAGAAAGCAGACATTATTCTGGTCTTGGGCAATGCTGTGGCATTCCGGGCAAAAAAAATCCTTGAGGGAACAGATATAGCTGTGGTTGTGGTTGCTATGGGTTCGCCGATAGAGTCAGGGCTGATTGAGAGCGTGGGTCATCCCGGCGGCAATTTAACCGGGGTGCAGATGATCAGGTCCGATCTTAAGGGCCTGGAGTGGCTGGCAATGATTTCTCCGGGTATTAAGAAGGTCTATCTGCCTTATGATGCGGCCGATGTTTATGCGGCTGATATCATGGAAGATGTGAAAGAAGGCGCCTCTCAATTGGGGGTAGAAGTCCTTTTGCAGCCGGTGCATACAGCGGAAGAAGCCGCAGCAGCCATAGAGAACCTGCCGGGTGATATTGGCGCTGTTTACAGGATGGCCGCACCTGTCCTGGACAATGAGAACTATAAGTTAAGTCAGGCTGCAATCAAGCGTGGCCTTCCGATGGCGTCGGTAATCCCTTTGGATGAGGGAGTTCTGCTGACCCGTGCTACCTCCGTTTTTGAGATGGGGAGGCAGTCGGCGCGGTTCGCCGACCAGATACGGCGCGGCGCGAAACCGGCTGACCTGCCAGTTGAGACGGCAGAGGTGTTTTTGACCGTTAACCTCAAGACTGCAGAAAAGCTGGGCCTTGATATACCGGATATTATTCTGATGAACGCAAAAACAATTATCCGTTAATCTGAAAGAGGGTCATAATGATGAAGATATTAAAAAGCCGGCATAAAGACGTGGTGAGCGGGCTTTTCACATTTCTTCTGCTGTTTGGTATGGCCGGTCCAGGAAAAGCCATGGACAAGGTTTTTACTATAGGAGTGCTCAACGATGTGCCAATTCTTTCGGATGTTTTGACCGGGTTCAAGGCCGGCATGACAGAACTGGGCTATGTTGAAGGGAAAAACATCAGGTATCTTTATAAAGGTCCCATTGAGGACGACCAAAAGGTTATAGATGCCGAAATCAGGAGGCTGCTGTCTCAGGATATAGACATTTTTCTAACACTGGGGATCAATACGACAGTGCTGGCCAAGAAGGCCGCTGAGTATCCAGGCATACCGGTTCTCATGTGCCCAGCTCTTATGCCCGTTGAATCCGGGCTTATAGAGAGTATGACCCATCCCGGAGGCAATATCACCGGTGTTGCAGCCGCTGACACTGCGCCCAAGACGCTGGAGTGGCTGAAGATGGTAGTTCCGGGATTAAAGAAGATTTATCTGCCCTATAATCCTGATGAAGAGGAATCAATATTAGGCCTTACAGGTCTGGATAAGGTGGCATCTCAATTGGGGATTGAGCTCATTCACCACAGGGTCCATTCAGTAGAGGAGGCGGTCACAGCTATTATGGAGCTGCCTGATGATGTTAAAGCCGTTTTAAGGGTCCCTTCCCCAACCCTTGATGCCAGAAACTGCGAATTAACCCAGGCTGCCATCAGGCGCGGAATCCCCGTGGGAGCAAGGTTGCAGCTGGATAAAGATGTACTGTTTACCTTTGCGAGCGACCTTAATGATATAGGAAGGCAGACGGCAAGGTTGGCCCATCAAATCCGCCAGGGAGTAAAAGCGGGTGATCTTCCCGTTGAGATGTCGGAGGTTTTCTTAATTGTCAATCTCAAGACCGCTGAAAAGCTCGGCCTCTATATACCAAATGATATCCTGGCCCAGGCAAAAATCATTATACGTTGAGGCTTATAAGGCCATGAAGAGCTACTTGTTTTAGGATGTGTGAAACCATTAGTTTTCAAGGGTTGGAAGATAAGATTGTTCATGTCGGAGATGTTGAATGTTTAAAGCAATTGCAGACAGGATACAGACAGGCATTATACTTACGATCGTAAGTTGTTTAATGATGATTGCCTTTGAGGGGTGTAAAGCCCCTGCAAGGACATTTAAGATAGGCATTGCAACTGTTGAAGCTCATGTCACCGTTAAGTCACAGATAATAAATGGATTTAAGGCCGGTATGGCTGAACTGGGCCATGTTGAGGGCGAAAAGATAAAATACATCCATGAACAGATCCCTGAGCTTAATAATCAAGTTATTGATACAAAAATCAGGGGGCTCTTGGCGCAGGATATCGACTTGCTTTTGACATTGGAAAGTGAAGTTGCCTTCAGGGCTAAAGAGATTGTTGATAGGACTGACATTCCAGTGCTATTTATTACTAATATCAAGTCTTTTGAAAACAGTCTGGTAGAAAATATTGACCATCCTGGGGGCAATCTGACTGGAGTCCAGTTCGTGAATGCCAATTCAAAGGCCTTAGAATGGTTGACAATGACTGTTCCCGGTGCAAAAAAAATCTATTTACCTTATAATCCCGATGACATCGGTGTAACGGCGGAGCTGGCCGGACTGGATAAGACCGCCTCTCAACTTGGAATCGAACTTGTTTTGGATGAAATCCATTCTGTCGAAGAGACAATCGAAGATATAGAGAACCTTCCTGAAGATATTGATGCCATCTTCAGGATTCCTTCACCAACCCTTAATGAAAGAAATATGGAATTGAGCCAGGCAGCGATGAAAAAGGGCATCCCTATAGGGGCTTCAATCCGATTGAACGGGGATGTTTTAATTACTCTTGCCAATGACTTCTATAGTACAGGAAAGCAGGCAGCCAGGTTGGCTCACCAGATACATCAGGGGATAAAACCGGCTGATTTGCCGGTAGAGGCATCAGAGGCGTTATTAACTATAAACCTCAGGACGGCTGAAAAGATCGGTATCCATGTGCCGGATGATATAATTGCACAGGCAAAAACAATTATTCGATAACGCCTCACACTTATTGATAAATCGCATTTTATGGGAGGAGCCAGATGCCTGGAATAAATAGTTGCCGGAAGGACAAGAATATTATCTGGCCGGTTATCCTTGGTATTCTGATAATGGCTGTTGCAGGCTGTAATCGGCCCACGGTAAAGGTCTTCACCATAGGCATTGTGGGCAGCATGCTAAGAGATGCCCCCGTATTGAAAGGATTCAGGGAGGGGATGGGGGAACTGGGCTATATCGAGGGTAAAAACATCAAATATGTTTTCAGAGAAGTTCTTGAGAATGATGAAAAAGATGTGGATGCCGGAATCAAGGAAGTTCTGGCTCAGGATGTTGATATCCTTTTAACATTAGGAGGTGGCGTATGTTTGCGGGGCAAGGAGCTTGTAAAAGGGACCGACACACCTCTTTTATTCAGCGGTGAACCCTGGCCGGTTGAAAAGGGGCTGGTGGAGACCCTGGCACGTCCGGGCGGCAACATAACCGGAGTCAGGTGCCCGAACAGCATCTTAAAGGCTTTGGAATGGCTGCAATTGATTACAGTTAAGGCAAAGAAGTTCTACGCCCCCTACAATCCCGATGACAAGATTTCAGTTGCCGAACTGCCGATACTGGACAAGACAGCCAGACAACTGGGAATTGAACTTATTTTTCATGAAGTCCATTCAGTTGAAGAGGTCCTCAAGGCAATAGATGACCTGACCGAAGATTTTGATGCGGTTTTCATGCTGCCTTCGCCGACCCTTAATCCGGAAAGCGGTGAGATAGGCCGGGCTGCCATTAAGCGGGGCATTCCGACAGGCGCGCCCCTCATTTTGGATGAATCAGTATTGATTACCTTTTCCAATGATTATTTTGACGCCGGAAAAAAGACGGCGCGGATGGCAGACCAGATACATCTTGGAGTAAAACCGGCCGATCTTCCTGTTGAGACGACAGAGGTCATATTAATTGTCAACATGAAGACTGCTGAAGAGATCGGCCTGGCTATACCGGATGCAGTCCTGACTCAGGCAAAAACCATTATTCGTTGATGTGAAGAGACCTTTGCATAACTCCTTTTCCAGTCATTCCGGGCTCCCGTCCTCCGCAGTAGCTATGCTACGGAGGCTGGATGACCCGGAATCCAGGAAATATTTGAAAATACTAGATTCCGGCCATTCGACAGGCTCAAGGTCCTGAGTTTATCGAAGGACTTTCGCCGGAATGACGATATCACAACTTTTGTAACGTTTTGCAAAGGTCTCGTGAAATGGAAGGAAACCATGATTGAAAGATTTAAAAAACTGGGAAAGGCAAGTATTATCTTTCTTCCGACACTTTTTCTATTGCTGGCTGCGGTTCGAGGTGGCTATGCCTCGGATAAGGTTTTTACCATAGGAGTGGTGAATAGCGTTCCGGTTCTTACGCAGGCTTTCGATGGATTCAAGGCAGGTATGGCAGAACTTGGTTACAGGGAAGGGGAGGATGTCAGGTACATTTATAAGGGGCTTCTTGAGGATGATCAAAATGTTATTGATAAGGAAATCAGGCGCCTTTTGTCCCTGGATCTGGATTTGCTTCTAGCAGTTGGCAACGAAACAGCGCTGCAGGCCAAGAATGCCGTAACAGGGAGCGATATGCCGGTGGTTGTAAGCTCAGTCCATAAGCCCGTCGAATCGGGTATTATAAAGAGCATGACCCACCCGGGCGGAAACATCACCGGCGTAGCAGGCCTGGACAGGACAGCGAAGACACTGGAATGGATGAAGATAATCATCCCGGATTTAAAAAAGATATTAGTGCCATACAATCCGGATGACCAGGTTTCGGTTGTAGGTCTCTCAGAACTGGAAAAAGCCACTACAGGAATGGGTATTAAACTCGTTTATAAAAAGGTATATTCCGTTGAAGAGACGATATCTGTGATAAATAAATTGCCGAATGACATTAAGGCCATGTTCATGATTCTTTCGCCTACGCTTAATCCCAGGTGCAGTGAATTAGTCCAGGCCGCTATAGATAAGGGTCTTGCAACCGGCGCAACCCTGACCATGGATGAAAAAATTCTAGTTGTCTTAGCCGCGGACCAAATAAATATTGGAAAGCAAACGGCAAGGCTGGCACATCTGATCAGGCTAGGTGAAAAACCAGCGGACACGCCCTTTGAAACATCGGATATATATTTAACCATCAACCTCAAGACGGCGGAAAAGATTGGGATACATGTTCCGGATGATATCCTGATACAGGCAAAGACCATTATCCGTTGAAATTGCCGAAATCAAGACCTTTTGTACACTGAGGACATAGGTAAATCATAGAGACGCGCTGGAAGCAAGATGACGGAAAGATTTTAATGAGAATGACATGGTGAGCGCTGCTTTTATTACGGCAACCATTTGCATTCAGGGGATAATATATGGCTGTAAAAATTACAGGCAGAATAAATGCAGGCATCCTGTTGCTTATAATCCTCATCCTGGTTGCGTTCGCAGGATGTGAAGCCCCTGCCAAACCTTTCACCATAGGTGTCGTCAGCCAGGTGTCATTACATTCCCCGGTTTTAGAAGGATTTAAGGCCGGTCTGGCCGAACTGGGTTATATTGAAGGTAAAAATATAAAGTATATATATAACGGCGTCCTTGAGAATAATCAAAAGATTATCGATGACGAGATTGAGAAACTCCTGGCTCAGGACATCGACCTGCTGTTATCTCTGGGCAACGAGGTCGGGTTGAGAGCCAAGAAGGCCGTTGAGGGGACTGATATGCCGGTTCTCGTCAGCGCATGCTATAGACCCATCGAAGCCGGGTTGATAGAAACCATGAGGCGTCCTGGCGGAAACATAACCGGTGTTGCGTCCGCGGGCACCACTTCCAAGGCGCTTGAATTGATGAAACTGACTGTCCCGGGTTTGAGAAAGGTTTATTTGCCTTACAATCCCGATGATGAGATCTCCGTTGTCGGTCTCGCCGGGCTGGATAAGGCCGCCTCTCAACTCGGGATTGAACTCATGCTTCTTAAAGTCCATTCGGTCGAAGATGCGGTCGCCGCTATCGAGACCCTGCCGAAAAATGATGATGCCATTTTCAGGATTCCTTCGCCTACACTCGACCGGAGAGGCAGTGAATTAAACCGGGCCGCTATCGATCGGGCCATCCCTATGGTTACCAGCGTGCCGTCAGATAAGGACGTTTTGATGTCCCTTGCGACTGACCTTTATGATATGGGAAAGAAGACATCAAGGTTGGCTCATCAGATCCGTCAAGGTGTAAAGCCGGTAGATTTGCCGATGGAGACATCCGAGGTCGATTTGACCATCAATCTTAAGACCGCTGAAGAGATCGGCATAAGTATACCTGATGATGTACTTGTTCAGGCAAAGACCATTATCAGGTAAGAGCCTTGGAACCTGTTCATTTTTATTGGCTTATGAAAATTTTATGCCGGAGAATTATGTTCGGTCTTGCCGGCCGAATACAACAATGTGAGGCGCTTTATGACCGGAATAATCAAGGGTGTTGTAATGAGAACTCTTGTGTCAGCAGCCGTCTTCTTGCTGCTATTGATGACCGGGGCGTGCGAGCCCAGGGAAAAGTCCTTTATCGTTGGCGTTGTAATAGATGTTTCAATCCATACCCAGTGTCTGGATGGATTCAAAAAAGGCATGTCTGAAAATGGATATACAGAGGGGAAAAATATCAGGTACGTTTATAATGGAGTGATAGACACTAAGTCGGAGGCTATAGATGCTGAAATTAAAAGACTTTTGTCTCAAAATATAGACATGCTCCTTACAACAGGAGACCAGGTGCCGCTGCGGGCAAAAAAAATACTCAGGGGGAAAAAGATTCCTCTTGTCATGGCTGCTGTTAATTCGCCGGTGGAGCAGGGGGTAGTAGATAGTCTTGCCAGCCCGGGTGAGAATCTGACCGGGGTGCAGGTGCCGGATACGCAGGCCAAGGCCCTTGAGTGGCTTAAAATGATTGTTCCGGACCTGAGAAAAGTTTATCTGCCATACAACCCTGAGGATATGGTTTCCAGCAACATTGTTGCTTCTCTTGGGAAAAGCGTTTCACAGATGGGGATAGAGCTTGTTCTGGATGAGGTCCATTCGGTGGAAGAGACAATCACTGCCATTGAAAATCTCCGGGAAGACATAGATGCCATATATCGGATACCCTCTCCCACCCTTGATCCCCGAAACAGCGAGTTGAGCGAGGCCGCAATCAGATACGCCCTGCCTATGGGGTCATCGCTGCCTCTGGATAAGGCGGTTTTGATTACCTGCGCCTCCGGCCTTTTTGAAAACGGCTACAGAACAGCAAGATTGGCCCATCAGATCCGGCTTGGCATAAAGGCTGGAGATCTTCCAATCGAGACATCTGAAGTGTATTTGTCCATAAATATAAATACGGCTGACAGGATCGGGCTTCATATCCCGGACGCAATCCTGAGCCAGGCAACAACCATCATCCGTTAGAATGATGCGCTTAAAACTTATACGGGTAATATGGGGCCAGCGCTTGCGCGGCATGCATCATCGAGGCCCTGGCCATTTTCCCATTACAGTATTCTATCTCTTTTCCGCCTTTTTAACCTTTTCGTGACATTTTTCTCGTTTAATTCATGCCTTGACATCATGCTTAAGGGCAGTATAACTATTCCTCAAGATCGACATCAGTAATCTATTTGTAATAGAGAGGGCACAGAAATCAGGGATGCAGGTGCAGGAAAAAAATGTGGACCAGGAAGTGGAGATGCTTAAGGACATCGCCCTGATGCTGGAGGGATTCAAGAGGGAAAGGGGTGAGCTTATTCCTGTCCTGCAGATGATCCAGAGAAGGTATTCTTATCTCTCATCAGGTGCAATTAAACTGGCATCGGACTATCTCAATATGAGCAAGGGCGAAGTCTATGGCGTTGCTACATTCTATAACCAGTTTAAATTCAATCCTCCGGGGAGACATCAGATCAGGGTATGCCTCGGCACCGCTTGTCATGTCAAAGGCGGTGAAATTATACTGGAACGTTTTGAACGCACACTGGGGATCAGGGATGGCGAGACAACCCCGGACGGAGAATTCAGCATTGAAAGGCTGGACTGTGTGGGGTGCTGTTCACTGGCGCCGGTGACCATTATCGACAAAACCATCCAGGGCAATATGGCGCCAAGCAAGGTTGAGGGTATTTTTCTTGGATACAAAATAGAGAAGGAAAAGGAAGAAAGAAGAAAATCGGGAAATGAGCCGGAATAACGACAGCATAGTTCAGACCTTCACCTCAATCCGCAGGGAGGCGGAGACGAGGGTTAATGCCTCCAGGAGTTCAGGCATGCCCAGGATATATCTGGGCAAGGCAACATGCGGTCTTGCAGCCGGCGCACTGGATACAGAGCGGTCTTTTGAGGAGGCGCTCAAGGAGCTGGATGTCAGGGCAGTCATAAGCACTGTCGGATGTCTCGGCCATTGCTACGCCGAACCCCTTGTCCTTGTCGATCATCCTGCTTCAGGATTCCCTCCTATCCTCTATCCCAATGTTAACCCGGGAAAGGCAAGGATGATTGTAAAGTCATTCCTCTCGGACGGAGATCCACTTTATGAATATATGCTGGGGGCCATGGAACCGAATGACATGGTGCCCCATGTCATGGATTATCCCAGGTTCAGGTTTGAAAAACGTCTGGTCATGGAAAAATGCGGCATAATAGATCCGGATGATATATTCGAATATATCGCAGCAGGCGGATATTCGGCCCTTCTGAAGGCCATCCAGTCTTCACGCCGGGAGATTATCAATGAAATGCTGCTGTCCGGCCTCAGGGGAAGAGGGGGCGCAGGATTTTCAACCGGGGAAAAATGGGAAATGGCACGGGCTATCCGCGGCAAGGAAAAAATCCTGATCTGCAACGCCGATGAAGGTGACCCCGGTGCATATATGGACCGTACTATCCTGGAGAGCAATCCCCATCAGATTATTGAAGGAATTGCAATATGCGCCAGGGCCATCGGCGCTTCAAGGGCGATAGTCTACATAAGGGCTGAATATCCGGTTGCAGTGCGCAGGGTCAGGAATGCCATAACAAAGGCTGAAGAGCTGGGACTCCTCGGCAAGGGCATACTGGGCAGTGATATCGATGTCAATATCTCGGTGTTCCAGGGATCAGGCGCCTTTGTGTGCGGAGAGGAGACTGCCCTTATCCGATCCATAGAAGGAAGGAGGGGTGTGCCTCGGCTGCGTCCGCCCTATCCCATCCAGGAGGGGCTGTGGGGCCTGCCCACCCTGATAAACAACGTCAAGACATTTTCCTATATCCCTCATATCCTCCAAAAGGGCCCGTCGTGGTTCAGGGGCATCGGGACGGAGAACAGCCCCGGCACCGCCGTCTTTTCAGTGGTCGGGGATGTCCTGCATCCGGGCCTTGTGGAGATACCCATGGGCGTTAGCCTGAGGACCCTTATCTTTGATATATGCGGAGGCATACCCGGCAGGAAACGTTTTAAGGCCGTTCAGATCGGAGGCCCGTCAGGCGGTTGCCTCCCGGAGAGTTTCCTGGACACTCCCATAGATTTCGATTCCCTTGCGAATGCCGGGGCCATGATGGGATCAGGAGGCATGGTGGTGATGGACGAGGATGCCTGCATGGTAAATATAGCCCGCTATTTCATAGATTTTACCAGGAAGGAGTCATGCGGCAAGTGCACCTTCTGCAGGATAGGCACATACCATATCCTGAAGATACTGGACCGGATAATTAAGGGCGAGGGCAGGGAGGGAGATGTCGAGCGGTTGATCTCCCTCTGCACGGACATAGAGAAGGGATCTCTTTGCGGTTTCGGCAGGACCGCCCCGAATCCGGTCCTCACATCAATAAAATATTTCAGGGATGAATATGACGCCCATATCAGGGAGAAGAGGTGCCCGGCCGGGATGTGCCGGGAACTGACCGCTTATTATATTGATCTCAAGAGATGCGCGCGCGGTTGTGACGCCTGTCTGGGCGCCTGTCCTGTAGATGCCATCTTTACAACAAGGGACAGGAAGAAAGGGATTGATCAGAAATTATGCGTCAAGTGCGGGGAGTGCGTGACGGCATGCCCCGCTGAATACAGCGCAGTGGCCCGGACGTCGCCCCCTGAGAGGGCGCCCCTTGTAGAACGTCCCGGGGAGGCATAATGAAGGTCCCGCTTACAGTAGACAACAGGGTGATTCAGGTCGATTCGGGACAGAACCTGCTTCAGGCATGCCTTGAGAACGGGATCTATATCCCTAACCTGTGTTATATAGAGGGGATTAAAAGGCCGTTTGCCTCCTGCAGGCTGTGCTTTGTGGAAATAGAAGGAGAAAAGCGGCCGGTGACTGCCTGCACCCGGACGATTACAGGCGGCATGTTCGTCAGGACTGATACCGGACCGGTGAGGCAGCTTCAGCGCAGCGCACTGGAACTGCTGCTTTCGGTGCACGAGGTTGATTGCGGGCATTGCCCCGCCAACAGAAAATGCGAACTTCAGAAGCTGGCCAGGATGTTAAAGGTCAAATTGAAATCAGACACCCTTGACAGACAGCTTAAGGATACAGGTATCGGCTGTTCGCATCCCCTTCTTGATTACTATCCCAACAGGTGTGTCCTGTGCGGAAAATGCGTATATATATGCAGGGAAAGAAATGAAAAGCCTGTCCTGTCTTTCATAAAACGCGGTTTTGATACGGTCATCAGCCTGAATTGGGATGAAGACACCCTTGAGATTCCGTGCAAAGGGTGTTTTGCATGCATTGAGGTATGTCCTGTGGGGGCCATTACAGGCAGGAGCCTGTCCTGCTGCCCCGGGCCGGACACGCAGGACTGAAATGTCCCCCCTGTCAACTAAATCCTGTTGATAACCTGGAGGCGGACCGTTTTGGCGCCGAAGAATTCCTTTGCGAAATCAGCGGCCTTCCGGGTGTCATAATGTTTGCAGCTGAAGACATCAAGGTATGTAGTATTTTTAAGGTTGGCAAAATGCGCCGAGATAAGCGATGTCTCAATAAGCTGGGTCATGGAGAAACCTGCTACTCTCTCATCCTCCCCGAAATTAACTACGGTTGTCTCGCCGAAACGTTTCATATCAATAATCACACAAAGCTCGGCCACAAACTGTCTTATCTTTGCCGCATCACGGATAGTCTCGGGATTGCAGTCATAGAGGTCGATGCATGAGTGAAGTCCCCATGGTTCTTTTTCTTTATTTTCATCAGTGGTATTAGTGGTATTTTTCATGTAAACACAATTCCTTTCGCGTGTTCAGATATTAAATAATCCCCTATGGGATTTTTTTCAGGGTTTATATTAGCAAAAAGCATGCCCAATAATTATGATTGTCAAGCATGCTAATCTTGTTAAGCCAAGTCATTATTTGTTGCCATGTTCTAATCGCACAGCTATTTATCATAAAGTTCCTGTTAAAGTATAGCTTTTTTTTCAGTTTTTTAAAAAAAATTTCAGGCATCTAAAAACAATCCATTGTATAGAAGAAACCTCCCGCCTCAAGTGGTGGTGTATCAAGAGGAATTGCGGTACCCAGGGTAATGGATTGTTTAAAAACCAGGAATAATATCGGAAGAAATAGGGAATTGATAAAATATTTTATAGATAGAATATTTTCCCCGGATTCAGTATCCCGTTGGGATCAAAGGCCGCCTTTAACCTGGCCATAAGGTCGAGGGACGCCCTTGAGAACTCCACCTCCATGTAAGGGGCCTTGGTAATTCCAACGCCGTGCTCGCCGGTGATCGTGCCTCCAAGGCCTATGACCTTTTCAAAGAGTTCTTTTACAACAGTGCCGGCCCTTGTAACCTCTTCCCTGTTTTCACTATCCAGCAGGATGTTTACATGTATATTTCCGTCACCGGCATGGCCGAAGGATGCTATAGGAAGGGAATATTTTTGGGATGTTTCATTGAGAAAGGTTACAAGATCAACCAGCCGGCTGCGCGGTACCACAACGTCTTCGCTTATCTTTCCGGACCTCAGGTTTTTCAGGGCAGGAGAAACACCCCTTCTTGCCTCCCATAGCCTGTCTATCTCTTCCTGATCAGAGGCGATGGCCAGACGTACAGCCCCTGACCTGAGGCATATATCCTTGAGCCTTCCGGCCTCTTTGGCCACAACATCCTCGTCGCCGTCCGTTTCAATAAGCAGCATGGCCTCCGCATCAAGGGGTATATCAATGCCCATCTCATCCCGAACGGCCTCGATGCACTGCCTGTCCATAAACTCAAGTGTGGCAGGGGTGATTTTTTCACGTATTATGTTTGATACGGCTCTTGCGGCGCCCCTGATGTCCCGGAAGAAGGCGATCATGGTGCGTTTGGCAGCAGGCCTTGGTATAAGGCGGAGGGTTATGGAGGTTATAACGGCAAGGGTCCCCTCAGAGCCCACTATAAGCCTTGTAAGATCATAGCCTGCCACCCCCTTCATGGTCTCAACGCCGGTATTTATTATCTCGCCTGTAGGGAGGACCACGGTCATGCCAAGCACATAATCCCTGGTTACGCCATACTTTAATCCCCTAAGCCCGCCCGCGCATTCTGCAACATTGCCTCCGATTGTCGAGACATCTGCGCTTGCCGGGTCAGGCGGATAAAACAGATCCAGCCTTTCCACCTCCTCCTGCAGGCGCGCGGTAATGACGCCCGGCTCAACCTTGGCTATGAGATTTTCCTGGTCGATCATCAGGATGTGGTTGAATCTTTCAAGAGAGATTACAAGACCGCCCCGGACTGCCAGGGCGCCTCCTGTCATGCCGCTCCCGCCTCCCCTTGGTATAACGGGAAAGAGTTCCCTGTTGGCAAGGAGCATTATTCTTGATATCTCTTCGCTGCCCCCCGGGAGGGCCACGGCGTCCGGGAGGTATTCGAGCTTTGTGCCGTCAGTGGAATAGCCGGCAAGGTCGCCAGGCGCGGTGATCAGATGAGCCGGTCCTACAATAATCTTAAGTTCATCGATCACCCTGGAGGATATCATTTCTCCACCTCTATCCTGCTCTTGAATGAATGCCTCAGCGTCATAGAATCCATATACTTGAGGTCTCCTCCCATCGGCACGCCCAGGGCTATCCTTGTAACCCTGACACCCTTGTCCGACAGTAGATCCGCCAGAAAATGGGCAGTGGCCTCCCCCTGGGCCGTGGGGTTTGTCGCCAGGACAACCTCCCTGATGTCTTCCTTTTCAAGGCGCGCCATGAATTCGCCTATCTTGAGGTCCTCCGGCCCCACGCCGTCCAGGGGCGAAAGCACGCCGTGGAGGACATGATATCTGCCGTTAAAGACCCCCGTTTCCTCGATGGCGATCTGGTCGCCCGGGCCTTCCACCACGCATAATACGCCATTCGCCCTGTTGGTGTCCGAGCATATGCCGCAGGGTTCGCTGTCCGTAAAATTGAAACACACCGGGCAGAACCTGATCTTATCCTTGACCTCCATGAGGCTGGCTGCAAGGCCTTCCGCCAGTTCCTTCCTGCTCCTGAGTATGTAAAGGGCCACCCGTGTGGCCGATTTCTGCCCGATCCCGGGGAGCTTCGAGAGCTGGGCAATAAGATCTTCCAATGGTTTTGGGTATATCTTCATCTTTGATGTTTTCCTTGATATTAACGAAGGTGTTTGTTGCCGGTTGTTTATGGCAGGTTGTTTCTAAGGATTGCAATACCATTAATTTGAAAACAGTAAAAGCCCCTAACAACAGACCACAGGCAACTCTCAAGACTGAATACCAGACTACCGGATGAAAGTAAAGGGCATGGTTGGAATCTCATATGTTATGCTATTTCAATCTTGTCCGATACAATGATGCAATCGCTTACGAGAGCAAATAAAGATTCTCTATTCGATAAATATATAAATAGAGAACCTGGAACTGTCATTCCCGCGAAGGCGGGAATCCAGAGGTTGCAATTGAGAAAAAACCACTGGATGCCCGCCCCCTGCCTTCGCAGGGGCATGCTTTTCGGGCATGACGAGCTATTATTGTTTTTCCTGAAAGACTTCATATGATGTTTTAAAATTGTTTTGGACATTAATGATGCTATTTAAATTTTGACAATATTTGTGAGGGGGAAACGATCTCAATTGGGCCATAGGTTCTCAGGTTCAGCAAATGATTGTCACCTGATATAATATACGCAGCCTTGCCGGACTCGGCGCAGGCGATAAATTTATCATCAGATGGATCTTCTTTAATGATCTTTTTTTGCCGCTTTACAACAGTATCTTCAAAATAAGGCAGGATTTCATGGTAGATGATAAAATTGATTTCATCTTCCGTCAGTGCAAATCTGGGATAGGCCAGGACCCTTAAATATTCATTAAGAATATCTGCTGAAATCAGAGGCCGAATTATTCCTGCTTTCCAGAGTGGAATAAGCTCGCCCGGCAACCCTCCAAAAAGCAGGGATGAAATAATGACATTTGTATCAATAACAACACGTGCTATTTTGAACGAGCCCATTCAATAGCCTCTGCCACGCTGTTTGCACCTAGCCCGAGCTTTTTCATTTTATTTCTTATTTTTTCCAGATCCATGTCATAGACTTTTAATGGAGTCAGCGATATTTTTCCGTCTTTGACTTGAACGTCAAAATACTCAGTGTCGTCAATCTGAGTCATTATCTTCTTGGGGATGGTGATCTGATTTTTTGATGTTATCTTTGCAAGCATTTCCATTCTCCTTACTTTCCGGATTCCTTACAATAATAAAATAATCAAAAAATGAAGTCAATAATATAGAAAAACATTGCACAATCCCTGATATATTAAAACTTCAACTGCCACAGCATTCCTTGTTTGCAGAAGATTCTTAGGTTTTTATGGGCGTCCCGCTGCACTAAGTTCTAACCGGACATTGCTGATTTTTCTTAAGGGTTGACTTTATTCCTTATGAATGCTGTAAAGATATAAACGAAGGCCGGTATGAAGAGACCGGCAATGAAGAACAGATACCAGTATGCCTCAAAGGAATAATAAATCCATAATCCCCAGAGGAGTGCAAAGGCCGAGGCAAGGCAATAGGAGATCGGGATATGGGATATGAATATATACATGGATGCCCTGCCTGCGGCACCAAGAAGCCTTCCGGCATGCCGGAGCCGATGTCCTTCAAGGGAAAAAAATAATGAGATCATCAGCACAGAGACTGATCCGCTGAGGCCTGCAATAAAAAATAGAACGGGCTGACCGTAGATGCGGGTCATCAGGTCTACCCTGCCGTTCATGGCGCTGAAGACCAGCATTACAAGGATGGCCGCAGGGGCTATATAATTCGAAGCGCCCCTTGTCCCGGATAGCCTGATCTTTTCCAGCCAGTCCGCCTTTTTGAAGATGTGGCCGCAATAGATAAAGAATTGTGTTGCCATGGCGATATCCAGGCCGAAGGGCAGATGATTTGACAACCCGGTTATGATGCCCGTGAAGCTGACCAGTACGACTCCCAGAAAAAGCTTGATTCCTCTTAAAACATGCCCCAGGACAAAGAATATAACGCCCGCGCAGAAGAATGCAGGCAAAAAGCACAGTACATTATTAAACGGCAGGTTGCTTCCGTTTCCGTTCATGATGCCCCGCGCGGCAGAGCCTGGGGTAATATCGGGGAGGCTCAGGGTCGGCGCGAGGAGCATATACAGAAGGTACGAACAGATCGCCGCGATTAAATAGGGAATAATTAATCTGGTGATATATCTCCTTAAAAAATGCCACGGGTCCTGTGCATATTTTTCCGGTTTAAAAGTGAATCCTGTCAGCATAAAGAAAAGGGGCATATGGAAGGAATATATAAAACTTGTGACGGCATATATCGGGAAGGTATGTCCGAATACCACGAGGATGATGCCAATTCCCCTGGCAATATCTATGGTGACATCTCTTTTGACGATATTCATCTCATGCGCTCCCTTTCATGCCGTCAGCCCTTACAAGGCAGGATTATAAGCTTCATCCGTAAATCTCCGATACACAGGCGGTAGGTGTCCTGAAATCTGCCGTTAAAAGTCAACAAACAGGGCCAAAGTGATGCCCTTAAGCCTGTAAGCCCCGGCCAGATTCTGATAGTCCAATTGTGTGTTGATGCCCCAGTCTTCCCCGATCCATGTTCTGTAGAACATGTTAGCTCCGCGACTCCTGTAACGGACATCGAATGGAGTTTCAGAGGCCAGTTGATAGGCCACGCGTCCGACGGTGAATCCGCCGCCAGTCCAGTATCTGCCTTCCTCGCCAAACATGATTCCGGCCTGTACGGACAGGGATGTTACATTTCCCGGCCGGGCAATGTTATAATTCAATAGGCCGTTGAAAATAAACCTCCCGTAATAATACAGGCCTCCGATGGAGATAATATCGCCGCCATTGCCGTTCTGCTTCGGAAAGTGCGATATGCCTGTAGAAAGTACGAGGCCGTCAACAGCAGGGACGCTGAGATAACCGGAAAGGTCCATCCTGAGCCTGGGATATATTACGACATCAGGATCTTTGACAGGGGCAACACTTATCCCGGAGATCATATAAAATCCGGGATTAACATGTATATAAGAGCCAAGGGCGTAGTTCCTCTGGGACCCCTCCTTTCGGCTTTGTGTTGATACAGATCCGAATGGCGTAAGCTTTTTAAGCCCGGAGTACCTCAACCTCAAATCAAGGACCTTCCACTGACCGTAGTCGTTATCGAGCCAGTTGTAATTTCCGCTTATTTCAAGGCGGAAGTCTTTTTCAGGCCCTGCCGGAGACGCAGCTATTCCACTGTCTGAAGCGGAGTCAGCAGAAGAAGACTGAATGGATGTTTTTCCAGGGGGTTTTGTTGCTTCTGCTGAACAGTCTGGGGCTAACCCAATGGTAAAAAAGAAAAATAATATTATATATACTCTCTTCATTTCAAATTCCTGTTTAATAGTTGTGGTATTCCCATTAAATGATTTTACCCTCGCCTTCAGTCGTAATATATCCATAGATAACAACATCCTGTTCGATACTTATGGACTTCTTTCCAATAATCGATTTTATCCTGTCCGGCCTGCCGAATACGGTCTTTTCAGAGATATATACGGACATCTGTGAGAAAACATGACCGCTTATTCTTGCGTTGTTTCCGATAATAATATCTTCATCAGCAAAGATATTTCCTTCAATCGTAACATTTTCCTCCAGCACAATTTTGCCATAGCACTTGACATCCCCTTTAATAACAGAACCTTTCCCGATCTGCACATCCTGCGGAAAGACAATGTTATCATTAAAGACTGTCCCGGGGGATATGAAACTGTCTTTTATGCGGATAAATGACGAGCATGAAGAAAGAGGTTCCGGAGGAGATGAAGGCCTTTCTTCACAGGTTTCATTCATATTATAGCCGCGACCCGTAGCTACGGGCATTCCATAGAGACGGCGGAAAACACAGTTGTGGTCCAGGACTAGACTGGTCCCGGCGGAAACGCTGATGCCCAGATTGCAGTCAGGTCCGACATGGATGCCTCCATCGGCATCCAGCCACCTTCTGATATTGGCTCCCCTTGAAATTGATACATCGCCCTGGCCGGCCAATGCCTGTATGACATTGTCCGTTCCGATAGCGGCGTCGCCGGTTACCAGGACCTCTTTGTTAAACTGCGCCTGGCTTCCGGAAACAAGATTGCCCATAACAAAAAGCATATGTTTGACTTCTCTGTTTGATGAAATATCGAGGGAATGGGCCAATTCCAGGTCCTCATTTTTTGAAAGTTTAACCTCTCTCATCCCGGGGCTTAACGTAAAACCTGCCGTAGCCTTATGAATCAGCCTTTTAAAGGACCTGCCGAAATAGCGGGGGTTTCTTATATAATCCATTGAAATAAAGAGAGGCTCAGCATCCTGTTTCCCGGTCATTTCAAGAAGCCCGGGCAGGAAGGGCAGAAGAAACAGCAGTATGAAAAGTATGAATATTATTAAAATCATCGCGTGTTATTTATCTCCGCTCCTCCCGGCATGCCGCCCGAGATCCTTGATATGCCTGGGGGCCTCACTGTCCATGTTCCTGAACCGTTTTGTCTTTATCCATTTTGTGTGGCGGCCTGTAACCTTATCGATTACGGCTTCAAAAAAGCCAATGGCAATATAGAAGGTGTTGAAGAAATAGTTGAATATCAGCAAAGGCAGGAGCAGGACCCTTTTTGTTGCTCCGTCCAGGAGTGTTGCAACGCCTATCTGATAAAAAGGCGCGAAATTGCCGAAGGTATTGTAGGCCCCTACAAAAATAAAGGCAGCTATCCCGGTAACAATCTGCATTTCGCCAAGAAAGAAGAGTGCAAGGGAATCATAGATGGCCAGAAGAAGAACAAGAGGGACGCTATAGACAAAGAGAAGCAGCAGGCCGTCTATCTTTTCCTTCTCTGTCAAATGAGCGGATGACAGGAGAGGCTGGAGATATCTGAACAATACCTGGTTATGGCCCCGTGACCAGCGGCGGATCTGGCGGGCCCTGACGTTCCATGTCTCAGGCGCCTCTTCATAGCATTCGGCGCGGTTTGCGTAAATGACTTTCCATCCGTTTACAAGCAGGCGAAATGTCAGTTCTGTGTCTTCAGCAAGGATCTTTGTATTAAAACTGCCAAGAGACATGACGACATCCCTGCGGAATCCGCCTACTGTCCCCCCGTACTGGGGGATAAGTTTCAGGTTATATCTTGCCTGCTGGTCGACCTGGTAGCCGCCTGTCCTTTCCAGGTCCAACAGTCTGGTCAGGAGATTGGTCCGTGTATTAACCGGAACTACGCGACCCATGACTGCCCCTACTTCGGGATCATTAAACGATACGGCGATATCTTTCAGTATGCCTTTGGGCGGCAGGTAATCGGCATCGAATATTATTATTATTTCACCGGTGGCCAGTTTCAGCCCATCATTGAGTGCGGCAGGTTTTCCCCGTTCGCCTTCATAACGATGAAGAGGTTTGATAATGGGATAGCGGCCGGCATATTCATCAAGGATTCGGCGTGTTTCATCGGAAGAAAAATCATTGATGGGCATGATTTCCAACCTGTCATGGGGGTAGTCGGCGTTTACCAGAAGGTCGAGTATCTTATGGGGAGGCTCTTCCATGTCACCGTCATAGGTATAGGTGTTAGTCACAAGCAGATCCAGGATCTGCCCTGCAACCTTTTCCTCATTGTGCATGGGAATCATGACAGTGATCTTCTTGAGGTCCGAATCAATTATATCCTGATAATAGACTCGCTGCTCACCGAAAAGCCGATTCAGCGTAAACAAAAAATGACGTATTGAATAAATCAACAGTACAAGAACTGTAAAAATAAGATAACTTTTTAAAATCAGTATGACCATTTCCAGATTGACTCGCTGCTTTTAAGGCTTTTTGCCAGCCTGCTGTTATAGAAACTGTAAATTCCTACAATGTATACAAAATCTATGAGCGGACCGAAGGCGAAAAATAAAAGGGCCATATAGATAAAAGAGAATTTTGATACAATATAGAGAAATACGATGTATCGAAGTGTCCCGAAAATAACAGAATATATAATGGCGAAGATGATCAGTGTCAGCTTGGGAAAGATGGAGGCAGGCAGAGGGAGGATAGCCATTCCTAAAATAAGGGGGATAAAAAGCCACATGCTTATTTCCGATTTTATATAAAACTCGGAAAAGCCCGAGGCAGTATAGGGGAATCCATCTGGATAAATCGTGAAAAACAGCGCGGAAACCAGATTGATCGCACCCAGAAAAACAAAATAAATGCAGATGTTTTTACCTCTCTTCATAAAGGGCAGAAACATGATCATGGCCAAAGAAATAATTAAATTAATAATGGAAATCAGGTAAGATGGATTTGTGCCGGGGAGACCGACGAAGAATATGTTGCCGATTAAGAAGTCTTTCTCAAGCGCTTCGATTGAGCCTGACGGATAATAGGACGACAGAACTGTCTGTGCTATAAGGCTCATCCGTTCTGTAATTAAAGGATAGGCAAACAGGATAAACAGGAACAGCGGCACACTGACGGCAAACAGCTCGATTAAAAATTTCCACCCGGAACCTGTTATCTTTCTGTATGCCCTGTGATAATATATTATTGTCTTTGGCATAACCAACTATCCTTGGCAGTAGGAGAGCTGAATTCCTCAAAAGAGCTAATCAATGGCTTTTCCCCTTTGCCCCAGCGCAGCAGTGCATTAATTATTCTTTCAGCTGCATTGCCATCACCGTAAGGATTATGGGAGCCGGTCATTTGTTTGTATGATCCGGCATCATTTAAAAGATTCTCTGTGTCCTGAATTATTTTCTCCTTGTCAGTGCCTACAATCTTTGCCAGGCCCGCATCGAACGCCTCAGGTCTCTCGGTAACGTTTCTAAGAAGGAGCAGGGGTTTTTTCAACGTCGGGGCCTCTTCCTGCAACCCGCCTGAGTCTGTGAGAATCATGTAGGATTTTTTCATCAGGTTAATGAATGTAATATAGTCAAGGGGGTTGACAAGATGTATCCTTGAAATTCCGGATAGGATCTGCTCTGCCGTAGTTTTTACAACCGGATTGGGATGAACAGGATAAACAACAACAGTGTCGTGATGTCTTTCGACAATCTCTTTAATGGCCTCGCAGATATTCTGCAGTTCCCGGCCCCATGACTCCCGGCGGTGTGATGTTACCAGGATAAGACGATGCTTGTCGAAATCAAGGCCCCTGAGAACAGGATCGTTAAAAGTGAAAGGCAATTGAGAGATGTGCAGCAGGGCATCAACAACCGTGTTGCCTGTGACGATTATTTTTTCCTGATTAACCCCCTCCTTCTGCAAGGCCTGTCTGGCAGAAAGGGTGGGTGCAAAGTGGATCTCAGTCATGACGGTGGTAAGCCGGCGGTTTATCTCTTCAGGGAACGGGCTGTAATTATTATAGCTGCGAAGGCCCGCCTCAATGTGGGCGACAGGTATCTTCTGATAAAATGCAGCTAGAGTCCCGGCAAAAACCGTTGTAGTATCTCCCTGGACCAGCATGATATCCGGCTTCACTTCACTCAGCGTCTTTGACATGCTCTCCAGAACACGGCCTGTAAGCTCCGGGAGCCCCTGCCCGTGATTCATCAGGTTAAGGTCTATATCCGGTTTGATTTGAAAAAGTGAAAAAGCCTGATCCAGAAGCTCGCGATGCTGAGCTGTCGCGACTACGACAGTCTGGAATTTATCAGGTCGAGCAAGGAGCTTTCCGATTATCGGGGCGATCTTTATTGCCTCAGGTCTGGTCCCGGCAACGACCATTACCTTCAATTGTTTTGTATGCATTGATTATCTGCCCGTGAATTAATTACCTAAAAAAATAAGAATGGCCTTATATCCTGAGTTACCACGATACTATAGATATAAGGCCAGCGCTATAAAATAATGTATGTGCTTATCTTTCAACCTTCACACGGTGTCCTTTTTTTTACGCCATCTGCGTCCTGCTGCCATGATGCCCATGCCGGATCCGAAGAGGAGCAGCGTGACCGGTTCTGGAACAGGTGCAGGACTGCCGAGTTCGAAGTTGTCATAGATGCCTTTTCCATTGTTGAAGGACAACAATATATTATCTACATACCCTGTATACTCGCCCGGCCACACGCTTCCAACCCCGACACTCAGCCCGAATACATAAGCATCATAGCCATAATTATTATTCCATGCAGAAAGGGTGGTTCCATAGGGGGCAACGGAAAAATCTTCGTCGACTATTGTAGTGCCGTTCAGATACGAATAAGTGTCTCCATAAAAATTATGCCGCCAGAAATTTTGTCCTTCCAGGTCCTGGCTGACCCAGCTTCCTATAGGCATGTCAATTTTGTAATCGGATGTAATATAATCACCGGGTGTATAATACATCTCCCATACCAGTTCGCTGAAGGTAATGCCATTGCCTGTCTTGTCTCCGATTAAAAGTCTCAATACCGGAGTCTGAAGATTCCATGGGTCATAATTTTTATAGGATTCATTGATGGCCGTCTCCCTGAACCAGTCAAAGGAGATCTCGTTTATCTCACTGAGAAGTCCCCATGAATAATCGGTAGAGATGCTGTAGCCCGCGCTGTCGTAATAGGTCCAGTCGGCATTCATGGCAGTTTTTGAGTTGCGGACGTAAAATGCCCAATCATCAAATGATTCATTTACTCCCTTGGTTTTAGGATCGTCGGGAGTTGTGACATAAAGTGCCAGCGAGGCATTTCCCTCAAGCGAAGCTGATGTGTTGCCACGCGGGTTGTCATCGTTAATTTCGAGTTGTCCCCCCGCCCTGGTGTCAGCTTTCCAGTAAGGATCACCGGGATAGACAAGGTTCAGCTCAAGTGCGTCGGCATTCGGCATTGAAAATAATGTGAAGCATATGGCTATGAGAAATGAAAAAAGCCCTTGATAATAATTAGATTTTGTCATGATAGAGTCTCCTATTCAAAACGCCCTCTCGTTTGGAGGAATGTGCGTAGAAAGGTTCTTTTTGAATTTATAATTAGCAATATGCATGCCACTATGCAAAATATTTATATTCTGCATTAATATCAGAGAGATATGAACTATCCCTAAAAGGGATTTACACTGCTATGTAATATTTTACCAACAAAGAGAGGCTATTCCTTGCCGTAGGGTGGCAAAATATTACATACCTTTTTATTAACTGTTCGGAAATAATAGTAAAATTGAAGGCAACAATTTATCTTTCGGCAGGTTGTTGCATATTCTGAAATAATTTAAGCATAAAGGATTGATCAATCCCGCAACTATGCGGGATTTAGATTTTTCCTTCCTTGCCGGGAAGTGAGAAACAATAAGATCATGAAAATCCTGTTGATCCTGTCAATTACTAGAATATTATCTATTTATCCCCTTTTTCCCACACAGCCTTCAGGTCATCGGAATACTGGTTTCTGATCCCATTTTCGCTAAGGATCTCCTCTGTTGCCGCTTCAATCTGCTGTTTCTCAAATACCATGCGTTCACTCTGGGAATTAGCAAACCGGAATATGACAAACCGATCCCTGTTATCCCTCAGGAGTTCTACGAGGTGGACCAGATTTTTAACCGGCACATCATTAACATGGCTTACTATCCCCATGCCGGTTGCCTTTGTATTATAGCCCTTTGTGATTCGATGGGAAAACATCGGAGCGAAGACGCCGACCAGTTCTTCCCCCTCAAATGAGACAGTGTCGTTCATGCGGGTAACAATAGGACTTTGTGTGGTGGCAAAAAAGAGCAGGGCATTCCCCTGGGTGTAAATCTGCCTGATTTCCGTATAGGGGACCTCGCAAAAGACAAGCGGTCCGTAGATGAAATATCGCGGATAGGTGAACCCCTTGAAGCGGATAAGATTCCGGGATTCGATGCTGACCGGGACACTTACGTTCCCGGCCTTTCCATCCCGAACAACAGTCATCTCAACCTTGCCGTCCCTTGCGGATCTCGGTATAAGATATCCAGCGGCAAGTCTGAGCTTTTCATTGATGCGTACGTTGCCTTCGTTATCAATAGAATTTTTTCCTATATGGGTAATCAGGTCAAAGGGCTTCAGGGGGAAATCAGGATCAGTATTATTGACGTTGCTGACCACAATGCCTGTGGTTTCCTTTACAATCCCGAGACGGTTTCGAAGCGCATCGTTTTCAGCGGTCTGCATATCCACCCCGCGCAGCACATACTGGCCGTCATACTTCCCGTCTGCGCAGTCCTCTAAAAACATCCTGATCTCTTCAGCCGGGATGAGATACCCGATATTCTCGGCAGTTACCAGTTTGCTGCACACGATCCCGGTCATTTTGCCGTTGCTGACAGCCGCGCCCCCGCTGTTGCCTGCATTGAGTGCCGCATCGATCTGTATCATAAGTCCGGATGATTCATAAAACAGCTTCCCGTATTCTATCCTGGAGACAATCCCCTCCGTGACCGACAGCTCCTTGCCTCCTACGGGGTATCCGTAAACATTAACCGTGCTCTTAATCTCGGGAAGGTCTTCGGCAAGGGCCAGGCTGGGATATTCTTTGAAGATGGAATCGTCATCCGGTTTAAGCAGGGCAAGATCGATGCCGGGCGCCTGGAAAACGACCCTGCAGGAAATCTTTTCAGTTGACTGGTACGGCTGGACATAGATCTGGTCTGCATAGGCAATAACATGGGAGTTGGTGAGGATTTGACCGTTGTTTATGATGACTCCTGAACCGTAGACCTCCTGCGGCGACTGTTTTGTCCAGGGCTTGGAGAGGTCAGGAGATCTTTTGGTGGCAATGATCTTGACCACAGCCTGTGAAAGGTTTTCCTCGGCAAAGACGTTGCCGGAAACGAATATTATCGTTGAGAAAATAATAAAAAACAGGGTCAGGAAGTGTTTCTCATGTCTCAAATCTTCAATGCTTCCGTGATAACGTGACGCCAGGCATTTTAAAAGGAGACAAAATCCGGGAATATTATTTGCCCTTTCAGCCATCATGATATGAATTCTCCTTACTGTTTATTGAAAAACATTTGCGTTATCTGATCTTTTCATAAAGGATTTATAAAATCAAGGAGGACAGCTTTTAATTTTGCATAAAAGGAGTCCCCAGCCCTCTAAGGGTTCATACAGCTTGCTGGACAGGTGGAAAAAGACCTTTCTCAAGGGATTCTTGTAGAAGCCTGACGTGACGGTTTTCTTCATCTATGATTTCGGTAAGGCTTTTAATGATGTTGTCGTCTTCAATAAAGGCGCCGATCATCTCGTAGAAAAGTATTGTGTCCATTTCAAACTCAATTGACTGCTCAAGAAGAGCCTTAACATTCTGAATTTTGGAAAAATCAGCCTCTGCAATGGAGAATGCCTCGTCCCCAAGAACTCCCTGGAGCATTATATTGCCCATCTCTTCAAGGGCAGGATCTATCTCTGTGGGCTCCACCCGCTTTTTAAATGATACGAACCATTTTTCATGTTCCAGCTCATCCCCTGCGAGCCTTTCCAGCATGGATGAAAGCAGAGGATCCGAAACATTCTCCATAGCCTTCCTGTAAGTCTTTTCCCCGTTTTTTTCAATGCTTATGGCAAGTTCTATGATATCTGAAAGTGTAAACATGAGAGCCTCCTTAAATTTGGATAGGCGGGAATGGCTTGAAATGTCAAATAATATTCAAGAAACTTAAACGATTCTATTTTATACCTGCCCTTACAAAGGCGCCAGAGATTTTTTATGATAAAAAAAGGAGATTGTGGTATGGATAAATAAGGCTCAAGGTGCAAGGCGCAAGGCACAAGGAGGAGCAAAACCAAACTAAAAATACAGGGCGCAGGGCATAAGGTACAAGGAGAAGCAAAGTCAAAAACAGATTCCGAATGCCTTTGTATCTTGCTGTCTGGTGAAAGCACTACGACGGACCACTAACAACTAACGACGGACACTTCTGCAAAATGGAATTATCTGAATATATAAATAAGTTAAAAACCCACATGGACTTCGGGAGCGCCTTCATTCACTACAGGCACATACCTCCCCTTGATGCAGGATATGGGGCGGAATATAATCTTGACCCTGAATTGTCAGGGCTGCTCAGGGAGCTGGGGATCGATCGCCTTTACAGCCATCAGTCCGAGGCGCTGGATATTATCCGAAGGGGTGAAAATGCGATAATCGCCACACCGACGGCCAGCGGAAAGAGTATGATCTTTAACCTTGCAGTGCTTGAAAGGATCATGGCCGATGAAAAGGCAAAGGCCCTGTATCTGTTCCCCTTAAAGGCGCTTGAGCAGGACCAGTTGAAGACCCTGTCCGCCTTTATGAAGGGGATAAAGGCCAGAAAGATATCAGCCGGGATCTATGACGGAGACACAACGCCCTACATGCGCCAGAAGATCAGGACCCGCCCGCCCGAAATCCTCTTTACGAACCCGGACATGCTCCACAGGGGCATAATGGCCTATCATGACAAGTGGAAACAGCTGTTTGAAAACCTCTCCTTCATTATCCTTGACGAGGTCCACACCTACAGGGGCATCTTCGGCTCCCACATGAACCAGATAATAAGGCGGCTCAAAAGGATATGCGGCCTTTACGGCTCTTCGCCTCAATTCATAATGCTTTCAGCCACGATCAATAACCCGAAGGAATTCGGCGAGAGCCTGATCCAGGAGCGGGTCAGCCTTGTTGACAAAAGCGGCTCTCCCAGGTCAGGGCAGCATTTTCTGTTCTTTAACCCCGAACTCAGCCCCAATTTCTCCGGGGCCAAGCTCTTCAGTCATTGCATACAATCAGGTTTCCGGACCATCGCATTTACACAATCCAGAAAGGTCACGGAACTCATCCATATATGGACGTCACAGCTCTCGCCGGATCTTAAGAAGAAGGTGAGCTCCTACCGCGCAGGCTTCATGCCGGAGGAGCGGAGGGACATAGAGGGCCGGCTCGCATCGGGTGAACTCCTGGGAGTTGTCTCGACAAGCGCCCTTGAGATGGGCATCGACATCGGGTACCTGGACATCTGCATCCTGGTGGGTTACCCTGGCACCATCATCAACACATGGCAGAGGGGCGGAAGGGTAGGGCGTTCGGGGAGGGAGTCCATGATCATCCTGATTGCAAAGCCGGATGCCCTTGACCAGTATTTCATGAAGCACCCGGACGAGATCTTTGAGAGGTCCTATGAGTCCGCAATACTTGACCCCCATAACCCCTACGTGGTGGAGGCCCATCTGCCGTGCGCGGCTGATGAATCGCCCATAACAATGGCGGATGAGAGATACTGGCCGGACGGCCTGGTGCGGCATCTTGAAAAACTGGAGCTTGAGGGCAGACTGACACGCACCGCAGAAGGGACGCCCAGGTGGTACTCAACCAGGTCAAGGCCCCACAATGAAGTCAATATAAGGGCAGGCGGGGAAAGCTATACCATATTCGAGACCTCAACAGGCCAGGCCATAGGGACCATGGACGGCAACAGGGCATTTAAGGAGTGCCATCCGGGTGCGGTTTATCTTCACATGGGCAGGCAATACCTTGTTGATTCCATTGATATAGACAAAAAGGACATAATCGTCAGCAGGACCGATCTCAACTATTTCACCCGAGTGCTTGCCCAGAAGGAGACCGAGATAATAAGGGTGGACAGGAGCAGGCCTGTGGGACAGTTCATTGTCCGGGAAGGCCTGCTCAAGGTCACGGAGCAGGTAACAGGGTATGAGAAGAGGGCACTTCCGGGACAGGAGCTCATGGGCAATTTCCCCCTGGAATTTCCTCCCCAGACCTTTGAGACCATAGGCTTCTGGGTGGAGATAGAGCCTGTGATAAATAGACTGCTTGAAAGGGAGGGGCTTCAGCTTATGGGCGGGATACACGCCATAGAGCACGGGTCAATAGGCATCTTCCCGCTCTTTGCCCTGTGCGACAGGAACGATATCGGGGGCATCTGCTACCCCTGGCACCCCCAGGTGGAAAAGACAGCCATATTCATCTATGACGGCTACCCCGGCGGCGTAGGGCTGGCACAGAGGGGATATGAGGTCATCTCCGAACTCTTTCAAAAGACGCTTGACCACATAAGGACATGCGAGTGCGAGGACGGCTGCCCCTCATGCATCCATTCCCCGAAATGCGGTAACGGTAACAAGCCCCTGGATAAAAAGGCGGCAATCGTCATCCTGGAATTCCTTCTGGGTCATATACCCATTCAGGAGCTTTCCTGCGGCGATGATTCCAGTGAAGACGGGCCAATAATAACAGCGATAAAACAGGAGGAGCAGGGCGCCATGCAGAAGGAACCGAGGATTGTCTATTTTGACCTTGAGACAAAGAGGCTTGCCCAGGATGTGGGCGGGTGGCGGAACACTCACCTGATGGGCATATCTGTAGCCGTGATCTATGACAGCATTGAAGGATGCTTCATGAGCTTTACTGAAGAAAACATGCAGGGGCTTGTTGACCGGCTTAAGAGGGCCGACCTGGTCGTGGGTTTCAACATCAAGGGTTTTGATTATAATGTGCTAAGCGCCTATGCAGGAAAGGGGATCAGAGACCTCCCCACCTTTGATATCCTTGAGGACGTATTTAAGAGGCTCGGTTTCCGGCTGGGCCTTGACCATCTGGCAGGTGAGACCATCGGCATGGGAAAGTCCGCGGACGGGATACAGGCAGTGGAATGGTTTAGGCAGGGTGAGATGGAAAAGCTCACGGAATACTGCAAACAGGATGTGGCCGCCACCAGGGACCTCTTTCTCTATGGCATAAACAACGGGCACCTTATCTACAGGACAAAGACGGATAAGACCAGGGTGAGGCTCCTCGTGAACTGGGACATTAAGGAGATTATTGAAAAGGCAGGTAAATGATCTTTTAAGGGGGCAATGGCCATGGGCTTATTTGCCAAATTTCTGGAATTAGTCTATCCCGCGAGATGCCATATATGCCAGGCCTTTCTAACTGGCGGAGAAGGCGGGGGCATCCATTTCTGCGATGGATGCCTGAACAGCATGGTCAAAATCACCTCTCCACTCTGCCATGTATGCGGGACTCCGTTCGAGTCAAGGGCAGAGGTTGATCATCTCTGCGGAGAGTGCATGAAAAAACGGCCGTATTTTGATGTCCTTGCCGCTCCATATCTCTACGAAGGGGGGATCATGGATGCAATCCACCATGTTAAATACCATGGAAAGACATATATCGCGGAATCCCTGGGGGGCCTCCTTGCCCCTTTTGCCAGGGAAAGATTCGGTGAGACAAGAGGGTTATTGATGATGCCCGTACCGCTGCACCCCAGGAGGCTTAGAGAGAGGGGCTTCAACCAGAGCCTTGTCCTGGCAAGGGCGATAGGGCCTGAACTGGAGACCAGGCTTGATTATATATCCCTCAGGAGGACTAAATATACCCAGCCGCAGACAGGCCTGAAAAGAAATGAGAGAGGTCGGAATGTGAGAGGCGCCTTCGGGTTCGCCGGGGGCAGTGATCTTAAAGGAAAGACGGTTATACTCGTGGATGATGTTGCCACAACCGGCAACACGCTGAACGAATGCGCCAGGGTTTTAAAAAAGGCAGGCTGCGAGAGGGTTTACTGCCTGGCACTGGCAAGGGCGGCTTATTGAATCATAGCAGTCCGCAACCGGAAGCCGGCGGTCAGCAAAATTATCTTGCTAAATTGCAGGGGGTGCTGATATGAAGTATTACAAGGAACTCAGATGTTCCATTTTTTATTGTTTCGAGGAGGTATTTTTCAGTGTTAGAGGATGATATTACAGGGGAAGAGAATTTTGCAGAGATGTTTGAGGCATTCAGCGGCGGAAAGCGTGAAGGCCTTACAATAGGGGAGAAGGTAAAGGGAAAGGTAATTTCCATCGGGAGGGAAAGCGTATTCCTGGATACAGGGACAAAGGTTGACGGTGTTGTGGATCTGGCGGAGCTGCTTGATAAAAACCAGGAAGTTACCTGCAAGGTCGGCGATATCCTTGAACTTTACGTGGTCTCATCCAACGGGCACGAAATCCGTCTGTCGAGGGGCCTCTCAGGCCATCGTGATTCCAATTCCGATATACTTAATGACGCATATCGTAATGCCATGCCTGTGGACGGCAAGGTAAAGGAAGAGTGTAAGGGCGGATTTCGCGTTGAATTAATGGGGAAAAGGGCATTCTGCCCCATAAGCCAGATAGATATAAAGTATGTGGAAAAACCTGCTGAATATGTCGGGGAGACATTCCCCTTTGTGATAACTGAATATGAAGAAGACGGTAAAAATATTATTGTTTCAAGGCGAACCCTGCTGAAAAAAGAACAGGACGAAAAGAAAAAGATCTTCATGACAACCCTCACTGTCGGCATGGAAATACAAGGCACTATAACCAAACTGATGCCCTTCGGCGCCTTTGTTGAGTTGACACCGGGCGTGGAGGGTATGATTCATCTTTCAGAGATGAGTTGGGGAAGGACGGAAAAGGCCGAAGATATCTTCAGCGTAGGCGACCCTGTCACAGTAAAGATCCTTGATATCCAAGCGCCTAAAGGCGGCAAGGATACTAAGATCTCCCTCTCCCTGAAACACATGTCAGGAGACCCCTGGACCGATGTTACAGAAAGATACCACGTGGGGGATAAGATAAAGGGAAAGGTCACCCGCTGCGTCAAATTCGGTGTATTTGTCGAGATTGTCCCGGGGCTGGAGGGCCTGGTTCACATCAGCCAGATGAGCTATACCAAGAGGGTATTAAGGCCTGAAGAGGAGGTCGAGCCCGGCGAGACAGTAGACGTTGTAATAAATGAGATAGATCCTGAAAAGAAGAGGATATCCCTGAGCATCAAGGATGTGGAAGGCGATCCCTGGGCGGACATACAGGAGAAGTACAGGCCCGGTCAGGCGGTGAAGGGAACCCTGGAGAAAAAGGAGAAATTCGGTTATTTCGTGCAGCTTGAACCAGGGGTGACCGGACTTCTTCCATCATCTGCAATCGCAAAGGCATCCAAGCCATCCGATATTGAAAAGCTCAATAATGGAGATCCTGTCATGGTCCTCGTAACAAACGTTGATCCAAGGGACAGGAAGATCTCCCTTTCCCCGACGGATTTGATGGAGGTGGAGGATTGGAAGCAGTACTCCGAGACCCCAAATAAATCGATGGGGTCCCTGGGAGAAAAATTACAGAAGGCGTTGAATAGGGATAAATAGATTGATATGGCGCAAGGCCCATGGCGCGGGGCGCAAGGATCCTGGCTCATGGCCGGATAAATTATTTGTCTTTACCTTGCGCCATGGTTTCATGTCGTCTTACATAGGTTTTTATATCAGTCCCGGCCCGATGAAACAAAGTGGGCAGGCGTCAAATGACAAAGTTAAATTGCAATAAGACGCTGTCCCGTCTATGGATGATCGCTAAGCGGTAAGTTTTAATCTTCATATGCTGTAGAAAATCCGAATTCTTGCCGGAAAATTTAAGAGAGCTTTTCATGAAAGCGATGATCTTAAGTAATCTATGCAACCTTGATCAAGAACACAAACCCTTAAGACCTGCCGACCTCCCTGTCCCTGAACCTGGAAATAACGAGATGCTGATAAAGGTCTCTGCATGCGGCGTCTGCCATACCGAGCTTGACGAGATCGAAGGGAGGACGCCGCCTTCCCGCTTTCCGATCGTCCCCGGTCACCAGATCATCGGCAGGGTGGAGCAGGCAGGGCAGGCTGTGACGAAATTTAATGCAGGGGATAGGATCGGGATAGCCTGGATATATTCATCCTGCGGCAGATGCGGGTTTTGTCTTAAAGGCAACGAGAATCTTTGCCCTGATTTCATGGCCACGGGAAGGGATGCAGATGGGGGCTACGCCGAGTATGTTAAGGTGTCTGAAGACTTCGCCTATAGAATCCCGGATATCTTTTCTGACTCTGAGGCTGCGCCTCTTCTCTGTGCCGGGGCCATCGGATATCGATCATTGAGGCTTGCAGGGCTTGAGGATGGCGAAGCCATAGGGCTTACGGGTTTCGGGGCCTCCGCTCATATAGTGTTAAAGGTCATAAAACACAGGTATCCCGGTTCGAAGGTCCATGTCTTTGCACGGGGCGTGGAAGAAAGAGGCTTTGCGCTGGAGCTGGGTGCTGACTGGGCAGGCGGCACTGAAGAGGAGCCACCTGAAAGACTGGACTGCATTATCGATACGACACCTGCCTGGCTGCCGGTTATCAAGGGGCTTGAGAATCTAAAAAGCGGGGGGCGACTGGTAATAAACGCCATCAGAAAGGAGGCTGCCGACAGGGGCCGGCTTTCGGAACTGGAGTATGCAAGACACCTTTGGATGGAAAAAGAGATCAAGAGCGTTGCAAACATTACGCGCAGGGACGTCACTGAGTTTCTGGATATCGCCTCAAAGATCCCGATTGTTCCTGAGGTCCAGGAGTTCAGCCTGGCTGATGCAAATTTCGCCCTGGCCGAACTTAAGCAGAGGAAGATCAGGGGAGCTAAGGTGATCATAATAGATTAGTAAGGCGCATGGCTCAGGGCGCACGGGATGAAAAAGTGAGTGCGTGAATCGTTAGTTGTGAGGGGACGAAAACAAAAACAGATTTTCCAGATAACTGTTAGGTCTTCCCCCTCACGCCTTACCACTTACGCCTAACGTCCTCTACCCTGAGCCTCATGGCTATATCGCCAGGCGAAAAAATCAGCTGACATGGGAATTGACAGTGAAATGAAGACACAAAACTTTATCGGAATGATCATAGCTACAAAGATGGAGGCGGAGCCGTTTATAGAGGGATTGTGCATGAAAGAAATGGGGACGCTGCCGTTTCCCGTGTATATGGGAGGAGATGCCGTCATGATTATTTCAGGCATCGGCAAGGTAAATGCCGGAACGGCAACGGCATATGCCTGCCTGAAATTTGATCCGGCGCGGATACTGAATCTTGGCGCCGCGGGCTCGGTCAATGATTCGGAAGAACTCGGCAGGGCTTATAACATTGAAAAGACAATAGAGCCGGACAGGATCCATCTTCGAACGAACAGCCCATATATCCAGTACCCTGATACCATGGATGGATTTGAAAAGAAGATCCTGGCTACACAGGATAAGGGCATCATCGATGTCAGGACATTCCGGGAGTTGGCGCCTCTGGCCGATCTTGTGGACATGGAAGGGGCATCCGTTCTCCAGGCCTCCCGAAGGTTTGAAAAAAAATGCCTTATCTTCAAATTTGTTACGGATACACCTGAACATGCGGGCCAGGGAAAAATTATTTTAGAGCATATAAAAAATCTTAGACGGCCTTTCGGTGATTTCATCCTCAATTCTGTGATGCCTGCAATAAGAGACTGATCCCCAATATCCCTGATGCCACCTTGCCTCCTCACCAGACTGTGTCTTTTCACGGACATTGCATTTATCCAATTACGACTTATATTCGGTCAAAAGGACGAAATATTGCGCCAGTCCTGAATTAAAAGGCGCTGGCCGAAACTTCTCTGGAAATTGCCTCCTTTTTGAATTGGGAAGGTGAGACAAAATGTCAGTATTGGTCAATAAAATAATAAAATGCATCAGGTATGATTGCCCATATGCAGAAGATATGAGTAGATGGATTACCTATTTGCTTCTAATGGTTCCGGCTGCGATTACTGTTTTTTTATCATCATGCGCCACATTGCCTTTAGCAGGAAAACCCTCCATTCATATTGAGCAGTTTCCTGAATATGCCGGGAAGGACGGCTCCAACATAAGCCCGTCTTCAATCGACTCCTCCATACCAGATGTGGATATACTGGCCCTTAATGATGAGATCAGGTCCATGCTGGACGCCTCCGTCGCAGGAATAGCAAATCCCTGGATCAGGCTGAATGCCCTTGCCGGCCTGGTATCCAAAAATGTCAGATATGATACTGAGGATGACAAATTCGGGACAAAGACTGCTATAGAGACATTTGAATCAGGGACTGGCAACTGCCTCTCATTCATAAACCTTTTTGTATCCATGGCCAGATATGTAGGGCTGCACAGCGGATATCAGGATATCCGGACGCCCCCAAACTGGATAAGGAAGGGGGAGGCCCTTTTTGTTACGAGGCATATAGGGGCCTTTGTGGATTTTTATGATCCGGGCCAGCGTGCCTACATAGTAGATTATGCGGGCAATAAAACTGTTGTTGTTCTGGATAACAAGAACAGTTTTCTTATTGCCCCGTCACTTGACAGAGAGGGGTATAATATAGGCACCTATTCATCCTATTCCATTCCGGACCGGCGGGCCTTTGCTCAATACTACAATAATATCGGGTCTCAGTATCTGGCCGAGGGCAGAGATGGAGAGGCATATCGTTATTTTGTCAAGGCAGTCAAGACAGATCCTGAACTTAGCTTTGCCTGGTCCAATCTGGGGGTCGTTTATACATGGAACAACCAGGTTGATGCCGCGGAAAAGGCCTATCTGCAGGCCATGGCAATCAACAGCGGCAGTGATGCCACATCCCTGATGACCGTTATGGGCAATATGGCAAAACTATACTCTAGGACCGGTAGAAAGGAAGATGCAGCATTTTATGAAAACGAGGTGATGTCCTTCAGGGATAAAAACCCGTACTATCATTTTTCATTAGGCAGCAAGGCATTTGATGAGGGATTTATTGATGACTCGGTAAAGGAATTCAAGGAGGCTATCCGTAAAAAGGATGATGAGCATCTTTTTCATTATGCCCTCGCCATCTCCTATATGAAATTAAATGATTTTAAAAATGCCGAGAAGAGCCTTAAGAAGGCAAGGTCCAACGCCCTGGACAGCGATCAGAGGTATTATTATGACCGGGTCCTGGATAATCTCCACAAAAGTGTTGCGGATGACCGGAAAACAGCAGGCTAAAATTACACTTCTTGACAATCAATTAAGAATGATTACTTTCCTTCCGCTTTAACAGAGAAAAAAATTATATGTATATCTTTGGGTTTTCTACCCTTTTGCCATTCTTGAGGCGATAACTAAAAAGAAATCGTCATATTTCAATTTGTTTCTGATTTCAAAATAGTATATAAATATTAACCCGTAATTTGAAATCTTTTATCTTATCTCCCCGCGGCAATGAATTGACCTGAAGGAGATTAAATATTTTTAATAATTATTAATTAATTTAAGGAGGTTTTAAAATGAAGATTAGGCCGTTGAACGACAGGGTGCTGGTTTTAAGGATCGAGGAGGAGGGAAAGACCTCAGGCGGGATTATTATCCCTGATACTGCCAAGGAAAAACCCCTCGAGGGCAAGGTGGTGGCTGCAGGCCCCGGCAGGACTGATGAGAACGGGAAGGTAATTCCGCTGGATGTTAAAAAAAATGATCGTGTGCTTTTCGGCAAGTACGCAGGCACTGAGATCAAGATTGATGGCGTTGAACATTTAATCATGAGAGAGGATGACATCCTCGGAATCATCGAGAAGTAGATTCGGGAGGTGTTTGGATATGGCTAAAAAAGAGATTAAATACAGCAGTCAGGCGCGTGAAAAGATAATGAGAGGCGTGGATGTCCTTGCAAACGCCGTTAAGGTCACATTGGGCCCAAAGGGACGAAATGTAATAATTGAAAAATCATGGGGCTCTCCAAGTATTACAAAGGACGGCGTTACAGTGGCCAAGGAGATCGACCTGGAGGATAAATTTGAAAACATGGGCGCTCAGATGGTCAAGGAGGTAGCCTCCAAGACATCCGATGTCGCAGGTGACGGCACTACAACGGCTACGATCCTTGCCCAGGCCATCTACCGTGAAGGATCGAAACTTGTTGCCGCCGGGGCAAATCCCATGATCGTTAAGCGCGGCATAGAGAAGTCCGTTGAAATCGTTACAGGCGAACTCAAGAAGATCTCCAAACCGACCAAGGACAAGATGGAGATAGCCCAGGTTGGTACTGTGTCGGCCAATAACGACCGGACCATAGGGGAGATCATTGCAGAGGCCATGGAAAAGGTCGGCAAGGAAGGCGTTATTACCGTCGAAGAGGCCAAGAGCATGGAAACGACACTTGATATCGTGGAAGGCATGCAGTTTGACCGCGGATATCTCAGCCCGTATTTTGTAACGGACCCTGAGAAGATGGAAGTGCACCTTGATGACGCCTACCTGCTTCTTAATGACAAGAAGATAAGCAATATGAAGGACATGGTCCCGATACTTGAACAGATCGCAAAGACAAGAAGGCCCCTCCTCCTTATTGCAGAGGATGTGGACGGCGAGGCCCTTGCCACCCTGGTGGTGAACAAACTGCGCGGCACGCTAAAATGCGCCGCAGTCAAGGCCCCCGGCTTTGGAGACCGCAGGAAGGCGATGCTGGAGGATATAGCTATCCTGACCGGAGGACAGGTCCTCAGTGAGGAGCTGGGCTTAAAGCTTGAAAATATTACCCTGAAAGACCTTGGAACCGCTAAAAAAATCAATATCGACAAGGATAACACCACGATCGTTGAAGGCGGCGGAAGCAGGGCCGCACTCGAGGGCCGCGTAAAACAGATAAGGGCTCAGATGGAGGAGACAACGAGCGACTATGACCGTGAGAAGCTCCAGGAGAGGCTGGCAAAACTTATAGGCGGGGTTGCCGTGATTAATGTAGGGGCGGCTACCGAGGCTGAAATGAAGGAGAAAAAGGCCAGGGTTGAGGACGCACTGCACGCAACGCGTGCGGCTGTTGAGGAAGGCATTGTCCCCGGCGGCGGTGTTGCACTTGTCCGCGGCATCCAGGCCCTTTCAAAGGTTACACTCGAAGGCGAGGAGCAGCTCGGGCTCAACCTGATTAAACGGGCGCTCGAAGAGCCTATAAGGCAGATAGCAAACAATGCGGGATTTGAGGGCTCCGTTGTTGTCCAGAAGGTAATGGACGGCAAGGGCAATTTCGGATTTAACGCGGATACCGGAGAGTACGAAGACCTTGTCAAGGCAGGCATCATTGACCCGACAAAGGTCACGAGGTTTGCCCTGCAGAATGCCGCTTCCGTTGCAGGGCTTCTGATGACAACAGAGGCGATGGTGGCTGAGAAACCTGAGGAGAAGAAACACTCAATGCCTCAGGTGCCTTCTGAAGATATGTATTAAGATGTTTTTACCCGGGCGGACATCCCGCCCGGGTTTATGATCAATCCTGATCGAGGTGATGAATTAACAAACGATTACTGATGTTCCTTTAATGAAAGAGACTACCATGCTGAGCGAAAAAAAGAAGACCTATTTTACCAACCTGCTTAACAAGCAGCTTAATGCACTGCAGAAGAAGGAAAAGGATACCCCTGTAACCAGCGTTGCCGGCGCAACAGGGCAGACGCCGGATTTTACCGATCAGGCCACCTTTGAATCGGATATGGACTTAAATATCCATATGAAGGAGAGAGAAAATAAGCTGATCTTCAAGATCAAAGAGGCCCTGGATCGCATTGAAAACGGCACCTATGGGATTTGCGATATGTGCGGGGAAGCTATATCAGAAACCCGGTTAAAGGCGAGACCAGTAACAACCGTATGCATCACCTGCAAGCAGAATCAGGAAAACCAGGAGAAGCTTAGAGGCCTTTGATGCCGGACCGGTATCTTGCGGATACTCTATGGCGGGACGCCCTTAAATATCCATGTCTGAGGAGTTGTCCTGTCCGCCCCGGGCAGGATATTTCCCCTTTCCCCTCCTGTATTTAAACCGGTCATTGCTATGCAACAGTCAGTAATGGCGGTCATATCTATTGACATAAAAGGTCATAACATATAATGTTAGCACTGTATTGACGGTCAGAAATAATCCTGTAGCCTGTTTATAAATTTCATAAATAATATCATAAAGAGATGGATTCAATATGGAATGTCCGCACTGTCATCAGAACATATCAGGCAGAGAGTGTCCGAGCTGCGGCAGGGAGATCCCTTTGGAAAGCCGGTACTGCATGAAATGCGGCGCAGAGGTGGAATTTGAAGGGGCAGCTGTTCAGGATGAGGATGAATTAGACCTTGAAAACAGGGTCCTCTGTCCTGACGGGGTATGCACCGGGATTATCATCGACGGCAAATGTATTGAATGCGGGAGGCCTTTTAAAGGCGAAGAATAATTTTTTGGTTAGCACCTTGTACCATGCGCCCTGAGCCCTGCGCCTTATACCGGATATTTTCATCACTCATGCCCGCAGCAAGAGTAAGGAATTTTAATAATATAAAAATTAGCAGAAGATAATGTACGAACTTAAGGTAATCACACAATTCGGCGCAGCACACCAGCTGAAGGAGACAGGGGGTGAATGCGAGAACCTCCATGGCCACAACTGGAAGGTCGAGGTCTATGTAAAGGGTGAGTGTCTTGACAGGCACGGGCTTCTTGTAGATTTCAAGGTCCTTAAAGAGGAAACCAGGGAGATAATAGAAAGGCTGGATCATAAATATTTAAATGAGCTGGAATGGTTCAGGGATATGAATCCTACATCTGAAAACATATCCAGGCTTATCTATGAACTCCTCAGCCTGAAGATAAACAACGAGAAGATCAGCGTGAGCAGGGTTACAACCTGGGAGTCGGACACGGCCTGCGCCACCTATAGCATTTAACATCAGAAAAGGATTTGTCTTATACCATGGGAATAATTGCATTCATCCCCTCCAGATACGGTTCAACACGTTTCCCTGCCAAACCGCTTGCACTGATAGACGGCAGACCCATGATCCGTCATGTGTATCAGTGCGCAGTCGCCTGTCCCGATATATCGGAGGTGTATGTAGTTACTGATGATGAGAGGATATCCAGGTGCGTGCAAGACTTCGGCGGCAAGGCAATTATGACCAGAAAGGAACACCAGTCAGGGACAGACCGTATTGCAGAGGCTGTTCAAACGCTGGGGCTTAAGGATGACGATCTCGTAGTCAATGTCCAGGGAGATCAGCCTTTGTTCGATCCCTCTGTCATATCTCTAATGGTGGCGCCGCTTGTCAAAGATGCCGGCATACCCATGAGTACCGTGAAATACAGGCTGGAAGACGAGGAAGAAATCAGAAATATCAATATCGTGAAGGTTGTCACCGACAATGACGGATTTGCCCTGTATTTTTCCCGGAGCATGATCCCCTTTTACAGGGAATTGGCCTCAGAGAATGACTATTATAAGCATCTGGGATTTTATGCGTACCGCAAGGAATTCCTCTTAAAGTTTACAGGCCTTCCTTCGGGCAGGCTGGAAACAGCGGAAAAGCTGGAACAGCTTCGAGCTCTTGAGTACGGCTACAGGATCATGGTCGTGGAAGCCACCCATGACTCAGTGGAAGTTGACTCTCCCGCGGACATACAAAAAGTAGAAAGAATGATAAAGTTGCACTGCAAATGAATAATAACAAGATCTGGAGACTACAGCCGGCCTCGCCTTATGCATCACAATTTGCCCTGGATACGGGGATTACACCGTTAAAGGCGCAGCTTCTTATCAACCGGGGCATATCGGATAAAGATTCGGCATCCTCCTTCCTTTCCCCGAGACTCACAGACCTCCTGGATCCCATGCTGCTGAAGGACATGGATAAGGCGGTTGACGCCATCCTGCATTCAATTGAAAACCGGGAACATATCGCGGTTTACGGAGACTATGACGCCGACGGCATCACCGCCACGGCAGTGCTCTTGAATCTTTTTTCATCCATAAATGTAAAGGCATCTTCCTACATCCCTGACAGGCTTGAAGAGGGCTACGGCCTTAATTTAGGCGCGATTAAACGGCTTTCAGAAAAAGGGGTGGATCTTCTCATCACGGTGGATTGCGGCATAGCCAACAGAAAGGAGATAGAGTTTGCTCAAAGCCTGGGCATGAAGGTAGTGGTTACCGATCATCACCAGATACCGAATAATTTTGAACCGGTCTGTCCGGTGGTCAACCCCCACAGATCGGACTCGCTGTTCCCCTTCAGGGCACTGGCGGGCGTCGGTGTTGCATTTTTCCTTGCAGTGGCCGTAAGATCCGCGCTCAGAGACAGGGACCGCTTCAATGACATGCCTGAACCTGATCTGAAAAAATTTCTCGACCTCGTGGCCATCGGAACGGTCGGAGATATGGTGCCTCTTACAGGTCAGAACAGGATTATCACCCTGCATGGGATAGAGGCCATGAAACAACCCCTATGGCCCGGTATAAAGGCCATGAAGGCCATGTCCGGTGTTGATGAAAAGGCCATCTCATCCCATGACCTGGCATTTAAACTTGCGCCTAGATTGAATGCCCCCGGCAGGATGGGACATATTAACGCCGGCCTCATTGCCCTTACAACGGGGAGTGACTCTGTGGCATCTGAGATGGCAAGGGATCTGAACGCCATGAACAGCCAGAGACAGTCAATCGAGGGGGAGATATTCAATGAGATTGAAGAGACAATGATCCCAGGGCTTGACATTAATGAAAGAAAGATAATAATTCTGGCGAGGCGGGGCTGGCACAGGGGTGTGATGGGCATAGTGGCATCAAGGCTGCTGGAGAAGTATCGCAGACCCTGCCTCTTATTATCCATTGACGGGGATAAGGCAATCGGTTCAGGCAGAAGCCTGGACGGCTTTAACCTTTTCAGGGCGCTGGCCGGCATGGAGCAGTTTCTTGAAAAATTCGGAGGGCATTATCACGCAGCAGGCTGCACCCTAAAGGCGTCGGACATCGATGGGTTCCAAAAAGGTCTGGAAGAGCTTGCCGCGAAGGAATTAAAGGATGAGGATCTTATACCCTCTCTCCGGGTTGATGCCGAAATACCACTTCCTGATTTAACCCTTGATTCGGTAGCCGATATAAGGTCGCTGGAACCCTTCGGCTCAGGAAACCCCGATCCACTCTATTATTCCGAGGGCCTTCTGGTCCTGGATTCAAGGATTGTTGGAGAAAGACACCTCATGTTAAGGGTACGACAGGGGACTAGCACCCTTGATGCCATGGGCTTTAACCTCTCATATCTGCACCCGCTCAAACAGAATATTATCAACATGGTCCACAGTCCTGAAATAAATAAGTGGAACGGAAACAAAAAGGTCAGGCTGAAAATCGCCGATCTGGAGATCAAGGGCAGGGCAACAAAACTGGTAAGGATGCCGTAAAAGCTGGAAGGCCAGAAGGCTAGGAAGCTGAGAGGCTTAAATTCCGTAAAGCAAGAAAAAGCCATGGGGCTTTATGTAAACTGCCTTCAAGCATCCCCGCTTCCCAGCCTCCCAGCCGATTTCACATAGCAGTTTATTTACTTCAGATACCCCACAGGAAGTTCAATAACCGGATTTTGAGTGTCTTTCAGTTTCAACAGGGTCTTTAATTTGGCCTTGTCAAACATCGCCCTAGGGCGAGTCCCCAATTCGTTTGCGGAGCAGAACAGCATTACATTCTGAGTAATAATTCCTGCGGAAAAGGCCCCCCATTCATTTTTTAAATCATCGGTGCCGGCGCGATATTTGGAAGGATCTGACACTAAAAGCAAGTCAACAGGGAAGTTAGCCGAGCTAGTCCCTCCACCGGCTCCGGCAGAAGGAGCGCCGGCAGGAGCAGCGCCACCGGGTGCTATTCCAGGCTGACCTGCGCCGGCAGGGGCGCTACCCTGCCCGCCGGAAGGACCGCCGGAGGGCATTCCTCCTCCACTCATGCTGAAAGACCCTGCTATGTCTGCCCTGTGATCGCCGCTGATAACAGGTTTCAAGGCATGGTTTTCGTAATCATAGATATAAATGCCATCCTTCATGAATACGTAAACATCAACATCCTGGGTGTTCATGGCTGACGAGTAGGTTCTTTTTTTGCTGTCAGGCCGGTTTATCCCGGCGGCAGACCACAGGAGGTCGGAAAGATCCTGCATGCTCAGGTCCTTGTCTGACCAGCTTTGAGCGGATGCTTTTTTTGACAGGGCATCCATCAGAGAAGCCCCCCTGCTTTTACTGACCTCCGGCAGTTTTATGGTTTTAATTTCCTGGGCATGGACGATGCTCAATGTAAAGAGAACAGCAAAAAATGCAATAAAGGCGATAAGCAGTCCCGATTTGTCTATTCCTTCAAGAAATAACCCTTTCATAATGATCTCCTTTTCTAATAAATTTGTTAAAAGAATCATTGAAAATTCAGCGGTAAAATATTAACTGTGAAAAACGGATCTTTCCAATAATTTTAAATTGTATTTATTGTGTTATTGGACTGTTATATGCCCATATTTTAAATCATTGATCAACAGATTTTTCAGTGCCTAAGGCCGTTTTATTCCATTGACTTTTCACCTTTTAAGAAAGGATATTACAAGGTGCTCTGGCTCCCTTTATCATTGCTTGCTGCTTTTGCCCTCGCCACGGCAGACGCTGTGACCAAGCGGTATTTCAGCGACCTGTCTCCCTATGAAATGGCAATGATCAGGCTGATTTATACCCTACCGTGGCTTGCATCTTCATTATTCTTCATCCCTTCTGCAAGCCCTGACAGGTTCTATTTTATCGCGGTTGCCTCGGCGGCTCCCCTCGAGATCTGCGCTTTGTACTGTTATATGAAGGCAATAAAGGTCTCCCCCCTCTCACTTACGCTTCCCTATCTTGCATTCACCCCTGTGTTTATCATAGTGACCGGTCGGATATTTCTTGGAGAGCAGCTGAGTCTTGCTGGAATCGCCGGCATCAGCCTGATCGTTTCAGGGTCTTATTCTCTTAATCTGGCCCATATAAAAGGCGGCCTTTTTGCGCCAATAGGCGCCGTCTTCAAAGAGCAGGGTTCATGGCTTATGCTGCTGGTCTCTTTTATCTATTCCATAACATCAGTATTGGGCAAGATCGGTGTAATGCATTCGAATCCATATTTTTTCGGAAGCACATATTTTATTGTACTTGCGTTTCTCATGACCGCAATAATGCCTTTTATAAGGGGGGCATCCATAAAAAGGCTGACCTGTTTTCCCTTTAAAGGCGCTGCCATTGGGGCTGTCTATGCAGTCATGGTCTTCAGCCACATGCTTGCAATATCACAGGTGGAAGCGGCCTACATGATTTCAGTCAAACGCGTAAGCCTTCTGTTCGGTATCCTTTATGGTGCATGGTGGTTCAGGGAGGAAAGGATTGCTGAACGCCTTCTGGGAGCGGTCATTATGCTTCTTGGCGTGTTTATAATTGGATTTTACTCATGATTTTTACAGAATCTTTGTAACCTTTGACAAGTTCAGCCGTCTAATAGATAAAACGAGCAGAATGTAGTATAATAACCCCCTGTAACAGGTGATAACTATCGGCTGAATTAAAAGTTTTTTTATCATCCCACCGGTCATTAAATCAGGCGGGAGTTATAAGGAGGTGCAGAATGAAAAGATTCTTTTTTGTTATTTCAACATTAATTTTCTTTTGTTTGACCCTGTTCTCGGTCTATGCAGGGGCAGAAAACAGGGCGGAGAAATATCTCGGCGAGAAGAAGATGTGCCTTGAAACGGCCAGGATAAAAGAATCAAGAATACTGGATGATCAGACTATCCTGTTCGAAGAGCGGGGCGGCAACTTTTATATAAACCGTCTGGCAGTGAGAAGCCCCGGGCTTAAGATCGCCGGCGGATTTTCCTACAGCACGTCAATAGCAAAGCTGTGCACCCAGGACAGCATAAAGGTTATCTCGCCCGGCTCTGCGCCCACCAGCACTGCCATGCTGGGGGAGTTTGTACAATTTAAAGAAACGGGCACGGTAGACAAGGTAGAGAAGCTTCTTACGAATGGGCTGCTCAAAGAGCTTGTTGCAGAAGGGGCCTTTAAAGAGGCATTCCCTGAGAAGAAATAGAATATCGGATCAAAGTGCCTGATGAAATTTGGCCCGGCGTTCGGGTAACCGGACGCGGCTAAATAGTCCTATGGGGTGAAAACCACCCGGCCTACCCCCCCCTCCTTGGCCGTATTCATCCCATAGGCCTTTTTTTATGGGCTGAGACGGATATTAATTCAAATTATCATCATCTTTCCTATAGATCTCTTTTAAAAAATTATCTTTTACTCATAGCCTCTTGACTAAAACAGAAACGATGTGCTTTAATTTGCATATCTTAACGTTTAATTTGCTTCATCATGATGCATGAGGTCAAGACGGGTGGCCACTCAAAATACTAAATATCGCTGGTTTGTCATTACTGCGCTTTGTTTTATCCAAGCAGTAGCTAGTATGGTACTACTTTCACCTGCTACAATCATCGGAGAAATATCAAAGACAATTGGAACCGATTTGGGAGAGGCAAGCGCTCTCACAATGTTTGCGGGGACTGTCTTTATTATAATCTCCGCCTTTTTTAGCGGAAAACTTATTGATAGGGTTGGGGCATACATTATAATGGTCGGTGGATCGTTGCTTTTTACAGCGGGGACGATCCTTGTGCATTTTATCGGGGATAGTTATGCGGGTTTATTTGTTGTAAGATTATTGCAGGGATGTGGCGTAGGCCCAATTATGGCCTGTTCTCCCCTGGTAGTAACTCAATGGTCTGAAAGAAATGAACGAGGTATAATATTCGGGATACAGGGGGTCATTTTATCGGTAGGCGCTGCTACAGCAATGTATTATGTGCCCTTTGTTTTTCGCAGAACCGGAAGCTGGCAGGCAGCAATGTTCTGGGTAGTGATCTTTTGCTTCTTAGCGCTGCTTCTTTCTTTGATAATATACTTCGGCCCAAAGCCCTATGATAAGTCATCAGACCCTCAATTTGATAAGATTGACAATATTTTCAGAGACATAAAAAATGTCTATTTATGGCCGGTCACCTGGGCTGTCTTGTCGTGCAGCTTCTGGTTTGCATGGGTGATTCGGATATTTTATGATCTGATCCCGAGTTTTCTTACTTCGGATAAACCCGTCGGGGCAGGAATAGGCCTTGCGCAAGCGGGTTTTCTTATGTCAAGTATGCATATTATAACTATAGCCGGGTCACTTTCCAGCGGCATTATTTTGGAAACAGTCTTTAAAGGTCGCCCCAAAAAACTTATCATGATAACCTTTATTGTGTCAGCGGTGTCATGGTATTTGATGAAGCTTCTATATCTATCTTCAAATATTCTGATTTTATCGGTATTAATATTACTAAGCGGATTTGCCTTGTCTTTTACAGTCCCAATGCTTATGACTTTTGTAACAAAAAACTATCCTGAGCAGGTAATGGGCAAGGTTGGAGGCGTAATAACAATGTTCACACATTTCGGTACACTTATAGGTCTGGCGTCAGCTTCATATAGTCTTCATGCCAGAGGGACATACTCCCTGACTTTAGCTTTAATAAGCGCGGCAGGATTATTGGGCTTTTTTAGTGCATTCTTCTTAAATGAACCTGAAGCCGTTAGCGAGAAAAAATGATGAATTGTTTTTATTCACATCGATTATATTTTACAAATATTTAATAAACACCATATTCATGAACAGCATCAGTTAATGCCTGGACATTTTCCGGTTTTGCTCTAGCAGGTATTCCCATTGCGCCATCAATGATTATACCGCCATTATCGCCAAATGTATCAATCAATTCCTTTGCGTCATCTTTGACCTGTTGAACGGTCCCTTCACAAAGAAGTTTTTCCGGCACATTCCCCCAGAAACACATGACATCTCCTAGGATTTTTTTTGCCTTTTTCCTGTCAACCTTGTCGAAGTGAACAGTTACTTTTCCAGGCGGCAATTCTTTAAGAAGGTTGAGAACGGGTGTGCTATCACCTTCAAATACAGGTATCGGCATTAATCCGGCATCAATTAAATGTATGAGGAGATCTTTGAGGTAAGGCCAGTAGAATTTCATATACTGATCATTTTCCATGAATTCGGCTACGCCATGATGCATGCGAACAATAACCCTTTTGCAATCGCCTCTTATATGCGCATCCATTATGGCATTTTTAATAATATGAGGAGTCAGGATTTTTAAAGCAGATATCAATTTGTCCGGAACCTGATACATATCAATCAGCGCTCCACGTAATCCGCGCAGATTTGTTGAAATCCAGTCAAAGGCAGGATACACCATGCCCGTAGTATGGCTTGGATATCCAAGCTTTTTTATTTCATCAATATATGAAATAATTTTAATTTTACTTTTTTGATGATATTCAGCCAAAGCGATAAAATTTTTTAAAGATTGAATCATCCCTTCAGATGAGAGAAATTCACCTACAAGGAAAGGGAGCGTAAAGGCATTGGCGCCATAAAGAAAGGAAAACGGCTTGTCCTGTATGCTTTGACTAACCGGGGCTAGGGTCTTTGCTATGCGAGGCCAAAGTTTTTTTACAACAAATCCATTCGGATCATCAATGAACTCGTCGTATTCATCCTGCATCATGTACTCATCCTCAACCCATTTATATGGCTTTTCTTCAGGAAGCTCTACGCCCGGAAATTTTATCTGGCTTATCCCCAGTAATTGCAAGGGATATTCCTCAATTAGCATTCCTAAAGGTCCGGTAAAGGCGTCCCAATTATGTTTAACAGTGGTTTCAGCAATGATTTTTAAAGTCCTATCCGAATTAATAATCGCGTCTTTATTTGAGATTCCCAAAGTTCTGGTCGGATAATAATTAAGATACAAAGGAATAACCGGAACACGATCAGGTTTTCTAAGGTTCATAGCATCATTAATGCGTTTTTCACGGGCCAAATATTCTTGTGATGGATTAAAGGCAGGTTCTTGCTTTTTTTGTTTTGATTTTGGCATGCGTTATAACTCCGATCAATAATATGGTTACATCTTACTGGAGGTTATGTGTAAAATCCAATAATATGTATTTTTTTGTGACATTTGCCTTACGCCTTTTTGTTAACAGAAGTCATTTCAGAATCCACCGCGTGGTTCAAGGAGATAATATTCATAGCAAGAGAGGCAGCATGGATTGTATTGGATTTAAGGATTTTTTCTGCAAGATTAAGGATTTCGGTGTTGTTGTAATGTAATCCTTTTTCTGATGTTTCCAAATTCTCGGATCTCTGAAATACAGCCCACTTTTCAACTCTATATCCTTTTGCCTCGGCAAGGTTTAAAATATCCGGAGATATCCTGCCATAGGAAATGTTCATACTGATATTCCATGGTTCTATTCCCAAAAGATCAGCTAGCTCTAAAATCCAATTAGGGCCTATTTTAATCCCAGCCAATAGAGACAACTGTTGAAAGCTCATTTCAACATTTAACCTTTCCGGATGAATGTCGGTGAGGCTTTTTCCTTCAGGTGTCTTAATAAGCCAATTGGATAAGGAGTAGCCCTTCTTTTCTATTTTTATGATTAATTTTTTTGATATCCTGTTCCGTGAAATGCAGTTACTTAATTGAGCTGGTGTAGATCCAAAATATCTGGCAAGAGCAGTCTTCCAACCTCGGTTAGTTGGGATCCCAATTAATTTACACAATTTTAACAGACTTTTTTCTGTAGAATTAATCGTTAAACTGTCTTCAGTATATTTACTCTTTGAGCAGCTATAAATAGGATGAGGCGATCCATTAGGCGAAAGAGACTGCGTGTGGCTGGATTTAGTTTGTTGTTCATACCTGGATTCGTTGCATACTTCCGGGTAATACATTATTGCACCTGGAAAAGGCTCTCCATCCCCTTTTGTGAACCATATCAGGTCGATATCAAATTCGTCGCAGAATCTAATGATAAAATCAACTTTTGGGTTGGCTAATTTTGATCTGTAACTATTAATAGTATCGTTTGTGAACCCTAGTCTATCTCCGATTTTGTTATTTGAGATTCCTTCTTTTTTAGAGATGTAGTCTATTGCCCATTTTGTGCGGTCCTTTAAATCCATAGGTTCCTGTCAAACCTCAAGTCAATAAGAATTGTTATAAATTCATCGTTTAAAATCTCAGCGTGAATTGTCTAAAAAATTAATTAATACACAAAAAATGTTGACATGCTTAATTTTATTGGCGTATATGCTTAAAAAGTTAGCATTTAATTGTGTAAAAGGCAATATTGAAATGAATTCGACTTTATTGCCCGTGTTTAGTTTCCATCGGGATTTCAAAGATTTCATAATGCATAATTATAAAAATATCATCAATAAGAAAATAGACTTTTGATATTCTATATTTTTTTTGGAGATATGAACGGAAACAAAAGAGTCTTATGTCTTTATTGTCAAGGAAAGCAGCCCGGAAGGTGGCCCCATTTAACGATATGTAGAGAATAAGGAGGTGAAATAACGAATATTCTATTAGTAAGCGATTAAGGATTTAAAAGTTTTAAGAATAACATTGGGGGACGTAGTATCAATCGTTAATAGACAGCAACAATCTAATACTAATAAGGAGGAAGCAATGAGAAAAATTTTTGTGAACATTTTTACAGCAGTATTGGGACTTGTCTTTATCTTCGGCAATGTGTCATCGGTCATGGCTCAGGCGACCACTAACGAAGAATTTACCCTTGAGGAGATCACGGTTACTGCCCAGAAGCGTGCGGAAAACCAGCAGAAAGTCGCTATCACCATGGATGTTATCTCCGGCGAAACGATGAAGGAAATGGGCAACAGCGATCTCGATGAAATCATTTTGAGTATGTCCAATGTATATATTAATGAGGCCGGTGATGGATTGAGGGTCTCAATCCGTGGAATTAGTGGTAATGAAACCCATCGCGGCGATTTGTACACCATGAACAACTCCATGCCGGTCGTTGCCGTGAACACGGACGGGGTATTTTCTGCTGGAAGCAAGAGCGGGGCAAATATGTATGACCTTGAGAGGGTAGAGGTCCTTATGGGCCCCCAAAGCACTATTTATGCAAGTAACTCCCCCGGAGGTATCGTGAATGTCATAACAGGAAGTCCCAAGATCGATCAATACGATATGTACGGCAAGGTCGAATTCGGCAATTACCACACCCTGCAAACAGAAGGCATGCTAAACGTCCCTGTTGGCGATAGTGTGGCCTTTAGGACATCCTTTATGACCTCTTCCCGTGGGCCATATATGTCCAACGGAGCGGATGACGATAACACAAAGTCTGTCCGCCTCAAGACATTGATCAAACCCACTGAGAAATTTTCAATTACCCTGAGCGGGCAATATCTGCTGGACCAGGGAATGGGGATAGCCCAAATTGATATGTTTAAAGATCAGGATGATGTGGATGATCCATGGGATAATAGCGAAGATACCGCACCTGTCCCCAGGAACAGGACCACAGAAGATTTTAATATGCAGATTGATTGGGATCTTGGTATTGGGAATTTAACTTTAAAACCTTCATATGGCAAGATGAAAGAGACGGCTACCATGACCATGACGAACATGGCAGGAGAGGAATATACCAATCATATGAATAATAGCCAATCTGAGAAAGGGCTTGAGGCGCGAATGGTCTCTTCCGATGATTTTTCTTTCAAATGGATTTTCGGGGGCAATATATACAGATTTAAACAACATGCACTTGGTGAAACTATAGGCACCCCCTACTGGAACGGCACACACAATGAGATAAGGTCATGGGCACTTTACGGCAATGTTACCTATCCTATTACTGATAGTTTTCGTCTAACCGGTGGTTTGCGTTATAGTGATGACTGGAATGAAGGTCACTTTGGCGGTGTTGACTCCAGCAGGGGTGTTAATGATAGGCTTTCCTTTTTGTACTACGAGGGCTTTGATCACAAGATCGGCTTTGAATATGATATTAGTGAAAATTCAATGATTTATGCTGATAATTCAACTGGTTATCGAGTAGGGTCCATGAGTGGCGCGGTAGATCCTGAAACGTTGAATGCCTATACAGTGGGATCAAAGAACCGTTTTTTTGGCAACAAATTGCAGGTAAACTGGTCTGCTTACTATTATCTTTACAAGAACCGCTCTGCAGAGAATCATTTGGATGACCCAATTACAGGTCTGAAGGATGATGGCGGAGAAACCCAAGGCTCTATGCGTATGATCGGATCCGATCTGCAAACAGACATGATGTTATCAGCTAATGACCAATTAACCCTCTCAATCTCCTATGAAAATGCCGAATTCGATAAATTAGTGTTTGAATATTACTCCCCAAACTTACCCGATATTGTCTATAGTGGGAAATCGCCTACATTCACTCCTGAATGGACAATCAATGCCGGCTACGACCATAATTTTGATCTTCCGAACGGCGGCGCCCTGACGGCTCATTTTGATACACGTTACCAGACGTCATTTAAAGTAAATTTTATGGATGAGGCCAGCGTGATGATTGGGGGACCCCCGCCGGTCGTTATGGATTTTCGCGGTTATAATGAGCAGAAGGCATATCATTTAAGCAATCTTGCCTTGACCTATGCACATTCGGATGGAAAGTGGACAATAGGCGGTTATGTAAAAAATCTCGAAAATTATGCCGTGAAAAGAAATCTGATGTTTGCACAGCTGATGATCGGTCCGCCCAGGACCTATGGCCTGGTTTTGTCAGTTAGATATTAAGAGAAATAGCTGTATCGGACGGCGGTTGAGGTGCCGCCGGCCAGAACAAGGAAAAGACAGGAGAATAAAATTATTCTATAATAATGGAGGTTTCATTATGGATTTTTCATATAAAAAATTAGGAAGACGGCAGTTTATATCACTTAGCTCAATGGCTTTAGGTGCTGGCATGCTCGCAAACCCATCCGGCTTATTGTACGCCGCCGACAAGCCTTCTCAGGTGGCGGCAAGCGCCAAATCTGATGGAACAAAATACGGGAAATATATTACATTGGCAGTAAACAGTGAACCCACCGAACGCGGAATAAATATGTTCCCCATGGGCGTTGACTTTCCAGGATTCTCTACATTGATCTCGGGGAGGATGCAGCCCCCCGGCCCCATGCCAGGACATGATGCACCGGAAAAACACGACGGTGAAATCGAGTATCTTATCCATCTTGGCAACAATCCGGATGATCCGATGGATCTTGGTGCGGATGTGGACTTTTTTCTGGGCAAGGGTAAATGGCTGGAGAGATACCCAATTAACAAGTCTACAGCGGTTTATTTGCCCAACGGTTTGTGGCATTGTCCATGGAAGGTTAAAAAGATCCGGACAGAGATGACATGGGTGAACGTCCGGATAGGGAAGACAGCACAGGGCGGCATGCCCGGCGGTGCTCCGGAAGGAGCTCCACCTATGGAGTCAACAGAGGGATTAAGCGAGGCGGAAAAGGCAAAGGCAAAGACGAGCGGATATATATTCGATAAATATCTGTTGTCAGGTGTTCCAAAGGATATGAAAGATCCCAGGGGCGGCAAATGGATTGCATATACGGATTGCACAAAGATAGCAGGAGGCGCGCTGACCCGAATAATAAGGTACAATCCTGCGGAAGCGCCTTATTCGGTTATCGATTCGCAAACCCACGAATATGGATCATTATTTATATTTCTTGGTACGGATCTGAAGGATTGCACTGACCTTGGAGCCGAGGTCGAGTTGTCCATAGGTCCGGAGAAGGAAAAGCATACTATTAATAAGTCCGCAATTGTATATGTGCCGGCTGATACTGCTCATGGTCCATTTAAAGTAACAAAGGCAAGCAAGCCTTTTAACTTTCTGGAGATAGTGGCAGGACCTGAAATGCCCGGAGCTGTATATGGATAAGTAGAAGGAGAGTCATTCTTATAATCATTTTACAGTGGTGTATGCACCGCCTGATTTGATGCATGCACCACTGAAAGCCAAAAACAATTAATTGTCAGTGTATCAGGTGTAACTTTTATATTGAATAATAAAAACCATTCCAGCCCGGTGGAGGAATAATTATGGTTTTTTTAAATCGAAAGTTGCGAAGACGGCAGTTTCTATCCATGAGTTCAATGGTTTTAGGGGCAGGCATGCTCATGAAGCCATCCGGTTTGTTGTTTGCCGCGGGGGGGCCGCCGGGAAGCATAGAGCCGCGAAGCTTAAAGTCTGATGGAACGAAATACGGGAAATATATTTTTATCCCGTCAGAAGAACCGGAGGTTACCGAACGCGGCGCAAATATTATCGATCTCGGGTCCAATTGGGTTCCGGGATGCAATATGAGCGCGATCACTAAAAGGTTTCTGCCCCCTGGCCCCATGCCTGCACACAGCGCACCGGAGAAGCACGAAGACGTACAGGAGGTTCTCTGCATGCTTGGCAATAACCCGGATGATCCAATGGACTTAGGCGGAGAGGCGGAATTTTTTATGGGCAAGGGTAAGCTTCTGGAGAAATACCCCCTGCTTACGCGGTCTGCGGTGGTCTATGCGCCTACGGGCCAGTGGCATTGGCCATGGCAGGTGAAAAAGATCCGGACGCCAATAACGTGGGTCCAGTTTAATATTACTACAAGAGGCCAAGCCGCGACCGGAGCCGCGCAGGGCAGAGCTACCGGCGCTGGTGGCGGTAAGGATGACCTTCCACCAACGGCGTCTTCAGAGCCGTTATCTGAAGAGGCTCGGGCAAAGGCAAAGACGAGCGGATATATATTCAATAATCTTGTGTTGTCAGGGGTTGGTGTGGAAAGACAAAATCCCAAAGGCGGCAAATGGATCGCGTATATGGATGCCACTATGATAGCGGAGGCGCCGTTGCTTCGCATATTAAGATACCGGCCGGAGGAAGCGCCTTATTCAATTATCAATACACAGACCCATGAATATGGAACGTTCTTGCTGCTTTATGGCATTGACCATAATGACCCCTCTTACCTGGGCGCTGAGGTAGAGCTCTCTATCGGCCCTGAGAAGGAGAAGCATACTATTAATAAGTCTGCACTGGTGTATGTTCCTGCCAATAAGGTGCATGGTCCATTTATAGTTAAAAAAGCCCAAAAACCGTTCCTCTTTGTGGAGGTAGTGAGCGGGCCAGAAATGCCCGGAGCCGTATACGACAACCGGTATTAGAAGGAGAAGCATATGTGCTGCATTCAGTTTGGGGGAAGTGACCGATAAGATGATTCAAGGATATTTAAAACATCATGAGAATCATCCCAACCACCATGACGATAATTTTCGTATCGAATGATTTCAGTCATGTTCCCGAACACGCTTTCAGCTTGTCCTTTTCAGTCAGGCTTTAGCGGAGGCCGGCATATTCAGTCTCCATAAATTTTATGTACTTTTAGCCCATAGCGGCAGAATAAAACATATGAATAGAAAATAACAATTTAACCAGGGGATTTATTCATGGCTAATTCACATGGAAAATTTCTATCTTTTATATTGGCGATAACAATAAATATTGTGATGGCTTTCACCTGTGGCTATGCCCAGGGGCAGGCAGGCTCGCCTCCGGGCCAGTCGGGCTCAACCAAAATCGCTCAGGCCACTGTTGACGGTTCATACAAAGTGTCTCTGGTGCTGCCCCGCCAGACAGTGAAAAACATAATGACACTCTGCAGCAGTGGTGAGACCTTGAAAGGGAACCTGCGTAACGAAGAGCTGACAGTGATGGGCGAGATCATCACTGGAACGCTTAAAGGCAACACCTTCACTTTCACAGTGAAAGTAGGACCGGGAACGCTTGACTTCGCGGGCTCCGCGGACGGCAAGAACGTCAAAGGGAAGGTGACAATTGACGGCACTACGTCGGACTTTGAGGGTCCAAACGCATCTTTTGATAAAAATTTGTGTGAACCGTAAAGAGTTCCTATGTATGGGATTTATTAAAAGCGCATTTCATCGCCTAAAAATATCATGTGCCTGAATTTCTATTGACATAACACGGGTAAATTCCCCATGCCTTGGTTTTAATAAAGCGATTTTTATCAACTATTATAAGGCGTTAGAAATAAACTCGCTTTCAGAAAGCAAGTTTCATATTCGATGTATCTTTTAACCGCACGATCAATTATTTTAGAATGAAGGAGAAAATTATTATGGGAAAAAGTTTCATTAAGTCGTTAGTAGCTTCAATCGCGGCGATACTGCTTATGATGACCTTTACGGCATGCAGTAAAGGCACTGACCAAACGGCAACAATCAAAGGCTTGGTTGTGAAAAAGCCGGTGCATCAGCCGACTAAAATGCTGACTCTGGAAGAAATGATGGCCGCAGCGGCAAACGGAGCCGGCGGGGCCGGAGCCCCTGGTGCAGCAGGCGGTGCATCCGGCGGACCTCCCGGCGGATTCGGAGGCGGTTCGAATTCGACCCCGGCAGTCTATATAGATAACGGCAAATATTCGGCAGGGAAATCCAGGGCAGGCGTAATGACTGAAGGAAAAGTTGGAGTCGAATTAGCCTCCGGAGTCAAGATCAATGCCAAAGAAGGGGATGTCGGCGGCATCTATGTAAAAGGCCTGGGCTCCGAATATACTATTGCCGACGCAAATATCGAGCTCGCAGGCAACGGAAACTTCGGCCTGGCCGGTCCGGGCAGCGGCGCCTCGGCAGACGATTACGCCACTCTTACCATAAGGAACTCCACCATTACCACCAGCGGGGAAAACAGAAACGCCACCGCTAATCAGAACCACAGCATCCTGAGGGTCTATAATTCCACGCTGACCGCACATGGCGCTCCGTTTGAACGCGACATAACGAACACTGAACAAAAGAAGCAGCTGGAAATTGACGGCAACAGCCGGGCCCACGTCACGCTCAGTAATTCATACAGTTACTTTTACTACTGCACCGTCATCGCCGACGGATGGGCGGCCCTTTCAACCGACGGTTCCGAGGGCTTTGTTTATCTTGAAGCGAATAACTGCACGGTCAAGACCCTCAAGGCCGGCTACGGCACCTATGCGGACGGCATGTGTCATGTCTATATCAATAATTCCGACTTTGATGTTGCAGACATGGCGGGCATCATAGCAGGGGAGGCTGACATTACCTTTAAAGATACAAAGGCGAAGTGCGGCACCTATTTTGCCCTGATCCACAGTATAGGCACGCCCGCCGAGATGAGCACGCTCAAGGCGACCGGCGGTGAAATCGCAACCAAAAGTCCTGTAGTTCTCATAAAGAGCGCCAATGCGGAAATCAGTTTTGACGGAGTGAAAATGGCCTCCGAGAGCGGCGTCCTGCTTAAATCCGTCATGAGCGTTGATCCGCAGGCCGCCAAGGCCGCTGATACCAAGGGACAGGAGGTTTACGGCATCCACGCGACATTTAAGAATATGTATGTTGCCGGCGATATCGATCATTCTGTAGATAAGGACAACAGGACCATGACGGTTTATCTTGAGTCAACGATCCTGAAGGGCGCAATCAAAGACGCCCGGATTTCTATTAATCCGCTCAGCAAGTGGACAGCAACCTCGGATTCAAACGTTACAATAGTCGGAGACATCGACGTTTCACAGATAGACGCCCCATCCGGTGTTACGATCACTGCTGTTGCAGGCCAGAGCGGTACGTACACGCTTGCAGGCGGGGGAACTCTGATACTCAAGAAATCTTAATCCTCAACGGCCTATTACGAAGCATAGGGTTTTACATTCTGCCCCCAGTAGGTTTCAAACATAGTTAAAAGCTCCCCGCCGCTTGCGGCGGGGAGATCCATTGAAGTAAACTGTAAATATCAGGGCATACTGCCCTGACTGTATGGTCCCGCTGAAAATGGGATTGAGATATGACCTTTCAAAAACAAGCTTGGCCGATAAATTCATTATAAATATTTTCAACAAAAAATTTTCCCATTAAAGCAGTCAAATAAAAAAATCGTATTTCATGTTTTCTTTGAAAGGAGGTGTTGTGAACATGTCCGGACTAGACAGGAGGACGTTTATGAAGCTTTTAGGTAGTGGCACAGCGGCATTAGGCATGGGAATTTCAGGAAGTGCATGGGGTCAGGGAGAGAGTGTTAAAGCAAAAACAGGGAATGTGATGAGGACCACAAAAGCAAAGTGCCAAACCTTCAAGCCAGGCCAGTATTTTGATTGGGAAAAGAAGATTATTGAAGAGAAATTTGCGATTGCTAAGAAAGGCCCTCAGGAAGAGGGAACTGGTCCCGGCGGCGGAGGTTTTCCAGGGGGAGGTGGAGGCACAGTAACTGAGCAGGACATACTATCTTTCAACAGCAAATGGGACCCTTATAACCCTCTCTTCAACAACAAGGAATATGCCCAAAAGGCAGGATACCCGAATATCCCCGCATGGCCAAACTTTAGGAGTCCCTCTGGAGGAGCAAATTCGCTTAAAATGGATTATGAAGTCGGCGACATATTCATGTTTGCTCATGGACCTGATCTGAGGGAGTTCTACACACCGATTTATGCCGGTGATTACTTTACATCAGAACATGAAGCCATTTCCTTTGAAGAAACGACCGTTTCGGGGAGTGATCTTCGCACCTATAAAATAAGTGAAACCGACAGAATGTATAATCAAAAAGGCGAGCTGGTTGTTCGAAAAAAAACATATTATAGAAACGGTTACAAGAAGATCATTGATGGGAGTCCGGCTCCGACTATCACCGAGCAATTTGCCTACAGCACACATGACCTGCCGCCAGGCCACTACACAACGGATGAGGAATATGAGTACATCAAGCAATTATGGGAAAATGAATACATCAGAGGCAGTCAGAAGCTCTATTGGGAGGATGTAAATATAGGCGATGAGCCGGCATGGACATGTTCCGGACCCGTGACATATATGGATATGATAGGGTGGCATGGCGCCCCGAATAACATCCGGAATCAGATAATGAAGGGCGATACCCGCACGATGTTCAGGGATCGGTTTGGACAGTATCTGATGGGATTTGCCGGGATGTTTGGGGGCAGGAACATTGTGGGCAGCCGTGCCGTCTTTTATAATCATACCGGGGCCATGCTGATTACGAGGATGCTTACCAATTACATAGGCGATGCAGGTTTTGTAACAAAGATCGGATGGGAGTTTTTTCAGGGGCAAAAGGAGATGCGCTATCCGCGGGAAGGTGGTGAATGGCTGGATAAGGTTCCTTATATGAAGGGCAAGGAATGCACCGTACACGGATCCGAGAGCGATACCGTTATTGCCAAGGGATATGTCACCGACAAATATAAGAACGAAAAGGGGGAGGGTATTATTGAGCTTGTCTGCTGGGGTGAAACGCTGACCGATGACATTATAACCGTTACTCCCGCGGCTGCCAGGTTGCCATTAAAGAAAGGTTAATAAGGGTTGTTCGCTATGGCGCTACAAGAAAAGCTTAAAAAAATAGAATCCTAATGAATTGTTAAATAACTTTGAAAGGAGGGATTGAAGATGGCTAGATTAAACAGAAGGGAGTTTCTTAAACTTGCAGGTCAAGGCACAGCAGTTGTGGGATTAGGGCTTTCAGGAAGCAAGTGGGGTAAAACAGGAAGGGCATGGGCTGCTGCTCAACCAGGAGGTGAACAGGTACGGGTACAGCTAAAGCAAGTGGAACCGAACAAAGCGGACTTTCGCCCAAACTGGGACGAGTGGGAGTTTTATTATCCTGGCCAATACAATGCGGAAGACGCTAAAGTTCTTGACGAATGGTATGAGGAGCTTTACCGGATCAACAGCAAGGGTGATGTAGACATTGAAGCTCTAATAAACGGCAAGCTGGATGGGAAACCAGGTATAGGCCGGGTACAGAAGATTGATGCCAAAAGCATGGAGGTGAATGCAGCCAACTGGGGGGCCAATAATCCAATATGGGAAGATGCTAACTATGCGAAAAAGACAAAATGGGGCAGGAAATTCGCGATACCCTATACCGTGGCTGGACAGATGGGCGTGCCTGCCATGGCCAAAGACAAGGGTATCGGCGACTACATGATGGTCAGCAATTACAACGTCTCCGGTAAGTTTCTTATGCCGGTTTATGAGGGCGATACACTTTACAGTGTCACTGACAAATCAGAGGCTATAGACATCACCCCCACGCAAGGCAGCTACTATCGTACCTGGGCAGTTATAGGTTGGGGCAGAACTTACAATCAAAAGGGCGAACTGGTGGGCGAAGGTGCCGGCATCCGCACGGAGAGTTTTCGCCGCCATAAAGACAAAGCAAGGAGAAATGCTAGCAGAGAACACATCTGGGAAAGCCCCGACTGGTTTAGTAACCGACCGGGCTATCAGTACACCGATGCGGACTATGAAAAGATGAAAAGCATATGGAAAAAGGAGGAGATCAGGGGATCCAAAACTCGGTATTGGGACGACGTAAACATCGGCGATGAAGTCACGTCAATAGGAATAGGTCCCTGGGTCAACGAACAACAAGCAGACATGTCTTTTACTATTCCCAAATGGTGTACCGACACCAAACTGAACATCATGGACCCGAAGGTCTTCAAGACAATGGTGAAGAACAAACAGGGCATCTATGTCCCCCCGCAATACGTTGAGAGAAAGCCTCCAGCAGGAAACTACGGATCCACAACCGCAAGCGGTTTAATGATGCTCTCTACCTATGACGGTCGCTCGTTGCTTATGAATGCGGTTGCAGCCTATTGGGCCGCAGGCATGGTTATAAACTGGATGGGCGACGACGGCTGGCTCAAAAGACTCGGATGGATTATGATGGAAAATGCGCCGGGGTGTAGTGAGGAAGTCAATTATCAAAGGAACCCCACTATTGTCACCAATCCCATGTATTTAAAGCCAGCCCTGTTCGACAAATATCCATATCTGACAAAGGTTCCATCTATGAAGGGCAAATATGCCTTTCAACATGGCATGGAGGGCGACTTCTTTATTACCAAGGCCACTGTTATTGGGAAATACATCGAAGGTGACGAGCATTTAATAGACCTTATCTATTGGGTTGAAACCCTTGAAGGTTATATTGTCGAAGAAGGCAATATGACAGTAAAACTGCCAAAGAGATAAAAGGGATTTATAAAGAGGCTAAGGAAGAAAGGTTTATACCTTTCTTCCTTACCTCCCATAGAATATGGGAGCATGAGTCATCCTTTTTGTATCTGATCCTCTCATAGGATTGCAACATGGGGGCACATATTTTTTCTTAACTTGCTTCAAACCCTCCGAGTTTGCGACACAGGGGCATAACATCGACAGTTGCCTTGTTTTTATTAATTCATTTTTTGGTTTTTCCATTCATAAGTATCGAAAGACCTTTTCAGGAATGTTTATATGACAATCTATAAAACAGGAGGAAGTCATGAATCTAATTAAAACTCTTATGGGAAGACGGCAATTTCTGATTGCCACCGGTGTGGCGTCCACTTGCGCGCTGACATGTAAAAAACTCGCTGGTCTTGAAATGCGCGCCGCAATAGCAGCCGATCAGGCTGCAAATGCTGGCATAAAGGCAGCAGGCAACAGGTGCCCTTATCTTTTATCGCCTCTCAAAATCAGAAACAGGGTGTTGAAGAACAGGATAATGCATTGCATTTCTCCTGTTTATACCTTCCAGGGGCCGGAAAATTTTCCTACCGACAGGTGGAGAACTCATTATTCAAACATTGCTAAAAACGCTGCTATTGTTACCATGGAAACCTCTTTTGGAAAATTTCCAAGAACATATCACACAAAAGAAGAAAATCCGGATTATTGGAGCTGGGAACATATATCGGATAATAGTTGGCTGGACATCCCTCCGGTCTGGAACTATGTAGAACGGGCGATGGAAGATATCCATTGTGAAGGCTCCCTGATTTTATCCGGCGGCAATACCGGCCTTGGCGCCCCTGTGCCCGGCGAAGCATCAGGCCAGAAAGGCACGCTAGGCCTTCAGAGCAGTGAGTCCGGGGCTACAGGAAATCCCCATGCGGCAGGGTCTCCTAAAAGCGTGGCGGATATCGTAAGGGAGGCAAGGGAACAAGAGGAAACCGGTTATGACCTGTTTCAGATGGAATCACCAAGCATTGAGGCGGCACAGGCAGTCCGGAGCGCAACTAATCTCATACTAGTTTCAACTCTTAACATTGGCGGGGGCGGGATGGGCAGTGGCCTCCCCACTATGAGTGACAGCAATAAGCCGAATAACTCTCAAATAGAGCAGGCCGTTGAATCGGCCAGAAAGCTTGAGGGCCAGGTTGACATTCTGTTGATGAAGAGTGGCGGAAGCGCCGGTGCAAATTGGGTTACAGGAAAATTCGAACCAGGACCTTCCTACTACTATGCCGAGGCCATTAAAAAGGCCGGCGTGAAGATTATTACATGTTTTGGCGGCGGATTATACGATCCGATAAAGAATAACGAGTATATCGCGAAAGGCATAACAGACATGGTCGTCATGGTGAGATCCATTTTTGCTGATATGGAAATGGTAAAGAAGATATCGGCAGGCAGGGCTGATGAGGTTACTCCCTGCATTCAATGTGATAACTGTCATGCGGTCAGCATGACAAAAGGGCCACATTATGCCCAATGTACAGTAAACCCGAAGTTTGGAGCGCCGATCTATAAACTTATGAACATCCAAGCGCCAATCATAACAAAGAAGGTTGCCGTGATAGGCGGAGGCCCGGCCGGCATGAAGGCCGCCCTTGTGGCTGTGGAAAGGGGACACAAGGTGACGCTCTTCGAGAAGGATGCATTCCTGGGCGGGCTGCAGAGGTACACGGATTACACACCATGGAACTGGACCTACAAGGTTTTCAAGGATTACCTGATCAACCAGGTGAAAAAGGCCGGGATCGAGGTGAAATTAAATACGAAGGCTACAAGGGATATGATCAAGGCAGCAGGTTATGACACTGTCCTGGTAGCAACAGGTGCTGAGCTTGTTGAGCCCAAGATGAAAGGTGTGGACGCCGGCAATGTCTTCAATATCCTTACCTGTTACAGCAACAAAAAAGCCCTGGGGGAAAATGTGGTGATGATCGGCGCAGGAAAATTCGGCACAGAGGCCGCAATATCAATGGTCCTGGACGGACATAAGGTAACGGTACTGGCACCAGGGGAAGAGATGATAGACCCGGCGGATGTAGGCCCCCACAATGTGGGGAAACAGGAACGTATATATAAAAACCATCCCGACATTAAATATTTCATGAAGACCACGGTTAAGAGCATTGCCGGAGGAAAGGTGATCTATATGGATGAAAAGGGCACAGAGAACTCCATCCAGGCCGACAGTATTGTCATCTGGTCCGGCCTTAAGCCGCGGACTGAGGATGCAGAGAATTTCGCGGGCTCAGCAGATGAGGTTCTTCTCGTGGGTGACTGCACCGGAGAGAACGGCAGAATTCTAAAGACTATACGGAACGCATTCTATGTGGCATCGCGGGTTTAGGAACACGCTCGCAGGCTTGAAAGCTGAGAAGCTTGGTGGCCAGAAGGTATTGCGGTCCAAAGACATAAGGCATAAAAATAGGGATCATGTTTCATAGCCTCTACGAAGAGAAATATTCTTACTAACAAGTCTAGCATAGAAGGAGAGAAATATGTCTAAAAATGAAAAGAAAGCTGAGGTTAACTTTGATCGGCGCAGATTTCTTAAGGACATTGCTGCAACAGGCGCGATGGCAGCCATAGTCGCGGCACAACCGGCGGAAGCAGCACAGGATGCGTTGGCGGCCAAGACGGCCACAAAGTCGTGGCGAGACAAACCTGATCCTATAGACGAGGCACTTGTTTCAGATGGCGGAACCTATGACATTGTTGTTGTAGGCGGTGGCATCTCAGGCACCTTTTGTACGCGAGTCGCTGCCATGAAGGGCTCTTCTGTGGCTGTAATCGAGAACCAGGCTGAGAAGAGTTATACCTGGATTGGCACCGAGGTCGGAACCGTCAACTCCCAGTATGCGCAGGATCATGGCGCCCCCAGGATAAACGAGGACGAATTTATCAGGGAGTGGGCCCGCCGCAGCCTAATACGACATAATCCCAAACGGGCCAGTTATTTCGCTAAAAACAGCGGCAAGATACTTGACTGGGTCATCAAGGATATGGGCAAGGCATGGCTGGCAGAAAACTCCCATGTTATGAGTTGCCCACCGCCGCCGACACGACTGACAGAGGTGTCAGGATGGAGATTCTTCCATGGGTCCACGATCTTCCGTAAGATGACAGACGACGGGGGCACATTCAGATTTCCGGATGTCATGATGACACATTACGAAAAGGCCAGGGCTGACGGAGCCAAGTGGTTCTTCGAGCACCATGCTGAGTTATGTGATCTTGACGGTTCAGGGGCAGTAACTGGTGTTGTCGCCAAAAAGGCGGACGGGAAATACGTCCGCTTCAAGGCCCGACAGGCTGTCGCACTATGTGCCGGCGATTTCTCCGCAAGCCGTGAGATGGTGACAGATATCCTGGATACACTCCGCCACGAGGCCGAGGCGAAGGGAGATCTCAGCCTTATACTGACGAATTCATCAAAGCCCCTTCCTCGTGACGGTTCCAGTATCAAGCTGGGGATATGGGCCGGCGGCCATATCGAGATCGGCCCCCATTCAGGCATGAACGCCGGTGATCCCGGCACGGGGGGGTGGCATCTGCAGCTCGACACTAATGGCGAACGATTCTGTGATGAGGCTGCCGGCACAACCCTTTATCAACCTAATGACGGCTTTACCGTCACATTACACGATGCGAGTTGGAAGAAGGCCCTTGAGATGATGCCGCCGCGCCATATGGCCCCTGATACTGCCCACACAATCAA